>Ga0116225_1001943_pt1 | contig 14350 bp, 11 predicted proteins | sample Sb_taG_8_FD_88968 | JGI IMG/M metagenome (GOLD analysis project Ga0116225, IMG submission 88968) | Peat soil microbial communities from Weissenstadt, Germany - Sb_50d_c_BC metaG | ecosystem: Environmental > Terrestrial > Soil > Wetlands > Peat | place: Germany: Weissenstadt | collected 2010-09-21 | reverse complement strand
CGCCAAAACCCTGTTGCGCGTACACATACGAAGAGCAAGCGATGGCAAGGAACGCCGTCGCGGCTATGACCGGCTTGAGCATGTGATCCTCCTTGGATCTCAAAGCGTGCCCAGAATAAGCGCCCGTTACAGCTATAAAACAAGTTAAACTTTTGTCAGATTGACTTCATACAAGATTACAACTTTGTAATCTTCATTATTCAAAGCTATTCTTCAAGGAACTATAGTCTCGTTTAAGTATTCATTGCGTCAAATGCAACAACATTGCGTACTATCATCGTCAAGTTGCAGGTTCTCAATGCAAAATCTCTTGCAAGAACAACTTTGTACGTTCGTGTTGCGGATGATCGAAGAACGCCTTCGGCTCGTTGATTTCGACAATCTGTCCGTCATCCATCAAGATGACACGGTTCGCGACTTGCCGCGCAAAACCCATTTCGTGCGACACCACCAGCATGGTGATGCCGTCCGCCGCGAGCTCCACCATGGTGTCGAGCACCTCTTTGACCATTTCCGGATCGAGCGCCGACGTCGGCTCGTCGAACAGCATGATGTTCGGATTCATGCACAAAGCGCGCGCGATCGCCACGCGCTGCTGCTGGCCGCCGGATAGTCGCGCTGGATATTTCAGCGCTTGATCCGGGATCTTGACGCGCGCGAGATAGTTCATCGCAAGCTCCTCGGCGTCCTTTTTCGGCATGCGGCGCACCCAGATCGGCGCCAGCGTGCAGTTCTCCAGCACGGTGAGATGCGGGAACAGATTGAACTGCTGAAACACCATGCCGACATCGCGGCGCACCGCGACGATGTGCTTGGGATCGTCGGTCAGCTCGATGCCATCGACAACGACGCGGCCGCGCTGCCAATCCTCCAGCCGGTTGATGCAGCGAAGCAAGGTCGACTTGCCGCCGCCCGACGGTCCGCAGATGACGATGCGCTCGCCGCGCGCGACGGTCAGATTGATGTCGCGCAGGACATGGAAATCGCCATACCATTTGTGCAAACCGATGATCTCAACCGCCAGATCGGCCTTTGATGCATCGGCGCCGAGCGCATTCGGGTGATTATCCATCACAGCCCCTTCAGCGCCTTCTGCGCGCCAAGCGAAGCTCGACGTTCCTGGCGTAGCGCGACATCCCGTAACAGCAAATGAAATAGAACAACGCGGCAAAGGCGTAACCGGTAACGCCCGTGATGGGCGTCGTCCATTTCGGATCGACGCGCGCCGCCTCGATGGTGCGCAGAAAATCGAATATCCCGACGACAAAAACCAGCGTGGTATCCTTGAACAGCCCGATAAAGGTATTGACGATATTCGGCAGCGTCACGCGCAGCGCCTGCGGCAGGACGACAAGCGCCATCATGCGCCAATAAGACAGACCCAGCGCCTGCGCCGCTTCGTATTGACCGCGCGGGATCGCCGCCAGGCCGCCGCGCACCACTTCTGCCATATAGGCCGACGCGAATAGCGCAACGCCGATTAGCGCGCGCACGAGTTTGTCGGGCGCAAATCGTTCGGGGACGAAGAGCGGCAACATAACGCTCGCCATGAACAGCAAGGTGATCAGCGGCACGCCGCGAACAAACTCGATAAACGTCACCGAGAACAATCTGATCACGGGAATCTGGGAGCGGCGGCCGAGCGCCAGCAAAATGCCGAGCGGCAATGAGAACACGATCCCCACCGACGCTACGACGATGGTCACGAGGATGCCGCCCCACAGCGACGTCGGCACGGTGACAAGGCCGATCAGCGCAGCTCCGCTGAGCAAAACGTAGGACAGGATCGGCAGCACGACAAAGAAATAGAACGCGCCGATGTCGCGGCGCGGCGCGGAAAGCCAGGCGAGCCAGACGACGCCGAAGGCAAGCGCCAGGAAGAACATATCGACCCGCCAGCGCGCCCCGATCGGATAGAAGCCATAGACGAAATAGAACCACCAAACGCGGATAAACGCCCAGCACGCGCCCGGTTCCGGCAATTGCGGCGAGGCGAGACAGGCTTCGCGGTCAGAGCCAGACCACACCGCATCGAGCACAAAGAATCGCAGCACCGGCGGCACAACCCAGGCGATGAACAAAATGCAGACGTGCGTGAGCGCGATATTGCCGGCTGACGAAAAAAGATTTTCGCGCAGCCAGCCGAAAATGCCGGTTCGCGCTGCCGGCGGCGGCAGCCGCTCGGCCGGTGCCTCGCTGAGATAAGCCATATTTGCGATCGCAGCCATCTCTCAACGCTCCACGATGGCCACGCTGCGCCCATAGAGATTCATCAGCAGTGAGGTGACAAGACTGATGAACAGATAGACCGCCATAGTGATGGCGACCACTTCGACCGCCTGACCGGTAATGTTGAGCACGCTTCCGGTGAACACTTGCACCAGATCGGGGTAGCCAATGGCAACGGCGAGCGAGGAGTTTTTGATCAGATTGAGATATTGGCTGGTCAGCGGCGGGACAATGACCCGCATCGCCTGCGGAACGACGACAAAACGCAGCGTGGTGTGCGGCCGCAAGCCGAGCGCCTGGGCCGCTTCGGTCTGACCATGCGGCACCGCGAGCACGCCGGCGCGCACCACCTCGGCGATGAACGCGGCGGTATAGACCGTAAGCGCGAGCAGCAGCGCGGCGAACTCGGGTAAAATCTCCAGGCCGCCCATGACATTGAAGCGGCCCATGTCGGGAAAGCTGAACGAGAGCGGCATGCCCGCCAGCGCGAACACAACGAGCGGCAGCACGATTACGAGCCCGAGCGCCAACCAAAGAATGCGCACCGGCGCGCCGGTGCGCGCTTGCCGGCGGCGCGCCCACAGCCGCAAGACGATCGTCGCCGTGACACCGAATAACAAGGCGATGACGACGTCGTCAAAACCGGGCGCGAATTCCGGCCGCGGCAAAAATAGCCCGCGATTGTTGAGAAAACCGCCGCCCGGAACCGCGACGCTGTCGCGCAGTTCGGGCAGCGATTTGAGCACGGCGTTGTACCAGAACAAAAGTTGCAGCAGAAGCGGTACGTTGCGAATGAGCTCGACATAGCCGCCCGCGAGCCGCGCGACGAGCCAATTGTGCGAGAGCCGCGCAATGCCAACAATGAAGCCAAGCGCGGTCGCCAGCACAATGCCGATGGCGCCGACGAGAAGCGTGTTGAGAAGACCCACCCAAAAGGCGCGGCCGAAGCTCGACGTACTCGCCGAATAATCGATCAGCGTCTGGCTGATATCGAAACCGGCGGTATTGTTCCAGAAGCCGAAACCGGATGCGATATGAGCCTGCGCCAGATTGCGCGCCGCATTGACCACGGCGGCATAGGCAATGCCGCCGACGACGACAACTAGGCCGAGTTGCAACGCGAAATTGCCAAATCGGCGCGCGTGGCGTGACGGCGGTCGGGCGATATCAGTCATCGGCGGGCCCGCGACGGCAACGACCGGCGAGCCACGCGCGCCTCAACGAACGGGCAGTCCGTATTGCAAGCCGCCTTTGGTCCATAGCGCGTTGAGGCCGCGCGCGATCTTCAACGGCGAGCCTTGGCCGACATTATGTTCAAAGCTTTCGCCGTAATTGCCGACGGCCTTAATGATGCGATAGGCCCAATCGTTTGTCAGCCCGAGGGATTCGCCGAACTGGCCTTCGACGCCTAGCAGGCGCCGGATATCCGGCGCGTCGGATTTCAACATGTCATCAACGTTGTTTTTATTGACGCCGAGCTCTTCGGCGTTGACCATGGCGTAATGCGTCCAACGCACGATGTCTTCCCAGGCATCGTCGCCCTGGCGGACCGCCGGGCTGAGCGGCTCCTTGGAGATGATCTCGGGCAGCACGATGTGATCGCCCGGATTTGTCAGCCGCAGCCGTTCGCCGTAAAGCCCCGACGAATCCGTCGTGTAGGAATCGCAGCGGCTGGTATCGTAGGCCTTGACCGCTTCATCCGCCGTCGCGAACGTCACGGTCTTGAGCGACATGTGATTGGAGCGAAAATAGTCGGCGAGATTGAGCTCGGTGGTGGTGCCTTGCTGCACGCAAACGGCGGCGTCGTTGAGTTCCAGCGCTGAATTCACCTTCAGCGATTTGCGCACCATGAAGCCCTGGCCGTCGTAGAAATTCACCGCAGCAAAATCGACCCCAAGCTGAGTATCGCGCGACATCGTCCAGGTCGTATTGCGCGACAGCACGTCGATCTCGCCCGATTGCAGCGTGGTGAAACGGTTGGCCGCCGTCAGCGGAACGAACTTGACCTCGGTCGGATCGTTGAAAATCGCCGCCGCGATGGCGCGGCAGAATTCGACGTCGAAGCCGACCCAATTGCCTTGCGGATCGGGCATTCCGAAGCCAGCCAGCGTGCCATTTGCGCCGCAGACGAGCTCGCCGCGGTCCTTGACCGCCTTGAGCGTCTGCGAGAATGCCCCTTGCGCGCCGAATGCAAGCAGAATTGCAATGGCGATTGCCGTAGCTACACGTTTCATGATCAGGCCTTTCAGCATGGGCCGCGCGCCAAAGCCCCGCAATCGGGCGCACTCTCGAGCTTTCCCCGCCCGCCGGCATCTGAGAACGATCGCGCTATTAGGTCAAGGGGTTGACGAGAGCGCCGAATGCCGAGGTAATGGCGGCGAATGAGGACGGATGACAAAACGCGCGAGATAGAGGCATGAACGACAAAACGAAAGACGGACCGTCCCAACCTCGTCGTGCGGACACGAAAGTCGTCACGGCTGGACGCGATCCCCGCTCCTATCACGGCTTCGTCAACCCGCCGGTATACCACGCCTCGACCGTGCTCTATCCGAGTGCCGAGGATTTTCTCGCGCACCGCGCACGTTACCAGTACGGGCGCCGCGGCACGCCGACCACGGAAGCGCTCGAACTCGCGCTGCAGGAACTCGAAGGGCCGCATTGCGCCGGCGTTTCGCTGCTGCCGTCGGGACTGGCAGCGATTTCGACGGCACTGTTGTCGGTCGTGCATGCCGGCGATCATATCCTCGTCACCGACAGCGCTTACGGGCCGACACGCAATTTTTGCGAGCAGATCCTGACGCGCCTCGGCGTCGCCACGACTTATTACAATCCGCTGATCGGCGGCGCGATCGGCGAGCTTTTTCGTCCGAACACGCGCCTCGTCTTCGCCGAATCGCCGGGCTCGCTGAGCTTCGAGATGCAAGACGTGGCGGCGATCGCAAAAATTGCGCATGCGAAGGGCGCGATCGTACTGATGGACAATACCTGGGCAAGCCCGCTCTATTTTCGTCCGCTCGAGCATGGCGTCGATCTCGCGATCCAGGCCGGCACCAAGTATATCGGCGGACATTCCGATGTGATGCTCGGCACGGTGTCGGCCAATGCAGCGACGGTCGCGAGCCTTAAAAATACCGTCCGTCTCAGCGGCCTGTGCGAAGGTCCGGACGATGTTTATCTCGGTCTGCGCGGCTTGCGCACGCTCGCGGTACGGCTGCAACGGCATTACCAATCGGGGCTAGCCGTCGCGCGTTGGCTCGAAAGGCGGCCGGAAGTGTTGCGCCTGCTGCATCCGGCGCTGCCAAGCCATCCCGGCCATGCCATCTGGAAACGGGATTTCACCGGAGCATCGGGCCTGTTCAGCATGGTGCTCAAGCCGGTGCCGCAAAAGGCGGTTTACGCTTTTCTCAATACGCTCGAACTGTTCGGCATCGGCGCATCGTGGGGCGGTTATGAAAGTCTCGCCATTCCCTTCGACTGCACGCCGGCTCGTACCGCCACGCGATGGCAACCGGGCGGACCCACGGTGCGCTTCCATATCGGTCTTGAAGACGTCGAGGACCTCATCGCCGATCTCGAAAGCGGCTTTGCCGCGCTCGCCGGCGCCGTGCGCGCATGAATTTATTCACGCGGCGGACGGCGCTACGTTGCGATCGCGCATGACGAAATACAGATTGCGCAGATAGACAAAGACGCCGAACGCCTGGCCGGCGATAAACACCGCATCTCTGCGATAGAGCGCGTAGACCAGAAGAAGCAGGCCGCCGCCGATGGAAAAAAGCCAGAACGCCAGCGGGATAACGCTGTGCCCGGCGCGCTCGGAGGCAATCCACTGCACCAGAAAACGCATGGTGAACAGGCCTTGGGCCACGATGCCGAGAATGAGCCACCCATCGAGCCTGGTGAAGAACACGTCGACTAAATAGGCACCGACCGCGTGCGACAGATCAACCAGCAAGGGTCACCTCCTCGGATTTTGGAACACGCTTCTTGCGGCGAATGAGCCACCACACCCCGGCAAGATCGAGAATGCCGATCCATAACCGATCCCAAAAGCCGTAATTCGACGTGCCATGCCGGCGAGTCCGATCGACCACATCGACATAGCCGATCTCGAATCCCTCGCGCCGAACCAGCGCCGGCAGAAACCGGTGCAGCCCGTCGAAGTACGGCAGTGACAGGAACACGTCGCGGCGGAATGCTTTAAGGCCGCATCCGGTATCGCGCGTGCCGTCCTTGAGCACGGCGTTGCGCACGCCATTGGCGATGCGCGACTGCAATTTCTTGAATCCCGTCGCCTTGCGGCCGAGGCGCTGACCGGCAATGAGCCCGATGCGCGGCGCGCCGGCTTCAAGCGCGGCAATCAACGCTGGAATGAATGCCGGATCATTCTGACCGTCGCCATCGATCGTTACCACGACGGGGGCACGCGCCACCGCGACACCGGTGCGTATGGCCGCCGACTGGCCGCATGATATTTCGTGGCGGATTTGGCGGAGCCACAGACGCTGCCGCATCAGGTCACGCAATTCCTGCGCGGTCGCATCACTCGAGCCATCGTTAACATAGACGATCTCGAAGGCGTGGCCTTGCAGAGCCGAGGCGATCTCCGCGACCAGCGATACGATATTGCCGGCTTCGTTGCGCACCGGCACGACCACGGATATTGCTGGACCGCCTTCGCGACCGTTGCCCTGTGACATGCAGGAAGCTTCTAAAGCGCATCCCGATCAGGTTCAATCGGCAGAAAACACCAGATATTTCAATTGCTTACGCTATGGTCCAAAGCAGACCTGACGCGCCACGGCCTTAATCCGCCGGAACGACGGGCCGGGACCAGCCCGCAAATCGCCGGGGCGAAACACCAGACGCCGCGCTGCGAACCAGCGGCGCACCAATAGCGCCCCGCCGACCCCGACCAGTGCGCCGGCGATCACGTCGCTTGGATGATGGGCGAGGACGACGACGCGGCTGAACATGATGACCAGCGCATAGAGCCACATCGCCGGCCGCGTGCGCGGCCAGATCGCACCGATCGCAATCGCCGCGGCCGTGGCATTCGTGGCATGGCCGGATGGCATGCTGGCGTATTCGGGACGCCAGATGAACGGTATAAAGGCGAACGGATCGTCGTAGCTGCCGACATAGGGCCGGGCGCGGCCGATCAGGCGCTTGACGATGGTCACGAACAGACCCGGCACGCCGACGGCCAGGAACAAAAAACCGAACCGGGCGGCAAGCATCGCTATCACGTCTTGCGAAAAACGCGGCAGCGCCGGCGACATCACGGCCGCAAGACAGAGGATAATGAATCCGAATGGGAACAGGAACCAGCCTCCCAGACCAAAATTGGTGATCTGTTCGAAGGCATCGATGAACCAGCGCGGCAGCGATCGCGCCCAGGCGCTTGCCGCGGTATCGATGAGGAACATCGCAGCGACCATCACGATCAGCGTAACGAGGATCGCGGCAATCGTGCCGGCCGGCACCTGCGGCGTTCGCACCCGCGGGGTGCGAACAAGGACGACGCTCCATTCGCCGAGATTGCGCAGCACGTTTTGTGGCCACGCCAAACGTAGCCCGGATGAGGCTACTGCCCGCCCCGACTGCCGCACCGCGTTCATTTTATCGGACGAAACCTTCGGCGTATTCACGGCGCGCCTGCCGATTCGAAAACCGCGATGGTCATCGGCCGGCCAATGCTGATGTTGAAGCCCTCGATGCGCGGTCCCCTATCGTAGCGCAACCCGATTGCCTCCGCGCGCAGCGCAAAGGCGCGCTCCTGCCGCGCTTCGATGAAAGCGAAGCGGCAGCTGCCCTGGCGTAAAAAATCGGCCGCACCGTTAGCGTCGGTGAAGCGTGTCGTGGTGCCGGCGAGAAACACCAGGCTTGGCTCCTCATACCCAGCGCTGGCGGCAACCGGATGTTCGCAATCGGAATCATGCAAGACCTGCGCGAGCTCTACGCTCGGAAATGCCGGTTCGAGCGACGGCACGACCACACCGTACATACCGAACGCCATCAGCACCGATGCCCCCGTCGCACGCATGAAGGTGCGCTCGGCGCCATCATCGACATACAGCTGCCAGGCGAACAGCCCACACACGATCGCCAGGGCGAAGAACGGCCAGGCCAGCAATGCAAGATCTCGATCGATGACGATCGCACCGATCACCGCGACGATGCTGACGATGACCGGGACCAGGAACCACCACATGATGCCGCGCACCAGCCAGATCCGCTGCGACAGCACCTTCGAGCCAACGGCCCCGGCGATGAGAATGGCGATCGCCGGATAGAGCGGCAGCACGTAGTTCGGCAACTTGGTCACGACCAGTTCGAAAACGATCCACGACGGCACCAGCCATGCCAGGAGAAAGCGCGCCGCAGGCTCACGGCGTACCGCCCAAACCGCCGGCGCCGCCAGCCCCGCCAGCATCGAAGCGGGAAAGAAAGTGGCGAAGAACAAAAGCACATAGAGTCCCGGCGGCGCGCCATGCGCCTCCTGCGAGCTCGCGACTTTGGCGAGCATGTCCTCCCCGACCGAGGCGACCAAGAATTGACTGCCGACGCGAGCAAAGATCGCAATGAACCACGGCAGCACGAGCAGAATGAGCCAGGCTATCCCGGGCAGCGGCCGCAGTGCCAACAGCCACCGCGCGGAGCGATCGACAATCGCCAACGTCGCGGCGGCGAGCCCGACCACCATGAGAATGAGCGGCCCCTTGACGAGAATGCCGACGGCGAGCGCCGTCCAAAATATCGCCGGGAGCGCCAAACCGGGCCGCGCGCGCCCCTCCCGGCGTTGTGAAAGATAGACGCGCGCCAGCGCGCCCATGGCAGCGACCACAGTAAAAAGCAGTACCGCGTCGGTTTTGGCGAGACGGGCTTCGGCGCCGAGCAGTGTCGACGCCGTCATCATCAGCGCGGCCAGCACCGCCCCGCGTCGGCTGACGAAGGCAAGAGCGCACCAATAGGTTAGCAACACAGCGCCGATCGCGCCGATGAGAGACGGCATGCGGTAGAGCCAGATCGTGGTGCGGGCGTTCGGAACGCCGAGCGCGCTCGCCGTATTCACTACGGCCGCTTGCAGCCAATAGATGCCGACCGGTTTCCGGTAGCGCACGTCGCCCTGGTAGCGGATATCGACGTAATCCCCCGTTTCCATCATCTGCTTGGTCGCTTGCGCGAAAAAAGCCTCATCGCGATCGACCGGCGGGATCTGAAAAAATCCGGGCAGGAATGCGAGCAGCGAAACCAGCACGAGAGCGGCCGCCGCCCGCCGGTTCGATCCCGCGGCATAGTCGAAAAGCGCTGTAAAGCCCTTTCCAGGCCAATAGGACCGCGACGCCGCGCTGCTGGTCGTGCTCATTTCGTTTCGGTGTACACGTCTAGATTATCTGGCGCCTGACGGCTTGCGCCCATTGCATCACTACTGCTCGATGAGTTTCCAGTTCTGGTAATAGATGAATTTGAAACTCCTAGTCAGCAAGCGGATGCCAGAGATAACGACGCGCATCACGCCCGGGAATGGCGTCGGACGAACCATGTCCACAAACAGGCAATAGCGTGTCTGATTGGTTTCGTTGACTGACTGATGTAGCAAAGTGTCGTCAAATATAAAGAGCTTGTTCGTCCGCCAATAATTGGTCTTGTCGCCGACGACGATATAGGCGGAATCATCATTCATGTCGTTGAGATTATATAAAATCCGTAACGACGCTCGCATGAAGCCAAAGTGTTTCGAGGTGGAAACTTTCTTATTGAAAACTGAAACTCCGATGGTCTGAATATACTTCCACGGCTGACGGAAAGCCGGCATGTTCAAGAACGTCTGCATATCGACGCCGTACCAGCGAAAGAAAACCATGGTCCGCGAAAACTGCTTCGCCCGTTCCTCCAGTTGCGCGACGAGGTTCCCCTCTTTCGAGGCCTGGATCAGGCGCTTCACCTCGACTTGATAGGCCGCCGGCAGATCCTCCACCCGATAGACGCCCTTGTTGACATAGGGCAGCGACAGGAGATCCAGCAGCACGTTGACCGGAGACAGCATCCAGGTCGGGAACCCATTGCCGATGAAATAGCGGCGCAGCGTTTCAAAGTTCAGTCCCGAGTTGCGGCTGACGTCGTAGGCGCCGCAGACCGCGTAGAAGATTGCGATTTTAGGGAAGAAATACGCGAACGGCACGAGTACGCACAACGGGAACAGCACGCGCCGGAGAGAGTATTTCCATATTCTGACCGCGAGCGCTTTGCCCGAAAGTGTTTCGGTGAATGCAGTACTCACAAATCTATTCTCCGTTGGCGCGATGTTCGGCGTTCGGAGCCATCCGCGGCAGGGATCGCCCCGCATCCCAAATACACACAGCTTCCGACCGAATGTGACCGAAATTCCGAATATCCGCCGAATTGGGAGAAACGATAGCCCGCTTCAGAATTGTTGGGAAGCATAGACTGGAGGCGGAGCCGGCTCCGGTTCCAGGGCCCCGGCAGGTGGGTTTGCGCGCCAGCTCGAAAGCCCGGACGACAAAGCGAATACGCCGCTACCGGCCTGTTTGCGCCGCAGCGCTTTCCGGCCGCAGCGCGGCCGATGCGCTGTCATCCAGGCGAACGACAATGCTGTCCGCAGCGCCCGATGCGTCCATGACCGTGACCCGCGAAAATCCGGGGCCGGCGGGCCTGAAGAATAGCGTGCCTCGGCCTCCGGTTGCCGCCGGAACGCCGTTGACGATAACCGTCAGCGGAGCGACCGCACCTGTGACCTTAAGCACAACGGGATCCGGCTTGCCGTCCGTGTCGGAAAGATCAATCCGGGCGCCATCCGGAGGAAAGACGATATGCAGTGCCGGCCGTGCGGTCTCGCCGGCAAGGCGGCCGGGCTGGAAGCGCCGCAGCGGCGGCGGCAGTTTGGCATTCGACGTCATGAGCACGCCCGCGGGTGGGCGCGGCAATGCGGCAGCAGACGCACCAAAACGCGCGAAGGCATCGAACAAAATCGGCGCCGCCGCGGTACGGCCAACCAGACCCGGCACCGGGGCCCCGTCAGGCCGGCCGACCCAGACGCCGATCGTATATTTGCCGTCGAAGCCGATCGACCAGGCATCGCGGTAGCCGTAACTCGTTCCGGTCTTGAACGCAGCGCGGCCCCGAGCGCCGTTTTCAGGCGGCGGTGAGCCGGACAACACGTTGCTCACGTACCAGGCCGCGACCGGCTCCATCAGCCGGCGCGCTTCGGGAGCAACAGCGTCCAGGCGCTCGGTGAGCGGCAGCGTCGTGCCGAGGCGCGCGATTCCGGCATAGAGCATCACCAGATCGGAGAGTTTTATGCCGGCGCCGCCCAGGCCGATGGCTAATCCCGGAGCTTCTCCATCAGGAAGGACGAGCGCGGCGCCGGCCTGCGTCAGCCGTGACGACAGACGGCTTGCGCGGACGCAATCGAGCACCGCGATCGCCGGCACGTTGAGCGAAAGCTGCAATGCCTCGCGCACCGTGACCGTGCCCTTGAAACTGAAATCGAAATCCTTCGGCGCGTAAGCGCCATAGCTCACCGGTCGATCCTCGATCAGCGTTTCGGGATGGATGAACCCATCCTCAAAACCGAGACCATAGATGAAAGGCTTTAACGTTGAGCCCGGCGAGCGCAGCGCCTGCGTCATGTCGACCTGGCCGGCGCGGCGCACGTCGAAATAGCCGGCGGAGCCGACATGGGCCAGTACTTGGCCCGTCGCATTGTCGACCGCGAGGATTGCGAGCGAGATGTCCGGCCCCAACGCCGCCGCGAGCGTGCGTATACGCTCGCGCGCGAGATCTTCCAGACTTTTTTGCAGGTCGGCATTGATGGTGAGCCGTAGCTCGCGGTCCGCCGGCAAATTCGCAATCGCCTGATCGGCCGCATGCGGTGCCAGCATGGGCATCGGGCGCCGATCGGACGGCACCGGCTCGGCCTTGGCGAGCGCGATCTCGTCCGCCGTCACGATGCCGGTCCCCGCGAAGCGATCGAGCACGCGGTTTCGCGCCGCGCGCGCCGCCTCGGGCGAGCGGTCTGGCCGCCGCTGCTCGGGCGACTGGGGCAAGGCGACCAGCAATGCCGCTTCGCCAAGGGTCAAATGCCGCGGCTCCTTGCCAAAGTAAGCGAGCGACGCCGCGCGAACGCCTTCGATATTGCCGCCATAGGGCGCGAGGCTGAGATAGAGCGAAAGCACCTGGTCCTTGGTCAGCACGCGTTCGATCTCGATCGCGCGCACGATCTGGCGGAGCTTTGCCGACACGGTGCGGCGGCTCCGCGGCTCCAACAAGCGCGCGACTTGCATCGTAAGCGTTGAACCGCCGGAGAGGATGCGGCCGTTACTGACAAGCTGGAACGCCGCGCGCGTGAGCGCCAGCACATCCACGCCGCGATGGAAGCGGAAGCGCTTGTCCTCATAGGTGAACAACACCTCGAAGAAGCGCGGATCGACATCGGCGGCCGTCGCCGGCAGACGCCAGCGGCCATCGCCGGTGGCGTAGGCACGCAGCAGGTGCCCGTCGCGATCAAGCACGCGCGCCGAGAACTCGATGTCTTTGCCAAATGGAGCGGGACCGAGCGAGCCGACCCACCAGATGGCGCCCGCGAGCAGCGAGCCGCAGGCGAAAAATGCGGTAACGACTGCGACGCGCGTTTTATTGCGCGTCATTGCGAGAAGCGGAGCGAGGAAGCAACTCCCCCACCGTTCTCTTCCCCGCACGCAGGGAAGGGTGGGGAGGTGGCCAAACTGGAATGCTTCGCTTTGCTCGCAATGACGCTGTAGAGTCATTTTCCCGCCACCACCGCAACGCTGGCGCTTGCGGTGCGGCCGAAGCGGTCAGGACGGTACATGTCCTCGATGCTCGCCTGCGGCCGCACATATTTGCCGAGCGATACCGCGCGCACGACATAGGCGACGGTGAATACCGCCGGATCGCCCTTCTTGCGCTCGAACGCGGCGGTGAAGCGGTCGTCACGGAATTCGGTGCTCACCGGATCCGCCGCATCTTCGATCCACGACAGCGTGCCGGTATCGCCGGACGAGACAAGATGCGGATTATCGATCTCGAAACCCGCCGGCAGATAATCGGCGACGATGACGCGGCCGAATTGCGGCTGGGCCTCCGTGATTTTCAACACCACCACAAGGCGCGTGTTCTGCTTGACCTGCGCCGGATCGACGGCGTCGCCGTCAAGCGTGAAGGTCTGACGTTCGATCTTGAAACCATTCTCGGCGGCCGGCTCGGGCGTGACCGGCGCGCCGCTGACCGTCACCACCGCCTTAACTTCGTCGTCGCCGGTATTGGTCACGCGCAGCGGTTCCTTCAAATCGCCGGCGCGGACGGTGCGGTAGAGCGGCTGTGTCAGCGACGTTCCGTTGACGTCGAGCGAGATTTTCCCGGCGTTTTTGGTCATGGCGCTCGCCGCGAGCAACAGCCAGGCATCCTCCTGCGTCGAGGTCGGGCGCAGCGACGCGCGCGCGGCTTCGACCTGCTGCACCGCCGATTGCACGGTCGCGCCGCTGGCGCCGCCCTCCGCCGCCAGCGTGACGAGCGCCGCGGCGTCGCGCAAGTTCGAGCCGTAATCCTCGCGGCTCGCCAAGTCAGGCTGCGGCGTGAGTGCCGCGAGCGCTGCCGCATAGACGCGTTCGGCCCGCGCACGGTCGCCGAGCATGGCGAGCGCGGCGGCGATTTGCGCCTTGGCGATCGGGGTCGCAACGCTGTCGAGCCTGGCGTCGGCGAGATAGCGCAGATCGCCGATCGGCGCCGCGCCGTTGCGCGCCAACACATAGAGCGCGTAAGCAAGATCGGTGGCGCCGTTCTTGCCGGGATCGGAAAGATTGGCGACCTCGTTGCGCAACCGGTCAAACGCGAGCCTGAATGCGCCCTCGGGCACTGCGAATTTGTGCTCGCGCGCGCGCGTCAGGAAATCGGTCACGTAGGAGTCGAGCCAAACGTCGTCGCCGCCCGCTCCCCACAGACCGAACGAGCCGTTGCCGCCTTGCCGCGTCAGCAACCCATCGATGGTGTCGTGAATGCGCTGATCGATGTCCGCGCCGGTCGCGACATTGGCGAACGTGGCCAGATCGCTCATATAGAGCAACGGCATGGCGCGGCT
>Ga0116225_1001940_pt1 | contig 14368 bp, 20 predicted proteins | sample Sb_taG_8_FD_88968 | JGI IMG/M metagenome (GOLD analysis project Ga0116225, IMG submission 88968) | Peat soil microbial communities from Weissenstadt, Germany - Sb_50d_c_BC metaG | ecosystem: Environmental > Terrestrial > Soil > Wetlands > Peat | place: Germany: Weissenstadt | collected 2010-09-21 | reverse complement strand
CGTTCACGACCCTGCTGACCGGCTTGCCCATGATGATAGCTCCGTTTCTCGGGGGGACTGCCGCACGACGAGGCGAACGCCGCCCGCCAGGCAGCGGGCGTCCCCGTCGTCCCGGGAGAACCCGGCACCACGAGAGTCACAAAACGGAACCGGAAAGTCGCTATCCGGAACATCCAGAAATTATGCCGGCACGGTTGAACGAGAAGCCCTTGCACGACACCAGTCCCGATGCTTCATCGGCATAACCGGCGGATCGGCATAATCCACGTATACGTGCTCGGGGACTCCGCGTGAGCCCAGCGCGGGCCGCAGCGCGGCAGCGAGCCGGACGGTGTCCTCGGCGAACCCGAACCGGGCGGCCATCACCGCCCGGGAATCCTGAGCGCCGTCTAACACCCGGGTCACCGTCGCCTCGCTACGCGCCGACCTCGCCAACGCCAAGGCCGCCAGCCACCGGCTCACCACCGAGCACGCCGCCCTCGGCCGACGCCTCGGCCAGGACGCGCTCGCCGGCCTCGACCCCGCGACCAGCGACACCAGCGCCGCCAGCGGCCGACTGTCCCAGCTTGAACAGGCACTGTTCGAGGCCGGAGAGCAACTCGCGCAGCGCACCGAGGAACTCCAGCCCGCCCGCCAGATCAACCGCGAGCTCATCAGCAAGCTCAACCGGGAACACCGCTGACCACGCGGACGAACACATTCCTGTGCCATGCCGACCGTGGCGCACACCCGCGTGCCACACGAATCCGCAGGTCACGACCCATGGCACACAAGATCATCTCCAGAAAAGGACACGAATCGCCGACCTCAACCCGCGTCTACCTGCACGCCGACATGGACATCAAGGAACGCGCCCTGGCCCGCACCACGCCACCCGGCACCGACCCCGGCTGCTACAGCGCCCCCGACAGCCTCCTCGCCTTCCTCGACGGACTCTGATCCCTCACCCGGTTATGCCGCGCAACGCCACTGACGCGACCAGACGACAACGCCATCCTGGACCAGCGCGGCATACCGGGCGGTCGGCATAGGCCTTGACCGTGTTCGGTGACCTGCCGATGTTGCTCAGGTACGCCAGCCAAGACTCCCACCGCAGCGACCGGCACGCCGTCGTCACCCAAGACGGTCCACGACTCAACCCGCGAGCCGGGCACCACGACCCGATGCACCTGCATGCTTCCCCCACTTCACCCACGTACTAGACGAAGCAGCAGATAACCATGTCAACCACAGTGAGCAAAGCAACCAGAAGAGCCAGTGTTAGACATCAAGGACAGTAGAGGTAGTGCCCTAGATAACCACGGTGGCGGTTCCCCTCTTCAGCTCAGCGGTCTCATCGATCGCCAGGATTGCTTCCGCATTGCCAGCTGGCCAACGATGAACCGCTGCAGCGCGGCCAGCGCCGCCGTCCAGTCCCAGCGGTGCTCCGCCAGCAGCGCCTGCATCCGCCGCGGCGTCGCGTGCCCGGCCGGCTCCGCCAGCTGCCAGCACGACCTGCGGTCCCCCGGCTCAGCCAGCAGCGCCCCGATATAGGCGAACGCCGCCAGCCGCGACCTGGCCTGCGTGAACACCCCCGCCAGCAGCGCGAACAGCTCCCGCCGCAGTTCCCCCGGCCACGCCCCGTCACCTATGATGGCCCCGACGGCCACCTCGCTCTTCAGATGTCTCACAAACGATGATCGTGAGGTGGCCGTCACGCTCCGTCAAGCCTGTGCTGCGGGCACCCGCGACCGCCAACCCGGTAAGTAACAAACCGGGACTGTAGTAAATTGATCAGAAGAAGATGTCCGGGCAAGCCGCGGTGCCACTGCTCGGCAAGGCTTCCCGCTCACCGCCCGGACTGATGAACAACAGGAGCCGTATCCGTCGTGAGATATGGGTCAGTTTCCAAGTAGAACCCGTCATAGCCATCGAGAATCAAGACCGAAAGGCTACTCTCATGTTATTATGACGCAGCCTTGATCGATATTCATTTCATGTTTCCTCGTTGTGCGCACCATGCAGGTAGCGCGAATGCGCTTATAGCGGTGCGGGACAACGCGAGTTCCTGCGGCATGGACGCTGGCTGGACCATCACGCTGAATGCCCGACATCTAGCACGTGCCGGATGATCAAGATGGCGGACAGCCCGGCGACCCTAGCTAATGGGCCACGATGGATGGTTGGCCAGTCACGCTATCGCGAGTCGGGTGAAATGCAAGTAGGTCGGGATGTCGTCACGTAAAGATTGCGTCGTAGCTCAGTACCGCAATTCGGAAGCTGTAGCCGACTATGCGCGTGCCAACGAGGGATCACGGCCAGAAGGCCGGTTCTTCAGATCACGGCTGCAGCTTGTCGGGAAAACCCTGGCCTCCTGTCCTGGGGGTAATCTGCTGGATGCTGGATGCGGCCCCGGGATAATGGTTCATACTCTGCTAGAGTCCCGTCCGCATGACTTCCGCATCACGGTGCTGGATCAGTCTTTCGAAATGATCAAGTATTGTGTAACAAAGGTACACGATACTGGCAAGATCTATCCAACTGTAGGTCAGCTCGAGGCAATGCCTTTTGTCGATGCCACCTTCGACGTCACCCTTGTTATGGGCGCGCTGGAATATACCAACATTCGGCTGGCTATCCGTGAGATATCCCGTGTCACCAGGCCTGAGGGCCTCATCATCGTGACCATGCTCAACCCGCTAAGCGCATACAGACTTGCCGATTTGCTCCTTCTCTCACCCGCAACTCGGCTACTCGGAGTGGTCGAGAAATTGCGCGGGGTTCCTACGGGGCATCGACACGGGGGGCATCCCAGCGGCATCCGCGCGTATCCTGTGTTCATACTCCGTCACCTGATGAGGCAGGCCGGATTGCAGCCTGTCGACATCATTTATTTCGATGTCACGCCCACCATACCGCCTTTCGATCGCCTTCCGGGAATGATACGCAGGGCAGAGCGAACTCCCTACGAGCGCACTGTGACTCGCGGCTGGCGCCGCTGGATGGGTACGGCCTACCTCATCACCGCTAGACGTTCCTGAACCAGGTTACCGTCAGCGAGATCCTCGATCCCCTTGCCGCGTACTGCAGACGAACTAACGGTTCAAGACACTAGCCTCACGTCCGCACTTTGCCAGACCCCGGAAATGCTAGACCCAGAAAAACTCCGTCGACACGGCTCCGCCGCTTCGGCTATGACCATTCGAAGCAGCGCTGGACAATCGAGGTCAGCGACGGCTTCCCGCGATCTCCTGGTATATCTGCGTGGCGGCAGCTGCCTTCACAGGCCAAGTCCACTCGGCTGCCCACTTGACGGCCGCCACGCTACGCGACTCCCATTCGTGATCACACAGGATGGTCTGCACGGCGGAAGCAAGGCGACCGGGGAGATCACTGGGCTTCGGCGGAAGTGCGACCTTCAGAGCCGCGAGGCCGACATCGGCGTCGGCAATTCCGGCAAGGTCCAGGGCGACGGCCGGCAGGCCCCGGCCGAGGGCCTCAATGAACGGTGCGCCAAAGGACTCACGCAACGAGCTGAACAAGAGGACGCTTGCTGAATCGTACAGAGACCTGACGTCTTCCAGGGAAACCCTCCCGAGCATCTGAACATCTTCGGTAAGCCCAAGGCGATCGATCGTCGCGCGCACCTGCGTGCGAAGTGGCCCGTCGCCAGCGATGATCAGGCGAGCCGGCATGGACCGGCGAAGCTCGGCAAATGCTTCGACAGCAAGTGTGGGCGCCTTACGCGGCAGTAGCGTTCCAACCCAAAGCACTACCGGAGTTCCAGACGGTTGCTGCCGAGCGTCGGTGAGCCAGTCGGATGCCAGGCCATCGGCCAGCATGTATCGAATGTCGGTACCCCCGAGACGTTGACATGCAGCCGCCGTTGCCGAGTTGCACACGAGCGTTACAGCGGAGTTCTTAATTGTCTGATGGCACCGGCTGTTCAGTTTTAGCAACGGTCCCGTAGATGCAGTCCTAAGTACCTCAGACGGCCACTCGCGCCCGAAGTAACGCCAGTAGCTGGCGGGAGCGGTTTGGCCGCCACCGACCGGACCGTAAACGAGGGGAACGGGCAGCCGCCAGAGCATGCTGCCCAGGTGGAGCCCTCCGTACGTCACGTGGTGCGTGACATCGAATTGCTGCGTCTGCGCCTCAATAGCTTTTAGCGCCGCATGCTGCCAGCGTCCATAAATGTCATATGCCCACAAATGCGTCGAGAGGTGCGGTATCCGGGACGTGGGCATATCGATGAAACGGAAAGATACACTTGGTGGGCATTTCGCGAGTATTTCCTCACGGTTGTTCGATATCGTTAGTACCGTTACTTCGTGTCCAAGCTCCGCGAGGGCCCCGGCCCAATGCCACCCGGTCCCCGGCTCGCTACCACGGCCTGGACGGCAGGCGAAGGCGGAAAGTAGGACCCTCATGAAAACTCCAACCCGTTGTATTTACGCTTCGTACCAGCCATTTGCACTATCTCGACCATCTTGCCGACCTCTGACCCCGAGCGGATAGCCTTTGATGCGAGGGACGCTGAGAAGTGCCACGCCCCTTGCCGAGGCACCCTCATTCTACGGTCAACCCCAGATGTCGCGTTGCACGTTAAGAACGACACGTGAGCCGAGGCGGTCCAGGCCCACCGGGAACTCCCGCATGTCCGCTAGGCTCTCGCGCACGGCGCGCTGCCGTTCCATGGGGCAGATGACCAGCAGGAAGCCGCCGCCGCCCGCACCGGTCAGCTTGGCGCCCGCTGCCCCGGCCTCGAGCGCCCGCTCGACCGCCATGTCTATCTCGGCATTGGATACGCCCGCGGCTAGCTGCCGTTTGGCCTCCCAGCCCTTGCGCATCGCTTCGCCAACCGCGTCTACATCCCCGCAGCGCAGCCGGTCGGCGGCCAGGCCCGCGAGGTCGCGCAGGAGGTCGAACTGATCATGGGTGACCTTGATGTTGGCGGTCTGCTCGGCCAGGATCGAATTCGCGCTCCTGGTAACCCCCGTATAGAACAGCATGATATGCCGCTGCAGGTCCCGGCGCCCGGCTGCGGGAAGCTCCAGCTCTTCGGCCACCACTTGATCGCCGGGCCCGAAGCGGATGTCCCGGATGCCGCCGTAGGCGGCGATGTACTGATCCTGCTTGCCGATGGGCTTCCCGCAGCGGTCGATCTCGATCGTGCAGGCACGATCGGCCAGTTCCTCCGCGGTTACCTGCCGTCCCCGGTACGTGAACAGGGCGTGCAGCAAGCCGACCGTGACCGAGGAGGAGGAGCCGAGGCCGGAGCCGCCCGCCGACGGGATGTCGGCCAGTGTGGTGATCTCCACGCCGTTCGTCACGCCGGTCATCCACATCGCCTCACGGACCAGCTCATGCTCTAGGTCCTCGACGCGGGAGACAATCTCCTTCTTCGAGTAGTTGACGTAGATGTCGTTGTCGAACCGCTGCTTGACGATCACATAGATGTATTTGTCGATCGCGCAGTTCAGGACACGGCCGCCGTGTTCGCGGTAGTAATCGGGCAGGTCCGTGCCCCCGCCCAGCAGGCCGATGCGCAAAGGCGTCTGGGTGATGATCATGTCGCGGCTCGCACTAGCCACTCCTGCTGGGCCCGCTGGTACGCGTCAACCGTTCCCACATCGCGGAAGTAGCCTTCCACCGGCACGGCCTTCGCCCGGCCTACCAGCCGCGGCAGCAGGTCATAGCCGATGTCACACGGTGGCGGGCCGCCGATCTCGTCGAGCACACCCGGATGGAAGGCGTACATCCCGGCATTCACCAGATCGGAAACCGGCTGGCTCGGCTTCTCCTCGAAACCGACGACCGTGCCCGCCGCGTCAAGTTCCACCACACCACCAGCGGACGGCCGCTCGGAATGGAAGACCGTCAATGTCGCGATCCCGCCGTGCTCCCGGTGCGCCTGCACGAGAGAGCACAGGTCGAAATCGGTCAGGTTGTCGGCATTGCAGGCTAGGAACATCCCTTCTCCGTCGACCCAGGCCCGGTTGGCGGCGAGCGTGCCGGCGCTGCCGAGCAACTCCGGCTCAAAGAAGGTGCGCACGGTCGGCGTCCCGGCCCGGGCCTGGAGATGGTGACGCACCACGTCCGGTAGGTGGTGCAGGTTGACCAGGACCTCGTCGACACCCGCACGGTCGAACGCGTCGAGCCAGATGTCGAGCAGGGGCCGCCCCCCGATGGGGAGCATGCACTTCGGGACGGTGTCGGTGATCGGCCTCAGCCGACTGCCGATGCCCGCAGCGAGCAGGAAGGCCTTCATGCTCCCGCCTTCCTGACCACCCCGAGCGCGCGCATCCGGGCGTCGGCCTGGGCCAGCACCCCGTCCAGACCGTCCATGCCCTCAAGCCACGCGGCATACGCCGCCACGGATTGGGCCGGCGTGCGCCTGGGCTCCCAGCCCAGCGCCCGCAGCGCGCTAATGTCGGACAGGATGTGCCGTGTGTCGCCGAAGCGGTACTCTCCGGTCACCATTCCCGGCTGGTCGGACCCGTACTGGCGCATGACAATGTCTGCGAATTCCCGGGTGGTGACCGCCTGACCGCCCCCGACGTTGAAGACCCGCCCGGCGGCCCGATCGTCCGAGAGCACCAGCACGTTGGCGTCCACCACGTCCTCGATGTTGACGTAGTCCCGGATCGCCCCGCCGTCCTCATAGAGGATGGGCGCCTTGCCCAGCAGGTAGCTCAGGCAGAAGATGCGGCACGCGCCCGAGTAGGCGTTGTAGACCGACTGCCGGGGACCCTGGACGATGCTGTACCTGAGCGCAACGGTGGGGATGCCGTACCGGCGGCCCAGGTTGACGGCGACCATCTCCTCAGCGAGCTTCGACATGCCGTAGGCGTTCTGGGGATTTGAGACCCGCTCGGGCGTGGCCCGCATCTCGAGCGGGCCGCCGCATTCCGGGCAGGGGATGTCCCACTGGCTCGCGGCCAGGGCGCTTTCCGGTCGCATGCCCGGCGTCTGCTCGCCGTCGACCGGGCACCGGTAGAGTCCCTCGCCCATCGCCGACTGCGACGAGGCCACCACGACCCGGGCGAGGTCAAGGCGCTCGGCCACGATGATCTCGTAGAGCAGGGCGGTCGAGACCACGTTCACGTCGGAGAACCGCGAGAACTCGGGCAGGTAGTCCTGGTAGGCGGCGAAGTGGTAGACGGCATCCACGCGGCGCAGAAGGTTGGTGACCAGATCACGGTTGCGGGTGTCACCCTGATAGAAGTCAACTTGGGGGCTCAAGTACGCCGGCTCCCCATCCCGGTGTACCGGGGGGGTCAGCGCGTCGAGCACCATGACCTCGTGTCCAAGCGACAGCAGCCGGTCGCACGTGTGAGAGCCGATGAACCCGGCTCCGCCGGTGACGAGGATCTTCATGTGCGTCAGTACTCCCGGCGCTCGGCTGTCTCGCGGTACACATCGAGGGCGGACGCGGCGATCGGCCCCCAGGTGACCTGGGCGGCCCGCCGGAACGCGAGATACTGAGGATCTTCCGTCAGGAGGTTAGTCGTCGCGCGCATTCGTACCTGTTAGCTCCGTTCTGCGGTTGTCAGGGTACCCGGCGTTCGCATGGCGCCGGGGCTTCCAGCGGCTGCCATCATTCAGAACACAGTCGTTGAGATCGCGTCTGCGCTCATTCGCGACTGGCGGATGTACTGGGCCAGGGCATGCATGATGGCCTGGTGCAGGTCCTCGACGATGCCATAGTTCGTGCAGTCGACATGGATGCTGACCTCGGCCACGGTCCTGGCGGCGCCTCCGTCGAAGCCGGTGACGGCTATGGTACAGAGCCCTTGGTCGCGGGCCCAGGTGAGCGCGCGGACGATATTGGGCGAACGACCTGACGAGGAGATCGCGAGGAGCACGTCGCCCGGCCTGGACTGGGATTGAAGCTGGTAAACGAAGACGTTCTCGTAGCCGGTGTCATTTGCTATCGCAGTGAGGAGTTCTACGTTGGTGCTGAGGCTGAGCACCTGGGGGCTGAGGTCGGTGGCTGTCCGGATGCCCTTCACGTGGTCGCACTGCATGTGGTTTGCGATCGACGCCGAGCCGCCGTTCCCGCAGGAGAAGATGCGGGCGCCCCGCAGGTAAGCCTCCACCAGGATCGCCGCCGCACGCTCAAACCCGGCAGGCTCGATAGACTTCGCGGCCCGGGACATCTCCTCGGCATAGGCGTCGAAGTACGATGCCGCGCTAGCGAAAGGTCCGATCGGGAATTTGACCGGGCCGCCGTCGGCAGCCGACGCGAAGGCCCGAAGATCGTAGGCAGAACTCATACGGCGACACGCTCCAAGATGAACGGGGCTGCGGCAGCCAGGCTCGGGAACGACCAGACACCTGGGCACTGGTAGTCGTCAGTTCCCAGGTAGACCGCCGATGCCCCGACCGCCTTGGCCAGGCCGATGTCCTCAGGCCGGTCGCCCACGACCCACGACGCGGTAAGGTCGAGGCTGAGCGCGCTAGCTGCTGCGTTCGCCATGCCGGGCCCCGGCTTACGGTCCTCGCTGGTGCGAGCGAAGGCCTCCACGATTCCGGCGGGATGGTACGGGCAATACAGAAACAGGTCGATATGCGCCCCGTACCCTGCCAGGCGCGCTTCGATGTGCTGGTGCACACGAGCAACGTCGTCAAGCCCGTACAGGCCCCGTGCGACCCCGGCCTGGTTGGTCACGACTGCGACCGGGATGCCGGCCCGATTGAACGTGGCAATCGCCTCCGGCGCCCCTTCGATGAACTCGACCCGGTCGACCGAGCCGACGTATCCGTGGTCAACGATTATCGTGCCGTCGCGATCAAGAAGTATGCCGGGCCACAAATGCGTACTCGATGGTGCGCACATCGGTCTGCTCCATCCGACGAGCAACGTGTTGGCGTGAACCTCGCCAGGGTGCGCCGCAGCCGCCGGACCCACGTCGCCAAGACCGGCCACTGGAGCCTTCACCACGTCACCTCACCTGGTTCGCTCGCGCTAGGGAATCTGCCTCCGGGCATAAGATCGTCCAGCCGTTAGCTGTGATACGACGAACCTTGCAAAGGTGCGGCCTGGGTTGGGTCCTGGCTGGGCCTATGGTGGAGAGAGTTGACTAATCCGAGTCGATCACCAGTTCTAGCGGTTGGGTAGCCGTGCGCCGAGGTGCCCGCGTTGGCGGATCCGGTTGGGCGCGGTCCCCGCCGAACCGGGTTAAGTGGAGTGCGCTTACTGTGACCCGTGGGGCTGTTGCTGTCACGTTCGCTGTCATTGCCGATGGCTGCTCTGCTGGGTGCGTAGGGTTTCCAAGGTCGACAGACGTGAACGGTCGCCCCCCGGTGTATCAGGGCCTGGCCGTCGCGGGTCTATTGAATCGTGGGGTTTTCCGCCGGTCCATGCAGCTCGCCTCAAAGTCTGGCACCAGCGGGGCGGCCAAAGCCGGGGCCTGCCCCGTCGGCTGGGCACCTCGGGAGGCAGGTGCGGGACGATCACCTGCCACTGGGCGTCGGTCAAGTCACTGGAATAACCCCTCATACGCCGCCGTCCGGCCAGGAATGTACCTGGGGCAGGCGCGAGCTCTCGTGTCTTGCTGGTCGTCACAAATCGGGATCATGGGGCCCGCGCCTGGCATCTCATAGGCATAGCACGCCGCCACCCTCGGCAAGCCGCCCCACCTGGCACCGAGCCCGGACACCGACTTATCAGACCCTCACTGAGGGTTACGAACTTAGCCCACCTCAGACCACGCCGCCGAGCGGTTCCGTGCGACATCAGCGACGCGCTCAGTCTGGCCAGTCGGTCGGCTACGACACTGTGATCTGCCTCGCGGCAGTGTCAAGCGACCTGCCCCACTCAGCCATCCTCAGGAAAACCCGGGGGGACTGGCTCGATCTTGCTGTCGGGGAGCTAGCGATCGATACAGCCTGAAAGGACTCTTCGATGAGACAGACAATACGCCATAAGGTTGCGGCTAGCCTACCCCCAGAATTGGCAACCGCGCTTAAAAATCCATGGCGGATTATGCGGCACCCACTCATTCTGACTACAGTCGGTGAAGCTGGACGTCGGAGCACCACGGAAGAACTCGAGACGCCGTGGTGGAATAGACGGGCAATCAGTTACTTGAGTCGACACCTGCGGCCAGGCGACCGAGCCTTTGAATGGGGATCGGGCGGCTCTACAGTATGGCTGGTCCGGCGGGGCGTTTCGGTGACGTCGATCGAGCATGATCCCGAATGGGTGAAGAAGGTGATCGACCGTTGTCCGACAGCAGATATTAGGCTTATCTCCGGCACAACGCAGGGTCAACTTACGGCCGAGCCACACCATCGCAACGCGTTCAAACTAGAGGACAAGGCCCAGCACTTCTTTGATGATTATGTCGCTGCGATAGATACATTCGAAGAATGCAGTCTCGACATCGTGATTGTTGATGGTATGTGTCGTATGGAGTGTGTGCGTCGGGGTGCGTCGAAGGTTAAGCCCGGCGGCGTGCTGGTCGTGGACGACACCGATTATCGGTTTGGCGATCCCGAAGAGCTTCTTCCCGGATGGCAGGCTGTCGGCATTTGGGGATTCAAGACGACGCGGGATTTGAGAGAAACGACCTTCTTTCATAGGCCGAAGTAAATTCTTAATGGAACCGGGGTCTGAATATGCGTAGCGGTCGATCAGAGTATTCGAGAGCCCGCGAGCGGCTCGCTAACGCGAGGAATAGGTTGCAAGGTGGCGCTCGGGCCAGGCTTTCCGGAGCCGAAAGGTTTGGGACGCATCCTGTGATACTTGGGAAAGTTTCTTTCCGTCTGGACGGGAAGGCCTTTTTCGGAGACTGGTTTGCGGCCGAGGGTCTGGTAGTGGCGATAAAAATATCAGTAGCCAAAACCGCTACGCTATCAATCGGCGACCATGTGTACATGAACGCAGGTACATCCATCGAAGCGTGGCACGACGTGCAGATCGGGAGCCACGTCCTTATGGCACCGTTCGCGTCGATAATCGACGACGACCGCCATGAGGTTGAGCCTGACGCAGTCCTGTATAAAGGCCCAACAATCGTGGGAAATAACGTATGGCTGGGCCGCAATGCTGCCCTCATGCCCGGCGTGACTGTCGGCGACGGATCCGTGATCGGCGTGAACTCGGTGGTGACGAGGGACATCCCGCCGAACTCATTCGCAGCGGGCGCGCCGGCACGGGTCATCCGGAAGCTTGAGATACCCAGCGGGTGGGTGCGCCGGTAACGACCATAGCGGAGCGCGGGCCACATCGCCACGCCCGCCGTGTCCCCTGGCTCCGACGGCGACCAGGACTAGGACCAGGACCAGGCGGCCGTCGCTGGCAGACGCGTGCGCCTGCTCAGGGGATTGGGCTCGGGCTCCCTGGCAATTATCCGGACCGGACTTTCACCGGCAGGCGACGATGAGCTGTGCAGGTAGCGATGGACGGAGGGATGCGGGCACGCCTGCGACCTCGTTATCGCGAGGAGCGGCCCAGGCGGCATGGCGAGCACGTGTAAAGATAATCCACCGCTAGAATCGGGCTGATGACCGGGATGTTGACGTTGAGGTGCGCCTGTGACACCTTCATGAACTTCCGGTTCGGCTGGCCGTGGCTCCAGTTATGCGATACAGGAAAAGAACGCTCGATCTTGAAGAAGCGACTGAGGTCCCGGCGGAAATCATCCGGCAGCTGCACGTTACTGTACAGCCGGTAAATCTCCCTCTTCCGGTGGGCAAAGTTCTGGTACGTCAGGATGAACTTGCCGCCATCATTGAGCAGGCCGACGATCTCCGCGAACTTCTGCGACTGGAATTTCCCGACGTACTCGAACATGCCCTGCGCCACGACCACGTCGAACTTCTTGTCGCGGAAGCTGACCGGATCATCGATGATGTCCATCTCGATGAGGTTCGGCGCCGGCTCTGAAATGGCTATGTCGATGCCGTAGTAGTGCACGCCGGGCGGCATGAGGCGGGCCAGGGTCGCGGGCCCGCATCCGACGTCGAGCAGGTCACACTCACGCCCACGGGTGACCCGGCGCACTTCCCGCGCCACCTTGCGCATCCTGAAATGCGGCTCCGAGAACTTGAGGTTCTCATCCGCCCACACGTCCCGCTTGTAGTACCGGACCTCACCTTCATCCTTCTTATGGAGCGCGTTGCCGATGTTACCCTCAGAAACGTAGTTTTCGCCGCCAGGCCGGTCGTTCACAACTACTCCTCTGGGTGAAACCTATCCTATGGATGAACACCTGTGCGAGCACGCCTGTGCTCGGCTGTGGTCCTTGCCGGTTCGGGTGCCCGAAAGAGCAAGGCGGACAACGTAGCGAATTGGCTGCTGAGAAGCCGCGCGTTCGCCGCAGTGCGCTCCGTCATCGTTGGCCGCAGCTTGGCTGACCGGCTTTCGAGGTCCGTGAACTGCTCGATCAGCCGGTCAACATCCAGCGAGTGGGCGGATTGGCAGAACTCAGCCAGGCCCATCTCCGCCATGAGCGCGCCGAACTTCGCGGCATAGCCCACTGACAGGGTGGGCTTCGCCAACTTCAGCGCATACATCACGTTGTGATAGCGGGAGGCGACGACAGTGTCAACGGACGCTATCTGTCGCATCAGTTCGTCAAGAGAGGAAACTGGCTCGGCGATGAACTGCGACGGGCCGAGCTCGGGTCGGTGTGCACGCAGGTGAGCGATGACCTCATGCATGATGGGCTCGTCATGTACGTCGGTCGTGAACATCCGTACTGGACGGCCGCTGTCCACCAACCACAGGACAAAGCTCTTCATCTTATCAACGTAGGAAGCACGAAGCTGGTCCGCCTGCTGACGGTCGTCATTGCCGCCGTGATAGTCCATGACACCAACGCCCACGGTTCCTGCTATAACTGGAGCTTCGTGAGGTACCGGAAGAGCGAATGCGAGATCGGGATAGACGGCGTCTTCCGACGTATCGAGGCCCATTCGCAGCATCGCGTCCCTCGAGAAAGTGTCCCGGAAGGATCGGTAATATGCGAGCCGGGCAGCTGTGGTGATCAGCCGCCGGGTAAGCCGCTGACGAATGTCATTCGACCCGACACTCACCAGCGCGACCTTCGTCCCGAACAGCCTGCCGGAAGCGCAGACGAGGAACATCGAGTATGGGGTATGCCAAGCTCGCACGGAAATGGTCGCCTCAAGTGCTCCCGTGCCGGGCACGATTACGACATCGTGACGACGGACCCAAGAGGCCGTACGAAACGCGTCGATAGCAATCCCCAGAGGTACTTTCAGGACCTTCGCGGCAAGCGCTGCCTTGCCGGGCGCCTCCTGAGTCTCCGTGGCGCACCAGCGCAGGCGAGTTGCAGGGACGCCGTATCGCGCCGTTATCTGGTCCGGTCCCGAGCACAGAAAATCCAAGATCGCATCGGAATGCTCTGCGCGAAGGTACGCAACCATAGCTTCCAGCGAGCCGTCGTTACCGAGATTGCCTGAGCCCAAGAGGCCGACAAGGCCTACCCTAGGCGCAACAGTCATCGCGCGGGTACGTCTTTTGGCCCGAAAGATCAAAGTCACCGCAACCTCATCTCCTAGCCTTCCGTGTTAGCGTCGCCCGGGACAGCGTCCCCGAAGTGATCGACTCTAAATCGTCGCAGTTCTGGCCAAGCCGAGACGCTCACGGCAGCCCCTCATCTCGAAGGAGACCTTAGATGGGCAACCAAGGGTCGCCCGCAACACAAGACCTGCCGTGGCTCCATCGTGATACATCCGAGGGTACTAGTATGACTCCGGCCCTCGCCGAACTAGCAAGTGGCAGTTACCGACCGTACGAGCTGCCTGGCACGTGTTGAGCAGGGTGGTGTTCACCATGACGATTGAGCCGCCAGTGGTCACGGACCGTTATGCCGCTGGAGGCTGACAGTACCCCATTTCCACCTGAAGAATCGCCGCGTGGCGGCTGGCTGGCACGAAGATCTGTGCGGGCCAGGTCGCAGCCCACCTGTGTGCCTTGTTCCGAGCGCGACCGCGGACGGCGACCGGACATCCTGCACTCCAGCCAAGAGGAGGGCTTCATGACGCCGACCGGAGTGCCTGAGTGATGATGTCGCTCACCTGCAGCGCGGTGCGCTCCCATGAGAAGTATTCGGCCATCTCAGGTGCGCGCTCGTAACAGCTCTCATACAGCGCGTCATCCGCGAGGGCCGCCGCGATAGCGGCGGCGAGCTCGTTCTCGTCGTCCCTGGTAATGAGAGCCCCGGAGACGCCGGGAGTTATGATCTCCGGCATCGCGAAGGCGTCACGGGCCACACACGGCAGTCCCCGCGCGAGCGCCTCGGCGAAGACGAGCCCGAAAGGCTCCCTTCTCGACGGCATCACGAACAGGTCATGGCGGTCGTACAGCGGCGCGACCTCCTCAGGAGGCAGGGACCCGAGGAACCGGACGCCG
>Ga0116225_1001939_pt1 | contig 14368 bp, 11 predicted proteins | sample Sb_taG_8_FD_88968 | JGI IMG/M metagenome (GOLD analysis project Ga0116225, IMG submission 88968) | Peat soil microbial communities from Weissenstadt, Germany - Sb_50d_c_BC metaG | ecosystem: Environmental > Terrestrial > Soil > Wetlands > Peat | place: Germany: Weissenstadt | collected 2010-09-21 | reverse complement strand
GGGTCGATCCCTCCATCGCGCGCGGCGTGCTCAACACCTTGGCGACCTTGCAGTCCGACCGCGAGGATCCGGCCAGCGACGCTGAACCGGGCAAGATCCTGCACGAAGCCCGCCAAGGCGAGATGGCCAATCTGGGCGAGGTTCCCTATAAGCGCTATTATGGCAGCGCCGATTCGACGCCGCTGTTCGTCATGCTGGCCAGCGCCTATTGGCAGCGCACCGGCGATGACGGCTGCCTGCACCAGTTGTGGCCGCATATCGAACGGGCCTTGGCCTGGATCGACGGTTACGGCGATGTGGATGGCGACGGCTATGTCGAATACGCCCGCAAGCGTCCCGACGGGCTGGTCAATCAGGGTTGGAAGGACAGCGAGGATTCGATCTCGCACGCCAATGGCAGCTTGGCCGACGGCCCCATCGCACTATGCGAGGTGCAGGCCTATGTCTATGCGGCCAAGCGCGGCGCCTCGCGCTTGGCCCGCCATCTGGGGCATCAGGAACGGTCGCGGCAGTTGGAAGAACAGGCGGAAACCCTGCGCCGCGCCTTCGAGCGGGATTTCTGGCTCGACGATCTGGGCACCTACGCCCTGGCCCTGGACGGCCACAAGAAGCCCTGCCGGGTGCTGTCGTCCAATCCAGGCCATGTTCTGTTTTGCGGCATCGCCTCACCCGAGCACGCCCATCTGGCCGCCAAGTCACTCTTATCGCCGGCGCTGTTCAGCGGCTGGGGCGTGCGCACGCTGGCCGAGACGGAGGAACGCTACAACCCGATGTCCTATCACAACGGCTCGGTATGGCCGCATGACAACGCCGTCATCGCCGCCGGATTGGCGCAGTACGGCGAGATGGACAAGGTACAGCGCATCCTCGGCGGCATGTTCGACGCCGCCCTGTTCGTCGATTTGCAACGCCTGCCGGAACTGTTCTGCGGCTTCCCCCGCCAGCGCGGCCAGGGACCGACGCTATATCCGGTCGCCTGCATCCCGCAGGCCTGGGCCAGCGGCGCGGTGTTCATGCTGTTGCAGGCGACGCTGGGTTTAAGCCTGGAAGCGCTGCCGCCGCGCATCGTCTTCGACCGCCCGCGTCTGCCGCCGTCGCTCCCCCAGGTCGAGCTGCATGGATTGCGCCTGGGCGACGCCGAGATCGATCTGCGGCTGAGCCGCCATCCCTCCGGCAGCGTCACCGTCGATGTGCTGCACCGTCAGGGCGATGTCGAGGTTCGCATTTTGATGTGAACAACGCTTGGCAGCCGAGCCCCGACGCCTATACTGAACGCCTCTTCTGTGGAGGCTGGCCTTGATCACTGTTCGCTCAGCGACCCCCGACGACACGGCGGAAATCCTCCGCATCATCCGCCAATTGGCGGTCTTCGAAAAATCGCCGGGTACCGTGGTGATCAGCGAGGACGTTCTGCGCGCCGACGGTTTCGGCGACAGCCGCCGCATTGAAGTGCTGCTGGCTGAATCCGATGGACGGGTGTGCGGCACCATCGTGCTCTACCACGCCTATTCCAGTTGGGCCGGTGCCCCCACTTTGACCGTGCACGACCTGTATGTTGAAGAGGATGCGCGCGGTGCCGGAGCCGGACGCGCCTTGCTGTCCGCCGCCGCCAAACTGGCCGCCGAGCGCGGCTGTTGCCGCATGGACGTCAACGTGCTGGCGTGGAACACCGCAGCCCGTAAATTCTACGAAACCCTGGGCTTCACCCATATCGATGAGTGGCTGCCGTATCGCCTGGACAAGGCCGGCCTGGAAAAGCTGGCGGCCAAAGCGCCGCAGGAGTAGCCGCCCCGGACCGCCAATTGTGCAGGACCATCGGCCATTTCACCGATTTGGGAGGGATGCCCCTTCACAAACCGCAACCCGGTGCTTATCTTGGGAGCATCTTTTAGACCTATTTCAAACTCCAAACGAGGTAGTCATGGCCATTGAACTTCCCGCCCTGCCGTTTGACGCGAAGGCTCTCGAGCCGTTCATCTCGGCCAACACCCTGAGCTTTCACCACGGCAAGCACCATGCCGCCTATGTGAACAACTACAACAACCTGACCAAAGACACCCCCCTGGCCGACAAGCCGCTGGAGGACGTCATCAAGGAAGTCGCCGGCGACGCCTCGAAGCAGGGCCTGTTCAACAACGCCGCCCAGGTGTGGAACCACACCTTCTTTTGGAACAGCCTGAAGCACGGCGGCGGCGGCAAGCCGGCCGGCGCGCTGCTGTCGAAGATCGAGGCCGACCTCGGCTCGTTCGACAAGTTCCTGGAAGACTTCAAAGCCGCCGCCACCACCCAGTTCGGGTCGGGTTGGGCTTGGCTGGTGCTGGATAACGGCACGCTGAAGGTCACCAAGACCGCCAACGCCGACACCCCCCTGGTGCATGGCCAGATCCCGCTGTTTACCGTCGATGTGTGGGAACACGCCTATTACCTGGACTACCAGAACCGCCGCCCCGACTTCGTCTCGGCCGTGCTGGAAAACCTGGCCAACTGGGACTTCGTCGCCCAGAACCTGAACAAGGCCCGTCACGCCTGACGCGGCTGGGGTTCAGGGTTGAATACGGAAACGGGGCCTTATGGCCCCGTTTTTTTGTGGGGATGGGTCGAGCCATGATGTTCGGCGGGGCCGCGGTCGAACACATCTGAGCTGTTCCTGCGCGAGTGGTTTCTCTCGCTTGCCGTCTGGCCGGAACGAACCGCCATCATCGACGCCTGTTGCAAAGTCTGGAACACCCTGTTCACCGACAGAGTCAGGGTCAGGAGCCTTTGCTTCCAGCCATGGACCAAGAGGGTCGTTTCATAGATGCCGTTCGATGGCCTGACGCAGCGCCCAGGCCCAACCGACCCGACTGGCTCTCGTCGCTGCCGCTATTGGTGGTCCCCCTTATCCTTATCTTTGGTCTTATCATCGTGAACGGCCTTCGCCGGCGGAGTGGCGGCATGGGGCGCGGGGGCAGTCGCCGGTGCATGAGTTGCGGCTGCTACGGCGGCGGGGGGATGCGCTGCTGCCGGTTGCGAGTGCGGCGCTTCGTGAGAGGGCGAGGGGGCCGCGGCGGGACGCATCCCTTCGATTGTCTTCGGCTTCGATGCTTCATGCGAAAGCGGAGCCTCGGGCCGACGCTCACCCCCCATGGACGGTGAGATCACCACCTCGCGGCGGCCCCCCATCGGTGGCGCGATAACCATCTCGTGGCGCCAATGGTGGGGCGACCAGTCATCCATCGGCAAAGGAGAGGCCTGGACTATCGACAGAGCCGTCGGCTGGCCGGCGAAGATGGCCTTTTGTCCTGGCAGCAGTCGCACCATGCCAGGGCCAGCCATCACCTGCGCATCGCCGTCCAGAACGCCGATCTCCGCATAGCCGGGCCGGGTTCCTGGAGGAGGGATTGCCACATCAATGTGATAGATGCCGGGCCGCATCAGCACAGCCTGCCCCAGCGGCGTGGCCACCACCAACCCGCCGGGCGGCGGCTGGCCATGCAGATAAAGAGCGGTCATGCCCTGATCTACCTGGATCTGCACCGCTGCGGGGTCAAGGCGGACGACATCCACTTGGGTCTGTTGGCCCAGACGAAGGGTGGCAAGGCCAAGCTGGATCTCCGCCTGGGATTGCGGGCCGGTCGATAGAGAAGTGCCGCCGGTGACCGAGGTGCCAGCTCCAATGGCCTGCCACTGGCCAACCTGTGGCATGAAAAGGTAGGCCGAGCCATCCAGGTAGTCCATTTGCCCAAGAAAATCGGCTCGGGCGACTGTCGAAGACCCCAGGAGCAGGACGGCGACAAGGGTGAGACGGGGCGACATAGAAGCTCTCTTTCAGTAGCAGGCACTCAATGTCGCATGAAACTATGGAAATTTCATGTCTAAGCGAGGCTCTTGCCGACTTCAGCGAATACGGCAACACCGCGCCCGCCATCGATCCGTAGCTTCGCCCTCAACATTCTGCGCAACAGGCCAGGGAGCCTTCTCCATGCCGATTGGCGGCCTGAACCGATGATTGAAGGGCTGATAGGCCGCATGTGGATAAAGATTCACAACACGACAGTTTCGGCACAAATGGCTTAAGATACGTCGATTCGGAATGGTGCGCGCCGACGAGCGCCGCAGGAGAGAGTGGTCGATGCCGTCACCGAGAAGCGCGCGGAAGGCTGCTGTTCTCGTCATCGTGATGATGACGGCGGCAACGATTCTGCAAGGGTGGACGAGCTATCGCGCGGCAAGGGATGACGCCGCCTCCCTGCTGGCGACATCGGCGAAAGTCCTTGAATACCAAGTGGACGAAGATCTGCATGCCTTCGCCGACATCTTGGCGGATGCCGCTGAACGCATCGATCCCGACCGATGGCCGGACCAGATGCTTCTGCCATGGATCGAGGCGAGGGTCGCCGCCTTTCCCGAAATCAACAACATCCTGGTCGTTGGCCTAAATGGTCGTTCCATCGATGGAGGAGTGACCGCCGGCGGTCAAATCGGTCCATCCATCGATGCCTCCGATCGCGAATATTTCCACTACCATCTGAACCACCCCACCGACCACAGCCTGCATATCGGCGATCCTTTTATTAGCCGCGTGGATGACCGCCCGGTGATTCCGTTGTCCCAGGCGGTTTTCAACCGCCAGGGAACCATGACCGCCATCGTTCGCTTGGCTGTCGATCCCAAAGGCTTCTCAGAGGGATTTTCGGCCGTTTTAGCTGAAACCGACGCGAGCAACGCCCTCCTACGCCTGAATGGCACTTATCTCGCCCGTGCGCCGAGCGGCCTGGACTATTTCGGCAAGACCGTGGCTACGAGTCATTTGTTCAAGGATCTCATTCCCCATGCAACGGAGGGGGGCGGCGAATCGACGTCCCCGCTCGACGGCATCACCAGAATCGTGGCGTTCCGTGCCCTTGAGCACTATCCGGTGATAGTCGTCGCCGCCCGCACCCGAGATTCCGTCCTGTCGCGATGGCGCTCCCAGCAGTATCTGGCCTTTGCGGTACTGGCGATGGTGGCGGCAGCCCTGCTTCTGATGGCCCACCGGTCGGATCGCCGCGAGCAACAACGCGCGCTGCTCGTCGACAGCACCCTCGACGCCGAACGCCGCGCCACTCGCACCCAGCAGCAGATGGCAGATGCCATCGCGACCCTCGACGATGCCATCGCTCTCTTCGATGGATCAGAGCGGCTGATCACCTACAACGATGCCTATGTGAGAAGTTTCGGAGCCTCGCACGACGCCATCCATCCCGGCCTGTCCTTTGAAGAGATCCTGCGCCTCGCGCACAAGGAGACTCCGCAGCAATTCGGCGGTAGCGAGTTTGAGGCTTGGCTGGTCGCCCGCCTGAAACGCTTCCGCCAAGCGACAGGCGAACGCTTCGTTGTGGCCGATGCGAAACACCGCTGGGTACAGAGCCGCGAATCGCGGACCCGGGACGGCGGGGTGATCGCGGTCCGGACGGACATCACCGCGCTGAAGGCCCGCGAGGAAGAACTTGACCGCCTTCAGCACCGCTATCAGATCATCCTCGACTCGACCGAGGAAGGCATCGTCGGCCTGGACGCAAACGGCATAGTCATCTTTGCCAACCGTGCGGCGGCAACGCTATTAGCGGTCCAAGCCAGCGACATGGTGGGCCATTCCGTTGACGCATTTGTGCGTACCGCCGATGGCCCGGATGTTCTGGGATCGATACGCCCGCCAATCGCGGTCGCGCTCCGACATGGTGTGGCACGACAACATCTTCATGGAGAAATGGTTCGCCGCGCCGACGGAAAGGAGTTTCCGATCGACTGCATCGTCGCTCCGGTTGCCGGGGATGAGTCTGTTAGCGGCGCCGTCGTCATGTTTCACGACGCCACGATGCGTCTACTGTTTGCCCGCAGCGCCGCCGATCACCAGCGCGAACTTGAGCGACAGGTTACCGAGCGCACCGCCGACCTGCGGCGGGAGGTCGATGAGCGGATCCTCGCCGAGGAAGCGTTGCGTGCCTCGCGGGAACGCCTGAAACGCATGACCGACGGCCTGCACGAAGGCGTCCTGGTGGTCGATGCCCTCGGCCAAATCGCCTTCGCCAACCCCTCGGCCAAGCGGCTGCTGAATTGCAATGGTTTCAATGGGGATATCGAGGGCTACCCTCTCGACCACCTCCTTCACCTCCGGCATGGGGACCACGCCATCGGCTTCGAGGGATCGCCGTGGCAACGGGTGATCGTCGAAGGCCTTCCTCAGCGGGACGACGACGCCATGTTCGTCATTGCCAAAGATAAGTCGTTGGCCGCGGGCTATGCCTGTTCGCCGATCATGGATGATCGGAACCGCCGGTCCGCCCTCATTTCCTTCCGCGACGTGGGGGCGCTGAAGGCGGCCCAGCGCGAGGCCTTGCAGTCCTCGCGGTTGGCCAGCGTCGGCCAACTGGCGGCCGGTATCGCCCACGAAATCAACACCCCTGTCCAATATGTCGGCGACAACCTGCGTTTCGTCGGCGAGGTGGTCACCGAACTGGCCGAGGTTCTGGAGGCGGCGCATGTCCTATCGGCAAGTGCCGTGGCCCATGCGGCCACCCAGGACGCCGCAGCACGGTTCGACACAGCCGCCGCGGCGGCGGACGTCACCAACTTGGTCGAGGATGCCAAGGCGGCGGTCGGCGAATCCCTCGACGGCATCGCCCAGGTCGCCCGCATCGTGCGCTCGATGAAGGAGTTCTCCCACCCGGGAAGCGCCGCGAAAACGATGAACGATCTGAACCGGGCTCTGGAGAACACACTCACCGTTTGCCGCAACGTCTGGAAACATGTGGCCACCATCGAGAAGACCTTCGATCCGTCCTTGCCGCCGGTCCAATGCCATGGCGGCGAGATGAATCAGGTGTTCCTCAATCTGATCGTCAACGCGGCCCATGCCATCGAAGCCTCGGGCAAAGTCTTTCCGGGACGCATCACCATCACCACCAGCCACGGCGGCGGGATGGCCGAGATTCGCGTCGCCGACAGCGGTACCGGAGTGCCGGATGCCATCAAAGATCATATTTTCGATCCCTTCTTCACCACCAAGGAAGTCGGCAAGGGAACCGGCCAAGGGCTGGCGATTTGCCGCGACGTCGTCGTCACCAAGCATCGAGGAACCATCGATATCGGCGGAAAGGCCGGCGAAGGAGCGATCTTCATCGTCCGCATTCCGCTTGAGGATGGGGCATCGCCATCGACCGACGTTGGAACAGAGACGAATGACACCTGACTCCCGCAGGCGAGCCGGGCTAGGATGGTCAAAGCGCCAATGTCTCGGCAAACTCCATCTCTGGTATCGCTGACTGACGTTAGCCACCGCGCCAGACCAACCCTGCGAGCGCGACCATGGAAGATGCAATTCTTTTCGTTGACGATGACCCAAGCCTGCTTGCAGCGATGAAACGGCAATTGCATAAAGGATTCAATATCACCCTGGCCCAGGGAGGAGACGAAGCCCTGGCCATGGTCAGCCGAGCCAACGCCCAGAAAGAGCCGTTTGCCGTGGTAGTTTGCGATATGCGCATGCCCGGCATGGACGGCATTGAATTACTCAAGCGCATCAGGGCTCTATCGCCCGACACCATGCGAATCATGCTGACCGGCAGAGCCGACCAGCAGACCGCGGCCGACGCCATCAACAAGGGCCATGTCTTCCGCTTTTTTTCCAAGCCTTGTCCCGCGGAGGAATTGGCCGAAGGCCTGTCCGCCGCGCTGGAGCAGTATCGTGCGGTCGCGGCGGAACACCGCCTTTTGGCAAGTCTGGGCTACCCGAGAGCGAGGGGTGCGGCCTTGCAGGCGCCGGATGCCTTTGACTCCACAGAACCATCCGGCTTCGGCGAGAATAGAGGCTCGCCCGACAGACTAGCCAGCGCCCCAGCCGAGGAAGAGCGAGCCAAGCAACTGGCAACGGCAGCCGAGACCCGAAAAAGCATCCAGGATATGGTTGGCTACGATATCGTCAATCATGACAGATTACTCGCCCTGGCAGAAAACATCTGGAGATCCGTTCCAGATGAAGATAGGGCAAAATACACATCCAAGGATTGGCAGGAAGATATCTACGAAAAATGCCGAGATTCCTTGATGAAGGCGGAAAAAAAGCTTGCAGAATCCAACCCAGAACCAAGAATGCTCAAGGCCAATATCAACATCCTCCGCAGCGCATTCGCCCGCCAAGTCGTTCGCGCTATGCAGGAGATTTCTGTTTACTACCGCGAATACGCGGCCAAGGCACAAGGAAAGGCGACACCTAAATAGGATGCCGCTCACTGCCGCGGTTCTCATAAGAGAGAAATCTCCTTATGATGTTTCCTGAACAGATGCCTACCGCGGCGACAATATTGGTGTAGAATTGCCCCGTCAGTTGCCGCATCGGGTCAACTCTACGAGGACGAGCCATGGAAGAACCCATCCTCCTAGTCGATGACGAACCCAGCCTGCTTTCGGCATTGCAACGCCAATTGCGCAAGGTTTTCAACCTCACCCTTGCCGAGGGCGGCGAGCAAGCGTTGACGGCGGTGGCCAGCGCCTGCGACCGAAATGAACCGTTCGCCGTGGTCGTCTGCGACATGCGCATGCCCGGCATGGATGGCATCGAGGTTCTGACACGCATCAAGGCACGGTCGCCCGACACGGTGCGGATCATGCTAACCGGCAATGCCGACCAGCAGACGGCCATCGACGCCATCAATACCGGAAACATCTTCCGCTTCTTCTCCAAACCCTGCCCTGCCGAATCCTTGGCCGAAGGCCTGGTCGCCGCGTTGGCGCAGTATCGTCTGGTCACCGCCGAGCGCGAGCTGCTGGAAAAGACCCTGAGCGGCAGCATCAAGGTTCTGGCCGAGGTGATGTCGATCAACGACCCGGCTGCCTCGGCCCTGGCCAACCGCCTGCGCGACTGGGTGCGTTTCCTGACCACTGAGTTCAAGCTGCCGCAACGCTGGCAGCTCGATATCGCGGCCTCGTTGATCCCCATCGGTAAGGTGTCCATCCCGCCCGATCTGGTCGCCAAGAAGAATAGCGGGCAAGCGCTCACCGACACCGAGCGGGCGATGTTCGAGCGCATCCCCGAAGCGGGACGCGACTTGGTCGTCAATATTCCGCGACTGGCGAAAGTGGCCGAGATTATCTATCTGCAGGACCGGGGTTACGACGGCAGCGGCTTTCCCGCCGATGGTCCGGTTGGCGCCAACATCCCGGTCGATGCGCGCCTGCTGAAGATCCTCAAGGATCTGGCCGAAGCGACCAAGGGCGGCCCGCCCTCCGCGGCCGCCTTCGCCAGCCTTGAACGACGCCAGGGACAGTATGATCCGCAATTGCTGCGCAAGGTCCGTTCCTGCCTGGAGGCGAAGGAGGCGATAACGGTGGCGGCCGCACCAGCGGTGTTGGAAATCCCGGTGGCAGCCCTGCACGCCGGCGTCGTCATTCTGTCCGATATCCGCCTGGAGAGCGGCCACCTGATCCTGGCGGCGAACACCCTGCTATCCGAGGGGCATATCCAGCGTTTGCGGAATCTTCGCAGGATTTTCACCTTCATCGACCCCGTCAAAGTACAGGTTCAGATCTGAGCCCCCAACCGCCTGCCCTCGCCGAACAAGACGGGGGCAATAAAGGAAGGCCATCGCAATGGAGCCAGGGTCGAAGATGCGGGATGGTAATAGTCCTAATTTACCTGAGCCAGACCTGCCGGACGAACCGCTCGACGAGATCATCGACGTCATCAGTGAAATAGATGATGCGAAAGAGCTTGCCGACTGCGTGTTTTCCGCCCTTGAATCCCTGTTGCGAAGAGAGGCGGAGCAGGATCTTCTGAACTCCCTGAGCGAATCCGTCGGGGAAATCATCGGCGACCTTCCCTTCGAGGCGCCGGAGGAAGCCCTTCAAATCGCCGTCCGTACGGCTGCGCGGGCCTGCATCGCCATTCTTCAGACTGCCTATGAAGCGCGCCGACCGCGTCACCAGGCAGAAGACGAGGATCAGTCGGGCAGCGCCCCCATCAAGGATGAGGATGAGGCCTATTACTATCTTCCGCCCAATCTCGCCCACCTCCTCAAGCGTCTCGAATATACGTCACCCATCCTTCCGGAGCCGATGAAAGACTTCGAGACATTCCAACAGCTTTATGAGACGGCTATTCTGCGCCATATAGATAGTATTCTCATCTTCTTCCAGAAGACGAATGAAAGCATATATCGCGAATTGCCACCGCCTTTCATCCTGTCCCCCGCCTTCGCCACCAATTTTAAAAAAGCCATCGAAACCCTGATTTTTCCGTTCATTGGAAACAGCAAGCAAGTTCGCATCCTTGCCCCTGGGGTTGACTGGACCAGGATCGATACTCAAACATTTTGGACCGACCGCAATACCCATCTGATCCGCCGTAAGATCCTGCAGCTTTGGGCCCGCGCCTGGGACGACCTTAAATTAATTACCTCAGCCGGCGAAGACGGTATAAATGTGGTCCAAATCAAGGAAAACACCAAATTATTGCGATCCTTATTAGCGCCATTATCTCCTCGGGACTACGACCTTCCACGCATCACCAACCGAGAAATTCTGATCTTCGAATCCTTGTTGGAGATCCCTGCCGACTGGCAGGAAAATATGGCCGACATCTGGCGACGGTGCCAGGATCTCTATGAGCAGGAAAAGGATCCCCGCATCTTCCAGCAGAAGGCGCGGGAGGGTGCCCTGCGCGACGGCATCCTGACCGCTTTCAAGGAATTTCCCGAACAGTGGAGCGACTTCCTCGTCCTCCTCTGTCACTACGTGTTTCCCCGCGTCAGCACCGGATTTCTCGAACAGTTCACGGCCAGTCTGGGAACCAGCAATGCCGACCGCGAGCGGCGGATGCCCTACCTCATGCGTTATCTACGACAGGTACAGATGACGCCGGAGATCAAGGCCCGTGAAGCGAGGGAGGAAGAAGAATTGAAAATCCAGGCGCAACACCTCAGGAACTTTCTGACAGGTCGCGTGGAAAATAAGGAATAGAGGACATCATCGCCTGAAAATGACGATGTTTCTACTGCCTCACTCCCGTCTTCACGCAGCGGAAACACCAGGGTCCGCATGGTCTCCAGCCCGAGCAGACGCACAGCCTGAGAGACATTGCCGATGGTGCTGCGCATGCCGGCCACGCGGATTTCCGTGAAATTACCATCCCGGCGACTGTCCCGGCCAATCCCCTGGATACGATCAAAATGAGCGCTCGCCTTGCCTCAGCTTCCCCAAAAGCAAAGACCGTCGTCTGCACGCGGTCGAGATTTCTTCGACAACCGAGGAGCCGCTCTTGACGCCCGTCAAGGTTCGGCAGTCTGCGACCGTCTAAATAACCAAGTCATTCACTATGGTTTATCCGGACGTTCCAACATGACCGAGCAAACCGACTCCGCCGGCTGGGGAGCCCTCGACAGCCTTCCCGGCAATCCGTTGTTGTGGGTGCTGATTATCAGCGAATTGCTGGTGTTCGGCGCCTTCTTCACCGCATTTTCTGCGGCAGAAGCCTTTCATCCGGCGCTTTTTGCCGCCGCACAAGCACGGCTCGACCGCGTCGCTGGCGGCATCAACACCATGCTGCTGCTGTCCAGCGGCTTAGCTGCGGCGATGGCGCTGAAAGCCCGCAGCGAGGACAAAGTTGGACGATGCCGGCTCTGGCTAGCCGCTGCAGCGACGCTCGGCATCGGCTTCCTGGTTGTCAAAGGCATGGAATACGCCGACCACGCGGCGCATGGCATCACCCTGGATACCAACGACTTCTTCACGCTGTTCTATCTGATGACCGGCTTCCACGCCCTGCATGTGGTGCTGGGGCTGGTGCTGCTGGCCGTCGCCGGGTGGAAATGCAGCATCGAGAACGTCGAAACCGGCACCGCCTTTTGGCACATGGTGGACCTGATTTGGGTGCTGCTGTACCCCATCCTCTATCTGATCCGGTGAGACGACATGGCTGACCACGCCCCCACCTTGCCCTCGCATCGCCAGCTCTGGCTGTGCTGGGCGATCCTGATGAGCATGACCGCCGTGTCGCTATGGGTCGGCGATCCCGGCGGCGAGGCCAAGCGCCTCCCCTTGCTGTCGGTCGCCGTGTTGCTGGCTGTCGCCGGCGTCAAGGCGGTGCAGATTCTTTGGGTATTCCTGAATCTGCGAGTCTCGACGCTCACCTGGAAAGCGACCTTCGTCGCCTTCCTGCTGGTGATCTTCGCCATCGTACTGAGCTGCGCCGCGCTGAGCCTGCTATTGCGGCGTTAATCGCCGCCGCAATAGCGACGCAAGGCGGCGGGGTCGGCGATGACGAAATCGCGGCCATGGGTGGTCACACCCAACAACCGCAGCCGGGCCATGGCGCGCGAGAGACTCTCCGGCGTGATGCCGATGCGGCTGGCCAATTCACCCTTGGTCAGCGGCAGGTGTACCTCTTGCGCGTCACCCGACGGCTGTGCCAAGGCGAGCAGGAACAGGCCCAGACGCTGCACCGGGGTACGGCTTTTCAGATCAGCGATTTCGCCCAACAGCCGCCGTTGCCAGCGCGCCAGCGAGGCCAGAAGCTTGGCCGCCAAGCCGTGCCGCTCGGCCAGACGGCGCAGGAACGGCTGCCCCGGAATGTCGAGCACCCGCGTGCCCGGCGCGGCCTCGGCGTTGAGCGGGAAACGGCCGGGACCAAAGATGGCGGCTTCGGCGAAGGTATGCCCAGCATCGATGACTTCGATGATCGAATGGTCGCCGGTCTCGGTCAGGGCGAACAGGTTGACGCGCCCCGCCAGCACCAGAAAGAAGCGGTCGGCGGGATCGCCCTGGCTGAACAGCAGATGTCCCTCGGCATGATTGACCACCGCCGCTGCGCCAATCAGGTCCAGAATAGATTCCCGGTCAATCTCGGCGAACAGCGGTGCCGCCAGAACAATCGCCTCGTCGGCGGGGGTAAGGGTCGCGGTCATTCACCCTCCTCGATGCAGAAGGTGCGCAGCACCGCCAGATCGGCGATGGCGACGACGTTATCGGCGCGGCTTTCGACGCCATGTTCGCCCAGGCGCAACAAAGCGCGCGACAGGCTTTCGGCGGTCATGCCCAGGTTCTCGGCGGCCAGACGCTTGTCATAGGGAAAACGCACCACCGCCGCCCCCTCTGTCTTGGCGGTCAGGCCCAACAGAAAACCGGCCAGACGCTGCGCCGTCGACTTCAGCTTCAACTCGGCGATATGCCCAACCAGCCCGCGCAGGCGCATCGCCATCGAGCCCAGCATACGCCGGGCCAGATCGAAATTCTCATCCAACACGGTCAGGAACGGCGCCGAAGGCACCACCAGAAGCTTGGCGTGCCCCACCACCCGCGCCGCGTTGGGATAGCGGCCATCGACGAACATACCCGCCTCGCCCAGCACCGCCGGACGCTTGGCGACTTCCAACACCGACCGCCGACCGCCCTCATCGATGAAGAGTTCGACATGACCGTCCAGCACGACAAAGAAACGATCCGCCGGATCGCCCTTGGCGAACAGCACAAAGCCGTCGGCATGCGTTTCAGTTCGCGCCTCGCCCAGCAAGGCGCGCAGATCGGACTCGGCCAGTCCGGAGAACAGCGGGATCATCGCCAGTTCGACGATGGTCCCGCGTTCGATATGTCCGATAGGGTGATTGCTCATATCTGAGTATCGGCATGTCCGTCCCAGCAGGTCAAGCCGTCACCGCTAGGCCACCAGATGCCGATATAGTGAAGGCAACGCCGCCGGCAACTTGGCGATGTGATCGATGATGGCGTAACCGCCGCGGCCAAACAACGCCGGGAAGTAGTCCTGCGCCTCGCGGTCCACCGTCACCCCGAACACCGCCGCCCCCGAGCGGCGAGCCTCTTGCACGGCGCGGCGGGTGTCTTCGATACCATAACGTCCCTCGTAATGATCGACATCGTTGGGCTTGCCGTCGGTCAGCAGGATCAGCAGGCGATGGCGGTTGGGCCGCTCGTTGAGCTTGGCCGTGGCATGGCGAACCGCCGCGCCGATGCGGGTGTAAAAGCCGGGCTTGAGCGCAGAAATCCGCCGTGTCACCGCCGGACCGAACGACTCATCGAAGCCTTTGACGGTCTCCACCCGCACCCAGTCGCGGCGACGGGACGTAAAGGTGAGGATGGCGTGATCGTCCCCGCAGGCTGCCAGCCCATGGGCCAACACGGTCAGCGCCTCTTTCTCGACATCGAGCACCCGGCGGTTGTCGATCCAGCCATCGGTGGACAGCGAGACATCGACCAGCAGCATCACCGCAAGGTCGCGGCCTTGGCGGCGCGAGGCCTGGTAGATACGATCAGAGGCCACTCCGCTGGCCTTGAGGTCGCAGCGGGCGCGTACCAGCGCTTCCAGGTCGAGTTCAGCGCCGTCCATCTGGCCGCGCAGCAG
>Ga0116225_1001932_pt1 | contig 14402 bp, 10 predicted proteins | sample Sb_taG_8_FD_88968 | JGI IMG/M metagenome (GOLD analysis project Ga0116225, IMG submission 88968) | Peat soil microbial communities from Weissenstadt, Germany - Sb_50d_c_BC metaG | ecosystem: Environmental > Terrestrial > Soil > Wetlands > Peat | place: Germany: Weissenstadt | collected 2010-09-21 | reverse complement strand
GCACGATCCCCGTCTTCTTTTCGTCATCGGAAAGCGGCACGGTCAGCGCGTCGACGATCTCCTTCATCATTGGCTTGCCGCTGATCGGATCGTTGCCCTCAATATACGCGCGCAGTTGTTCGGGAGTCTTCGCGGCGACGGGATGTGGCGTGAACGTGATACGCAGATGCGGCATGCCGCGCTTCGCCACGTTCAGGATCGCGAGTTCCTTGAACGCCCGCGTTACCATGGGCGTGGTCGACACGCCCATTTTTTCAACCGTTATGCAGTGACCGACGGTCGCTGGGGTGCACGTGCTTCAATGCCCGATGGCCATTATCGCGGCATTGCCCTTTTCCTTGATCTCTTTCCACAGCGCCGGATCATCCTCCATGTACGGCCCGGCTTTTCGCTTGAACACGGCGTTCACGGTGGGCATGTTCCTCGTGAACCAGAGGCGAATCTGCTCGAGGAGCATTCCGCCGCCTTCGAATCCCGTATCGACCAGATACACCGTCTTGCCGTCGAGGGAGTCGAGCCGCGGCGCCATCGGAATCAGCTGGATGGGAGGCGGCGTTCCTTTGGGATTGAGTCCCTCGACTTTCGGCTGCGCAACGGATGCCTTCGCTGGTTTCGCGCTTGTCTGGCTTTGCTGCGCATCGAGAGATTTGCCGGCGAGCAACGCCGGAGAAAGTCCGAGAAGCGACAACATTTTTCGTCTGTTCATCAGCGCACCTCTTCAATGTTTTCGATCGCAAGAATTCGGATCGTTTCGCCGCCTAAATTATCCTGTGGTTCGCCGCAACGGCCGCCATTGTACACCCGCCACAGCGATCCAGCGCCTTGTCCAAACATTGCCATTTTCTGCTAATCTTCCGTCGCCGCGAAGGAAGCGAAGTTCGCGAGATCACCGTCACAACAGCAACCTTCGGGGGAATTTAGGGAGGGGTCGATGAACGTCCAGGCTCGCAGGACATTTGTCTTTTTCGCCGCGCTGATCGTCGGATGCGCGCTTTTGGGATCGCGAGCGATCGCTCAGTCGGACGAAGCACCCGCTCCAACCAGGCATCAGCCTGAGGCGCAGGTTCCGGACGCTCCGGCGGCCACACCCGTGCCCGCGGATCAAATTGCGAACCGTTGCGCGCCGAGCGTGAAGCCGTCCGGATCAACCCGTTCCGCGTGGACTGGCTGGAGCACCGATCCCGCGAACTCGCGATTCCAAGCGGCGGCGCAGGCAGGCGTCTCCGCAGCAGACGTGCCGCAGCTCAAGCTGAAATGGGCGTTTGGAATTCCCAACGTCAGGATCGTGCGCTCGCAGCCGGTGATTTACGCCGGTCGCGTGTACGTGGGCGGGAATGACGGCACCGTTTACGCGCTCGATGCCGCGACCGGCTGTACGTTCTGGGCAACTGCCGGGAAGCCGGTGCGTTCTGGCTTGGTGATCGGGCGCGCTGGTTCGGCGGACGCGGTCTTTTATGGCGATGCGAACGGCGGCGTGAATGCGCTCGATGCTACGACGGGCAAATTCCTCTGGCGCACGCAAGCCGATCCGCATCCGGCCGCCACGATTACCGGCACGCCAAATTACTTCAAGGGACGCCTTTACGTTCCCGTGTCTTCCGGTGAAGAGCAAGCCCGCAGACGGCCGGGCTATGAATGCTGCACGTTTCGCGGGAGCGTGGTCGCGATGCATGCCGCCAGCGGACAAGCCGTCTGGCAGACGTACATGGCGGCCGAGACGCCGTCGCCCCACGGCAAAACGGCGGACGGCCGCACAATTTTCGCGCCGTCGGGCATGGCGATTTGGTCCTCGCCCACGATCGATGCCGCCAAGGGGAGAATTTACGTAGGCACGGGAGACAACTATTCCGAGCCGGACACCCAAACGAGCGACGCGGCCGTTGCGCTCGATCTCAAAAGCGGCAAGCTGCTATGGTCGTCGCAATTCGACAAGGAAGACATTTACAAAATTGAATGCGGCACTCCGCCGCGAGCGAATTGCGCGGAACCTACCGTTCCCGAATTCGATTTGGGCGCGTCGCCGATTCTCGTACAGCCGCGCCATGGGAAGCGCGTGCTGCTGCTCGGCCAAAAATCCGGGCTGGTGTACGGTGTGGACCCCGACGCGGGCGGAAAGCTGCTCTGGTACCAGCGCGCGGGCGAAGGCGGTCTGCTGGGAGGAGTGCAATGGGGCCCGGCCACCGATGGCAGCAACGTCTATGTGGCGGTGTCCGATCTCGCGTTTCAGGGACGAGTGCCCGATCCCACCAAGGGTGGCGGGATTTCCGCCTATAGCGTCGCTGATGGCAAACTTCTTTGGAAGACGCCGCCGCCGGGTTGCGGCGATCGCCGCCCGTGCAGTCCGGCGCAGTCGCAAGCGGTGTCCGCCATACCCGGCGCCGTGTTCTCCGGCTCGATCGACGGACACTTGCGCGCATACGCCACGCAGGACGGCAAGATCATCTGGGATTTCGACACCGCACAGTCCTTCAATTCCGTGAACGGCGTGGCGGCAAAGGGCGGCTCGCTCGATGTCGGCGGCCCAGTCATTGCCGGCGGCATCATCGCCGTCGTCTCCGGCTATCCCGGCTTCGGCGCCATGCCCGGCAACGCCCTCCTCATCTTCTCCCTACAATAGCGACCGCGCGTCGACGATCGAACGAAAACCTACCGGTGCCGCACGTTTTGGCTTACAAACGTGCGTCTCTTCATAGCGCCCCCTTCTAGCCGGCTCTTTGCGTTTGGTTTCCGCACTTGGGACCTTCCAGGTCCGCGTGCGGTCCAGATGCCGTGTCGAGGTCTTATGGTACGATTTGTCCTTAGGGCCGTCAGATTGGAGTCGCAAACATGCTGGAAGCAACCACGGTTGTCACACCCGCCCGGTTCGAGCAAGGACTTACCTACGCAGATTTCCTGGCGCAGGCGACCGTCAATCGCGACAAGTTTGAGCTGTACTACAAGGAATCCCCGCTGACGGCCGACGACATCTCGTTTTTCAAGCGAGCCGCCGCTTTGCCGAACGGCCCTGCGAAAATACTCGCGCTGGCCGAAGCCTGGTGCGGCGACGTCTACCGCGAACTCCCAACCGTCGCCCGCATCGCCGAGGCGACGGGCATGGACCTGCGAATCTTTCTTCGCGACCAGAACCCGGACATTATGGACGAATTTCTCAGCAACGACGGCAAATCCCGCGCGATACCCGTGTTCGTGTTTTACACGCGCGATACTCGCTACATTACGCACTTCACGGAACGATCGGCGGGCGCTCACGCTGAGCTGGCCGCGATCGGGAATCAAGTCGCATCCGAACTGAATCTCCCTCCGGGAACTACGTTCGGGACGGCGCCGGAGGCCAGTAAGCAACAATTCCTTCGAGAAGTGATCGCCCGGATTAAGCCCCGCTTCCCGGATTGGCAGAAGGAATCAATCAAGGAGATGCGAGCGCTCCTGTCGGCTGCCCTCAACTTGCCTGATCGCGGCTGAACCGGGGCGCGTGGACATGAGCGTTCCGGCGCTATCCTAATTTGTGTCCGGCGCGGCTATGCCGCACGCCTTTTTAGGGGGCCGGAGCTTCAGCTCCGACATTTCGGAGCACTAAAGGGTTGGGCTTTAGCCCCTGAAGAAAGGGTTCGCTGCTCTTGCTCCCCATTCGGGACAATACGCAAGTTCCCATCGTTTACACCATCCGGGGATGCGACGCGTGTGTAAAACTTCTCCGGAAATTCGAAGCCGAGGGCGTCGCATACGAAGAACGGCGGGTGGAGTTGAGCCAGGAAGTCCTGGACCAGGCGCGCACCTACGGCGATATGGTTCCCATCGTGGTTTGGCCGGATGGACGTGTGGAACAAGGATTCGAAGGCAATCTCGGCTGCTTTATTTAGGCGTGTTGTTCGCCGCGTGCGCCACTCGTCGAGCGATTTTGAACTTCCGCGCTTGGTCTATCGATTTCGAACGAATGACCGGGCCGGCTTCGCTCAGTCCTTTGGTGCGACGTCACGCGACTTGATAAGCCACTGCCCATTCACGCGGACGAGTTCATCGACCTCCCGCCCGGCAGCAGCCACGCGAACCGGCACATTCGGGCCTTGCTGGCCGAACACGGTCAGCCAGTAACCCTCCATGTGCGCGTGATCCTTATCGACGAATTCGAGGTAGCTGTTCGCGCTCATGTGGTACATGGGCGGCCTTTTCTCGCCTTTGGCTTCAGCGTCAGCGGATCGTTGCCGAAGATCCGCGATCATTTTCTTGAGCGCATCGTGCCCTTTGATCGCGTTCGGGCCGCTGCCGAATTGGCCATCCTGCGTATATGCGGCGGCATACGCATCCGGGTTCTCGGTGTCCAGGGCGCGAGTGTACTGCCACATCAGCTTTTCGATCTGCACGCGGTCTGCTTCTCGCAGGGCATCGTTTCCCCCGGCCGCGATACGGGAGCCCAGCACTGCCACAAACAAAAACGCAACGACGCCGGCAAGGACCTTCTTCATCGCACACATCTCCTTCTGGTCACAAAGCGCACGGTCACGAGTTTCTGAGTAACAGAGTCGACCCGGCCGAGGTTTTGTACCAAGCGAACGAGAGAGTCTATATCACAATCATCGGCTGCCAACTCGGATTTGCTGGAACTGGATGCGCGCGGGTCGCCGGGCGGCCTATTGCCGACCGCCGAGCGTAGCGCCCAGTGTTGCTGCGCGGTCCCGCAGTTAAATCGCGCCTCGACTCTCAGGCGCCAATCCACAGGACTTCCCGCTTGCAATCGTCCACTGAGTTCCAGATGCTAGAGTCTGAGGTTCGGAGTCTGACGTATGAGATTGGCAGCGACGATTTGGAATCGTGGCGCCCGCGGGGCAGCACGGCGGGACTGGCATCTTACTCACTGGTTACCAATGACGGCCCGAGCCTCGAAGTTCTGCATTCGGACTCGTCGCACTCGCAACGGAATATGGGATTCTAATCGCCAACTATGGTTATTAGAAGGTAGTCAAACTCATTGAAAATAAACGACGCGATCAGTTCTAATCGCCAATAAACCGGCTGGCGAGGCTCATAGGCTCCTGAAGCAACGTGGCGAATCTCGGCGCGACCGCAAGAAGCAAGTGCCGCCGCGCAAGCCGCAAGAAAGGCACAAAGGGACGGCGAAGAATCTAGCGGCCAGAGATAGGTTAAGGTAATATTACGAGAGTTTCTGGAGACGACATTGAGCCTTACACAGATCCAGGGAACAACGAGCGGGGTCAAGACTCTCGTTCGCGTCCGGCCGCGCGGCTTTTGCGCCGGCGTGGTTCGTGCGGTGGATATCGTCGAACTCGCGCTCGAGGCGTACGGCAGCCCGGTGTACGTGCACCACGAGATCGTGCACAACCGCTACGTGGTCGACCAATTGCGGCGCCGCGGTGCCATTTTCGTCGAGACGATCGGCGAAGTGCCGGTCGGAGCGGTGCTCGTTTTCAGCGCGCACGGCGTGCCGCCGCGGGTTCGCACGGAAGCCAAGGAGCGCGAGCTGCGCGTGATCGATGCGACCTGCCCGCTCGTGACCAAGGTTCACCTCGAAGCGCTCAAATTCGCGCGCGAGGGCCGTACGCTGATTTTGATCGGCCACCGCGACCACCAGGAAATTGTCGGCACATCGGGCGAAGCGCCCGAGCAGACTGTGGTGGTCGGGAGCGTTGAGGAAGTCGATCAACTGCAGGTGCCCGATCCATCGCGGCTCGCATTTTTGACGCAGACGACGCTCTCGCTTTACGACACGCAAGAAATCGTCGCGCGGCTGCGGCAGCGATTTCCTTCGATTGTCGGCCCCGCGTCGGACGACATCTGCTACGCCACGCAGAACCGCCAGGAAGCGGTCGAGGCGCTGACTCGCGAGGTGGAGCTGATCCTCGTCGTGGGCTCGGCTAACAGTTCGAATTCGAACCGCCTGGTGGAAGTGGCGCAGCGCGCGGGCGTGGCGGCGCGCTTGATCGAGGATTCGAATGACATCGAGGCAAAATTGCTCGACGGCGTTAAGACGATCGGCCTCACCGCCGGAGCTTCCGCGCCTGAAGTGCTGGTCGAGCAGGTGAGCCAGCGCCTTTCGGGATTCGGATTCACGAATCATCGCGATCTGGATTTGATTCGCGAGGATGTGCGGTTCACCCTTCCGGCGGAGCTTGCCGCGCGGCAGAGCAAGTCCGCGGATTGAGATTGTGCCGGCCTTCGCCCAGAAGCGCCAAATCAACTGCAAGGAGACAGTGAGTGGCGGTCAAAATCGTCCGCCAGCCGAATAAGATCGCCCTCTTGGGCGCGCCCACCAGCGCAGCCGCAATGTCGCTGGGCCACGAAGGCGCGCCATTCGCGCTCCGCAGCGCGGGCTTGGTGGACCAGCTGCGCTCGATTGGCTACGAAGTCTCCGACCTCGGCGACGATCCCCTTCAGTTGTACCATCCGGACGAAGAAAGCCCGCGCGCGCGGAATCTTTCGCGCGTGCTCGCGTCGCTCGAAGCGCTGAAGCCGCGCGTCGAGCAGGCCGTGAAATCCGGCGCGCTGCCCCTGGTTCTGAGCGGCGACTGCTCGATCGCTCTCGCCACGGTAGCAGGGTTGCGCCGCTACTTTCGTCACGTCAGCATGATTTACATGGATCGCGACGCCGACCTGAATACTCCGGCGACGACGCCATCGGGCTGCGTCGATGGCATGGTAATTTCCCATATTTTGGGGCGCGGCGCCGCGGAGATGGTCCGGTTCTGGGGAGAGCCGCCGCTGGTTCGAGAGCCTGATCTCGCGCTATTTGGTGTTGCCCGTCTCGATCCGCCCGAATAAGAGGTGCTGGCCCGCGGGCTGCTGCGCCGCTATCCTGCGGCGGATGTGCAACGCATGGGTCCGGTGGCGGCGGCGGAAGCAGCCATTGAACGAGTCCACGGCAATTCCCACGAGTTCGTACTGCACTTCGATGTGGATGTGATCGCGGATTTTCAGGCGACGAACTATCCCGGGATGGACGGTCTCGGTCTCGACGAAGTGCGCGCGGCGCTCGAAGTATTCGCGAAGCAGCCGCATCTCGCGGCGATCGAAGTATGCGCATACAATCCCGCGAAAGATACCGATGGCAGCGGCGCAAGGCTGGTGGTCGATTTGCTGGCGGGCATTTTGGAAAAGCGGCTGGAATTTTTGAAGGCAACCGGCACGGCTGAGCCGGCGCCTGCTGAAAAAGCCTCGGCCGCAGCCACGGTCGCGACGATCCCGGAAGCGGCATCGGATGGCGAATCCGCACCGGCGGCCATTGCGCCTGGCGATGCGTGGTCGTCGGATGCGCTCGCTGCCGAGTCCGAATCTCCGGAAGCGGCCCCGGAAACGCAGGACGAACCGACCGCGGAATCCCCGGCAGAATCGGACGACGCTCATTCCGAATAATTCTTATCGTACCCGACCGCGCGCAACCCGTCCGGCAAGTCCAGTGACATCGCGCCCTGAAATCATCATCTTCGATGTGGACGGGGTTTTGGTCGACGTTCGCGGATCGTTTCACCGCACGGTGCTTGACACCGTCCGGTTTTTCACGGGCAAGCGCGTGACGCGGGAAGAGCTGCACGCCTGGAAAAACCGGTCGGGGTTCAACGACGATTGGAAGCTATCGACTGCGTGGGTGCAGTCGCTCGGCGGGAACTTCGAATACGACGAAGTGAAGCGAAAGTTCGCGGAGCTTTACTGGGGCAAGAACGGCAAGGGCAACGTCGCTCGCGAAAAGTGGCTGCTTCCGCGCCCGGCTCTTCGACGCCTGACCAGCGGCGCGGAACTCGCTCTTTTTACGGGCCGCGTCAGGCAGGAAACCGACTACACGCTCGATCGCTGCCGCGTCCGCGAGTACTTCCGGCAGATCGTGACCGTGGAGGACGTGCAACGGCCCAAGCCTCACCCGGAAGGCCTCTTGAAAATCCTCGGCGGGCGCGATCCGGCCAAGGCTCTTTATCTGGGCGACAATGTGGACGATGCGATTGCCGCTCAGTCGGCCAAGATTCCCTTTGTCGGTGTTCTGCCGCCTGGCAGCGCGCGACGCGCCCGAGCGGCTCTTCTTGGAAAGCACGGCGCTGTGACGATGCTCGGCGACGTTCGCGAATTAGAGAGCTGGCTGAAGCGCTCCCGAGTCCCCAAATAGTTCCAGAACTTCCGTTCCACCGCCTGGATAGGTCCTTTCGTTAGTACCAAACAGGACACGAGTACCATTGCTCGCGCAACCCCTAAACCCCATATTTTAAGTAGGACGGGGGTTTCCCCGCCCATAGATTCATGGCCAACAACAACTCAAACGTCAGGCAGACAGCTGCCCGAGCGTTCGTCCGCAGCCTCAACATTCTGCTGAAGTTCGCCCGCATGTACGATTTCGGGCACCCGCGCACGGCCAAGCAGTATGAGACCGCCTGGACTGAGCTGCGGACGGCGCTCGGCACGGACGACGAAGCCGGCCTGCTGCTGGCCGTTTCGGGCGACAACTTGTTGCTCGACGGGACTCCACTCGAGTCCGCCGCTGCCGAAAAGAGCTTTGCAAGAATGCTCTCGGCTGCCGGCATCGCCAGCATTCACTTCTCACCCAAATTGACCCACGCAAGCCTCTCGCGCTTCGTGCGCGGCTTTCCAACCGGCTCCGGGTCGAAGCCCGTGCAACTCGCCGAGCAGTTGAAGGCTGCGCTCCAGGGCGATCCGCACATCCATGTGAACGAAGTCTGTTTCGTTCCCGCCGATTCGGCCGTCGCGAAGACGACCATGGCAGCGCAACTCGCCGCGCGAACCCTCGGAATGAATTCCGAGCAGACCGATGAGCTCTTGAACGACCCTGAAAAACTTCTGCAATTGATCGTCGCGGCTGAGGGCACCAAGGGCGGAGGCCAGGGACCTGGCGCGGGTCCGGGCGCAGGCCCCGGAAATGGTCCCGGAGCTGGTCCGGGTGGCGGGTCTGGCTCTGGAACCGGTTCGGGTGGGAGCGGCGGTACTGGGACAGGCTGGAGCGGCTTTGGTGGCTCAGGAGTCGCCGGAGGTTCAGAATCGGGTGGCGCGGGACACGGTTCTGGCGGCGGCCCGGGCGGCGGAACAGGTTCGGGATTTTATGCAGGCGGCGGATCAGGGGGCGTGTCCGGAAACGCCGGGTCATTTGCCGGTGCCGGCGGCGGTCCGGGCGGTGGTCCTGGCGACGGCTCCGATAGCGGACCGGCAGTGGAAGGTCCGGTGGCAGCCGTCTATGGCGGAGGAGGACCGGGTGGTGGCGGTGGCTCCGGCTCGGGGACGTGGAATATTGTCGGTGGGACCGGCAGCGGAACGCCGGTCGATCCGAACGCCGGAGGCTTCTGGCTGAACAAAGATGATTCGCCTGGTGCATCGGGAGGCACGGGCTTGACCGGGTCGGTTGCAACCATCGGTGGGGTCGGCGTAGGCGGCGGTAGCGCGGGAAGCGGCGGCCTTGGCGGTCCGGGAAATGGCGGTGGCGCAGGGGCAGGCGGAACTGGCGCCGGTGCTGGACCGGGTGGACAGGGAAATGGCGGAGGCTCTGGCGCGGTTGGCGCTGGCGGTGGGCCCGGTGGTCAGTCTTGGAATGCTCCAGTTGGAGGCGGTGGCGATATCCCAGGCCGCGGTCCGAGCCGATGGGCCCATGCATCCTCTGGAATTCGCGGCAGCCGCTCGGCGCGCGGCGGCGCGGGCTCGATGGCGGTCGAGACCGGCTTGATGACGCTGCAGGAGGACGAGCTGCAAGGCATTCTACAAGTTCTCGCGCAGATCGCGCGGACCAACGACGCGACCAAGGACAAGCTCGATCCAAGTTCGTTTCAGTCGCGGCTTTCGACGCTGCCGCGGCGCGCGCGCTTCACGGTCAGCCAGGCGCTCTCGGCGCTGGCGGCGCAGGCGCCCTCTGAGTCGTCGGACAAGCCGACATTGTTGAAACTCGCGGAGCACATCGCCGTCCGGTTCGCGCTGGAAAGCTATGAGCGCGGAGACGTGCAGGTGAACGCGGTCCGGCAGATGCTCAACGACATGAGCTCGGAACTCGACGGGCTGAGGAAAATTCTCGGCGTCTACGAAGAGAAGATGTCGCAGGCGGGCGTCCATTTTCAGTCGCACATGGAAGTGCTGGCGCAGGAATTTTGGTCGCAGGTTCCCGACGAAAAAAAGAAATCGGTGCTGGACTCCCCGGATGCGTGGTGCGTGCCGCCGCAGAGGGTCAAGGAATACGTGGAAGCTCTCTCCGCGCGGGGAGAGAAAGAGGCCAGCGAGAAGATTCTGGCGAACTATGCGGGCTGCGTCCGCAGCAAAGATGCCGAGGCGCGGCGGCAGACCGCGACGGGCGTGGCCGAGCTGGCGTCCCTTTATGCGAAAGCCGACGAAAAACTATTCGTCGAGACCATTCGCGAGTTTGGTTTGCAACTTTCCGAAGAGAAAGACTCGGAATTGCAGAGCCTCGTCGGCGCGGCGTTCGTCCGGCTATCGCAGGAGGCCACGAAGCTGCGCTCCTACACCGCTATCCAGCGTTCGGTCGAGATGCTCGATTACCTCGACACGGAAAAGGCGGGCGCGGGGAAGAGTCTTCGCCCAAGAATTTCCGTGGAGAACCGTCTGCCGGAATTCATCGAAGAGGCGTTGAAGACGGGCAGCGTGCCTTCCGGCCTAACGGACCTGCTGAGGCGAATCCCGCAGCCCGCAGCCGAACAAATCGCCGGACGCTTCAGCCGCGTGGGATTCCGCGAGGATTGCGAGCTGTTGATATCGATGATGAATGCGCTCGGGCCGGAAGGCCTGGAGCATTTGCGCGCGCAACTGCGCCAGGGCAGCCCCAGCCAGGCCATTGATACGATCGGAATACTCACGCGGCTCGATCTCGAAACTGTCGAGCGCGTGCTGCCGGAGCGGATGAGGGGATGGAAGCGGACCGCCCACGACCGCGTGGTGCGGCAAATCGCATCGAGCGGTGCGGTCGATCGCGGCCGGCTGCTATTGCAGCTCTTCGATGTGCTCGACTCGCTGATCCAGCCTTTAGCCGTCGACGAAATTGGAATGAGCGGCGAAAAGGTCGCCGACATGCGCCTGCTGCGCATTGCCGAAGGCGATTTACCGCGAGGATCGACCGAGTTTCTGCGGTTAAAGGCAATCGAGGCGCTCGGCAGGCTTCGAACGTCAGGCGCGGAGGCGATTTTGCGAAAAGTCGCCGAAGCGCGGAAGGCCTGGCGGTGGGCGCACCCATCGGAACTGCGCGTGGTGGCGGCGCAAGCCCTCGAGAAGATCGACGCCGAGTGGATGCGCAACTTTATTCCCCGGAGCGGGCTGAACATCGCCGAGTTCTCTATCGAGCTTCTCGATAGCGATCCGACATCTTCGGCCATTCGCCAGCGGCGTTACCCACGTTTGAGGCTCGAACGCCCCGTGCCCGCGACCACGATGAACCTCAAGGAGAATTGCCGTGTGGACATTGCCGAGATGGGGCTCGGCGGGGGCGTGGCGGTATGCGAGCAGAGCCTTCATCCGGGCAGCGTTGTCGAACTGCGATTGAGCGCGGGGCAGAAGTTTGTGAAAGCGCAGACGATCGTCCGCGACGCGAACACGCAGGCGCGAGCGTTCGAAGTCGTCGAAATGGACCTCGAAGAGCGCGCCAAGCTGCGCAAGCTGCTTGTGCAGCTCGGCAGCGCACAAAAACAATCCACTCCGCAGGAGCGCAGCCGCCGCGGCGGCCGCACGATTCTTATCGGCAGCAACACATAGATCACGCCTCCGGAATTTCCCGGTTCACTGATGGCGCGCGCATCCGCTGCGTCCGGCGTTCATTGTCCGCTCCTCGCAACGCGCCCAGGCGAATTGCCGCAAAAACAACGAGCCCCAGACTGAAGACGGCCGTCGCCGAGTGGGCGGACGATTCGTTATGCTTGCCTCGCCATCCGGTGATTCCCAGAGCGGCGGTTATCGCATAACACGTAAGCGCCACCCAGATAGGTGACCAGCCAAGTGCCGACAACAAATCGTAAAAATGTCGCCGATCGCCATAGAGCGGGGAGCCTCGCCCGAGCAGGCGCCGGATCACAGCCAGCGCGGCATCGATGAGCGGAAGACCGGCGACGAGAGCTGGGAACGCGAGAGTTGAGGTCGTTGGTGGGCTCGAGCGAAGGAAATCGAGCGCGAGAAAGGCGATTCCAAGACCGACAGCCGTGCTGCCCCCGTCATTAGGAATTATCTTTTTCAAATTTTTGATAAGCTCGGCGTTTCGACGCGAGTGGAATTGGTTCTCTATTGTTTTCAGGAGAGACAGCGCCCGTCGCCAGGCCCGCGTCAAGATGAAACCGGCCGTAATCCCGAGCCCGACGACGCATAATCTTGCTGCGCAACTCTTGATAATTTAGCCTAGCGGCCATCGCGCCCCAGTGGCGGAATGGCATGCGCGGGGGACTTAAAATGTTCTGACGCTCACAAGTCGTGTGGGTTCGACCCCCACCTCGGGCGCGATGTTTCTCCTTGATATCAAATCACTTCGGGCGGCGCGTCTCGCCGTGTACCCCGCGTGTACCGAATCCGGGCCTACCAGCCAATTTTTGCCACCACTGGTTTTGCGATGGTTTGGAAGAGGTGCTAGCGTCTTAATGCTTGTGAAATCTCAAAAATAGACGCCGAGGACTTGACCGTGGACATCTCTTTTCATTCCTGTAGCCCGAGCGTGGATGATCTGGTTTACACCGCGGATCGAATTGCCCCCGCACTCGGGGAAGGCTGGCCGCCCGCTGAGAGACGGGAAATGACCCGACGTGCTTCGATGCGACTTTCGGATTCGCAATCTTGAATTGCGGCAATATGGCCCTGGCACTCGTGGGAACTAGAGTGCAGCTTTTGATTGCCACCTCGTATGGGATCGGTTACCCCAGCACGATGTGGACTTGGTGCACGGCACCGTCGTTGGCGAGCGGAACATTTGCGGAGCCGTGCAGCAATTTGCCGTCCAATTCCGTCAGGGCAACGCCGCGAGAAACGCCAGACGGATTGTCCACCTTGATCCGATACGTAGCCGAGTGATAACGAAACTCGATGGAGTAACTGGGCCACTTCCGGGGGATGCATGGATCGATCGAGAACGTCATGCCGCTCATCCGGAATCCGAGAATCCATTCGAGACCGGCACGATGGAGCCAGCCGGCTGCACCCGTATACCAGGTCCACCCGCCGCGCCCCACGTGGGGAGTCTCGGCATACACGTCGCCCGCAACGACGTAGGGCTCAACTTTGTAGCGCTGCACGCTCGCACGTGAAGAGGTACGCGCTATCGGATTTAGCATCCGGAAGAGTTCGCAGGCCTTGTCGCCGTCGCCGAGCTCCGCAAAAGCAATAACCGCCCAAGCAGCAGCATGTGTGTACTGTCCGCCGTTTTCGCGAATGCCCGGCACGTATCCTCGAATATAGCCGGGATCACGCGGTGGGTTGTCAAAGGGCGGAGCGAAGAGCCGGATCAAACCCTCTGGGCGACGCACCAAGTCTTGGTCGACCGCGGCCATCGCGCGCGCGCCACGACCGGGTTCCGCAGCGCCACTCATGACTGCCCAGGATTGCGCGATGGAATCAATACGACACTGCGTGTTTCCGGCTGAGCCGAGGGGAGTGCCATCATCAAAGTAGGCGCGGCGATACCATTCGCCGTCCCAACCATCGCGCTCAAGTGCTGCTTTGAGCGCGCTCACGTGGAGGCGCCACTTCTCCGCGCGTATATGCTCGCCGCGCGAATCCGCAATTTTGGCAAACTCCCAGAGGATCGTATGCAGGAACCAGCCGAGCCATACGCTCTCTCCCTTACCTTGCTCGCCGACACGGTTCATTCCGTCATTCCAGTCGCCTGTGCCCATCAGTGGGAGTCCGTGGCTGCCAGTTGCGAGGCTACGGTCTAGCGCTCGAGCGCAATGCTCGAACAGCGTCGCGCGAGTCTCTGATACGCGCGGCTGGAAATAGGATTCGTTCTGGCCTTCGGCCAGTGTATCGCCTTCCAGGAATGGTATGGCTTCCTCAAGCACGGACCTGTCGCCGGTCGCTTCAACGAAGTGGATAACCGTGTAAGGCAGCCAGAGGAGGTCGTCCGAGATGCGAGTGCGCACTCCGCGCCCCGAAGGCGGGTGCCACCAGTGTTGAACGTCGCCTTCGACAAACTGCCGCGCGGCAGCGCGCAGCAAGTGCTCGCGGGCAATCTCGCGCTTGGCGACGCACAGCGCCATTACGTCCTGAAGTTGGTCGCGGAATCCGTACGCACCGCTTAATTGATAGAATGCGGCCCGCCCCCATACACGGCACGCCAGCGTCTGGTAAAGCAACCAGCGATTCATCAGAACATCCATGGCTGGATCGGGAGTAGCGATCTGCACTGTGCCGAGCACGTCGTCCCACCGACCCGTAACCTCGGCCAAGATTGCGTCCAGGTCCGCAGCGCGATAGCGGATGAGCAGTTC
>Ga0116225_1001929_pt1 | contig 14406 bp, 11 predicted proteins | sample Sb_taG_8_FD_88968 | JGI IMG/M metagenome (GOLD analysis project Ga0116225, IMG submission 88968) | Peat soil microbial communities from Weissenstadt, Germany - Sb_50d_c_BC metaG | ecosystem: Environmental > Terrestrial > Soil > Wetlands > Peat | place: Germany: Weissenstadt | collected 2010-09-21 | reverse complement strand
CTCCGCGGCGAGTTGGCTGGGGGCCCGGCCTCCAAGGGAGCGCAAGGGCGTACGGGCCGCGGGCCGGTCGCCGGCCTCGACCGGGCCGCGGACGCGCTCGGCGGCGGCGCCCAGTTCGCGCAGGGCGAACGACGCTTTGAGCAGAAACACGCCAGCCACCAGGTCCAGGAAAGGGACGGCCGCGGAGAAGTGCATGACCAGCACGGCGACGGCCGTCCAGAGGGCGACGGTGCCTGCCGTCAGCAGCGCCCCGAACAGGAGCTGCCGCCACCAGCCCGCCGCGGGCGCCAGGCGCAGCAGGCCGGAGATGAGCGCGCCCATCCAGACGACAGGGTGCAGCGGCGTGGGGTACTCGCCCGCGAAGCGATCGAGCAACAGAGCGACGGCCAGGATGCCGAGGGCGGTTGCCGTGGCCGGGTCCATCACGCCCCCGCGTCGGTCACCCCGGCCGCCTCGAAGGTGGTCATCTCGCGCAGGATGCGCAGGGCCGCCTCCGCCAGGTTCATCGCCAGGACGGCCCCGGTCCCCTCCCCGAGGCGCAGGTCCAGGTCGAAGAGCGGCCGCAGTCCCAGGTGTGCCAGGACCGCCTCGTGCCCCGGCTCGACGGAGCGGTGCGAGGCCACCAGGTAATCGCGGGCCGCGGGGCAGAGGCCGACGGCCGCCAGCGCCGCGGCCCCCGTGATGAAACCGTCGAGGAGGACCGGCACCCGGTGGGCGGCCGCCCCCAGGATGACACCCGCGAGGCTGGCGATCTCGAAGCCGCCGACCTTCGCCAGCACGTCGAGCGGATCGGCCGGGTCGGGCCGGTTCAGCCGCAGCGCCCGTTCGACCGCGTCCACCTTGCGCCGCAGCCGTCCCTCGTCGATGCCCGTGCCGCGCCCCGTCACCCGCGCGGCCGTCTGCCCCGTCAGGACAGCCGTGATGGCGCTGGAGGCCGTGGTGTTGCCGATGCCCATGTCGCCGACGCCGAGCAGCCCGACCCCCTCGGCGGCCAGCTCGCCGGCCAGGCCGATGCCGATTTCCAGGGCGCGGACGGCCGTTTCCCGGCTCATGGCGGGGCCGAGGACGAAGTTGGCCGTCCCCGGCCCGAGGCGGCCGTCGCGCACCTGGGGCAGCGCCACCGGACATTTCGTACCCATGTCCACCACGACGACCCGCGCCCCCTGCTGCCGGGCGAGGACGTTGATGGCCGCGCCGCCGGTGAGGAAGTTCTTGACCATCTGCGCGGTGACTTCCTGCGGGTAGGCGCTCACTCCCTCCTCGGCGACGCCGTGGTCGGCCGCCATGACCACGACGGCCCGGGCCGGCAGCAGTGGGTCCGCCGTGCCGTAGACCGCGGCCAGGCGGCAGGCCAGTTCCTCCAACCGGCCCAGGCTGCCGCGCGGCGTCGTCTTGCGGTCGAGCCGATCCTGCGCCCGGGCGGCGGCGGCGCGATCGACCGGCGTGACGGCGGCCCGGGTCTGGTCGAGCAGGGTCATGGCATGATCTCCGTCGCCGGCACGACCGGCCCCGGCTTGAGGCGAAGCATGATGCCGAGGGCTCCGAAATAAACCTCGTCGGCCGCGGCGGCGAGGCGCTGGTGGGCGAGGCCGGCCACGTCGCGGAAGGTGCGGCCCAGGGGCGTCTCGGGGACCAGGCCGAGCCCGACCTCATTGGTGACGATGACGGCGTGCGCCGGCCGCTGCCGCAGGACTTCCGCGAGTTCCTCGACGCAGTGCAGCACCGCTTCGGGCTCGCGGCCGTCGAAGAGGAGGTTCGCTAGCCACAGGGTCAGGCAGTCGATCACGACGACGTCCTCGTCACCGGCCTGTCGCAGCACTTCGGGGACGGCCAATGGTTCTTCGAGGGTGGCAAAGTCGTCGCCGCGGGTACGGCGGTGGCGCAGGATGCGGTCGCGCATCTCGTCGTCGCCGGCCTGTGCGGTCGCCAGGAACAATCGGCGCCGGCCGAGGCGCCGGGCGAGCGCCAGGGCCAGGTCGCTTTTGCCGGAGCGCGCGCCGCCGCCGACCAGGATGATTCGGTGTCGTCTCACGATGTTTGTCCGCCCCGCCGCTTGCGGCTTCGCACGCCAGACCTGCGAAGCCGCAAGCGGCTCAGACTATCCTATGGACCGGCCGGGGGCCGCGCGGCTCGGCAGCACGCCCGCCCACCGGTCATTTCCCGTCCTTGCTCTCCTTCTCGTCGTCCTCGGTGGGTGGCGGGTTCTCGCCGTACTTGTCCTTGTACTCCTGGGCGAACTTCTCCTTCAGCTTCGGGTCGCACTTGAAGCACTGCGACTTCGGCACGTCGTGCTCCGGGCACCAGTCGCCCTTGTCCTTGTACGCCTTCGCCAACTTGGCGTTGCACTGGGCGCAGATGGACTCCGGCATGCCGTGCTCCGGGCACCAGTCGCGGCCCTTGTAGTTGTGGGCAACCTCGCCCTTCTTTTTCTCGGTGGCCTTCACCGCCTTGCCCGATTCCCCCGGGCCACAGCCGACGAAAACCAGGGCGACGCCCACGACCAGCGACAACAGCGCGCCGCGCCGCCAGGTAAGCAACAGCATCAGTTTCTCCTTCACGCGTGAAACTCCCGAACCGCCGTCGCGGTTTCCGCCGTCCCATCCCGCGAGACGGCCGCGACAGCCTCCCCCTCTTCCTGTCCGTGACCGCCGAACAGCCAGCTCAGCCCTTCGGCCCGCAACCCGAGCCGGCGGATGAGCACCCACTGGGCTGCGTGGGCCAGCGAGTCAAACAGGACGTAGAGCACCCGGATGACCAGCAGCGACATCACCATCGCGCTGAGGACGCCGCCGATGACGACCGTCGCCAGCGGCCGCTGCACCTCCGCCCCCATCCCGGTGCTGAAGGCCATCGGCACGAAGCCGAGGCTGGCCACCAGCGTTGTCATCAGGACCGGCCGCAGCCGCGTTACCGCCGCCCGCCGCACCGCCTCGTCGCGCGGCACCCCCTGGCGGCGCAGCTGACGGATGTACGACACCAGGATCATGTCATCCAGCACCGCGACCCCGGACAGGGCGATGAAGCCAATCGCCGCCGAAATCGAGAACGGCATGCCGCGCAGCCACAGGGCCACGATGCCGCCCACCCAGCCCAGCGGCACCCCGGTCAGCACCCGCAGCGCGTCTACCACGTTGCGGTAGGTCAGATAGAGCAGGCCGCAGATGAGCAGCAGCGCCAGCGGCACGACGACCAGCAGGCGCGTGCAGGCGCTCTGGTAATGCTCGAATTGTCCCCCCCACTCGACGTGATAGCGCCCCTCCGGCAATCGCACCTGCTCGGCCACCTTCCGCCGGGCCTCGGCCACAAAACTGCCCGTGTCCCGGCCGCGGACGTTCGCCGTGATGACGATGCGCCGCTGCCCCCACTCGCGGCTGATGGTGGACGGCCCCTCCACCACCTCCACCTTCGCCAGCCGCGACAGCGGGATGCGCTCCCCCGACGCCGTGGCGACGAGCATCGCCCCGATTGCCTCGGGACTCGCCCTCCGCTCCTCGGGCAGCCGCACCACCAGGGGAAAACGCAGCTGCCCCTCGATCACCTCGCCCAACCGCTTGCTGCCCACCGACTCCACCAGGTCGAGCACCGCCTTCGCCGGGACGCCGTAGCGGGCGACCTGATCCTGGTCGATCTTCACCCGCAGGACCGGCTGCCCGGTCACCTGCTGCGCCTTGACGTCCGCATTCCCGTCAACGCCGCGGAGCACGCGCTCGATGTCCGCGGCCCTGGCCTTCAGAACGTCGAGGTCGTCGCCAAAGAGTTTCACCGCCACGTCCGAGCGGACGCCGGAGATCATCTCGTCGATGCGCATCTCGATCGGCTGCGTGAACTCGACCTTCTGCCCCGGGAACTTGCGGACCGTCTTCTCCATCAGCGCGACCAGCTCGGCCTGGGTGCGAACCGTCGCGCCGTCCTCGTTCTTCGCACTCCAGCGCTCCCGCGGCTCGAGGCTAATGAACATGTCGGTGTCCTCGACGCCCATCGGGTCGGTCGCCACCTCGGGCGTGCCGACCCGGCTCCAGACGTGACGGATCTCGTTGGGGAAAGCCGCGAGGAGCGCCTGCTCCATCCGGGTGTTCGCACGGAGGCACTCCTCCAGGTCGGTGCCCGACGGCCGGGTGATGCCGATGACGATGGCCCCCTCCGACAGGCGCGGAACGAACTCGGTCCCGAGATTGGGGGCGATGAGTAAGAAGGCGATGGCCAGCGCGGCGAGAGTCAGACTTACCACCGCGAATTTGTGGCGCATGGTCAGGTCCAGCAGTGGCGTGTAGGCCCACCGCGCCAGGCGCATCAGGAGGGGCTCGCGTTCCTCGATCTTCCTCGGCAGCAGCAGGCTGGCCAGGACCGGCATCAGCGTCATCGACAGGACCATCGAGCCGGCCAGGGCGAACAACACGGTCAACGCCATCGGCCGGAACAGTTTCCCCTCGATGCCCTCCAGGGTGAGGATCGGCAGGTAGACGATCATGATGATTAGCTCGCCGAACAGCGTCGGCTTGCGCACCTCGACCGCCGCGTCGCGGATCATCTCCAGCTTGCTTTTTCGGGTCAGGTCGCCGTGCGCGATGTGGCGCACGCAGTTCTCGACCATGACGACGCTGCTGTCAACGACCATGCCGAAGTCGATGGCGCCCAGGCTGAGGAGGCTGGCCGCGACGCCGAAGCGCAGCATGCCGCAAAAGGCGCAGAACATCGACAGCGGGATCGCCAGGGCCACGATCGCCGCGGCCCGCAGGTTGCCCAGGAACAGGAACAGCACCGCCACGACCAGCAGCCCGGCCTCGAACAGGTTGTTGCGGACCGTGTCGATGACGTGCGCGACCAACTCCGTGCGGTCGTAGACGGGCTCCGCCGTGACGGTCGGGCGCCCCTTGGCGTCCTTCGGGAGCGTCGCCTTGACCTCTTCGAGCCGGTCCTTCATGGCCCAGGTGACCTCGTGGCTGTTCTCGCCCATGAGCATGAAGCCCAGCCCGAGGACCACTTCCCCTTTGCCGTCCGCCGTCACCGCGCCGCGGCGGACCTCGTGCCCGACCTGCACCGCGGCCACGTCGCCGACAGTTACCGGCACGCCGTCCCTGGCCGTCACGACGACGTTGCGGATTTGCTCCACGTTGGCCACCCGCCCCAACCCGTGGACCAGGAGCGCCTGGCTGTTCTGGCGGATGCTGCCGCCGCCGACGTTTCGGTTGTTCTTCTCGACCGCCTCCACCACCTGGTCGAAGGTCAGGCCGTACTTGATGAGGTTGTCCGGGTCGATGCGCACCTGGTACTGCTTCTCGAAGCCGCCCCAGGAGTTAATTTCGGCGGCCCCCTTCACCGTCCGCATCTTCGGCCGGATGACCCAGTCGTGCAGGGTGCGCGTCTGCGTCAGGTCGCCGCCCTCGCTGGTGACGACGTAGTGGAAGACCTCGCCCAGCCCCGTCGCGACCGGCCCCATCTTCGGCCGCTCGATGCTGGCCGGCAGCTCCACCGTGGTCAGCCGCTCGTTGACGACCTGGCGGGCGAAGTAGACGTCGGTGTCGTCCTCGAAGGTCACGACCACCTGCGACAGGCCGAACTTCGAGATCGAGCGGAGCCCTTGCAGGCGCGGCAGCCCGCCGAGGACCTGCTCGACGGGGAAGGTGATCTGCTGCTCGACCTCCTCCGGCCCCAGCGAGGGCGCGACGGTGTTGACCTGCACCTGCACGGGAGTCGTGTCGGGGAAGGCATCGACGTCGAGCTTCCTGAGCGAGAGGGCGCCCGCGACGGCGAAGGCGACCGCCCCCAGGATGACGAGGAGGCGGTGCCGTAGCGAGAGGTCGATGATCCAGTTCAGCACGATGTAAACTCCTGCATCTGGACTCGTTCGTGTAGCGGCGGCTCGCAGAGCCGCGCGGCGAGCGCTGGTAGTGACCCGATTTATCGGGTCGGTCCCGCCGAACGACCGCATGAATGCGGTCACTACGAGCGCGGCTCTGCGAGCCGCCGCTAAACACTTGCTTCGCGCGCGACAGCCCGAACCGGGCCGTTACTTCGGGCACCTTCAGCCCTCGCCGAGGTTGTCCTTGCGCAGCTCCGCCAGCAGGGCGCCGCTCCCCTTCGTGGCGATCAGCTCGCCCGGCAGCACACCGGCGATGATTTCGGTCGTTTCGGCGTCCCGGACGCCGACGCGCACCGTCCGGACGTGGAAGACCTTGGGGGCGTCCTCCGCCAGGTAGTTCCTGTCCCGCACGAAGACGACGAAGCAGTCGCCCTCCCAGTGGACCGCCTCGCTCGGCACCACGACCGACTCGGGCTCTTCGCGGAGTACGACCTGTCCCCGGCCGAAGGAGTTGGCCCGCAGCTGTCCCTCGGCGTTGCTCAGGTTGGCGCGGACCTTCACCGTGCGCGTCTTTTCGTCCACCGTCGTGCTGACCCAGGCCACGGTGCCGGACGACTCGTCGCCGCTGCCGTCCGGCCGGAAGCGCACGGGTTGGCCGAGCTTGACCGCCTTCATGTCCTCCTGGCGCAGGTGGAGCGTCAGCCACATCTGACGGACGTCGGCGACGACGAAGAGGACCTTCGCCGTGTCCACCATCTCGCCGGCCACCACGTCCCGCGCGGCGACGACGCCGTCGAGCGGCGCCACCACGGGCAGAAGGTTGTCTGTCGTCTTGTCGTCGAGCCGCTTCCTGACGGAGTCGGGCAGGCCGAGGAACTGCACGCGCCGGCGGCCCTCCTCGGAGCCAAGCCCTTTGACGTCCTCCGCCCGGATCGGCAAGCCCAGGTTGACGAGCGCCTGCTCGGCGGAGCGGAGCCGAACCTCCGCCTCGCGCAAGGACGCCTCGGCGACCCGGAGGTCGATTTCCGGCAGGGCGCCTCGGTCCCACGCCTGCCTGGCGGCGGCGGCGGAAGTTCGCTTCAGGTCCACCTGGACGACGGCCTGGAGGAACTCCGCCTTGGCCTTGCCGACCTCGGCAGCGTCCACCAGCGCAACGACCTCGCCGCGCTTGACCGCGTCCCCCACCGCCTTCGGCACCCACCAGACGCTGCCCGGCAGGCGGGCGGACAGCCGGGCGACGCGGGTCTGGTCGTAGGCGACCTCGCCGTTGGCCCGCACCGCTTCCACCACCGGCGCCCGCTCGACGCGCTTCACGTCGATGCCGGCCCTGTCAGCGGCTTCTCGCGAGGCGAACTGGATACGGCGTTGGTAGAGCTTGCACTGGCTGCTGTTCTCCGGGCGGGGGAGGAGCTGCAGGGCGCGCCGCGCCCGCTCGAGATCGGCTGGCGTGACCTGCGGCTTCTGCCTGAGCTGCGCCACCTCGGGGTGTTCGAGCGGGCAATTGTGGACCCCGTGCGTCTTGCACCAGCCGTGATCCTTCCCGCGGGGGAGCAGCGCCGGGTTGCACTCGACACAGGCCGATTCGGGGACGCCATGTTCCTCGCACCAGTCGTTCTCCTTCTGCTGGCGTGCGCCGGCCAACTCGGCCAACCGAGTGAGCGTCCAGCGGGTGTGGTGTCCCCACCACGCCAAACCGCCCAGCGCAGACAGGATGAGCAGGTTGGGGAGAACTCGCCGGAGGAAACCGAGGGCCATTGGCCGGGAAGGGGCGGGGTGGTCCGTCAGGCTCGCGGGGTGTGACAACTGGCTCATGGAGCACCTCCACGGGACGCGGAACGGGGCGTCCCGCCACGCTTGACGCGGGAACAAGTGCCTTTTAGCACTTTGCACAGTGGCTAAACGGATCGCGTCGTGGTAGCCCCGGACTGGGGCCTCGGGGATGGACGAGCCCGACGCTGGCGCGGTCGATGGGCGGGGATCAGGGACCACTCACGTCAAGCTCGGTAGTGGCGGTCAGGCGCGAGGAGGGCGGATCAGGCGGCCGGTGAAGGGAGAAGTGTAGACGGGATGAGGTTCGAGCGAGTTGGCCCCCAGGCAGGGGGCAGAACACGTTACGCAGACACTGGGCACGACACAAGGAACCTTGGCCACGCTGCACAGGGCACAGCCGCCCGGGCAGGGACACTTCGGGTCGGATGGGCTGCCGGGACACGCAGGGCAAGACGGTCCACAAGGGGTATCGCGTTCCTCGGGGTGCTGCGAGGCCTGGCAGGATCGCGCCTTGTCCTCCCCACAGGTGCAGCAGGTGAGAGACTCCGAGTCGTCCGTCACTTCCTCCTCGTGGGAGTGCGCCAGGTCGCAGTGTGAACGTGGGTCGTCAGCCGCTGGGGTCTGCCCGGCGAGCAGATGCAGCACGAGGGTTATGCCGGCGGGCGTGTTGGCGGCGAGGAACGCCATCAAGCTGACGCAGACCACCAAGCGTAGCCACGTCTGACGCATGTTCGCCGCAATCTTCAGGACGTAACAGGTGCAAAGAGCCAAAGGCCAGGCGCACCTACTGTAACGTATTCGGCTGCCACGATCAACAGGGTTCAAGCATTCCCGCGCGCAAGCGCGCAATCTGCTTGCCCGCGCCTTCCTCTTCCGTAATACCCCGGAATTGAACCAGGCCCTGGGGCCGAGGATGCTGACGCCGCAACCTCTTTGCTGTCAGATAGTTGCGCTTGTACGAGCCAATTGTGCAATCACTGCTTGCACAATTCGCATTCACGGCTCCTTATGCGTCCTCGGCTCTGCGTGCCTGCATGAGTTTCAGGAGGGGGTGGCCGGGCTCGCGCTCCCCGCGCCGGCACCCTGACTTATAATGACGACGGCAGGGTCGCCCCCGCAAGGAAGCCGATCCCTCTCCTCAAAAGGACGTGTTCATGAGCACCGCCGTCACTCCCCCGGGCAACACCAACGGCAGCGCCGTCGCGGAAATGCGCCCCGTCACCGTGCCGGACTTCCTGTCGGCCCGGTCGCGCGGCGTCCGCCTGACGATGCTCACCGCCTATGACTACACCATGGCCCGCTTGCTCGACGCCGCCGGGGTCGATGGCCTGCTCGTCGGCGATTCGCTCGGCATGGTCGTCCAGGGCAGCGACACGTCCCTCGCCGTCACCCTTGACGAGGTCATTTATCACACGCGCCTGGTGGCCCGCGGCGTCCGGCGCAGCCTCCTCGTCGCCGACCTGCCGTTCATGAGTTTCCAGGTCAGCCCGCAGCAGGCGTTGGAGAGCGCCGGCCGCCTGGTCAAGGAGGGCGGCGCCCACGCGGTGAAGCTCGAAGGCGGCGTCCGCAGCGCCGCGGCCATCGAGGCCATCACGCGCTGCGACGTCCCCGTGATGGGCCACGTCGGCATGACGCCGCAGTCGGTGCGCCGCCTGGGCGGCTTCCGCGTGCAGCGCGACGAGAAGCGCATCCTGGAAGACGCCCTCGCCACGCAGCAGGCCGGCGCCTTCGCCGTCGTGCTGGAGTGCGTCCCCGCCGAACTGGCCCAATCGGTGACGGCGGCACTCACCATCCCGACCATCGGCATCGGCGCGGGGGTTGGCTGCGACGGGCAAATCCTCGTGGCCCACGACATGCTCGGCCTGTTCGACGACCTGCGGCCGCGCTTCGTCAAGCAGTACGCCGACCTGGGCCCGGCCATCGTCCGCGCCGCCGAGACGTACTGCCGCGAGGTGCGCGACGGCAGCTTCCCCGGGCCGGAGCACAGCTTCCGCTGATCCCCCGCATTGCGAGATGCTCCTTGCAATCGCCGGGCAAACCGCTTCTACTGGACGGAGGTCCGCGAATACAGGAGCAAAAGCGTGTTCACACTGCTTGACCGGGCGTACGACCGCACCTGCCAGGGCTATTGCCGCCGCGAGTTCCTCAAGATCGGCGGCCTCGGGCTGCTCGGCGGGCTGACCCTCCCCGACCTCCTGCGGGCGAAGGCCGAGGCGGCGTCGGCGGGGCGGCCGGTGACGGACCGCTCCGTTGTCCTGCTCTTCCTCCAGGGCGGGCCGTCGCACATCGAGTTCTTCGACCCGAAGATGTCGGCCCCGGAGGACGTCCGCAGCATGACCGGCGAGGTGCAGACCGGGCTGCCCGGCATCACCTTCGGCGGCACCTTCAAGAAGCTCGCCAAGCTCACCGACAAATTGGCCGTGGTCCGCTCCTACGCCTCGATGAACGGCGACCACAGTTACCTGGCCGTGACCGGCGCCGGCAACCCCCTCAAGGCGTCGATGAGTGCGCTGTACGCCCGGGTGGCCGGCACCACGCATCCGCAGACCGGGCTGCCGACGAACGTCCTGGTCCTGCCCGAGGCGGTCGAGCCGGGGCTGAAGCTCCAGGGCAATTTCGAGACGGGCGCCCTGCCGACCCTGACGACCCCCGGGACCCTGGGCCCGACCTGCGCGGCCTTCGACCCCAGCGGCGGCGAGCAGCTCAAGAAAAACTTCCAGCTCAAGATCTCGGGCTCGCGCCTGGAGGACCGCCGCCAGCTCCTGGCCCAGCTCGACGGCGTCAAACGGCAGACGGACACCACGGGCGCGATGGAGGGGATGGACCGCTTCCAGCAGCAGGCATTCGACGTGATCACGCGCGGCGTCGCCTCGGCGTTCGACATCGCCAAGGAAGACCCGAAAACGGCGGAGAAGTACGACACCGGCAGCCTGTTCCGCCGGGAGGACGTGACGAAGTGGTACGACATGCGGCGCTCGTCGAACTTGCTGGGCAAGCAAATGCTGCTGGCCCGGCGGCTGTGCGAGGCGGGCTGCGGCTTCGTCACCGTGTCCGACTGCGGCTGGGACATGCACGCCAACGGCAACAGTCCCAAGCAGATGGCCAACCTGCCGCCGATGACGAGCCAGGTGGACCACGCCGTGGCCGCCTTCCTCGAAGACGTCTATGAGCGCGGCCTGTCGGACAGGATCCTGCTGGTGGTCACCGGCGAGATGGGGCGAACGCCGCGGCGCAACCGCGACGGCGGCCGCGACCACTACGCCAACCTGACGACGCTGCTCTTGGCCGGCGGCGGCCTCAAAATGGGCCAGGTCATCGGCCAATCGGACCGCCTCGCCGCTCAACCCTCCTCGGAGCGCTACACGCCGAAGCACCTGCTGGCGACGGTCATGCACACGCTGTTGGACCTCGGCGAGATCCGCGTACGGCCTGGCCTCGGCAAGGTGGGGACCGTGCTGACCGAGGGCACGCCGATCCCCGGGCTGATCTGAGCGCCGCCTCTTACGAAAACCAGGAAAAATCTCCCCAGGGCGCGGCGGTATTCCGTCTCCGGATACGACCAGTCAGACAGGAGGGTTTGACTCACTCATCCGGAGACCGATTCATGAAACCGACCGATGCGTTCCCGAGCCGGCGCGGCCTGCTGCGCGGGGGCCTGGCCCTGGGGGCGGCGGCGTTCTTCGTCCGCGGCGCCTTCGCCGAGGAATTGTCCCGAACGCCGCGGCTGACCGAGGGGCCGTTCTACCCCGACAAGCTGCCGCTGGACACCGACAACGACCTGCTCATCATCAACGACTCGATCACGCCGGCCGTCGGCGAGGTCACCCACCTCAGCGGCAAGATCCTCGACACGACGGGGAGCCCGATCCAGAACGCGGTCATCGAGATCTGGCAGGTGGACAACAAGGGGGTGTACCTCAACACCCGCGACAGCGGCCGCCGCGAGCGCGACACGAACTTCCAGGGCTACGGCCGTTTCCTCACCAGCTCGACCGGCGAGTACTACTTCCGGACCATCAAGCCGGTGCCGTACACCGGCCGCACACCGCACATCCACGTCCGGGTCAAGAAGGGCGGCCGGGAATTGCTCACCACGCAGATCTTCGTCGCCGGCCACGCGCAGAACAAGACCGACGGCGTCCTGGGCGAGCTGCGCGACCCGATCGACCGGGAGCTGGTCCTCGTCGATTTCAAGCCGGTGAAGGAATCGAAGGTCGGCGAGCTGTCGGCCCGCTTCGACGTCGTGGTCGGCGCCACCCCCGCGGACCGGGGCGAGGGGCGCCGCAGATAATCTCTACCCGCGAGAGCGGACTTCAACAGAGCATAACCTGCGGCCGGTGCTCCGGCCGCCGTTCCCCAACCCGATGAGGAGAACAGAACCGTGCGGAAACTCGCGCGAACCCTGCTGGCGGTCGTGTGCGCCGCGACCCTGCTGTCGCAGGTGACTGCTCAGCAGCCGGACAATAAACCGGCCGGCGACCCCGGCAAGGACAAGGCGAAGGATTACAGCAGCTCGCCGATCGTCACCAAGATGATGGCCTTCGATAAGAACAAGGACGGTAAGCTGACCCGCGACGAGGTGACCGATCCGCGGCTGCTGCGGCTGTTCGACGAAGCCGACACCAACAAGGATGGGGTGGTCACCAAAGAGGAGCTGATGGCCCTGGCGGCCAAGAAGGAAGCGGAGGCCCCTCAGGAGGGCGGGCGCGGCGGCCCCGGGGGACCGGGTGGGCGCGGCCCCGGCGGCCCCGGTGGGTTCGGTCCCGGTGGTCCCGGTGGTCCGGGCGGCTCGGGCGGCCCCGGCGGTCCCCCTCAGCCGGGCCAGATCTTGCCGCCGAACCTCCAGGAGCGCTTGAACCTGACGGCTGACCAGAAGAAGCAGGTCGAGGCGTTGCAGAAGGAGGTCGATGGCAAGCTCGCCAAGATCCTCACCGAGGAGCAGACCAAGCAGCTCAAGGAGATGCGCCAGGGCGGCGGCCGCGGTGGTCCCGGTGGTCCGGGAGGGCGCGGGCCAGGCGGTCCCGGCGGTGCGGGGGGACGTGGTCCGGGCGGCGGCCCGCCGGGCGGTGAAGGCGGCCGGCCGGGGCGGCCCGGCGAGCCGAGACCCCCCGAATAGACCGGCAGATCGGTCGGCACTCACATTTTGGCGAGCGGGGGGGCGTCAGCCCCCCGGTATCAGTCACTCACCGGGGGGCTGACGCCCCCCGCTCGCCGTTCTGTTAGTGCCCCTTGATCGTCAGGTTGTCGAAGTGCGACTGGGCGTCGGCCTTCGACCACAGGCCGACCTTGCCCGCCTCCTGAAACGTCGCGTCCTTCGCCTCCAGGTGCTTCTTGCCGTCGAGGAAGCACGCGATCTCTTCCCCCTTCATCGTCACCTTGATAGTGTGCCACTCGCCGGCCGGCACCTTGACGTCGTTCTTGGTGGTGGCCAGCTGCATGCGCCGGCCGCCGACGACCTTGTAGACGCGGAAGTTGTCCTCCAGCGGGTTCATGCGGCAGATGTAGTAGTTGTCAGCATCGCGGTAGCGCCAGACCACGCCCCCGCCCTGGTCGTCCTTGCCCCTGACCGCCTTGAAGGCCACGCTGATTTCCAGGTCGGTGTACTTTGTGTCCTCGGCGACGCAGAGGTTGAAGAAGGCGCTCGGCCCCTCGGCGGTCTGGGCCAGGGCGTAACCGGTCTTGGAGGGCGCGGTGTCGTCGGCGACGACCTTCCACACGCTCCCCTCGCCCTTGCCGGTGTGGTCGGCCTTCCACCCCTTGGGCAGCTTGCCGACGTCGTCCTTGGAGAAGGTGAAGGTGCGCGCCTCGTCCCCCGCGGCAGGCAGGAGGACGGGCGCGATCAGCAGGGCGACGGCAACGGTGAGCCAGCGCATCGTTCGGTCCCTCGCAACAGGTCTGGGTCAGGGGGCGACAGGATCGTGCTTCGGATTCCCGGGGGATCGAGGCCGGCACCCGCTTATCAAGGGGCGCGCAAAGAGGACAGCGTACGTTCACTGCCCAGCGGGGTTACAAAAAGCACGCCGTCCCCATTCTGCAGTCTGATCCTCCCGGGGGTCAGTGTCGTCTGAAGGGAATTGTCGCCCTCAAGGCTGCCGGCCGCAAGGGCGGAGGGGAACTCCTTCCTTCGGGCGTTGGTCTGGCGCGTGGGCGCGGGGGCATGGACTGTCCCCTGTCGGGCGTCGGGACGTGCTTGCGGCCTGGCACGACTCCTCAGCCGCAAGTGGTCGGCCAGTCACTCCCGGACGAGATCCTCCGGCCTGCGGGTCGAAGTGGCTGACCGAAACCATTTCTTGTGGTTTTCGTATCGCTTTCCTGTGCCAGGCGCGGCACAATGGGCAGGCTCAAGCCCGTGAGGGTAACCGACCGCAGAGCAGTTACGTCTGCGACTCTCGTGTCGCACCAGCGTCTGGTTCGGCCTTGGACTTGGCCTCAGACTGCTTCTCGGCGCGGCGAGCGATGACCAGCATTACGACAAAGAACAGTTGCATCCCGACCAGGTACACCATCACGACAATCCGATACCAGTTGTCATCGGCCTTATTGGAGGCCATAAGCACCATGATCATGGACACGAACACGGTGGACAAGAAGCTGTAAAGCGTCGATGGTCGGATGCCGTTGTTCCCTTGTTCGGTTGCCATATTCGTCCTCCGCCCCTCCGAACGCCACGCTCAGCAGTCGGCTCACACGCGCAGAACCGGGGAAGCACGACAAACCGTCATTCGGCGAAGTAGGCGGCCAGCGAGGTACTGTTCACCAGCCCTTTTCCAACCGCCCCTTCCCGAACCGTGCTTGCGGCTTTCACCGCACACGGCTCTCCAGTGGGCCGTGTATGG
>Ga0116225_1001901_pt1 | contig 14519 bp, 13 predicted proteins | sample Sb_taG_8_FD_88968 | JGI IMG/M metagenome (GOLD analysis project Ga0116225, IMG submission 88968) | Peat soil microbial communities from Weissenstadt, Germany - Sb_50d_c_BC metaG | ecosystem: Environmental > Terrestrial > Soil > Wetlands > Peat | place: Germany: Weissenstadt | collected 2010-09-21 | reverse complement strand
TGGGGATCACGCCGACGGCGCGCCCACCTTCGCGCAAGGTGGCGTTGGCGATCGCCCCCATCAGCCCGACCGAACCGCCGCCATAGATCAGGGTAATACCGCGCCGGGCCAGCAGGCGACCCATGGCGCGCGCGACGTTCAGGTATTCGTCGCCCGCACCGGGGCTCGATCCGCAAAAAACGCAGAGTGATTGCATGAAGAATTCGTCCTTAGAGAGCCCAACGCGCGCCCAATCCAGGGCAGCGGCGCCATCCTTACAGCCGGTTGTTTAAGAGAAGGTTATTCCTGCTCCGCAACAATGCCCCTTAGCCTTTCGAGCGCTTGGGGCCGGTCGGCGCGGTAATCGCCGTCCTCCCACCAGCGTTCGATCGCCGCCAGAATCGCGCCGATTTTGGGACCGCGCGGCACCCCCATGGCGATCACGTCGCGCCCCTGCACCGGCAGGCTGACCGGCTGCCACTCATCCGCCAGATCCAGCAGCCGCGTCCAGCGGTCGTTCTCACCGGGAGGCGTGCGCGCCTGCACCGCACGGCGCGCCGCCCAGGCCAGCATCACCAGATCGCGGAACAGCTCGGCGCCGATGCGATACAGCAGCCGCCGCGCCTCCCGCGGCTGCATATGGTCGTCGGGCATCTGCGGCGGAGCGGCCAGCGCCACCAGTCGCTTGGACTCGACATTCGACAGCTTGAGCCGATCCGCCACCGCCTTGGCCTGGGCGGCATCGACATGCAGCACGGCGGCCAGACGGCGCAGCGGATCGGGGGCGATGGTCGGGCGGACGATGCCGCGCGTTTCCAGAAAGCACAACAGGCGCAGCCGCCCGATATCGGTCGCCTCGGGCAGGATATGCGGCAGCACGTCCTGCCCCAGCATCAGCGCCATCACATAAGCCGGCTCGGGCGCTTGCAGCAGCTTGAACAGCTCGCCGCAGACCCGCTCACCCGACAGTTGCGGCAGCTTATGCGCCTGCGCCCGGCACGCCAGCAGCGCCGGGATATCCGCCGGAGGACGCCCGTAATTGGCATAGAAGCGGAAGAACCGCAGCAGCCGCAGCACGTCTTCGTCGATGCGCTGCATGGCGTTGCCGACGAAGCGGATGCGCCCGCAGCCAAGATCGGCCAGCCCGTTAAAGGGATCGAAGATCATCCCATCGGGACGGGCGAACATGGCGTTGATGGTGAAATCGCGACGCGCCGCGTCCTCGGCCCAGTCATCGGTGAATTCGACGCGGGCATGACGGCCGAAGCTCTCGACATCGCAACGCAACGTGGTGATCTCGTAATGCTCGCGGTTGATCACGGCGGTGATGGTGCCATGCGCGATGCCGGTGGGAATGGCCTTGATACCGGCAGCCTCCAGCAGCGCGATGACGCGGTCCGGCGGATCGTGGGTGGCGATATCGACATCGCGGATCTGACGGCGCAGCACCGAGTCGCGCACGCAACCGCCGACGAAACGCACCTCAGCCCCTTGCGCGGTCAGGGCGGCGATGACCGCCTTGGTCTCCGCCTGCTCCATCCAGTCCTGCGGCGGCAATTGCCCCAAAGGCGTGTCGGGCGGCAGCGTATCGTCAACATCCTCGGCCATGTCAATCGACCCGTCCGGGAACGAGTTGGCCTTTGGCATCGACTTGCGCGGGGTGATAGGTGCCGGTCGAATAGCTGCCGACCAGCACTCCGCCGATCAGCAACAACATCGCCAGCGCGCCACCGGCGACCAGCAGCCAACTCCACGGCACGGTGTCCCAGCCGGGCACCGGATGACCGGCATCGCGGGCGCGGCGCTGACGCCAGCTCAGCCACAGCACCCACAGCCCCGTCGGCAACAGAATCGGCAGGATGTATTCAATCAGGATGCGCAGCATGACCACCCCTTCAGCACGTCGGAGAGGTTCACCAGAATGGCGGCGGTGGCGCCCCAGATGTAACGGTCGTGGAACGGCATGGCGTAATAATAGCGCTTATGGCCGTTCGGCATGACGCGGAAATGGCGCTGGTGGTTGGCCGGATCGAGCACGAAGGCCAGCGGCACCTCGAACGCCTCGGCCACTTCGAAGGGATCGGGAGTCAGGGTGAACGGCGGCTGCACCAATCCCACCATTGGGACCACGCGGAAGCCGGTGACGGTCACGTAATCGTCAAGCCGCCCGACGATATCGACATGATCGCGCGACAGGCCGATTTCCTCTTCGGTTTCGCGCAGGGCGCCCGCCGTGGCGTCGGCGTCGCTGTCTTCCAGCCGCCCGCCGGGGAAACTGATTTGTCCGCCGTGATTGATCAAATGGGCGGTGCGCTGGGTCAGCAGCACGGTCATTCCGTCATCGCGCAACACCAAGGGAACCAGCACGGCGGCGGGCACCAGAACCGTGCCGGGAACCGGCGGCAGGTGATCGGGCGAGGTGTCGCCGAGCAAGCGCGAGGTGGCGTTGTCCGAACGGTCATCGCGCCCATGCGCAGCCGCCAGTCTTTGGCCGGCAGCCAGCCTCTGGCCGATCTCGTCGCGGATCACACCAATTCCTCGAGCCGTCCCAGGGGAAAGAAGATTCCGCTGCTCCATACGCCGTACAACCGCTCCTCGCCGATCTTTTCCTCGATGCCCAGAGCCACCAATTCATAATAGACGGACCGCGTCAGCCGCGCTTCCAGCCCATCGCGCACGCTCAGATAGGGAGGATGGCCGGTATTGCCATTGCCGTCGTCGCAGACCACCCGTAAGGGATGGTGGCCGTTCAAGGTGATCATCTCATCGACATTGGTGCGAAAACTGAACACCATTTCGCGCCCCGACCCGCAGGTAAACATCTCGACCGCCAGAAAGGGTACGTCCTCGACGTCTATCATCCCCTCTTCGACGGGCGTGACCAACCAATAAGTGCCGTCGTCACGTCTGGTCAGCATCGACGCAAACAGGCACACCATCTCTTTGCGAGGGATCGGGGTGCCATGGTAGAACCACTTGCCGTCATGGGCGATCCTCATGTCCAGATGGCCGCAACAGGCCTTGCCGGTCGCGTCCCTTGTCGTCGGAGCGTCAATAATTTTGCGTTCCCCCGTCATGCCAGCCATCTTGGTCAGTGCCGCCTTTGGAGTGACATCGTGATTCCAGCATCGAACGCCTCGCCCGGTCCGCTGCCCGACGACGACGACGCCCCGCCTCTCACTCCTAAGGTGGTAGAGGAGGTCGAAAGGCTCAATACCCGACTGGCGGAAGCGCGGCAGGTCATCGGTCAGATAATCTTCGGACAAACGAAGGTTATAGACGAAACAATTATCACGCTGCTGGCAGGCGGTCACGCCCTGTTGATCGGCCTGCCCGGTCTGGCCAAGACACGGCTGGTGCAGACCTTGGGCGTGGTGTTCGGCCTGGACGCCAAGCGCGTGCAGTTCACTCCCGATCTGATGCCCGCCGACATCCTCGGCTCGGAAGTGCTGGAAGAAGCCGAGACCGGCTCGCGCTCGTTCCGCTTCATCAAGGGGCCGGTGTTCGCCCAGTTGCTGATGGCCGACGAGATCAACCGCGCCAGCCCGCGCACCCAATCGGCGCTGTTGCAGGCGATGCAGGAACACAAAGTCAGCATCGCCGGGCAGTATCACGACCTGCCCGCGCCATTCCATGTGCTGGCGACGCAAAACCCGCTGGAGCAGGAAGGCACCTATCCGCTGCCGGAAGCCCAGCTCGACCGCTTCCTGATGCAAATCGACGTCGGTTATCCCGACATCGACTCCGAGCGCAAGATGCTGCTGGCGACCACCGGCTCGCATGAAGCCAAGCCGTTCCCGGTATTCGATGCCGAGGAACTGATGCACGCCCAGCGTCTGGTGCGCCGCATTCCGGTCGGCGAAAGCGTGGTCACCGCCATTCTGACGCTGGTCCGCGCCGGGCGTCCCGAGGACAGCACGCTCGACATCGTCCGCCGTCATGTCGCCTGGGGTCCGGGTCCGCGCGCGGCGCAAGCGCTGATGCTGGCGGTCCGCGCCCGCACGCTGATGGACGGGCGGCTGTCGCCGTCGATCGACGACGTGGTGGCGCTGGCGGTGCCGGTGCTGCAACACCGCATGGCCTTGGGCTTCGCCGCCCGCGCCGAAGGGATCACCGTCGGCGACATCTTGGCTAAGCTGTGCGAGGTGGTCGGCTGATGAGCGAGCGGCCCCCGCTGTCGTCGCTTCACGCCGAGGAGTTGGCGGCTCAGTTGCCGCCGCTGCTGGTCGAAGCCGAGCGGGTGGCCGCCACCGTCACCCAAGGCACGCATGGCCGCCGCCGCACCGGATCGGGCGACAATTTCTGGCAGTTCCGCCGCTATCAGCAAGGCGACGCGGCGACCACCATCGACTGGCGCCAATCGGCCAAATCCGACCCTTTGTACATCCGCGAAACCGAATGGGCGGCGGCGCAATCGGTGTGGCTGTGGGCCGATCCTTCCGCCTCGATGCGCTGGCGTTCGCGCGACGGGCTGCCGCAGAAATACGACCGCGCCGCTTTGCTGGCGCTGGCGCTGGCGGCGTTGCTGGTGCGCGGTGGCGAACGGGTGAGCTTGCTGGGAGGTTCCGCCCCGCCCAGTTCCGGACGTCCGGCGCTGTTGCGTCTAGCCGCCACCATGGCCGCGCAGACGGGCAATGCCGGCCTGCCCGACGTCCCCATGCCGCGCAGTTCGCATGCGGTGCTGATATCGGACTTCCTGCTGCCGCTCGATGCCGTCGATACCGCCTTGCGCCGGTGGGCCGGCATGGGGGTGCGCGGGCATGTGCTGCATCTGCTCGACCCCGCCGAAGAGTCCCTGCCCTATCAGGGCCGCGTGCGCTTTTCCGGGCTGGAGGGCGAAGGCGAGTTGCTGGTCGCCCAGGCCGAGGGCTTGCGCGACGCCTATGCCCAGCGTCTGGCCAACCACCGCGCCGGCCTTGCGGCCATCGCCCGCAGCGTCGGCTGGAGCTTTGCCGTGCATCACACCAACACCCCGCCGCGCACCGCGCTGATCGCTCTGCACAGCGCCTTGGCGAGGCCGTAAGCCGATGTGGACCGTTGGACCGCTGTCCTTTGCCGCCCCTTGGGCCTTAATCGCGCTTGGCACATTGCCGATGCTGTGGTGGCTGCTGCGCGTGGTGCCGCCCGCCCCGCGCAGCTTGGCGTTCCCCGCCATCCGCCTGCTGATGGGGCTGGAGACGGCGCAGCGCACGGCAGCCCGCACGCCGTGGTGGCTGGTGCTGCTGCGCTTCGTCCTGGCCGCGCTGGTCATCGCCTCGGTCGCCCACCCCTTGCTCGACGCCGCCCCGGCAGCGGCTGGCGGCGGCCCGTTGCTGCTGGCCATCGACGATGGTTGGGCGGCGGCCAAGCAATGGCCGCAACGCCGTGTATTGATCGACAACCTGCTGGCCCAAGCCGAGCGCGACCGCCGCCCGGTGATCCTGCTGCCGACCGCCCCGCCGCCCGATGGCGGGCAGGTGAGCGCCAGCAAGCTGCTGCCGGCCGGTGACGCCCGCTCCATCGCCCAAGCCATCGAGCCGCATCCGTGGTCGACCGACCACGCCGCCGCCCTCCGCGCCCTTGACGCCGTGCCGCATGGCCCGCCGATGCGGGTGGTGTGGTTGAGCGACGGTTTGGAAGACGGTGCGGCGGACGGCTTCGCCAACCAACTGCGCAGCTATGGCCGGTTGGAGGTCGCCCGCCCGGCTCCGCTGGCTACCGCCAAGGTCATCATGCCGCCGCGCGCCGATGCCGCCGAGCTGACCCCCAAGATCCGCCGCGCCGTCTTCGCCCCCGCCGAGCAAGTCTCGGTCCGTGCCGCCGACGAGGCCGGTCGCACCCTGGCGCGCGAGACGCTCGACCTGCCGGCTGGTGCCGAAGAGGCGGAACTGCGCCTGCCGATGCCGACCGAACTGCGCAACCGCGTCGCCCGGCTGGAAATCGAAGGCGAAAGCACCGCTGGGGCCGTCGCCTTGCTCGACGACCGCTTCAAGCGCCGCCCGGTCGGGCTGATCGACGACCAGAGCGACGGGGCCGTGCCCTTGCTCGACGATTTGTTCTATGTCGATCGCGCGCTGGCCCCCTTTGCCGAACTGCGCCGCGCCTCGGTCCCCGATTTGCTGAAGCGCGAGCTGTCGCTGGCGATCATGGGCGACCAAGGCAGCCTGCCCGCCGACGACCAAGCCGCCCTGCGCCATTGGGTCGAGGGCGGCGGCGTGCTGGTGCGTCTGGCTGGGCCGAAACTGGCGCTGCACCCCGACGAGTTGTTGCCGGTGCGCCTGCGCGGCGGCGGCGGGCGCGTGCTGGGCGGGGCGATGAGCTGGACCAAGCCGATGGCGCTGGCCCTCATGCCTGAATCCGGCCCCTTCGCCGGGCTGAGCGTGCCGCCCGACCTGCGCATCACCGCGCAAGTGCTGGCCGAACCGGCCATCGACCTGAACGACAAGACCTGGGCACGGCTGGAGGACGGCACCCCGCTGGTCACCGGCGCGCCCATCGGCAAGGGCTGGCTGGTACTGATCCACACCACCGTCTGGCCAGCCTGGAGCGATCTTGGCCTGTCGGGTCTGTTCCCGCAGATGATGCAGCGCCTGCTGGGGCTGAGCCAAGGCGTCGCCGGTCATGTCGCCGACCGCCCGCTGGCTCCCGTCGATCTGCTTGATGGCTTCGGGCGGCTGGTGTCCCCGGCCGGCGCGGTCGAGGCAATCCCCGCCAACACCCAGACAGTGCCGCTGGGGCCGCGCCATCCGCCGGGACTTTATGGCGACGAGCAGGGCCGCCGCGCCCTCAACCTTGGCCCCGAAATCGCCAAGCTGACCCTACTGACCACGCCGACCGGCGCTTCCGTCATCGAACTCGGCGCACAAGCCAAGGAGCGCGATTTACAGCCGCCGCTGCTGGCCGCCGCCCTGCTGGTGCTGCTGGCCGACATGCTGACGGTGCTGGGTCTGCGCGGGCTTTTGCGGCGGCGCTCCACCGCAGCGGTGTTGCTGACCGCAATCTTCCTCGGTGGCCTGCCGCAGCCGGGACATGCCGATGACGACCTTGGCCTGAAAGCAGCGCTCGACACCCGCCTCGCCTATGTGGCGACCGGCGATGCCCAAATCGACGACACCAGCCGTGCCGGCTTGGCCGGACTGTCGCAGGTGCTGATCCGCCGCACCACGACCATGCTGGGCGAGCCGATGGCCGTCGATGTCGAGCATGACCCGCTGGCGATGTTTCCCTTATTGTATTGGCCGGTGACCGGTCATCAAAGCCCGCTGGCTCCGGCGGCGCGCGACCGCGTCAATGAATTCATGCGCCATGGCGGCATGATCCTGTTCGACACCCGCGACGGCGGCGGCGGTAATTCCGAAGCCTTACGCCAACTCACCCAAGGCTTGGACATCCCGCCGCTGACCGCCGTCACCGAGGACCATGTGCTGACCCGCTCGTTCTATCTGTTGCGCGAAATGCCGGGCCGCAGCGCTGGCGGCGCGGTCTATGTGCAGCAAGGCGGAGACGCCGCCAACGACAACGTCTCGCCGGTGGTCATCGGCGGCAATGACTGGGCGGCGGCCTGGGCGGTGGACCGGCGTGGACAGTTCCTTTATGCGGCGGTGCCGGGCGGCGAACAGCAACGCGAAATGGCCTATCGCTTCGGCGTCAATCTGGTCATGTACGCTTTGACCGGCAGCTATAAGGCCGACCAAGTGCATCTGCCCGCCATCATGGAACGGCTGAAGCGATGACCATTCCCCAGCTTCTGTTCGCCCCCCTACTGCCGGTGTGGGCCTTGATCGCCGCCGCCGCGCTGGGGCTGGCCCTGGCCGCCTGGGGCGCGCACGGGCGGGCGAGTCTCTGGCTGCGGCTGATCCCGCTGGCCGCGATCCTGCTGGCCCTGCTCAATCCGCGCCTGTCGCAACAAGACGCCACCGCGCTCAACGACGTCGCCGTGGTGCTGGTCGATGACAGCGGCAGCATGACCGTCGGCGACCGCCCCGCCCAAAGCGCCGAAGCCCTGGCCGGCACCCTGGAGCGGCTGAAGAAACTGCCCAAGCTGGATGTGCGGGTCGAGCACTACCACAACGCCCCCGGCCGCGACGACGGCACCAAGCTGTTCTCGGCGCTCGACCGCGCCCTGGCCGACGTGCCGCGCCGCCGTCTGGCCGGAGTGGTGATGATCACCGACGGCCAAGTCGCCGACGTCCCCGCCAACCCCGACATCGGCGCGCCGCTGCATCTGCTGCTGGCGGGGCACAAGGACGAGCGCGACCGCCGTCTGGTGGTCGAACAGGCCCCCAGCTTCGGCATCGTCGGCGGCACCGCCAGCCTGTCGTTCCGCGTCGAGGATCCCGGCCAGACCGGCAGCGTCGCCGTCACCTTGCGCCGCGATGGCGGCTCGGCCAGCAGCGTCACCGTGCCGGTCAACAAATCGACGAACGTCGAGATCCCCATCGAACATGGCGGCCCCAACATCGTCGAGTTGGAGGCCGCCGCCGCTCCCAACGAACTGACCCTGGCCAACAACCGCGCCGCAATCTCCATCGGCGGCGTGCGCGACCGGCTGCGGGTGCTGTTGATTTCCGGCGAGCCGCATGCCGGCGAGCGCACCTGGCGCAACCTGCTGAAGGCCGATCCCTCGGTCGATCTGGTGCATTTCACCATCCTGCGCCCACCCGAGAAAGACGACCGCACGCCCCTGCGCGAGCTGGCGCTGATTTCCTTTCCGGTGCGCGAGTTGTTCGAAGAAAAACTGCACGACTTCGACCTGATCATCTTCGACCGCTATCGCCGCCGCACCGTGCTGCCGCCCGCCTATTACCAGAACATCGCCGATTATGTGAAAGGCGGCGGAGCGCTGTTGATGGCGGTCGGGCCGGAGTTCTCGACGCCCGACACGCCCTATAACACCGCGCTGTCCGAAGTGCTGCCCGCCGCCCCCTTTGGCCCGGCGCTGGAGCAGCCGTTCCTGCCGCTGGTCACCGCCACCGGCAAGCGCCACCCGGTCACGGCGGGACTGCCCGGAGCCGAGTCCGATCCGCCGCGCTGGGGCCGCTGGATGCGGGTCATCGGCAGCCAGATGAAGCGCGGCACCAGCGTCATGGAAGGCCCGAACGGCGCGCCGCTGCTGGTGCTCGACCGCGTCGGCGAGGGCCGCGTCGCCGAGTTGATGAGCGACACCATCTGGCTGTGGGCACGCGGCTGGGACGGCGGCGGCCCCCAGGCCGAGTTGCTGCGCCGTCTGGCCCATTGGCTGATGAAGGAACCCGAGCTGGAAGAAAACCAACTCACCGCCGAGATCAACGGCGACCGCCTGACGGTCCAGCGCCGCAGCCTGGAGCCGGGCAATGCCGAGGTCAGCATCACCGCCCCCGACGGCAGCGAACGCAAGCTGACCTTGACCGACCACAACGACGGCCGCGCCACCGGCAGCCTGACCGTCGAGCAAAGCGGTCTATGGCGGGTCGGCGACGGCCAGCACATCGCCCTGGCGGCGGCAGGCAGCCTGAACCCGGTGGAAATGTCCGAACTGCGCGCCACCCCCGACAAGCTGAAACCGGTCATCGACGCCACCGGCGGCGGGGTGCATTGGATCGCCGACGGCCTGCCCGACATGCGCCGCTATCGCGGCACCAGCGGCGGCGGCGGCCCCAACTGGTTCGGCTTCCGCATCAACGACGACCACGTCGTCACCGCCGTCCGCGACATCCCCCTGATCCCCGGCACCTTGCTGATGCTGCTGGCCTTCGGCGGGCTGGTGCTGGCGTGGTGGCGGGAGGGGAAATAGGGGCAGAGGGCGGAGTCTGGTTGGACAGGGCGAGGATTTGTCATACAGTGTCATACAAACTCGAACCCCGGCAGGACTGAAAATGGCCCCCTTGTCCGTTCGCCTTCCCGATGAAACGCGACAGCTTCTCGATCAAGCGGCCGAACGCACGCACCGGTCCCGCTCCTTCCTGGTGAAGGAGGCGCTGGAGCGGCATTTGGCCGACATCGTCCACGAACAAAGCGGCAGCGGCAAAAGCCGGCTGGAAACGCTGCTGGCGCTGAAGGGCGCCGGAGCGCGGCTCTATGGTCCGCGCTCGACGGAGGACATCGACGCCGAGGTCCGCGCGTTCCGTGGCGATGAATAGCGCCATCGCGCGGGCGCGGAAGATTTATATCGACGCCAATATCGTCATCTACTTCCTGGAAGGCGACAGCGAACACCAAGACAAGACCGCCGCCCTGTTCCGCCACGCCGAAGAGCACGACATCCCACTGCTGACCAGCGAAATCACCATCGCCGAATGTCTCTACGGTGCCTACAAGGCCGGGAAAGTTGAGTTGGTGGAACAGTATAGGACGCTGTTCCACGCGGTCGGCCTGTTCCAGTTGATCCCCGTGGAAGGCAGCATCGCCGAACGCGCCGCCAAGATCGGGGCGGACCGCCGGCTGAAACTCATCGACGCCCTCCACGTCACCTCGGCCCTAGGAGTCGGCTGCGATGTGTTCGTGACAAACGACCGGGGGATAAAGTCGATGGATGGGCTGAGGGTAGTGCAGATGTTCGAGGCGTAGAGGGCAGGGGGCGGAGTGTTTCAATTCCACTCCCGCGACATTGATCGTGATTGACGGTGAACTCGACATGACAGCGAAGAAGAAACAATCGGCAAATCCTGCTTACTACATGATAGACGCTGATTACATTCGCGGCGGAGCGCCTTGGTTAGAAATTCTGAACCGGAAGACCTTGAAGGGAAACGGTCATGGCCTGACGCTGTGCATATGGCCGGATGGTTATCTTCAACTGCCCCGGGGACCTTGGCTGTTTCGGGATTTCGTGGAAACGCCGCGCCTGTTGTTCGACAAGAAGTTAGGACGCCCACCGCGTGATCTGGAAAATGAAAGCGGCGTTTGGGTGGTCTCCGCCGCCATGAAGGCGGTGCTGGAAGCGGTTGATCCGGCGGCCTGCGATTTCCGGCCCTGCGAGACGGTTCTTCCCTCGGGAGAACCGGGACGGGAAACCTGGCTGTGTACCGTGACACGCGCTTTCGTCGGCGCGGTCGATCAGGACGCTTCGGAATTCTTATTAGTTCGGCAGGGTGTAAACGGGCTGCCCGCTTATGGAGTGTATAATCTTACAAAATTGCAACTAAAACAAGATGTCATCGGAGGGGCTCACTTATTCCGAATCGCAGAAATGGCCGGCGCGGTCTACTGCGATCAAGCCATGAAGGACGCCTGCAAAGCAGCAGGGGTAAAGGGAGTTCTATTTCGTCAATTTACAAAGTAACAAAAAAGGGCGGACCTTTCAGCCCGCCCTTTTTCATTTCATTCCACCGTCTCGTCGTGGCCGGGCGCGTCCCGGCCACCCACGCCGCTCAGCGAATCAGCCCACGAAAACAACGGGTTCCGCCCTTGCCGCGTGGATGCCCGGCACATGGCCGGGCACGACGGCGCAGGGGCATAATCAGCCTCACCCCAACTCCCCCACGATCGCCTCGGTGACCTTCTTGGCGTCGCCGAACAGCATCATGGTGTTGTCGCGGAAGAACAATTCGTTCTCCACCCCGGCATAGCCCGACGCCATCGAGCGTTTGATGAACAGCACCGTCTTGGCCTTTTCCACGTCCAGGATCGGCATGCCGAAGATCGGGCTGGCCGGGTCGGATTTGGCCGCCGGGTTGGTCACGTCGTTGGCGCCGATGACGTAGGCGACGTCGGCGGTGCCGAACTCGTGGTTGATCTCTTCCAGCTCGAAGACCTCGTCATAGGGGACGTTGGCCTCGGCCAGCAGCACGTTCATATGGCCGGGCATGCGGCCCGCCACCGGGTGGATGGCGTAGCGGACATCGACGCCTTCCTTCTTCAGCAAATCGGCCATTTCGCGCACCGCATGCTGGGCCTGGGCCACCGCCATGCCGTAGCCGGGGACGATGACCACCTTGGAGGCGTTCTTGAGGATGAACGCCGCGTCCTCGGGGCTGCCCGATTTGACGCCGCGATCCTGCGCCTCCGCCGCTCCGCCCGCCGCCGCAGCGCCACCGCCGCCGCCGAAGCCGCCCAGGATGACGTTGATGATCGAGCGGTTCATGCCCTTGCACATGATGTAGGACAGGATCGCGCCCGACGAGCCGACCAGCGCGCCGACGACGATCAGCAGCGGGTTTTGCAAGGTGAAACCGATGCCCGCCGCCGCCCAGCCGGAATAGCTGTTGAGCATCGACACCACCACCGGCATGTCGGCGCCGCCGATCGGCAGGATCAGCAGGAAGCCCAAGGCCAGCGCCACCAGGGTAATGAGGATGAACACGACGCTCGATTCCGAGCCGACGAACGACACCACCAGCAGCACCAGCAGCACGCCAAGGGCGGCGTTGAGTTGGTGCTGCAGCGGGAATTGCAGCGGCTTGCCCGAGACCAGCCCTTGCAGCTTGGCGAAGGCGACCAGCGAGCCGGTGAAGGTGATGGCGCCGATCAGCAGACCCAGGCTCATCTCGACCAGCGAGCCGCCATGGATATGGCCGGGCACGCCGATGTTATAGGCTTCCGGGTTGGAAAACGCCGCCCCGGCGACGCAGACCGCGGCCAGGCCGACCAGGCTGTGGAAGCCGGCGACCAGTTGCGGCAGCGCCGTCATCTGGATGCGCTTGGCCAGCACGGTGCCGACCGAGCCGCCGATCAGGATGCCCAACACGATCATCCAATAGCTGACCACGCCGGGGGTCAGCAGGGTGGTGACGATGGCGATGGCCATCCCGGCGATGCCGAAATTATTGCCTTGGCGCGAGGTCTCCGGCGACGACAGGCCGCGCAGGGCCATGATGAAGCAGATCGACGCGATCAGATAGGCGAAGGCCGTCAAGTTCTCGGTCACAGCGGTGTCCCCTTATTTCTGCTTCTTCTTGAACATCGCCAGCATCCGCTGGGTGACGATGAACCCGCCGAAGATGTTCACCGAGGCCAGGATCACGGCGAGGAAGCCGAGCACCTTGGACAACGAGAACCCCATCGGGCCCGCCGCCAGCAAAGCGCCGACGATGATCACCGAGGAAATCGCGTTGGTCACCGCCATCAGCGGCGAATGCAGCGCCGGCGTCACCCGCCACACCACGTAATAGCCGACGAAGCAGGCCAGCACGAACACCGTCAGGAACGAGACGAAACTGCCATGCGCCGCCGGAGTCTGCGCCGCCAGCTGGGCCAGTTGGGCGGCGTGCAGCTGGGCGTTCTGCGCCAGATCGCCCGCCTGCGCGGCCAGCCGGTTGGCGCCTTCAAGAGTGCTTTGGTCCATGGTTCCCCCTTCCATAGGGTCTGTCCCGATCTCATCTGTCTACCGTCATGGCCGGACTTGTTCCGGCCATCCACGCCCCTCCGTCTGGCACAGTGCCGGTGGGACGGCGCGGATACGCGGGACAAGCCCGCGCATGACGGTCGAGTTTGAACCCCTACCCGGCCAGCGCCGGATGGATCACTTGGCCGTCGCGGGTCAGCGCGGTGCCTTTGATGATCTCGTCATCCCAATTGATGGTCAGCCCCTTGCTCTCCTTGTCGTAGGACAGCGAGAGGAAGTTGAGGATGTTCTTGGCGAACAGCAGGCTGGTGTCGGCAGCCAGACGCGCCGGCACATTGGCGTGGCCGACCAGGGTCACCCCATGCTTGACCACCACGCGGCCGAACTCCGACAGCGGACAATTGCCGCCCGCCTCGACCGCCAGATCGACGATCACCGAACCGGGGCGCATGTCCTTGACCATGTCCTCGGTGATCAGCACCGGGGCCGGACGGCCGGGGATCAGCGCCGTCGAGATGGCGATGTCGGTCTTGCGCAAGGTCTCGGCGATCTTCTCGGCCTGCTTACGCTTGTAGTCCTCGCTCATTTCCTTGGCATAGCCGCCCTTGGTCTCGGCATCGCGCGAGGCCTCGGGATCGACCTCGACGAACTTGCCGCCCAGGCTCTCCACCTGCTCCTTGACCGCCGGGCGCACGTCGAAGGCATAGACCACCGCGCCGAGGCGCTTGGCCGTGGCGATGGCCTGCAACCCGGCGACGCCGACGCCCAAAATCAGCACGCGGGCGGGCGGAATGGTGCCCGCCGCCGTCATCATCATCGGAAAGGCGCGGCCATAGACCGCCGCCGCATCCAGCACCGCTTTGTAGCCGGCCAGGTTGCTCTGCGAGGACAGAATATCCATGTTCTGCGCCCGGCTGATGCGCGGCAGCAGCTCCAGGGCGAAGGCGGTGACATTGGCGCGGGCGTAAGCCTCGACCTGCGCCTTGTTCTGCAAGGCCGCCAGATGCGAGATCAGCAGCGCGCCGGGCTTGATCAGCGCCAACTCGTCGAGCCCCTCCTCGGCGGTCAGCGGCCGCTGCACCTTCAGCACCACATCGGCGTCCTTGAGCGCGGAGGCTGCGTCAGGCGCGATGGTCGCCCCGGCGGCGGCAAACGCCGCGTCGGCGATCGACGCCCCCTCACCCGCCCCGGCCTCGACCACCACGTCGAAACCCAGGCCGACATATTTCTTAACCGTGTCCGGCGAGGCCGCAACGCGCAATTCGTCGGCGCGACGCTCCTTCGGGATGGCGATTCTCAT
>Ga0116225_1001900_pt1 | contig 14520 bp, 10 predicted proteins | sample Sb_taG_8_FD_88968 | JGI IMG/M metagenome (GOLD analysis project Ga0116225, IMG submission 88968) | Peat soil microbial communities from Weissenstadt, Germany - Sb_50d_c_BC metaG | ecosystem: Environmental > Terrestrial > Soil > Wetlands > Peat | place: Germany: Weissenstadt | collected 2010-09-21 | reverse complement strand
GGAATCGGTGATCCGCACGCCGTGGTGCAACTCGTACTTCTCCTTGAGGCCGCGCAGGATCGAGATCGTATCCTCCACGCTCGGCTCGTTGACGTAGACAGGTTGGAAGCGCCGCGCCAATGCGGCGTCCTTTTCCACGTGTTTCTTGTACTCATCGAGCGTGGTAGCGCCGATGCAATGAAGTTCGCCTCGCGCCAGCGCCGGCTTGAGCAGATTGGAGGCGTCCATGGCGCCTTCGGCTTTGCCGGCCCCGACCAGCGTGTGCATCTCGTCGATGAACAGGATGACTTCGCCGGCCGAGGAAATCACCTCGCTGAGCACCGCTTTCAGGCGCTCCTCGAACTCGCCACGGAACTTGGCGCCGGCCACCAGCGCGCCCAGATCGAGGCTGAGCAGCTTCTTGCTTTTCAGCGATTCCGGCACGTCACCATTGACGATGCGCAGGGCCAACCCTTCGACGATGGCGGTCTTGCCGACGCCGGGTTCGCCGATCAGCACCGGGTTGTTCTTGGTGCGGCGCGACAGAACCTGGATGGTGCGGCGGATTTCCTCGTCGCGGCCGATCACCGGGTCGAGTTTTCCGTCACGCGCCGCCTGGGTCAGATCGCGGGCATATTTCTTCAGGGCGTCATAGGAGTCCTCGGCGCTGGCGCTGTTCGCCTTGCGGCCTTTGCGGACATCCTCGATGGCGCGGTTGAGGTTCTGCGCGGTCACCCCGGCATCGGCCAAAGCCTTGGCCGAAGGCGTACCCGCCGCCATGGTCAAGGCCAACAGCACCCGCTCGGCGGGTACGAAGGAATCGCCGGCCTTCTCGGCGATTTGCTGGGCTTGGTCGAACATGCGGGCGGTGGCGGGGTCCATATAGACCTGCCCGGCACCGCCGCCTTCGACGCGCGGCATGCGGTCAAGATCGGCCTCGACCGCTTTCAAGGCGCGGGCCGGATCACCGCCGGCGGCACGAATCAGATTGGCGGCCAAGCCTTCCTTGTCATCGAGCAACACCTTCAAGATGTGCTCGGGGGTCAGGCGCTGGTGGTTGCTGCGGAGAGCCAAGCCCTGGGCCGACTGGATAAAGCCCTTGGAACGCTCGGTAAATTTCTCGAAATCCATGCCGGTGACATCCTCTGCTGCGACAGGAACCACCGACCCCTCGATGAAGCCGCCGACAGTCCCCTCTCGGATACCCCCTAATATGGCTCGGATTGGCGCGACCGCAAGCGACGTGAGACACGGCGCGGAGAGTCACTGTCTGGCGATCTCCACCCTGATTGGGTGGAAGAGGCCCGCCCTGGAAGTCGTTAACCATACGGAACGACGCGCCACGCGCAGCCCGCAGATCGTTAACAAATCGGAACGATGCCTCTACTCCCCAGAAACAGCCCTAGGCGTTGAGGACTTCGGCCTGGCCTTCGCCGTTATTGCCGTCATCGTCGCCATCGTCATCGCCATTGGCGTTGCGGTTCGCATTGCCGTTGCCGTTGTTGTTGGCGTTCGACGCGTTGCCATCACCCTCGTAGCTATCCTCGTCGGACAGCGGACCCTGGTCATCGGCCGGAGTCGAGGTCAGGCGCGGCCCCTGCGGACGGCCGCCGTTGTTCTGGTTCTGGTTGTTGATCACGCGGAAATAATGCTCGGCGTGCTGGAAGTAGTTTTCCGCCGCGATGCGGTCGCCCTGGGATGAGGCGTCACGCGCCATCGCCAGATATTTTTCCAGCACCTGATGCGCATTGCCACGAATCCGGATATCGGGGCCGTTGCTATCGAACGTGGTATTACGGGGAGGCATCCGCCCCTTGCCGCCGTTACCGCCGCCGCCACCGCCGCCGCCACCGCCGCCACCGCCGCCATTGTTGCTTCGGCCACGCGGACGCTGCTTGGGGTTTTGTTGTGGTTTCATGACACCTACATGCAACAGTGTTGAATTATCTAAGCCCATAAGACGGGGTTCTCCCAGCCGAACACAGCAAATGCCGGAATGGCGACTTTATGGGAAGCGGCGAAGTGTGAGGCGGCGGAGTGTAAGAACTCGACGCGGCCTCGCTCGTCTGTCGCGCGCGGGCTCAAATTAGTCGGGCCGCCGCGATATTCCAACAATTTTTTTTGGGTTTCGCCACAATTCATACGCCCCACTAAAATGACTGAGAAACGATTACGCAACGTTCGATGCCGCTCAGGTCGCGCCGCAGCCCCTGCACGACCAATCCGACCGTTTGCATGATACCCGCGACGGCTTCGGCCTGCCCCTGGCCGACCTCGAAAACCGCCCTACCGCCCGCTTTCAGCAGACGTTTCACATCGGGAGCCAAGGCGCGGTAGCAGTCCAAGCCATCCGGCCCGCCCGCCAATGCCGCGCGAGGTTCGAAGCCCGCGACCTCGACTTCCAACCCGTCGATATCCTGATCCCGGATATAAGGCGGATTGGAAACGATTACATCAAATAATCCGGTGATTCCCCTACCCCAATCGCCAGAGGCGAAGATCACCCGATGGTCCAGGCCCAAGGCCTGACCATTGGCCAGCGCCACCGCCAATGCCGCCGGACTGGCATCGACGCCCAGCCCGGACGCCTGCGGCAATTCCGACAGCAGCGCCAGCAAAATGCAGCCGCTGCCGGTGCCGAAATCCAGCAGCCGCAACGGCGCTTGGCGGTCGGCCACGGCGGCCAGCACGGCGTCGATAACGGTTTCGGTATCGGGGCGCGGATCCAAGGTGTCGGCAGTGACCTTGAAGGTCAGGCTCCAGAACTCGCGCTGGCCCAGGATATGCGATACCGGCTCGCGCCCAGCGCGGCGAACCGCCAACGCCTCGATGCGGGCCTGCTCATCCGCCGTCAGCACCCGTTCGGGATGGCTGAACACCGCCGTCGCCGAGACGTCCAGCGCATGCGCCAGCAACAGCCGGGCGTCCAGCCGCGCCGAGGGGATGCCCGCGTCGTGCAAGCGGGTGGTCACGGTCCGCAAAACCTCACCGCAGGTGGTCATTCCATATCGGCCATGCGGCTGGCCTGATCGGCGGCGACCAGCGCCTCGACCAACTCGTCCACCGCCTCGCCCTCCATGACCTTGTCGATCTTATAGAGGGTCAGGTTGATGCGGTGGTCGGTCACCCGACCTTGCGGGAAATTATAGGTTCGGATCCGTTCCGACCGGTCGCCCGAGCCGACCTGGCCCTTGCGGTTGGCCGAGCGCTCGGCGTCCTTGGCCTCGCGCTCCTTGGCGTAGAGGCGGGCGCGCAGCACCTTCATCGCCTGGGCCTTGTTCTTGTGCTGGCTTTTTTCGTCCTGGCACTGAACCACGGTGTTGGTCGGCAGATGGGTGATGCGCACGGCAGAATCGGTGGTATTGACGCTTTGCCCGCCCGAGCCTTGCGAGCGGAACACGTCGATGCGCAGATCCTTGTCCTCGATCTGGATATCGACCTCCTCGGCCTCCGGCAGCACCGCCACCGTCGCCGCCGAGGTATGGATACGCCCGCCCGCTTCGGTCACCGGCACGCGCTGAACCCGATGCACGCCGGATTCAAACTTCAGCCGGGCGAACACGTTGCGCCCGACGATGCTGGCCACCGCTTCCTTGTAGCCGCCCAGGCCGGTGTCGTTGATTTCCATGACCGCGAAGCGCCAGCCGCGCAAGGCGGAGTAGCGTTCGTACATGCGGAACAACTGAGCCGCGAACAGCGCCGCCTCGTCGCCGCCGGTACCGGCGCGCACTTCCAGGATGGCGTTCTTTTCGTCGGCTTCGTCCTTGGGCAACAGCGACAGCTGCACCTCGCGCTCCAGCAGCGGCTGGCGCTCCTTCAGGGCGTAGAACTCTTCCTCGGCCATGCTGCGCATGTCGGGATCGGCCGAGGTGTCGGTCATCATCTGGGCGGCGTCGCCCATTTCCGACTGCAACTGGCGCAACGCCTTGATTCCGGCGACCACCGGATCCAGTTCGGACAGTTCGCGCGACATCTTGACGAAGGATTGGGCATCGGTTGCCCCGCCCTCGCCCGCCAGCATGGCGGACAATTCGTGATGGCGGGCCAACACCCGGTCGAAGGTCAGTTCGAGATTCATCGTTCTCTCAATTCTCATCCAGCCGGAACAATTGCTTCAGCAACTGTTCCGCCGCTTCCCATTGGCCGCGCGCGGCGTCACCGCCGGCGGCAATTTCCTTCATCGCCTCGCTGGGCTCGTGCAGCAGGCGATGGATCAACAGGCGGGTAGCCTTATCGGCATCCCCCCCGGCTTCCGCCAGCACCTGTTCCCGCACCGCTTCAAAACGCCCGCGCAGGGCGATAATCGCCGGCACCGCCGCCCGCGCCGCCCGCCCGCGCGCGAAGGCGAGCAGTTCCGCATCGACGATGGCCCAAGCCTCGCGCGCCGCCGCCTCGCGGGTGGCACGGCCTTCCAGCGCCACGCGTTCAAGGTCGGTCAGGTCGTACAGATAGGCGCCGTCCACCCGATTGACCGCCGGATCGATGTCGCCGGGAATCCCCGCATCGACCAGAAAAATCGGCTTGCGCCGGCGCTTGCGCAACGCCTGATGCACTTGTTCGGCAACAATGACCGTATTGCGCCCGCCGACCGCCGTCAAGACGATGTCGGCCTCGACCAGCAATTGAGGCAAATCGGCAAAGGCGGCGACGTGGCAATCCAGGCTTTGCGCCAGCGCCTCGGCCCGGCTGTGGCGCGGCGCGGTCACCACCAGACGGCGCAATCCGGCCGCCAGCAAACTTTCGGCAACCAGTTCACCCATATCGCCAGCGCCGACCAGCAAGGCCTCGCAATCAGCGATCTCGCCGTGCAGGTCGCGGGCGAACTGCACGGCCGCGGAGGCGATCGATACTGGCCGCTCGGCCACCGCGGTCTCGCTGCGCACCCGCTTGGCGGTGACATAGGCCGCGCCCAGCAACGCCTCCAGCTCTGGCCCGCACATCCCCGCTTCGCGCGCCATCCGGTGACAGGCCTTGACCTGCCCCAGCACATGCGGCTCGCCGATAATCTGGCTGTCCAGAGAAGACGTTACGGAAAAGCAATGACGCACCGCCGCCTCGTCGGCCAGGGTGTAAAGCTGCCCCGCCAGACTGGCCAGCGCCACCCCGGCGCGGGCGGCGAACACCACCTGCACGGCTTCCTCGACGTAAGCTGCGTCTGGATGCAGGGCCAGCACCTCGACTCGGTCACAGGTCGAGAGAACCATCGCCTGCGCCAAACCGGCCTCTCTCAGCGCGGTGAGAAAGGCCGGTTGGGTGGCGTCGTCGACAAACAGCGCATCCCTCAGCGCCAGCGAACTGGAGCGGTGATTGGCGCCGATGATGATCGGCCGCGTCGGGAAGCGGTCCGCATTCATGACTCTAGCGGAAGCGGGCCAGACGTTCCTCCAGCATCGCCAGGGGAACCTCCTCCTGCTCGCCGCTGTCCAAATCGCGCACGGCCACTGCTTGGCGGGCCAGTTCGTCGTCGCCCAGAATCACGGCAGCGCGGGCGCCCAGCTTGTTGGCTCGGTTGAGGCGCTTTTTCATGTTGCCGGAATAGCCCATCTCGACGGCGAAGCCGGCGTTGCGCAGGCGTTGAGCGACCCGCAGAGCCTCGACGCCGTCGCCGCCCATGGGGATCACCGCCAACGGACGGTCGCCGCAGGCAACCTCCTCCAGCAGCATCGACAGCCGCTCGACGCCCGCCGCCCAACCAATGCCGGGGGTGGCCGGGCCGCCCATCTGGCCGATCAAGCCGTCATAACGGCCTCCGGCCAGGACCGTGCCCTGCGCGCCGAGCGCGGTGGTGGTGAATTCGAACGCGGTGTGGCAGTAGTAATCCAGGCCGCGCACCAGACGCGGGTTGAGCTTCACCGGCACGCCGACCGCCTCCAGCCCAGTCTTCACGGTATCGAAGAAGGCGCGCGAGGCATCGTTGAGATAGTCGGTCAGAACCGGCGCATCGGCAACAACCAGCCGGTCGCCCTCGTCCTTGGAATCCAGCACGCGCAAGGGGTTGCGCTCCAGCCGCTCCAGGCTGTCCTTGGACAGCTTATCCTTGAAGCCCGACAGATAGGCGACCAGGGCGTCACGGTAGGCGGCACGCGATTCGGCATCGCCCAGACTGTTCAGCTCCAACTGAACCTTGTCCTTCAAGCCCAGCGCCGACAGGATGTGATAGCCCAGGGCGATCACTTCGATATCGGCCTGCGGACCTTCGACGCCCAGCAGTTCGACGCCGATCTGATGGAACTGACGCAAGCGCCCCTTCTGCGGGCGCTCATAGCGGAACATCGGGCCGCGATAGAACAGCTTCAGCGGCAGATTCTGCGACAATCCGCCGGAAATGAAGGCACGGGCAACGCCAGCAGTGCCTTCCGGGCGCAAGGTGATCGACTCGCCGCCACGGTCGGCGAAGGTGTACATCTCCTTGGTCACCACGTCGGAGGTGTCGCCCAGGGTGCGCGAGAACACGTCGGTAAATTCGAAAATCGGCGTGACGATCTCGCCGAAGCCATAGCGCCGAGCGACGCTGAAGGCGGTCTCCTCGACATGGCGGTGACGGCGGGACTCGTCGGGAAGAAGGTCGTGGGTGCCGCGCACCGGCTGCAAAGAGGACACGAATTCAGGTCTTTCAGGGTTTCGAGGAATCGGATTGGGCCTTGTCGGCCTCGATCTGCGCCGCCTTGGCTTCGACCAGCGAGACGATGTGCTCGACCATGGCCGGGCTGTCGATCTTGTGGTCGGGGTTACCGGCCACATAAACCATATGGCTGCCGCCGCCGCCGCCAGTCAAGCCGAGGTCGGTTTCGCGGGCTTCGCCGGGTCCGTTGACGACGCAGCCGATGATCGACAGGGTCAGCGGGGTGATGATATGAGCCAGGCGGTTTTCCAGCATCTCGACGGTTTTAACCACGTCGAAGCCCTGGCGGGCGCAGGACGGACAAGACACGATGCGCACGCCGCGATGGCGCAGATCCAGGGATTTAAGGATCTCGAAACCGGCCTTGATCTCTTCGACCGGGTCGGCGGACAGCGACACGCGGATGGTGTCGCCGATGCCCGCCCACAGCAGCGAGCCGATGCCGATGGCCGATTTGACCGTGCCGCCGCGCAAGCCGCCGGCTTCGGTGATGCCCAGGTGCAAGGGATAGTCGCAGGCCTCGCCCAACGCCTGATAGGCGGCGACGGCAAGGAACACGTCCGAGGCCTTGACGCTGATCTTGAAGTTGAAGAAGTCGTTGTCTTCCAGGATGCGGGCGTGGCTAAGGCCGCTTTCGACCATCGCTTCCGGGCAGGGTTCGCCGTAACGCTCCAGCAGTTCCTTTTCCAGGCTGCCGGCGTTGACGCCGATGCGCATCGAACAGCCATGGTCCTTGGCCGCCTGCACCACTTCGCGCACGCGATCGGCGGAGCCGATGTTGCCGGGGTTGATGCGCAGGCAAGCGGCGCCGGATTCGGCGGCCTCGATGGCGCGGCGATAGTGGAAATGGATGTCGGCGACGATGGGCACCTGCACCTGGCGCACGATATGCTTCAGCGCCAGCGCCGATTCCTGGTCGGGGCAGGAGACACGGACGATGTCCGCCCCCGCCTCCTCCAACTGATGAATCTGCGCCACCGTCGCCGCGACGTCGGTGGTCAGGGTATTGGTCATCGACTGCACGGTGACGGGCGCGCCGCCACCCACCGGAACCTTGCCGACAAAAATCTGTCGGCTGGTGCGGCGATGGATTTCACGGTAGGGCCTCAAGCTCATGGCCGTCTCGTCGAATGATTTATGGGGATCGGGTTATAGCGCAAATCCGCCCGGCGACAAAGTCGCCTGAGGCGTCATGCCGATGGTCGAGGGCGCCTCCCCCCAAGGGAGAGGCGCCCATCGAGACCAAATTTACTCCGTCGGCGCCGGGGTATAGGTCGGCGCGGCGGGCGGCGGGCTGGAGCCCAAATGGTCGGCGTCAAGCGGCACATCGTGGCGCACCATGCCGGCATGCCCCAACGGCGCCGTCGGCTTGCCGTCGAGATAGACGCTGAGCGCCCCGGCATTGCCGGCGGTCAAGGTCAGCCCCGAACGGCCCGGCACCGGATAGGCCTCGCCCTTGCGCAGCAGACGCGAGACCACCACGCCGGTGGCGTCGCGGATTTCGATCCAGCAATCCTCGTCGGCACGCAGAACCACGCGGGACGAGGCGCTGCTGACCGAACCCGGCGCCACCGACGCATCGGCGGGGCGGGACGGCTCGATCTTGGGCGTCTCGACCGGCTTGCTAGCCTCGGGCGCGGTGTCCGCGGCAGCCGCCTTGACAGGTTCGTCTACCGCCGCCGGAGCCGTTTCGCCGGTCTTGACGGCTTCGGCGGCTTTCGCTGCCGCAACCTTGGCTTCCGCCTTCTTGATTTCCTTGGCCGCCTTGGAATCCGACGGCTTGGTCAGTTCGGACGGCACCACGGCGGGAGCCACCGGCGCGGCTGGCGGAACAACCACCACCGGAGCCACCACGACCGGAGCCGGAGCGGGTGTTGCGGCAGGAGCAGCGGCCACGGCAGCCGGGGCTGGCGGGGCTGGCGGGGCTTCGTCCTCGGCCGGCGGCACCACGTCTTCATGAGCGGTCCCAACAGACGCCTGCGGCGGCTGAATGGCCGGAGCGGCGGCATCGGCGGCAGGCTGGCCGACGGCGACCACTTCGGTGCCGTTGCCGACAGGCCGATGGATCAGCGCGGCCAGACGGTCGGGCAGCGCCGGGACGCTATCGACGACCGAAGTGTCGCTGGACTGGTACCAATACCAGGCGCCGTAGGCGAGGCCGGCGGCGACGACGGCGAGGAACAGCAGCGCCCCTGTGGGGATGCTGTTTTCCGACACCGCCGAGGGAAACACCAAGGTGGTGCGCCCGCCGAAATCGCTGCCGGTTTCCTGTTTGAAACGGCGGACGATCTCGGCGCTATCGAGGCCAAGATACTCGGCATAGCCGCGCACGAAGCCGACGGCATAGGTCGAGCCGGGCAGATCGTGATAACGGCAATCCTCGATGGCTTGCAGATAAGGCTGGCGGATGCGCAGGCTTTTCGCCACGAAGGCGACCTCCTGACCAAGCTGCATCCGCGTGTCGCGTAACAAAGAGCCGATGCCCGTTCCGGCCGGAATGGCCGCCGGTGCAGTCCCAAAATCCTGGTTATCTGATGCCACGGTAGGAAAATCCTTACCCGATGGTTTAGGAACCCGCCCAACCGCTGAAAGGGTTCACGCTATTACTAGCAAATAATTCCTCTCCCACGCAATGGTGGGACGTCGAGGCTGTAACGGTAAGCCGCTTTCCCTAAAGCTGCACACCGTGATCGATGGCGAAATTGCGCAGCTTTTCTCTGACCGTATGGTCGGGGAGGTCCACCAGAGTCGCCATGTAGTCTTCCAAGTCCGGCAAGTAAAGGCTGCGCACCATGGCCTTGACCGGGCCGACGGAGGGAGCCGACATCGACAGACTGCGGATGCCGATGCCCAGCAAGGCCATCGCTTCCAACGGCCGCCCGGCCATTTCGCCGCACACCGAGACATGTACGCCAGCCTTGCGGCATTCGTCGCTGATATTGCGCAGGAACGCCAGCATGGCCGGCGACAGCACATCGTAGCGTTCGGAAATGCGCGGGTTGCCGCGATCGATAGCGAACAGGAACTGGGTCAGGTCATTGCTGCCGATAGAGACGAAATCGACCCGCTTGAGCAAGGCCGGCAGCTGATAGGCCAGCGCCGGAACTTCCAGCATGGTGCCGACGCGCACCCGTTCGGGCATCTCGCCGCCGCGCGCGCGCCGCCGCTCCAGCTCCATCTCCAGCAGCTCGCGCGCCTTATCCAGTTCAGCGACCTCGGCGATCATCGGGAACATGATGTCCAGCTCGCGCCCCGCCGCCGCCGCGACCAGCGCCCGTAACTGGTGGCGCAGCACCGCCGGACGGTCGAGGGTGATGCGGATCGACCGCCAGCCCATCGCCGGATTGTCCTCTCCGCCGCTGTTCCAATAGGGCAACAGCTTGTCGGACCCGACATCCAGAGTACGGAACGCCACCGGCTTGCCCGCCGCGTGGTCGAGGATCTTGGAATACAGCAAGGTCTGCGCCGCCACGTCGGGCAGTTGGGCGCGGGCCATGAACGGCATTTCGGTGCGATACAGGCCGATGCCGTCGGCCGCCGTGGCGTCGAGCTGCGGCAGATCGACCAGCAGTCCGGCATTCAGCATCATGCGCACCGGCTGGCCGCAGCGGGTCACCGCCGGCAGTTCGCGCATGGCGGCATAGCCGGCCAGCTTTGCTGCCCGCGCGATGACGCTGGCGGCAAAGGCGTCCTGGATATCGTCGGACGGACGGACGAAGACCTGGCTGTTGTCGCCATCGACAATCACCGGGTCCATCGCTTCGATCTTGCTCAGCGCGTCCTTGACCCGGCCAACCACCGGAATGTCCAGCGCGCGGGCCAGGATCGCCACATGCATGGTCGGCGAGCCTTCCTCCATGACCAGGCCGCGCAGGCGGCGGCGGTCATAGTCCAGAAGCTCGGTCGGCCCCATCGAGCGGCAGACCAGCACCACGTTGTCCGGCAAATCGCTACTGGCCGCCGTGCCGGTTTCGCTATCGCGGCTGCCGCGCACCAGATGGTGCATCAGGCGGTTGGCGATGTCTTCCAGATCGTGCAACCGCTCGCGCAGGTACGGGTCGGTCACCTGACTCATGCGGATGCGGGTGTCTTCGTGGACCTTTTGCACCGCCGCCTCGGCGGTCAGACCCGACTGGATGGCCTCGCCGATACGGGCGACCCAGCCGGCATCCTCGGCGAACATCCGATAGGTTTCCAGCACGTCGCGGTGCTCGCCGCCGAAGGCCAGATCCTGCGCCTCGAACATCTCGTCCAAGGTCTGGCGCATGCGGTGCAGGGCGTCGCGCAGCCGGGTCATTTCGGCTTCCGGGTCTTCCGACACCAGCTTCAGCACGACCATGCGCGGCTCGTGCATGATGGCGACGCCGATACCGATGCCCCCCGTCAGGCGCACGCCTTCCATGCGCACCGGCAGCACGGCGTTGCCATCGACCTGAGCCAGTTCCTCGCGGTTGATCAGCTCGCCCGACGACACCAGCTCGGCCAGCACCATGGCCACGGTCTCAAGGGTTTCGATCTCGACGTCGGTATATTGGCGCTGGCTTTTGTTCTGCACCACCAGCACGCCGATGACGCGGCCGCCACGGATGATCGGCACGCCGACCAGCGAGTGGTAGATCTCTTCACCGGTTTCCGGGCGATAGGCGAAATGCGGATGGCTTTGAGCGTCGGCCAAGGCCAGCGGGCGGGCATGGGCGGCGATGTCGCCGACCAGACCTTCGCCGACGCGCAGCCGGGTGGCATGGACCGCGGCGGCCTTCAAACCTTCGGTGGCGAACAGTTCCAGCACTTCGCCGGCCCGCATGACGTAGCAGGAGCACACCTCGGCCACCATGTCGGCGGCGATCAAGGTGACGGTCTTGTCGAGACGTTCCTGGGCCGTGCCTCCCGCCGCCATGACGTCGCGAAGGCGACCCAGCAATCGTCTGGAGACGGTGCTGGCGCTGGGCTGCATCACACTACTGCCTCGACCCTGTCGCGCGCGGCCAAGGCCGCGACGGCCTGGCCGACCAAATCGCCGATGATTTCGGCGGTCGGCTGTTCGCGGGAAACCATGCCGACGCTTTGCCCGGCCATCAGCGAACCGTTTTCGACGTCTCCGTCGATGACCGCGCGTTTCAACGCTCCGGCCCAATAATGCTCGATCTCAATCTGCGCCGCTTTCTGGTCCAGCTCGCCGGCGCGGAAGCGCTTAATGACCTCGTGCTGGAAGTCGATGAAGCCGCGCGTCGCCTTGTTGGCCAGGGCGCGCACGGGGATCACCGGGAAGTTCGGATCGACCTGCACCGACGGCACCGCGTCGCGGGCATGGGCGCGCAGGAATGACTTCTTGAACTCGGGATGGGCGATGCATTCGGTGGCGCAGACGAAGCGGGTGCCAAGCTGCACCCCCGCCGCGCCCATTTCCAGGTACGACACGATGGCTTCGCCCCGGCCGATGCCGCCGGCGACGAACACCGGAACCTCGGTCACCGCCGGCAGGATCTCCTGCGCCAGCACGCTGGTCGAGACCGGGCCGATATGCCCGCCCGCCTCGGTGCCTTCGATGACGATGGCGTCGGCGCCCATGCGCACCAGTTTCTTGGCGAACACCACGGTGGGCGAGAAGCACACCACCTTGGCCCCCAACCCCTTGATGCGGGCGATGGCGTTGCCGTGCGGCAAGCCGCCGGCCAGCACCACATGCCCGACCTGCAAGCGCCCGCAAACCTCGATCAAGTCGTCGAGTTGCGGGTGCATGGTAATCAGGTTGACGCCAAACGGCTTGGCGGTCAGGGCTTGCGTCGCCTCGATCTCGGCGGCCAGCATCTCCGGCCCCATGGAACCGCAGGCCAGCACACCGAAGCCGCCGGCATTGGAGATGGCGGCCACCAGGGTACGCTCGGAAATCCACGACATGGCGCCGCCCATCACGGCGACATCGGTGCCCAGGAAATCCCGGCCCCGCTGCCACAATCGATCGAGACGCGCCCTTGCGGCGTTCATCGCCAAACCCTTTCCCCTAACCTTACCGTTACTGCGCGTCCAGCCCGTAGGCCGTATGGAGCGCGCGAAGAGCCAACTCGGTGTATTCCTCGGCGATGAGCACGCTCACCTTGATTTCCGAGGTCGAGATGACCTGGATGTTGATCGATTTTTCAGCCAGCGTGCTGAACATTTTCTGCGCGACGCCGGCATGGCTGCGCATGCCCATGCCGATCACCGACACTTTTACCACGTTGCTGTCCGGGACCAGACGCTCATAACCAAGCTCACCCTGCTTTTCGTGCAGCACCTTGACCGCGCGGTCAAGGTCGCCTTTGGTCACGGTGAAGGTCAGATCGGTACTTTTGCCGTCTTCCGAGACATTTTGCACGATCATATCGACATTGACGCTGGCGTCGGCCAGCGGGCCGAAGATCGCCGCGGCGACGCCCGGACGGTCCGACACCTTGACCAGGGTGATTTTCGCCTCGTCGCGGCTATACGCGATACCGCTCACCAGTTCCTTTTCCACGATCTCGTCCTCATCACAAACAAGGGTGCCGGGGGCGTCGCTGAAGCTGGACAACACCTGCACGCGCACGCGGTGCTTCATCGCCATTTCGACGGAGCGGGTCTGCAGGACTTTCGCCCCCAGGGATGCCAGCTCCAACATCTCTTCGTAGGTAATCTTATCCAGCTTGCGCGCTTTGGCAACGATGCGGGGGTCGGTCGTATAGACTCCGTCCACATCGGTGTAGATGTCGCAGCGGTCGGCGTTCAAGGCGGCGGCCAGCGCCACGGCGCTGGTGTCCGAGCCGCCCCGGCCCAGCGTCGCCACCCGGTTGTCGGGGCCGATGCCCTGGAACCCGGCGACCACGGCGATTTGGCCCGACACGATGCTGGCGGCCAGCTCGTCGATTTCGATGGTCTCGATGCGCGCCTTGCCATGCGCGCCATCAGTGCGGATCGGCACCTGCCAGCCGGTCCACGACCGCGCCTTCAGCCCCAATTCCTGCAAACCGATGGCCAACAGGCCGACGGTCACCTGCTCGCCGGTGGCGACGACGGCGTCGTACTCCCGCTGATCATGCAGCGGAGCCATCTGCTTGCAATAGTCCACCAACTGGTTGGTCACGCCCGACATGGCCGAAAGAACGACGGCAACTTCATTGCCACGCTCGACTTCGGCTTTCACCAGACGCGCCACATTCTTAATACGATCACAGTCTCCGACGGAGGTGCCGCCGAATTTCATCACGATGCGCGCCATCGGATATCCCCTGAAAGAATCTACTGATAGCCCGGTTGCCGGCTGCCCGAAGGCGCGTATACATACTCTAGAGAAAATACGGAAGCAAGGCTGCCCCGTCCAGATCGGTGCAGCACATACCAGGAGCATATGATGGCCGACACCGCCCACACCACCACCGCTTCGCCGGAAGAGATCGCTCGTTTCCAAGCGATGGCCGACGCCTGGTGGGATGCCGAGGGCGATTTCAAGCCGCTGCATCAGCTGAATCCGCCGCGGTTATCGTTCATGCGCGAGCGCCTGTGCGCCCATTTCGGCCGCGATCCCGAGGCCGCACGCCCCTTCGAGGGCTTGACCCTGCTGGATGTCGGCTGCGGCGGCGGCTTGCTGTCGGAACCGCTGGCGCGCATGGGCTTCGCCGTCACCGGCATCGATGCCGGCGAAAAAAATATCGCCATCGCCCGCCTGCATGCCGAGCGCGGCGGGCTGTCCATCGACTACCGCTGCGCCACCCCCGAAGAGCTGGACGGCAAATTCGACGTGGTCATGGCGATGGAAGTGGTCGAGCATGTGCCCGACGTCGCCGTCTTCCTGGCAGCCGCCGCCGCCAGCCTGAAGCCCGGCGGGGCATTCCTCGGCGCCACCTTGAACCGCACGCCCAAATCATACGCCCTGGCCATCATCGGCGCCGAATACGTGCTGCGTT
>Ga0116225_1001899_pt1 | contig 14528 bp, 8 predicted proteins | sample Sb_taG_8_FD_88968 | JGI IMG/M metagenome (GOLD analysis project Ga0116225, IMG submission 88968) | Peat soil microbial communities from Weissenstadt, Germany - Sb_50d_c_BC metaG | ecosystem: Environmental > Terrestrial > Soil > Wetlands > Peat | place: Germany: Weissenstadt | collected 2010-09-21 | reverse complement strand
GGGGCAGCGCCGGCGCCCGGTCTCACGCTGGGACTCGAAGGAGCGCTCCGTACCTTCAACCTGGTAGACACACCGTGGCCCGCCGGAGCACAGGCGACGTATGAAACGCAACTGCGCGCGGCACTCGCGCCGCCGGCGGCAAGCGATCCCGTTGTGTCGCCGCCCGTCTATGGGCGGACGCAAAGCGGCTCGTCCCTTCCGCCTGCGGACGGCCAGCAGCCGCTCTGGCTGGGCGAGCTAAATCTCGACCCGCGCAGCCGCGTGGCTGCCGCGGCCGGCGGCCAGGTTGTGCAGGCCGAAGCGGATGCGATGGTCGCCTCCGCATGGGACCAGGTTGGAGAGATTCGCAAGGCCAACCAGCTCCTCGGCCAGGGCCAACTGGCGCGGGAAGTGACGAACTCGATCATTCGCCGTCATCTCGAGACGATCCCCGGCGATGGAGTTTACCTCCAGATCACGAGTCCCATTCATCCACGTGTCAGCCTGACTCTCTCCGGAACATCCGCCACGCTCGCCAGGCACATCGCCGCAAGCCGTATCCCAAACTCGGCCGTCTGGGCGAGCATGCGCAAACTAGCGCGACCCCGCGGCCCGCTCGGGCGCCAGCTCGCCGTCTCCGGTCCCCAGCAGACTGTCGACCGGCTGAATGTCCCGGTACGTTCGGGATCGCCGTCCTCCGGGACCCCCACGAGCAGCCCGTCCGGAATGGTCATCTGCGGTCCCGTCAAAGCGCCGGCAGGCATGGTGGCACTTGACTCGATCTCACCCACGATCCAAGTCGCGAAGATGACCGTGTCCACCCTGTCCGCCGCTCCAGGCTGGCTGAAGGCCGGCGTCGTCTCAACGGTAGGCACTACCACTGTCGCAAGCACAGGCACAGAGACTTCAACCAGCTCAGCCGCTACCGGAACCACCGCAACCGCCGGCGCGGCGCCCAAAGAGGCGGTCAAAGCCGACGAGACCGTTGCGAAAACCGCTTCAACCGAACTGGCTCCGCGCGCGCCTGCCGCCACAGCGCCTGTGTCTCCTGTAAGCCCGACTGCCGCGCCGGGAACTCCGGTCTCCCCGGTTACGCGTGTTCCGGTCGCGCCGATCGTCAATTGGAACGGAGATGCCAATGTTCCGCCGATTCTCCGCAGCGGCGTCGCATCAATGCCTGCTGCGTTTGTTTTTCCGGCGGACCAGGCCACGCTCACCACGGTGCAGAATACCTTCCGTACGGCAGCGACGGCGATCAATGCCTATCTGAATGTCAGCGATGCAGCGGTCGCAGACCTGCCGTCACTCGACAACTCAACAGCTCTTTCAGCAACCCGGACGGCACTTACTGCGGCACTCGATCCGCAACTGACCATCAAGGCGCGTGTTGGTGCGCGGGTTCCGCTGAGCCCGGGAGCCGATCCTCTCGAACCCCTCACCGGCACGCCGAATTTCCCACAGGCGATGTACCAGCCTTTGGCAGCCTTGTCTCCAGAATGGATGCTGCCCGGCATCTCCTCCGTGCCGCAGAATAGCGCGGTTCTCCTCAAGACCAACCCCAGCTTTATCGAGGCCTATATGGTGGGCCTGAATGAGGACTTTGCGCGCGAACTGCTGTGGCGGCAGTTTCCCGCGGAGCGTAACGACACCTGGTTTCAGAACTTCTGGAGCGATGGCGGGACGGCGGATATCCCGCCCATTGCGCAGTTCGATGCGGCGGGACACCTCGGCGACCACACCCAGGATCACGCAGCCACAGGTCGAGTTGCCCTGCTGGTACGCGCGGATCTCTTCCGCCGCTATCCGAGCACGCTCGTCTCCGCCTGCCAGTTGAACAGCGATGGCTCACTGGGCACGCGCGAGTGGCCGATCTTTCAGGGACAGTTCGGCGACGATTGCAACTTCTTTGGTTTCGATATAGCCGATCCCATCAACGCTCCCAACCCCAGCGGAGGAAAGCCAGGATGGTACTTCGTTCTCGAAGAACACATCACTGCGCCGCGGTTTGGCCTGGAACCTTCAGGCAGTGTTCCTCCCGCCAATCCGAGCTGGAATGATCTCGGATGGGATCAGGTCAAACTCACCGGAGATTTCCTTAATCCCGCAACCGCGCCGGCATTCACTACAGCTGAGCCCATCGCCTGGAGCGAAAACGCCGGCGCCATGGCTCACATTCTGATGCGCAGGCCAGTGCGGGTGGCAATGTATGCAAGCGTGTTGATTCGAGCGGAGCAGACATGAGCACGACACCGACAATTCCACCCAGTCCGTTCGTCTGCGCTGCCAGCAATCCACAGCAGGTCTATTACCTCGATAACAACCTGGCGCGCCTCGTGCCGGACGCAGCCAGCCTCGCCTACATGAAGCAGGGCCAGAGCGTCCGCACCCTCAGCGATGCAGGTTTCGCGGCCATCAAGCAGGGCACGCCTCTGCCGTCGCGCGCGGATGATACCATACTCAACGTTCTTGTGCCCGCCACTGCGGCAGCTTCAAGCCCTCTGGACGCATTTATCATGCAGGGTGGCCAGAAGCGCGCAATCCCCGACCGTCAGACGTTTCAGCTGCTCGAAAACATATACGGGCAGGCGAAGGTCACAACCCCGGCAGATCTTGCTGAGATCCCTTCCGGGCCGGCGATGCCGTCGCGCGCAGACGGCACCGTGTATCAGGGAAACAGTTCGGCCTACGCATACCAATTGCAGGGCGGAGCGAAGTCTGCAGTGCCGGATGCTACGACGCTGCGCGATGCCGGGCACGACCCGTCCACCGCTCTCGCGATCTCAGCTCAGGACCTTGCTGCAATTCCCAGTGGGCCCGCGCTGCCATCGACGAGTAAGTTCCTGCATCCGCTATCGTCAGCCGTGCCCCTGCTGCTCCTGCCCGTACGACTCGAGACGCGTTTTCAAAACAACGAACTCTGGCTGCGCGTGTTTCCAGATGACATTCACGTCACGAGCTTCGAGCCGGAACTGACGGCGGACGAAACGAGCGCCCGTACAGCTTTCCTTACCGCAGCATCCCAAGGCGGCCAGACTGCACAGGACGCCTTCACTGCCCTCGCACAGCAATACGGGCCGCGGCGCGCCGCATGGATTGCCAGCGCGAATGCGCAGGCCGGCACCAAAGCGGGATCCTGGACTAAAGCGCCATTTACGAACGCGCTGCCTGAACGCTGGCTGGTGATGGGCTACCAGGGAAATGCTGCCGGACAGCTTCTTGCCATCGGTTCGCCGATCGCCGATTCGCTCGCGGTCGGCCCTGACCCGAACGGCCCGGGGCCTTCAACCGATGATGGAATGCGCTGGCTCACTGATTTTGACAGCGCCATCCAGGCAGGGATGGGCATCCGCATCCCCCTCACCGGCGCAGAGACGCGGGGCTTCACTCGCATTGCGGTTTTTGGCCTGAACACGCAGATTGACCCGGAAACCGCGGTGGCGCGATTCGGCGACCTGCTCGAGGCTCACCACTACACGGACGGACTCGAGCTGTTGCCGCACGGCGCGCCCACCAAGAACTCCGGCGACACCTCATCCGCCTACTCCTCGCATGATCCGAATTACACGGAACTCTACGCGCTGGAACAAGGCCCGCCTCTCTGCCCGTCGCGTCCAACTGCCGACGGAGATCGGCTGGCGCGTGCCATCGGTTTTGATCCGAGTCTGCTAGCCCATATCAGCGGCGCCAATGGCGGCCAGGACGAACACGCACTCGCCATGAATACGGTTCTCTGGCCGGCAACCTGGGGATACTACCTCGAGCAAATCGTCACCGGATCGGTGCCCAACCCCGATGTCCTTCTGCCGCTCGCCCGCGACCACTTTATCGATCACGTCCGCGCGCGCGGTCACTTCCCAATCGTGCGTGTCGGTGTCCAGCCCTATGGAGTGCTTCCGATACAGTGGAGCGCCCAGTGGAAGGATCTCGAAAACAGGGCGCTGGATGCACCGCTGATGAGCCGGTTGAGCAATCTCCGCGCGACGTGGGAAGCCTCCGTCCCAAGCATTCCGCGGATACCCGGTGCGGCTGATCCGGAAGCCGCACTCGTCAGTATCCTCGGCATGCAGCCGCGCTCGGCCAGCTATTCCGCGCGCAACGTCATTGGCCCCGAATACAACCTCACCTATTGGCGATTTGTGCAGCAGGATCCCGGGCAGTCCTGGTGGTCAGCTCTCAGTGCAAAGACGACGGCAGAAGCCGGCACGCTGGCGACGGTTATGTCCTCGACGCGACTGGCAAGCACGACTTTTGTGAACGTACAGCGCCTGCTCACCGATGTACTAGTCGCTCCCGCCCCGCTCGAGGGGCTTCCAGCTCCTGCCTACGTGGCACAATTGCAGGCGCTCGCGTGGCAAGGTCTCCGCGATGTCCCCATGCCCTCGCAGCCGGTGCCTCTTCTGTTTCTCTTTCTCCGGCATGCCGCCTTGCGCCAGTATCTGGACACCGCTTCCGGGTTGCTCGCACAGGAAAGTCCCAGCGCTATCGAGGCCAGCGAGCGGATTGAGGCGGAGCTTCTCGGAATGTCTGCCGGCACGCCACGCCCCACACCATGGGACATCCTGGGCCGCCCACTCGCGGGTAAAGGCCCCGTGGGCGCCTATCTGGATACATCTAAATCCGACACTTCCACTCCCGACTTCGCAGCCTTCTGGAGCGCCTTCCAGACGCTCGCGACCCTTCCCGCCGAATCGCTTGACGCCGCAGCGAGAGAGGCGATCGATCTTGCCTCCTATCGGCTCGACGCCTGGCTGACGTCCATGGCACACTTCCGACTCGATCAAACCCGCACGGCCGCACCCAATGGAGGCGTCATCCTTGGCGCCTACGGCTGGGCTGAAAATGTTGCACCCGGCACGGCTACGGCCTCTGCGGGCTACGTGCACGCGCCGTCCCTGGCTCACGCGACAACTGCTGCGGTACTTCGCTCCGCCTATCTGACCCATAAGGGCGCGGCGCAGTCGCCGCTCGAACTCAACCTCTCCTCATCGCGTGTCCGCCTTGCTCTGCATCTCGTCGACGGCATGAGGCAGGGCCAGCCGCTCGGAGCGCTGCTCGGCTACCGTCTGGAACGGACGATGCACGACAACGGGCTCGAAGCGTTGATCACAACCCTTCGCGCAATTGCGCCTTTGAATGCCAACCCGGCCGCGACCGCCACGGCCAGCGAATCGGTCACGGCCGACAACGTCGTTGACGGCCTCGCTCTTCTGCGAACGACCTTCGCGGACAACACACTCGCCACCGGGTACGGTCTGCCGACAGACGCCGATACGCGCGCCAAGCTCACTTCCGCGCTCGAGACACTGACCGACGCTCTCGATTCCGTCGCAGACGTAACGCTGGCGGAAAGCGTCCACCAGCTCTTGCGCGGCAATACGGTGCGCGCCGGCGCAACGCTGGATGCTATAGCTCGAGGTGATGCGCCGCCTCCCCAACTCGATGTAGTCGAAACGCCCCGTTCGGGCACGGCGTTTACGCATCGGCTTTTCACGATTGCGGGAGGAAGCCCGGCGCCAGGGTGGGCAAACACGCCGCGCGCACAGGCGGAGCCCCGCCTCAATGCCTGGGCCTCTGCCATGCTGCCGGCGCCTGCAAACGTTCGCGCCAGAGCCAGCTTCTCCGACAGCACAGGCGCCGTGTTGTCGACGATCGAGGTGGGCTTCGACACGGCCGGGATCGCTCCGCTGGATCTCGTCGCGCTGCCCGAGACCGACGGGCTCAGCGGAGAAATTGCGGCGCGCCTGCTTCGAGCCGCGGCTTCCGCACGCCCGTCGACAGTGCCAGCCACCGCTGCACTTGCACTTGTCGACGGCCGCGATTCTTCTTGGCCGGCGACCATCGTAGCCGTCTCGGAGCTTATGGTGCTGGTAACCAGCCTGGGCCGTCTTGTCTCCGGATCGCGGGCCATCACGCCGCAGGATCTGGTTTTTCCGGGCGATGCCGTGGGGAGCATCGACACCACTGAATTACAGGCACGGGCGGATGATGCCGAAACTCAGATTCGCGCTGCGGCTACCGCACTCGGGGCCACCACGGGCCTCGACACCGCGCTCCTCACCGCAGCAAACTTCGGCGTCGCGAATGCCGTGCCTTCACTCGACTCCGCGCAATGGGCCGCCCAGGCGGCAGGCGCGTTGGCAGAGCTGAATGCTCGTGTCGACGCACTGAACAAACTTGCGTCGGGCTTCACGCGCACCGGAGCCGACGCGGATACGCTGCGTGACCACGACGTTGCCCGCCTCCAGACGATCTTCGGCCAGTCGTTTCTCGTACTCCCGGCTCTCGATGCCGCGCTTTCCGCCCAATGGCCACAATTCTGGAGCGCGAGCGTCGCGTTGCAGGGCGGCGATGCGCTCGCAGCCACCACGTGGATGCAGCGAATGGCGCGCATCCGGCCTGGCGTGTCGCGGCTGCACCAGGCTATCCTCTATAGTGAATCCCTGGCCGGCGCCACGCTCCCGGCGCCGAATGTGGCACAGCTCCCCGTCGTCTCTGGCGACCACTGGCTCGCGCTCAGTCAGAACACAAGCACAGCCTCGAGCCGACTTTCCCTTGTCGCGTTCGCTCCCGTGGCGCCGGCTTCCGGGGCAGAAATCGCCGGCCTCGCGCTCGACGAGTGGGTGGAGGTTCTGCCGTCTCCGCAGCAGATCACCGGAATTTCCTTCCACCAGGACGACCCCACGGCACGAGCGCCTCAGACGCTTCTGGTTGCCGTGCGTCCCGACAGCTTCCCCGAATGGACTCTCGAATCGCTGGAGGGCACGGTGCTCGAAGCGCTTGACCTGGCCAAAATCCGCGCCGTCGACATTGACGCGCTGACTAATCTCGGACACTACTTGCCTGCGCTCTACTTTGCGTACAATGCCGGCGGCTCACAGCCGGACGCAATTTCTACCGACTTCAATCTGGCACGCGCGACAACCGTGCTTAAAGCACCATAGGAGTTACGAGTGTCCTCAGTCACCATATGGAACCGTCTTGAGCCCCGCTCTCGCGTCGATGGGCTGGCGGGCGGCCTTGCGGGGCGCGTGCATGATCCGCTGTGGCTGCTGGCGCGCCAATGGCAGGTGGGCGAGTTCGCCGGCAAGGATGTGGGATCGCCACTGACGGCCGCGGTGAAATGGACGACTGCCGCTTTCGACCGGTTCGCCTCCGGCAGCGCCACGCCGCAATCGTACGATGGCAACACTCCGATGGAAGCGTTGATCGAGCGCGAGGCGGTCCGCCCACAGCAGGCGGGCGCAGATCTGTTGCAGGCTGCCGAAGCGGGACTGCAGTTCCTGCGTCTTCTCGATGCCGCAAAGCTCGGCCATTTTCGGTCAACCTACGTCCAGCAATATCCACTCGCAGCCCCTGCAAACGCGGACAGCGACACCGTGAAGCTGACTTCTGTCGTAACGGGACGCGCGCTCAACGGCATTGGGTTGCGCGCCGATCTCAAGCAGGCCTCGGGCGCGCTTCCTGCGGCTCCGGCGTTGAGTGCAGCGGACGCGGCAGCTGTGCTGCCCGTCGCCACTCGGTGGGCTGCCTGGTTCGACTCGCTCTTCAGCGAGCCTGCCACGCCCACATCGTGGACGCCGTCCCGCATGGAATACAGCTTTGCCCTGGGAGCCGCGGGCGATGCCAACGGCCTGGTTGCGCAGGAGTATGACGGCGGGGCCATTGACTGGTACGCCTTCGATCGCGCGATCACTCCGCTTTCCGGCGACACAGCTCAGCCCGCCAGCTCAAGCCGAAGTGTGGTCGTCGCGCCCGTGACGTTCCGCGGCATGCCTCCACGCCGCTTCTGGGAGATGGAGGACGCGGCTCTGGACATTGCAGCTTTGAGCGCCGCAGCAGAGGATCTCGGCCGCCTCCTTCTTCGCGAATTTGCGCTGATTTACGGAAACGACTGGTTTCAGATTCCCCTTGCAATTCCAGTGGGCTGCCAGGTGGCGATCAATTCACTTTCTGTCTCGGATACCTTCGGGATCGCGACTGCAATCCCCCACTACGCCGCGATCGATGGCGCGCTCGGCGGGTGGCGCATGTTCGCGCTGGATGCCGGCGGACCGACGATCAGTTCTGCCGGCTCAAACCTGGCCGCGATGAATCTGCTCGTCCTTGCGCCAGGCGGCGTGAACATCCTGGATAGCGCGGCAATCGAAGACGTATCGATGCTGCGCGACGAGCCAGCTGAGATGGCCTGGGGCGTCGAACGTACAGTAGTTGGCGCATCCGGCAGTCCCCTTGACCGCGCGCTGGTGTGGCGCACGACGCGACCTGCCGTCGTGCCGCCGTCATCAACCGCCATTGCAGCCTACCGGCTCGGTTCAATCGTGCCGGACTACTGGATCCCATTCCTACCGGTCGCCGTGGACGATGGGCCTTTGCAGCTGCGCCGGGGAAGGCTGCCCACTGCTGCGACGGGACCCGAAGGGCTCATGCTTGCGTATCCCAACCAGACGATCTTCTTCGAGGAACTCCCTCGCGAGGGCGTCCATCTCGAGCGCCGCTATCGCTTTGCTCGCGGGCTGGACGGTTCAACTTGCGTATGGATCGGACGGCTTCGATCAACGGGCAGGGGTGAAGGACGCAGCGGCCTGCGCTTCGACTATCTGGACTTCATCTAGAAAATCTATGAGAGGCGCGACTGCCCGTTCAAACCGAGGTGCTCGATGCCGAGAAAAGAAGGTTTCGGGCATCGAGTCGGAGGGGAAGTTTTTCTCCCGATATGCCCGGTTACAGAACAGGAGTAGGCCGTCAACCGCGGATTAGTGGCCGATGGGGGAATGCCCTTGCCGCGACCGTACGCGAAGGATGGAAGTTGTACGAGTTGGCCGTAACCTGTCAACTTGACCACTTTCTCAACCCTCCGAGTACCTCTTGGCTCGGACAGAACGTCGGACTGTGCCTCTGCATTCGTCGCCAAATGAGTCGCCTGATACTTGGGGATTTCCAGTAAGCCGCTAGCGCGGCAGGGGCGTCGTACCCCTACATTGGCGGGGTGTCCGCATAATGGGTGACCTCCTTTCGGTCATCCGTCATCCGCGAACTACAAAAATCCCCAGCCGCAATTCCTGCCGCGCAGCGGCTTACTGGAAGAGCCCAAGTATCAGTGTACTTGTTGGACCTCAGAGGGTAGAGCCCTTCGCCGCCCGCGCAGCGGCGCGGCCTGTGATACTACTGGCCGCCTTTTTCCACAGCTTAGGCTTGTCTACCAACAGGTGGTCTTCTACAGGACTTAATACAGGGAAATATAGGCACCATCTGCACCACGTTGATGGCACGTGGTTTAGCTGGCAAAGGCGCAACTAAAATGCCGGACGAGGCGGCCAAAGTGCTTGAGAAAGGTGGAGCCAGTGTGTAACCAAAATGCCGTGGAAAACTTCATGGATTCACAGGTCTTTCCACAGGGTGAAGGGCTGCTGACTTTCGCGATGATTGGACAACTACGAAGCGGCCGTCCTATGATACCTGGGCGGGGCATTCTGGCCAGAGGAGTTTCACGTGTCTGAGCCAGTGCACGATCTTGTGCCGGAACAGCCTGTCGACCGAGTACTGGGCTGTCCCCAGTTGATGGCTGAGACCGTTCTCGCCGAAGATCGGAACTCGAGCGTGTTGGCCATTGACCGTCCAGCTCTTCCAGGCGATCCAGACGTAGAAGTCCAGAAGACCGGGCGCGTGCGCCAGAGCAGCAATGACTTCACGCTCGACTGGAATGGGGTGGGCGGTGATCTCGTGGTAGAAGGCCTCGCTCAACGTGACGGTGTTAGCGGGTGTGCCGTCATCCCTGGGTTGAGGTTCTCCACTGGGATTGAACCAAAGACGCATGGAGTCGATGAAGTGGAAGCGAGCCGAGTCCACAACGATCTGCTTGATGGCTTCCCGTTCGGTGCCAAAGAAAATCGTGGCGGCGAAGATGCGCTGAAAGGCAGCTTTGACCCTGCGGTATTGGCTTCCGTCCTTGGGGAGGTGGAAATAGTCGAGTAGTTGCGTTGGGCTCTCGAAGTGAACGACGCGGCTCTTCTGTTTCAGGGTTAATGTGGCCATCCAGATCGGGATGAGCCGATCCTGCACATAGGGCAAGCCGAAGCGCGGATGAGCTGTGATCTCAAGGACGAAGCTGCCGTTGTGTCGGGTGTAGGCGAACTGGTCAGCGGGCGGCCGGCGAAGAGGAAGTCCGCAGAGCACAAATGGCCGCGTGTGAAAGGCAAGCTGCTGTTGATGATTCTCGCGTTGCCAGCGAACGAGGTGGATGCTTTCGAGTTGTTTGAGCCGGCGCTTCGAGATGCTGATGAGAGGTGCATTAAAGCGCAGGCAGTGAGCGACGGAAGAAAAACCGTTGGTCGTTGCTTTTGGCAAATCAAAGCGGGGTGCATATTGGGGTGCATATTCGTGCCCGAACTGTAGGGTTGGGTCCGAATGAGAGCCACTGTATCCGACTGAAAAGTCGTGGGTCCGAACAGGGTGAACGGTGGTGCGAGTGTTTCCTAAACCGTGGGTCGGGGGTTCGAATCCCTCCAGGCCTACCATTCTAAAGGACTTGCGGCACCCCTCGATTTGGCGTCACACTTAGCGTCACACTTAAGGGCGAAAGCGAGGCTTTTTCCTCCTCTTCTTTCTTCTTTCTCTCCAGTTCCTGTTTCGCTAACTCCAGGCGCTGCCAGATGGCGTCCGAAGCAGCTTTCTGTAGGGCTAAATCAGCGTGGCTGTAAATCAGGTTGGTTTTCACGCTGGAATGACCAACACGCTTCATGCGTACGGAGGGGTCGATCCCGGAATTCAGCATCGCTGAGTTATTCCAATGCCTCAGCGCATGCCAATGTATCTCCGGGAATTCCAATCTCTCTGCAATCGGCTTGATGACTTTCGACATGAACCACAAAAGAAAGAGAAAGAACAACAACAAACTAGCAAGCAAGGTAACATTACTGCAGGAGAAAGTCCTCAACCAACCTGCCAGCAAGAAGAAATTCCGATCTACCAGGACCTTTTTCCACACGGTGAAGTAGTCTTTGATCAGCCTGCCGGCGAAATCCTGGCGGATTCGCCGCATGATGAATTCGCTGACCAAATAATCGAAACCCAGCCAGAAAACATCGAGCCCTGCCTGCAACAACCGGTAAGTTCGGAACTTAATAACCCTACCCACCCCCATCCCCCTACCTCCTCGTCCGCCCCTTCCCCCTCCCTCCCCGGCGCGGGTAACGAGAATGTTGCCCCTGAGGCCAACGACACGAAAAAGGCACTAAGTCCGCTACCCCCCAGTTCCGATGCACCCCCTTCCCCTTCCGAACTCGCAAATATGAGTCCTTGGGACCGGGCATACGAACAGGCGTTGGATGATTGGAGGAAGGAGCATGCTAGCCTCACGCCAGCTGAAGCCCGCAAGGCTCTCGACAATGACACTGATTTCCTGAGTCGGGTCGCTAAGATCTTTCACGGCGCACAGAGTACCAATGAACATAAGAACATGCAGTAGCCGACACCCAAACCTCGCACGGGACCTCGTGCTGGAGCCGCTCACGGCAGAGGAATTGGCCGAAGCTCTCTGCGTGGAGTGCGGAGGACCTATCAGGAAAAATCACCTGGTAGCGAAGCGGAAAGATACCCTGACCTGTTCTGACCGGTGCCGGAAGCGGAGAGAAAAACGCGGGAAGGCAAAAGTGGGTCTGTGAGCAACTGAAAACAAAGGAGATAGAGTGGGACAAATCGCGTTATAGGGGATTGTATTGCCGGAACGGGTCCATGATCGAATCGGAAGCGAGCAATTGACGGTAATCCTAACACAACAGACGACTTATCAGCACTTACACCTTATTTGCCTCCAACCGCAATGTCACACATAAACTCTATACTCCTGGCGCCGGCATTGGCTCACGGAGATGTCCCACTCCGGACATGGCCCGCGGCTCCGAGGACGCCGTCGACCCGCAACTTTCAGCCACTGCGCGCAGAAACCAGAGAAGTCCTATTCTATTATTGAGTGTGGTCAGCGAGCAGGCCCAGTCGCCACTAAAAGTGGTACCTTAAGGCTATGGCTGATCCTTGGATGACGACGCGCGCGCGTATCCACTGGCGGAAATCGGCCCGGACGCTTGGCTACACCGGCCTGCAAGAAGAGTCCAATTCTCCCAATTGACACCACCGGCCTGGGCGCGCACTTGCAAGCAGCGGCTTCCTCTGTCATCATGGCCACCCCATGCGATGGCTTGACTCACCTGTTGACACAGAATCAGTCCGGCGGCTAGCGCGCGAGCTGGAACTTTCGCTGCTGGCGGCGCGCTTGCTCGTGCAGCGGGGCCTTGGCGATCCGGCTGCGGCCCACGCTTTTCTTAATCCCAGCCTCGACCAGCTCCACTCCCCGGATTTGATGGCGGGCATGCGTGAGGCGGTCGGGCGTTTGCGCCACGCCCTCGCGCAGCACGAGAAGATCCTGATTTACGGCGACTACGATGTGGACGGCACCATGGCGGTCGTGGTGCTGCTGACTGCTCTGCACGCTCTCGGCGCTGAGGTTGAAACGCACGTTCCCGACCGGCTGACCGAGGGCTACGGCATGCGGGTGCCGGTGATTGAGGAGGCGGCGGCCAACGGCTTCCGCGTGGTCATCAGCGTGGACACCGGCATCCGTGAGCACGAGGTGCTGGCCCGGGCCCGCGAACTGGGTGTGGACTGCATCGTGACCGACCATCACCTGCCCGACGATCACTTGCCCCCCGCCTGCGCCATCCTGAACCCGCGCCGTCCCGACTGCGGCTATCCGGAGAAATCGCTGGCGGGAGTGGGAGTGGCCTTCAAGCTGGCACAGGCACTGCTGGGCGATAGAATGACCGAAAGGTTGCTCCTATCCTTCCTGAAGGTTGTGTCGATCGGCACCATAGAGTCGTAGGAATGTCTTCACCTAGCTCCTGATAGGAGCTTGCTGATCAGGGGTGACGGCAGGTCGTCGACAGCGTGGAGGGGCGGGAAGCATTGAAGGATTCTGTCGCCTAGCTCTTGGGTATGGGCACGTAAATATTGCGTGTGTCGCTCTACTGGAGACAACCACCGGAAATAACAACCGCGCCCGACGTGACGAGCGCGGGTCGCATGAAATCATCGTATCGGAGGCAACGTCCATGAAACCATTTGGTCTTATCAGCACGGGAGTCCTGCTCCTTCTTCTCGGAACCATTGCTCCAGCCTACGCACAGCGTGAGCAACAGGAGAAGGAGCACGCTAAACCCCAACAGGAGCAGCAACGTCAGCAGAAGCAACCCGCACAGCAACAGCATCCGCAGGAGAGAGCCGCACAGCAACAGCATCAGCAGCCGGCTAATAGACCTGCGCAACGACCGCAACAAAGCTTCGGCGGTGCCTATCATGGCAACGTCCAATCCACCGGCCCTACCTATGGCGGTGTCCACCATAGCGGCGTCCCACAACACCAAGGGCAGGTGCGCAGCGGTTTCGTCCAGTCTCGTGCCAGATCGTGGAATAACGATCACCGCACATGGCAGCAACGCGGCGGCTACAACGGCTACCGAGTCCCTGAGGACCGCTTCAGGAACTACTTCGGACGTGACCATTTCTTCCGCATCAACCGCTTCCCGATGCTCTTCGTAGGTGGATATCCGCGCTTCCAGTACGATGGCTATTGGGTTACGTTCATGGATCCGTGGCCGGAATCGTGGCCTCCGGACTGGTATGAAACCGACGACGTATATCTTGATTACGCCAATGATGGGTATTACCTATATGACCGCAACTATCCGGGCATCGGGATCGCAGTCACCATCACGTTCTAGGAAGATGGAAGGGAACGACGAGGACGACCTCGTTTTTGAACTCTTAAAGGCAGTTTTTGCGGGTTCGGCGCAGTACAATCAGGCAAGTGAATCTTGGTGGGTCAGGCGTTGGTGGTCGAAGCGCCGGCGCCATTGTTGTCCAGGAGGAAACTATGTTTGGAGAAGTAAAACGTTGCAAGAACATTCTGTTCGTTGCCGCATTGGGAGTATCGTTGCTGACGAGCGGTGTCACGCTTACACAGGCGGCCGATCACGACAGGGATTGTCGCAAGCGGATCCACAAGGCTGAGGAAAATCTCAGAAAGGAAATTGACCGCCACGGTGAGCAAAGCCGCCAGGCGGAGAAACGTCGCCACGAGCTTGAGGAGGCACGGAGGGGTTGCGAGGAGGAGCACCATGAGCATTGAGGGTGTGACGCTCATCTTCCGCGACCGCTAGCCCCTGCTCGTTTTCAGACGTAAGCTCGCGACCTGCCCTGGCATGGCAGGGGTCGGGCATAGGCAGGAATATCACGAGGCTGATTCCTCGCCTAGCTCCTGACAACCTCTATCCCCAGGTCATCCTTGCCAACTCGGAAGAAACTGTTTGCCAGGCTCCAGCAGACCGGTCCATTGCCTTCAGGAAACGCGATCTGCCTTCGCCGTAACGCTCTGCCAATCCATTTCAGGAACACTTTCTTCGACCCTCTGATCAGGACGGGAGAACATCCCAGGCCCTCAATTCCCTGGATCATCCGGTGCCGGGCGAGTTCCCGGTTGAACCAGGGTGCCCATTCCG
>Ga0116225_1001896_pt1 | contig 14548 bp, 10 predicted proteins | sample Sb_taG_8_FD_88968 | JGI IMG/M metagenome (GOLD analysis project Ga0116225, IMG submission 88968) | Peat soil microbial communities from Weissenstadt, Germany - Sb_50d_c_BC metaG | ecosystem: Environmental > Terrestrial > Soil > Wetlands > Peat | place: Germany: Weissenstadt | collected 2010-09-21 | reverse complement strand
CGCGGATGTCGTATTCGCGCAGGATGGAGGAGTGAAAAGCGTGGACGCTCATTTCTTGGCCCCTTCAGCGGCAACCCGCCCATAGACGTCATCGACGCGGACGATGTCGTCCTCGCCCAGATAGCCGCCCGACTGCACTTCGATCAGGTTGAGCGGCACCTTGCCGGGATTCTCCAGGCGGTGCATGGCTCCGGCAGGGATGTAGATGGATTCGTTCTCGCGCAGCATCAGGGTCTGGTCGTCGCGGGTCACCAGCGCCGTGCCGTTGACCACCACCCAATGCTCGGCGCGGTGATAATGCATTTGCAGCGACAGCTTGCCGCCCGGATTGATGGTCAGTTGCTTGACCTGGAAGCGCTCTCCGGTCTGGATCGACTGGTACGAACCCCAGGGTCGCAGCACGCGGCTGTGGCTGGTCAGTTCCGAGCGCTTGGCGTCGCGCAGCCGGTCCACCACCAGCCGGGTGTCCTGCGAGCGTTGGCGCGGCATCACCAGCACCGCGTCGTCGGTGGAGATCACCACCAGATCATCGATGCCCAGCACCGCCACCAGCTTGTGGTCGCTGCGGATATAGCAATTGCGCGCCCGCTCGGCCATGCCGTCGCCGATGACCACATTGCCGTCGGCGTCCTTATCAGCGATGGCCCACAATTCACCCCACGAGCCGACATCGGCCCAACCAATATCACAAGGAATTGTGGCGGCGCGGTCGGTGTGCTCCATCACCGCGTAATCGACCGAGATCTTCGGCGAGGCGGCGAAAGCCTCGGCCCCCAAACGGACGAATTGCGGATCGGTCTGACGCTCGGCCAGCGACCGCCCCGCCGCCTCCAGCACCGCCGGCGCATGCAGCGCCAATTCATCAAGGAAGGTCTGCGCGGAAAACAGGAACATGCCGCTGTTCCAGAAATAGTCACCCGCCGCGACGAAGCGTTGCGCCCGCTCGACATCGGGCTTCTCGACGAAGGCAGCGACATCGAACAATTCTGGATGGCCAGCCAGAGGTGCGCCGTGATGGATGTAGCCATAGCCGGTTTCCGGGCGCGTCGGGATGATCGAGAAGGTGATCAACCGCCCCGCCTGCGCCGCCGGCAAGGCCGCCTGCACCCGGTTCAGGAAGCCGGGAACGTCGCCGATGACGTGGTCCGAGGCAACCACCAGGATCATCGCCTCGGGATCGGCGGCCACCGCCATCAACGCCGCCGCCGCCACCGCCGGAGCAGTGTTGCGGGCCACCGGTTCCAGCACGATGGAGCCGCCGGTGATCCCCGAATGCAGCAACTGCTCGGCCACCGGGAAGCGCAGCGCTTCGTTGGTGATAATCAACGGCGGAGTGAAGCGGGTCACATCGGCGAAGCGCTGCAGCGTCTCCTCCAGCATGCTGCGCGGGCCGGACAGCGCCAGCAACTGCTTAGGGAAGTGTTCGCGGGACAGCGGCCACAGCCGGGTTCCGGCGCCGCCGGACAAGATGACGGGAGTGATTTTGCGAGCGTTCATCACGGGGTCTCCGAGTCAACGATGAGGATTGTTGGCCGCCAGAGCGGCATCATTGAATGGGGGATGGCCGGCGTCTCGACCCAGGGCCGCGCCATAAGGAAGGACGGCATTGCCGCCCCCGCGACCGGCCCAGCCACGGTCGAGAACTTCGCGCATTTCGGCAAGGAAGCGGCTGCGGTCGAACTGGCGGGCATGGGCAACGATAGCGGCGCTGTCGAAATCGTGTTCCGCCGCCTCGAAGCGGATCACCGCGTCCATCAGGCTTTGCGGCTCCGGCCGATCGAAAAATAGGCCGGAGAGTCCCTCGACCACGGTGTCCAGCGCGCCACCCTTGCGCAGGGCGATGACCGGACGGCCCGAGGCCATGGCCTCGACCGGAACAATGCCGAAATCCTCTTCGCCGGGGAATACCAGGGCACGGCAGCGGGCGTAATGATCGCGCAGCACAGAGAACGGCTGTGGCCCCAGGATGCTGACCATCGGCCCGGCCTGAGCACGCAAGGCTTTCAACTGCGGGCCGTCACCGATGACGACCAGCTTGCGACCCAGGCGATTGAACGCCTCGACCGCCAGTTCGGCGCGCTTATAGGGGACCAACTGGCCGACCACCAGATAGAAGTCGTCGGGCTGGGCCACCGGCACGAAGGCATCGACATCGACCGGCGGATGGATGATCCGGCTGGGACGGCGGTAATGGCGTTGGATGCGGCGCGCCACCGCCGAGGAATTGGCGATGAACTGATCGACCCGGTTGGCCGAAACCACATCCCACAGGCGCAGATAATGCACCAAGGGCGGCATCAGCAGGCGGGTCAGCGGCCCGGCACTGGCGCGATAGTCATGGTACAGATCCCAGATATAGCGCATCGGCGTGTGGCAATAGCAGACATGCAAGGTCTCGGGAGACACCAGCACTCCCTTGGCCGGCCCGGATTCGCTGCTGATCACCAAATCGTAGGCACGTAAGTCCAGCGCCTCCAACGCCAGCGGCATCAGCGGCAGGTACGTCTGGTAATGGCGGATCGCCCCCGGCAACTTATGAATGAAGGTGGTGTGGACGGTATGGCGCCTGATCGTCTCGGATACCGCCGCCGGGTCGTAGACATGGGTGAAGATATCGGCGTCGGGGAACAGCTCGCACAAGGCGTCGAGCACCTTCTCGCCACCACGGCTTTTCACCAGCCAATAATGAATAAGGGCAACACGCATGGAACATCATCCTCGCATGAGAGAGACATCGTGATGCTTGCGGGCCGGGTGAGACATGAGGAGACCATGACGATGAGACATCGCTGCCAAAATATGGCGCATTAGACAATACATACGCGTACCAAATATGGTATATACTGTCATAATACCATTATAACTACAAATATATCGCCATAGCCGCCATCATATGGCGGCTTACATTAATTACAGTGTCGCTTCTTCATGGCGAGTGTCCTTGAAAGCCTCTACTCAATCAACCTAAGCAGATGGAGTATGATTGCCAAGGCTTGGCACCCGAAGGGACTAGCACACCCCTCGCAGGGCTTAGCGGAGGTGCCGCCTGGCCAGCCCCCGCAAACCCGATGATCGAGTCAAAAGAGGGCATCGCGCCATCGATGGTGGTGCCGCCAAGGCCGCCATCAGGCCCCGCTTCGGCGCTCCACAAGCCCATCCTACATTACTGATATCATGGTAATTTTTTTATCAACCAAGCGACATTGCCGATAGACCGCCATGGCGGACCGACAGGCGTCGATGCTGTGGTCGCATGCCCGCCTGACGGGTATCTCTAAAACGCCGTCGGACACCTCGGGCAACGACCTGCCCCAATTCGTGACCAGCAATATTCACACTACGTTAATCCGCCGGACATAGTGTTTATCCAGCAGCGACGGGCAATCTTAACATGATGTTAAGGTTAACTAGTCGCTAACCAGTACTAATAATTATTCAGAGGTGAGTTTTGATCGTTTCAATCCTTAGCTATGGCGCCGTTGCCGACGGAAAGACCGACAACCACAATGCCATCCAAGCGGCTTTCGATTATGCTGCCGCAAATGGTGACTCTGTATACATTCCGCCTGGTACTTTTGCTTATTCTGGGAACCTGACTGCCAACGGCATTGCTGTGGCCGGCAGCGGCGACGGCTCGATTCTCAAGGCGCTGACCCCCGCTAATGAGAGCGTGATCCTGACCGGTTCGGGTGGCTCGATCGAAAATCTGCAGCTGGACGGCAACAATTCCGCCGGACGTTTGGACACCTTCCAGTCGGGGATGGTCTGGGCGTCAGGCGCGACCAACTACACGATCCAGAATGTCCATATCAACGGCTCGGCAAGCGTCGGCATCGTCTCGGACAACAGTTCCAACGGCCAGGTGCTGAACAACACCGTCGAGAATACGCTGGCCGACTCCATCCACACTACCGACGGCTCGCACAACATCACCATCTCGGAGAATCTGGTCAAAAACTCCGGAGATGATGGCATCTCTGTGGTCAGCTACACTGGGCAGCCGATCTCCCACGACATCACCATCCAAGGCAACTCCGTCCTCAACAACGTCGGCGGGCGCGGCATGTCGGTGGTCGGCGGGGACAACGTCACCATGACCGGCAACCACGTCGAAGGCGGCAGCAACGGCATGGCCGGCATCTACATCTCGGCCGAAGCCGAATGGCACACCCAGGGCGTCAGCAACGTCACAGTCAACGGCAACACCTTGATCAATGCTGGCGGCTCCGCCTCGGGGCATGGGGCCATCACCGTCTACAATTCGCAGGCAGGCAGCGAAACCATCACCGGCGTGGTCCTTGAAAACAACCAGATCCTCAACCCGGAAGCCGCCGGCGTGCTGATCACCGGCGCCGGTCCCGAGCAGGTCACGATGACCAACAATACCCTCTATGCCAATGGCCATCCGATGCTGACCAATGGCGACAGCGCCGCTTCGGTGACCAACACCGGCAGCCAGACCTTGGCGTCGTCAGCCTATCCCGGTCCGCTGGTGCCCTCGGGCGGCGGTATCGGCAGCGGTGGCTCGACCCCAGCTCCGACCGCCACCGCGACTCCCGCCCCGGCTCCGACGGCGACGGCGACTCCGGCTCCGACCAGCACGGCGGCGGCAGGTAGCGACTCCATCGTCATCCATGCCTCGGCCGATGGTGCGGCGACGTTCCATGTGCTCGTCGACGGCAAGGCAGTCGGCACCGAGCAGACCGCCACCGCCGCACATGACAACGGCACCTGGCAGGACATCACGCTAAGCGGCAATTTCGGCCTCGCCAGCGGCTCGCACCAAATCGTTCTTCAAGCCGACAACGCCTCGGCGGCGACCAACACCGCCCTCTATGTCGGCTCGATGAGCGTCGATGGCACCGTCCTTCCTGCCATCAGCGCCGTCAACACCGCCTCGGCGGGGCATAGCGACGCCAGCGACGCGCCGATGCTGACCAGCGGCTCGTTGACCTTCAGCACGGGCAGCGCGGCTGTGGCGGCGGCGGTTCAGACCCCTGCCCCGGTGGCGACGACCGCCCCAGCTCCGACCACTTCAACCACCGCACCGGCGGCGGCGCATGACAGCATCGTCATTCACACCTCGGCCGATGCGAACACCACGTTCCACGTTCTCGTTGATGGCAAGCCGGTCGGGGGCGAGCAAACCGCGACCGCCCCGCACGATGCCGGAGTCTGGCAGAACATCACCCTGAGCGGCAATTTCGGCCTGTCCACCGGCACCCATCAGGTTGCCATCCAGACCGACACCGTCACCACGGGGTCCAACGCCCTGTATGTCGGCTCGCTCAAGGTGGATGGCCACCGTCTGGCGGCGACCGACGCCGTCAACACCGCCGGGTTGGGCCACAGCGACCCGCATGACGCGCCGATGCTGACCAACGGCACGCTGACCTTCACCACCGGGGCCACCCATGCCGAGGCCGCCGTCCCTGCCACGGCCAGCACCGGCGTAAGCGGACACGACTCGACACCAACCCTGGCGGATTTGGCCCATATGGACCATTACATCCACCACTGAGCAACGCCACCAGCGCGGAAGGGAGGGGCTTAAGCCCCTCCTTTTTCGTTAGCGCGGCAGAGAAGATTCCTCGGCGGGAACCACTTCCGCCCGCCGTCCAGGCGGGATGACACGGATTTTCACATCGGCGCCCGACGGAATCGGTACGATATGCGGGCCGCAGCTCTGCCATACCGCCACACAATCATCGCGATCCTCGAACGCCGCGCCGCAGCCGAATTCCTCGGGCGCGAACGGCAGATTGGCCGCGTAATAGCGGCGGAACACCGGCGATCCATCGTACAGACTGGCGTCCACCGGGTTATAGGAGATGACATAGACCGGGCGGCTGGGATTGGTCAGAATCGCCCGTTCCAGATTGGCCAGCACCTTCTTCATCAGGGCGCGATAAAAGGGCTGATAGAAGTACACCACCAACGGCCCTTCGGGCAGCGGGGTCTCGACCGCATCGCCTTCGATCACCGTGATCGGCGTACGCTCGGGGAAGCGCTCGCGCATGATCGCGGCATTGCTCCTGGCAATCGGCGCCAGACTGGGAGCCAGCTCGACCCCGACGATATGGCGAAACGGAAACTCGGTGGCGACCGCCAGAATGCGGCCCTTACCGCAGCCCAGATCGAGGAAGGTCGACTGTTCCAAATTCGGCACAAGGGTCAAAATCTTGCGAACGATACTCGGCTGCGAGCCGCCATAAGAGGTGGTGTAGACGTCCGACGGCTTGCCCGAATTCAATTGTGTATAGCCAAGATTTCCGCTGGTCTCGATCCCGTAAAGATCGTCGATGGGATGCTTCAATGGCCGCGTCCACAAGGGGGCGGCACCGCTCCATCCCAATATTTTGCCTCGCACCCAAATCAACGTCACTCCCGGAGGTAGAACAAAAATAACGCGGTACGCATTTTTCAACATTTCACTAAAGAATGACATCATTGCCTCCTGCCAATACCGCCGATAAGACTCTTTGCATCATTGCTCCGCCGTCAGGACAAGCGTGGGAATTGCCGATAGACGCTCGCCAATCCAGAAAAACAGAAATATTAAGGTCTTCGGTCATCGGCGATACATGGCGCGCCACCCGCCCCTTGGCAGATGTCTGCCGTCAATGCGACCGCACCACCGCTTGACACTGTGGCACCTCCACCGGCGGAGCGGTCGAGAGCAGGAACCGCCCCAGCACTACCGCCAAATGATCGCGCGCCCAGCGCTTGGCCATGGTGTGATCCGCGCCGGTGATGATCTCCAGACGGATATTGCGGTGGTTGTCCTGGATCTTGGTGCGTGGCCCCAGATGGATCTCCAGGACATCCAGACCGATGTCGTCCCCCGAATAGACCAACAGCGTTTCGACGCCGCGATTGGCCAAGCGCCCGAACAAAGTGGACAGCTCGCTGTTCTTGGCGACCTTGGCCGCCGTCCGCTTGAAGATCCGCCGCAGGCTCTTGGGCGTATAGGGCGCCAGGCTGATTTTGCTGCGCAGCATGACCTGCCACGCCTGCTGTAGCCATCGCTTGCACAGCCCCAGATTATCCTGCTCGGTGAACACGAACAGCTGCGGATTGACCAACACCATGCCACTGATCCGGCTGTCCAGAAGCGCCGAATTGAACGCCAGATGCGCCCCCGAGCACAGACCGATGACCACGCATTGGTGATAGCCCCGCGCCTCCAGCCAGTCGATGGCCGCCCGCACGTCGGCGCAGGATCCGATGGAGTCCATCAAATTATCGGCAGCCCCCGGCCAGGCATTGCTGTCGCCGATACCGGCGACGTCGATGCGCAGCGAGGCAAAGCCGCAAGCGGCGAAATCCCGCGCCAATTTGACCGTCAGGCGATTGGCGCCGATATGGTTGTTGGCGCCGGTGTTGAGGAACAGCACAGCCGGCCGGGTGGCGGCGGTAGCGGTGCGGATGGGCGTGCTTTCGATGCCGAACAGGGTATCGTTGCGGCCAAAGAACACCGGCGTCTCGATGGCATCGGGCAAAATCAGCCGCAACGGTGGAGCGACCGCAGACGGCGGCGATTCCGGCAGCGGAGTCACCCCCTCGGCCAGCCAGTCGGTGAGGAAAGCCAACACCTGATGCGGCGCTTGGGCCAGATGGGCGGCGTTGCGGATCATGTCGCGGTAGCCGACCAAAGGCTCAACCCGCACCTCGGCCCCCAGCGCCTGCCATCTGGACGCCAGTTGCGCCCCGACCGGCACATCCGGGCGATCCAGCAGCAGCACGCGCGGGGCCGGAGCCTTGGGCAGATCCATCAAATTAATCTGGCTGAGCGCCGCCGCCGTCTCGGTAGTCAGCAGGCAGCCGCCCATTTCGATATCGTCTTCCTGCCCAACATCCGGCGGCGGCGCTCCCAAGGGTGTGCCGGCCATGCGGGCCAGAACCTTCATCTGGCGGGTATAGGCTTGCCCCGACAGCAGCGGCGCCATCAATACCATGGCGGCAATGTCGTCATCGTCTTGCGCCACCACCGGGGCCAACAGGGCGCCGAGCCGCAATCCCACCAGCGCCACCTCATCGACTCCGGTCTGATCGCGCAGGCAGCGGATGGCAGCGCGCACACTGTCCAGCCAGACGGAGACCCGCGCCGGGTCGGCATCGCTGCCCGCCGAATCGCCCGTGCCGGGATAGTCGAAGCGCAAGGTCGGCAGCCCCGCCGCCGCCAACCGGCAAGCCAGCCCGCGCCAGATGCGGTGGACGCTTTGTTCTTCATAGCCATGCGGGTTGCACAGCACCACGCCGCGCCGGCCTGTCGCCATATGCAGCCAACCGAAGCAATCATTGAAGTAGATTGGTCTCATTGATGTCCCCTGACCTGTGCCGACCCAGGCGATGTCTCCATCGAGCCCTCTCTTTGCAGAACAAGCCATGCCCGGGCCGCCGTAGCCGGGGGAACGACCGTCAACACCGCCGCCAGTGTTCGCATCGGCATCGACAATATAAAATAATATCTGTTCCTCTGGCCCCGTCCGGAAAGCACTATCGCCCCTCCATCGCCCGGCAGGACGCATCCACATCAATGTCGGATGCAACAATCCGCCTCACAGACACAACAACGCCTATGCGCAATTGCATATTCGGCTTGCCACATTCGTTTTTTGTAATTCGAATTCTATTTTATCGTGATGTTTCAGCGCATCTATAAATACGTCATAGGATCAATGGCGCTCCCGTATGAATAAAGTCGATCACCTCTCCAGCAGAGCCAGCATCGTCCGCGCCGCCGGCTCCCATCGATAGCGGTCGGCGCGCGCGAACCCTTTGGCGATCAAGCTTGAGCGCAACCGCGGATCACTGGCGATGGCAAAAACCGCCGCCTGCCATTGGTCGAGGGAACGGGGATCGCGCAACAAAGCGGCGTCGCCGAGGATTTCCGGCATGGCCGAACTGTTGGAAGCGATCACCGGGCAGCCCAGCGCCATCGCCTCCACCGGAGGAATGCCAAAACCTTCGTGGAAGGAGGGAAACAGGAAGGCCAAGGCGCGCCGGTAGCCGTCGCGGATCACCGCGTCGGGCACGCGGCCCAGGGCGATCACGCCTTGGCTGTCGGCCTGCGGGGTGGCCGCGAACACCGAGGCGGCACCGCCGCCCGCCACCACGCTCATGATGCCGGCCTCGCGCAGCCGAGGCGCCAGCGCCCGCACCAAGGCGATGTTCTTGTTAGGGGCGGCGTTGCCCAAAGCAAAGACGAAGCGCTCCGGCCACGCCATCGTCGAGGGCAGATCGCCGTCGCGGCGGATATGGTCCATGCCATTGGCGACGACGCTGACCGGCGTCTGTCCAACGATGCCAAACTCGCTCAGGCAGCGCCGCGAATGCTCCGACACGGTGACGCAATGACGGCTGGTGCGGGCAATCAGGGGCAGCAGCAGGCGATAGGCGGCGACGAAGGCCGGCGTATAGTTGCCCGGCATCTGCCAGACGATGGCGTCGTGGATGGTGGTGATCTTACGGCTGAACAGCGGCCCCATATTCGCCAGATTGAGCACCAGTGCCCCGCGCGCCGCCAGCGGCAGTTCGATTTGCTCCCACAGATAGCCGCGCCGACGCCCGACCCGGCGCACCGGAATGGTGGCAAGGCTGGGCAGTTCGGTGGTTCCAGCGGGGCACAGCAATTCAACGGGGATTCCGCCATCGCCTTCGCATTGCCGTAGCGCATCCATGGCGTGAACGACCTCCCAGGCGAAGCGCTGCACACCGCTGAACGGCTGATCGAGGAAGCGGCCATTGACCACCACCCGGCGCGATGCGGAGGATCCGGCGGTGGCAAGCGACATCATGACGACACCTGATCGCCAGTGACCGGTTCCTTGCCGTTGCCGGTGCAGATTCCGCCGGGGCGATGATCGGGGCCGGCGTCGCTGCCGGGCACGGCTCCGTCGCCCAGATCGCGATCGGAATCCGGTTGCAGCAGCAGCGTGCCGAAGCCGATGCGCAAGGCGATCACCGCCAGCACCACCGCCACCACCACCTCTCCGGCCACTCGCGAGGCCGCCATGCCGACGCTGCCCCACGCCTGCGCGGCAAACACCGCCAAGCCCAGATTGACCAGACTGCCCACCGAAATGGCGATGATGAGCAGCTTTTCCCGCCGCAGGGGCACAAACAGATACAGCCCCAGAGCATGCGAAAAGGCGGCGAACGGCACCATGCAGGCGAGGATCTGCAACACCCGGATACTGCCGTCGAATTTCTCCCCCAAAATCAGCGGGATGAGGAACGGCGACAGCAGCAGCCCGACCAGCAGGACAATCAGCCCGAACCCCGATTCCCACAGCAGGCCCTTGCGCACCAACTCAATGGCGCGGGGCCGGTCGTCAAGGTAGATGTTGGAGATGGTCGGCATCAAAATCTGCCCCGCCGGCCCCAACAGACTCAGGCCCAGGGCGATGAAGCGGTCCGCCGTGCCGAAATAGCTGACCTGTTCCGGCGTGGAAAACACGCTCAGCGCATAGGTCGCCCCCGAGGTCATCAGGATCGAATTGACCGTCTGGATGAAGATAACGCCCGAGCTTTTGATCTCGCTCCAGCCATCGGCAAAGCCTTGCGGCAGGATGCGGATGGTCCGCGCGGCAATGCAATACGAGAAGGCGATGCAAAAGACGCTGGAGGTCAGCAGCGAGAACATCACGAATACTCCGTCGGTGGCATTGCGCACCAGCAGCAGCACCAGAATCAAGTTCAGCGGATAGGACATCGCCTCGATCGCCATCGAGGTGCGGAATTGGCTGATTCCCTGGAAGAACCAGCCCAGATTGAAGGCCTCGACCAGCCCCAGCGTGGTCGCCAGCACGCCATAGCGCCAGTCGGAAACCAGCACCGGCGACATCACGGTCCCCACCGCGCCGACCAGGATGCCAACCGGCACCAGCATGAAGCGGGCGACGATCTGCCGCCCATAGATCCGCCCCCGATCAACGACATCGCGCACCGAAGCCAGCTCGCGCGCGCCGGTAATGGAAAAGCCGTAATTGACCACCAGCCAGACGATGCTCATCAGCGACATCGCCGCCAGCACCTTGCCATAGGCCGCCGGCCCCAGCACCCGCCCGTAATAGGGAATCAGCACGACCAGACTCAGGTAACGCAGGAAATAGCCGCCATAAACGAAGGCGGCATCCCGGTTCAGAGTGCTGTGATTGCGCTTTTTGCTCATCGGGCGGCACACGCTTGCCATGTCGCGCCCTGCGGCGCCGCCGACAACTTGGCCCCGCGCCATTCCTCATCATCGGTCCCGGCCTCGACGCATTGGCCAGCGGGAGCAATGGCGTGACCGTCAAGGGTATTGCCACGGCAGCGGATGGCCTCCGGCGCGCAGGAATCCTCGACCACCCCGATCGGCGAGCCGCCAGCGTGTTTCTGCACGGCGGTCAGGGCGTTGTCGGCCAGCCGCAAATGACAGACCGTGCCCAGCACCCGGATGCCGGAAAAGCCAACGCTGTCGATGGTGTTGTGCTCGACATCGATGAACTGGACGGGGGCTTCGTTGCTGGTGTTGATGTCGATGGCCCCATGCCGCGAATACCAGCGCCCCAACGGCGGAGCCGCCGTCTGGATGGCGCTGACGCTGTTGCCGCCGATGTAAATGTTGGTGTTGCCATAGGTCTTGAAAGAGCTTTCCTGCGCCACATAAATGCCGGCGGCGCCCCACACCTGACTGACCCGGTTACGGGTGATGGCGACATGCTCGCCGCCCACCACGGTGATGCCGCGCCCCCAGGAATTACCCGAGACGTCGTTATTTTCAATCAGGATATCGCCGGCCAGACCGCGATTGTCGGCGGACAGCACCGAGGGGCGGTAGCTGACCACGGCAATCATATCGTCGCCGGTGCCGTAGACCACATTGCCCTCGACCAGACCACGCCGCGCGCCCTCGGTCATGTGGATGCCGTCGGCCAAAGTGCCGTGGACGCGGTTGCCGACGATGCGGAAATCCTGGCCGCCAAAGACGAAAATGCCGGCGCTGGCCCCCGCCGAGACGGTGTTGCCGACCAACTGCACCCAGCGCCCTTTGACCACCATCTGCGCCGATTCTGGCGTCCCCAGCCGCGTGCGCGCCGCCCCCCGCAGCGTCAACCACAGGGCCGCCGTACGGTCGCCCTTGAAGACCAACGCCTGCGCCTCTGGGTTGCGCGCCTGCAAGGTGGCGTGATCGCCGCGCAAGACGATGTCGTCGCGCGCCAGGGTCAGCACGCGCGAATAAAGGTAAGTGCCCGGCGGGAACTCCAGAATCGCCCCCGATCCGACCCGGTCGAACGCCCGTTGCAGGGCCGCCGTGTCATCGGCAACTCCATCGCCGACCGCGCCGAATTCCGTGACCGACCGCACCGACCGCCCGGCCAACGCGGCGATCCCCGCCGGAGCCGCCGCGCAGAACTGGCGGAGCGGCGGACGCGCCGCCTCCTCGCCCCAGGCCGCGCCGCCAAGACTGGCCAGGACCGCCGCGAAGACCAGCATGCCGTGCGGAAAACGCTTGGCTCGACGCATCTCTCCTCCTTCGCGGCAGTGTTCATATGCCTCCCTCTCCCGAGAGGCTTTATCAGCCAAGGACGGTCAATTCCACATGCGCCCGGTCCACCCTTCAAACCGGCCGATCGCCACGTTCCACTGATAGGTGGAAAAGCCAAAGCGGCCCCGCAGAAGGTTGAGCAGCGCGCCCAGCGCCGGTCGGCTGACCCAATAGGCGGCGTTGGCCCGGCCGAAGCCATGCCGGCGCAGCACATGGCCCATGCCCCGCGCATAGGAACGGCCCTTGCGAACCGTCTCCGGCTCTGCCGTCCGCACCGGCAACACCGGATGGTGTCCGTACAGGCTGGGCTCGAAATAGGCGGTGAAGCCCGCTTGCAGGACGCGGAGCATCAAATCCTGCCCTTCGCTGGCGCCCCATGGCGTTCCCGCACCGGGGCCGACATCCTCGTCATAGCCACCGATGGCGGCGAAGACGCGCCGATGGAAGAACACCACCCATTCGATTTGCGTGGTCCAGATGTTTTGCCGGTCGATGCGCGTGGCGTTGATTTCATAGCGTCCGTTGATGCTGCGCCCCGCCTCATCGGCGGCCCGCCCGGCCAGCACCGTGCAATCGCGTTCCCGTATCAGGCGCTCCGCACGCGATAGAAACCACGGCGGATACCAACAGTCGTCATCAGGAAAGAGAAGAAACTCGCCGCTTGCCAGTGCGATCCCAGCATTGCGGCCACGGCTGACCCCGACCACTCCCGGCATGCGATGGTGACGGATGGGAAACCGCCAATTCGCCGAAGCGACGATCTCGACCAAGCGGTCATCACGGTTCTGATCGGCGAAAATAACCTCGAAATCGGTAAAATCCTGGGCCGCAAGGCTTTCCAGCAAGGTCTGGATCGGCGCTGTTCGGCCCAACGTCGAAACGACCAGACTGAGCTTCGGCATCTCACCCACCCTTAGCTGCTGTCGTTGAAAGCCCATCCTCTGCACGCGGCAACGGCGGAATGGGACGAGAGGCCGAAAAACGACGGCTGCTCTTTCGTCCCAAAACTTAAGCTAAGTTTAGAATGTCAACAAGCATACCCTGGTCATGAGCAACCAAGGCCATAGAGACCCATGACAAAATAGGAGCAAACACGCAAAAGAGGCACCACTTCATTCTTATCCCAAAAATATTATCGAGCTAAACCCGGCGGCCATCTCGTAATAACCGGCTGTCTATCCTCGAAGAGAATAGACCTTGTGGCGGATCGCGCAGGCTTTGACCCGATATATATTTTACTAAGCTGGAGGCCTCTGCGACGCATGGCGGGGCTTGATCGGTCGGGATCGCGAGGACTGAAAATGCCATCCTCACAGACGCATCAACACACGACGCCGGCCAATGCCCCGGCGCCAACCTCTTATACGGTGCATTCCGGTAATCCGCCGTGGTGGATCAACCCGTTTCTCTACAGCGTGTTTTTTCTGCTGCCGTTCTTTCTGGTCGCCGCCTATTCCGCCGAGCCTTACATGCTGAAACTGGGTCAGCGGACCAACAACCTGACCAACGAAAACATCCTGCTGGGGGTGTTCTCCATCGTCATGTTCGTGTCGGGATGCCTGCTGTTCGTGCCCAAAACCGCGCCAGCCCGGCAAAGCTGGGCGCTGCCCGAAGGTGCCGTCAACACTGCCCTGGCAGTGATGGGATGGACCTCGCTGGCTTGCTATGCGATCTATTTTTCGACCCTGGTCATCCACCCATCGCTGGTGACGCAGTTTCTGTCCGGCGACGCCGACGCCATGTATAACCTGCGCGATTCGATCGAACAGATCCCCGGCATCACATCCTTCATGCATGCCGACCTGCCGTTCCTGTCGCTGTACAGCGTGGCGACCATTGCCAGCAGTCAGGTGCGGCTGACGAAAGCAAACCGGGCGCTGTTTTGCGCTCTCTTCTTCTTCTTATTTCTACGCGCCATTCTCGGCTCGGAGCGGCTGGCGCTTATCGAGGGCTTGGTCGCCTATGCGGTGCCCCAAGCCGCCTTTGGCTGGCGGCCGGGCCTCTTGCGCTCGGCCT
>Ga0116225_1001887_pt1 | contig 14601 bp, 14 predicted proteins | sample Sb_taG_8_FD_88968 | JGI IMG/M metagenome (GOLD analysis project Ga0116225, IMG submission 88968) | Peat soil microbial communities from Weissenstadt, Germany - Sb_50d_c_BC metaG | ecosystem: Environmental > Terrestrial > Soil > Wetlands > Peat | place: Germany: Weissenstadt | collected 2010-09-21 | reverse complement strand
TCAGATTTTGCTGGAATGGCTGGTCGAACATATTCTGAAGACAGACCGGGATTACGTTCCCTATGTTCAGAAATATCTGGCCGAGCATCCGGAACATGTCGTCGCCGCGCCCTGAGAGTCCGTGGGTGCTGCACCATCGAGGTGTGCCATAGGGGGCTTTGACGGTTTCAACTTGACACCAACATATCATAAGTCGTCATGGCCGGAACAGTTCCAGCCATGACGACTTATAGTTTATTGTATTTTGGCGCGTGTTCCGCAATCAATGCGTCACAGGTGCTTCAAAAATCGGCGTGTCGGGTTTCATCCTGCACAAAGCCGCCGGCCATTTTGATGAAGGCGTCGGCGGTCAGGTCGGCATCCAATAGGGCGCCGTGATGCTCGAAGCGGTTCGAGCGGTCCACCCATAAGCGGTCACATAAGGCATCCAGCGAACCCGAAGCGCCGGGAAAGAAGCTGTGCGACATCTTTTGTGTGCAGATGAAGCGATCCTCGCCAAACGGCCATTCCTCCCAGGTCGCCAGCTTGGCGCGGTGGAATTCGTAGTTTAAAAAGTTAATTTCGTTCTGGGCGCTATGCGCCAGCAATGGGCCGTCGCCAAGGAAGGCTTGGAATTCTTCGACGATTTGGTTGAAGCGCGGCGACTGGCGCAGGCTGTTGGGGTGGATGCCGTGGATGGCGATCGAGGCCTTGTTGACCGGGGCGTCGGGGTTCAGCCGGCGTTCCCAGGTCTCGCCTTTGGTCCAACTGTCGCCGTCGCGCAGCAGTTCGATGCAACCGATCTCGATGATCAGTCCCGGCAGGCGCATGCCTTTGGGCATTTTCGCCGCCTCGGCTGGGGTGGCCGCCGGATAGCCGGTGGTCTCGATGTCGATGGAGACCAGACGCTGGGCGTCGGCGATATCATCCAATTGCAGCATGGGGCCCTCTTCCTATGGCGATGCCGCAGTATGGCCCGCTTTGCCGCTTGGGGCCACCATGCTGGATGGACAGGGGTTCAACCAAACCGGAAATAGCTGAAACCTGCCCACACCCGGCCCGCCGATAACGTCACTATTCCCTCACAAAAGCTTCAATCGAATTTAACCGCTTTAACATCTTCGATCTCCCTATTCTGCAAATTGGGGGCCGGATATCGTGTTGGAGTTCCAGGGTGTTGGATTTTGAGATCAAGGAAACCGGTAATGTCAGCGAGATCGCCATCAGCGGTCGGCTGACATTCGATGTCAATCTGACGTTCCGCCGTATCGTTCAGGCCGTGGCGCAAGGAGGCGGGCGGGCGGTTTCCATCGACCTCTCGCGGCTGGAATTCATCGATTCCGCCGGGCTGGGCATGCTGCTGCTACTGCGTGAGGCGGCCAAGGATGCATCGGCCAAACTGTGGCTGACGCAGCCATGCGGGCAGGTTCAACGGCTGTTGAGCGTGTCTCATTTCCATCGCCTGATACCCATCGAGGGGACGGAGGGACTGGCGCCATGAGTAATCTTTCCCAGGCAACCACCGCCGATGCCATGTTTCCCACCGACAGCCTGCTAAGCCGTCTGCGTCAAACCAATTGGGGGCATGCCTGGCGGGACGGAAGCTTTCCGCTGCTGTCCGATCTGGCGGTCGGCTTGCGGGTCAACCTGCTGCTGGTGGTGGCGCTGGCCGCCGCCCTGGTGTTCGCGGCGGTGTCGTATTTCGGCGAACAAAAAATCTCGCAGGCCAGTGCCGATCAGACGTCCTACCGCCGGTTGGGCGACCTGACCTCGGACGTGCGGGCCGAAGCCCTGTCCATGCAGACCTTGGAGCAGGAGTTCCTGCGCACCCGTAATCCCGACATCGCCGCCGAGCATCGGCGGGCGTCGGAGATCATCGCCAACCATGTCAAGGAAATCGCGGCTCTTCCGATGGCGCAGCCGGTGGCCGGCGACGTCGAGGATTTGGCCAAGGAGCTGGTCGTCGTTAACGAATTATTCGATCTGGTGGTGGCGACCGAAGAGAAAAACGGACTCACCGACGGTACCGGTTTGCGCGGCAAGCTGATGAAGTCGGTCAAGGTCATGGAAGACGAACTCAAGGTCTGGCCGAACCTTGACGCCATGTGGAACAAGATGCTGGGCATGCGCCAAGCCGAGAAAGACTTCATGCTGTATGGCAGCACAGAATATCTTGGCAAGCATCGCAAATATGCCAACGAATTCGATCTGAAGATCGATTCGTCCGGCCTGCCGGCCTCGACCGCCGATGGTTTTCGCAAGTTGCTGGCCGACTATACCCAGGACATGGCGGCCTTTGCCGAGGCCTCGACCGAGCTGGAGGTCAATTCGACCAATCTGCGTGGTCAGATGGACAGCGTTCAGCCGATTATCGGCAAGCTGTTCGCCTATTCGCGCGACGGCGGGTTGAAGTCGACTCGGGTCGAGGAGCAGACCCGCAAGGCCATTCAGCGCAACAACGCCACCGCCGGCGTGCTGGCGATGATGGTGTTCTTCCTGCTGTCGCTGGTGCTGTCGCGCAGCATCGTCGCGCCCCTGCGCCTGATCGAGGACACCATGCGCCGTCTTGTCGGCGGCGAGCATCAAGTGCGTGTTCCGGGCACCCATCGCCGCGACGAAATCGGCGACATGGCGCGCGCCGTCGGCGTGTTCAAGGAAAACGCCTTGGCCATGGTCGCCCTGCAACATGAACATGAAGACCTGATGCGCGGCGCAGAAGCAGAGCGCCGTTCGGCCATGCATAGCTTGGCCGACCAGTTCGAGGGCACGGTCAAGAAAATCTCGGACGAGGTCTCGAAGGGCGCCGACAGCATCTCGCTGACTGCCGAACGCATGGGCGCGCGCAACAATGTCCAGGGCGAAAGTCTGTCGCTGTCGGTCGCCGAAGCGGCGGCCAAGGCCTATGACAGCGTCACTGCCGCCCGCATCGCCGCCGATGAACTGTCTGCCTCGATCCATGAGGTCGGCGCTTTGGTTTCGGAATCCTCCGACATCGCCAAGACCGGCGAGGGCGAGTTGGAACAGGCGGATCGCCAGGTGCTCGCCCTGTCGGCGGCGGCCAAGGAGATCGGCGCGGTACTCGGCTTGATCAACAAGATCGCCCACCAGACCAATCTACTGGCGCTGAACGCCACCATCGAAGCGCATCGCGCCGGAGATGCCGGCAAGGGCTTCGCCGTGGTGGCCGGTGAGGTCAAGAATCTGGCCGACCAGACGGCTAAGGCCACCGGCCAGATTGCCAGCCAGATTGGCGCCATCCAGCATGTCGCCGACGACACCGCCCATACCATGGATGTCATCGGCGGCACCATTCGCCGCATGCTGGAAATCACCGAAGCGGTCAACGACGCGATGCAACGCCAATCGGCGGCCACCGACCGCATCGGCGTTTGCGTCCAAGCTGTCAGCACCGATAGCCGCATCGTCGCCGATGGCGTGATCGATGTGACTCAATCGGCAGCCAGTTATTGTGGCTCGGCGATCCAGGTGCTGTGGGCGGCCAACGATCTGGCCCAACCCACTCAGTCCTTGCGCGAAGAGGTGAATGCCTTCCTGGATCGCGTTCGCTCCTGATTTATTCTTTCTGCACCGCACCATGACAAAGGCCCCGGTTTCCATCGGGGCCTTTGTTATTGCACGCATTTTCTGGTTTTGTGCTTATTAAGTATAGTTGTGTGTCCATACTTTTGCATCAGGATGATTGTTAACGTGGTTACAATTTATGAGTTATTCGTGCATTGATTGTGGGTTATTGTTTTGCGATACTGAGTCCTGGGAAGTGCCTGGGACTGAAACAGTTGATCCCCCGATGGAATAAACGTGGCGGTAAAAAATTCGCCGATGATCTTGGGCGCTATCCCAAAGAATAAAATCAGGTGCCGGGGCGCCGTCTGGGATGAGGGAGGCTGAGATGCATACCCTGTTAAATGTGGGGGCCGTCTATCTGGCTTTTGTGGCGTTGTTCTTCGGCACGGAACAACTCATCGGCGTTTCGTTCAATGCCGTCACGCTGCTAATTTCCCCGGCCGTGGTGGCGTCATTTTTCTGTGTGACCTGCCTCAGCAAGGCATAGCGCCGCCACCACCTTTTCGCGCGTGAGACGGGCTTACTTGTCGTCGAGGACGCGCTGGCGCAGGCGATAGTCCTGGATCATGCCGTGGTTGCACAGGTTGGGAGCCTGGGTGCAAACGCATTGGTTGGCCTGGACGATGCGCTGGTCATGCGCGATCACGTCGTTGGCGTCGGCGCGGGCATCGGTCAGGCAGGCCTCGATCTTGCGGTCGTCGGTTTGGATGTCGTTTTCCTGCGGCTTGGCAGTCTCGGCCAGAACGGGAAAGGCGAGGGCCGTCAAAGCGATGGCGAGCAGGGCGAGTTTGCGAGCGGCCACGGAATAGTCCTCCTGTGATGCGGATGCATGTCCAATCCCAGGACATTGTGGCGGAACAATGGCAGGCGGCAGTGGCTTCCGCATCAAAAGAATGGCTCCTCTCTTTTCAGGCGGAGCATGTCTCGCTATGTTCACCGTCATAGATCGCCTGTCCGAGGATTCCAGGTCATGACCGAGTATCGTTCCCGTACGTCAACCCACGGCCGCAACATGGCCGGTGCTCGCGGCTTGTGGCGCGCCACCGGTATGACGGATGCGGATTTCGGCAAGCCGATCATTGCCATCGCCAATTCCTTCACCCAGTTCGTGCCGGGCCATGTGCATCTGAAGGACATGGGCCAACTGGTCGCCCGCGAAATCGAGAAGGCCGGCGGCGTCGCCAAGGAATTCAACACCATCGCCATCGATGACGGCATCGCCATGGGCCATGCCGGCATGCTCTATTCGCTGCCGTCGCGCGAACTCATCGCCGATTCGGTTGAATACATGGTCAACGCCCATTGCGCCGATGCGCTGGTGTGCATCTCGAACTGCGACAAGATCACCCCCGGCATGCTGATGGCTTCGTTGCGCCTGAACATCCCCACCGTGTTCGTCTCGGGCGGGCCGATGGAGGCCGGCAAGGTCAAGCTGGGTGACGGCAAGACCATCGCCGTCGATTTGATCGACGCCATGATCGCCGCCGCCGACGACAAGGTCAGCGACGAACAGACCGCCGAATACGAGCGCTCGTCCTGCCCCACCTGTGGCTCGTGCTCGGGCATGTTCACCGCCAATTCGATGAACTGTCTGACCGAGGCGCTGGGGCTGTCGCTGCCCGGCAACGGCTCGCTGCTGGCCACCCATTCCGACCGCAAGGAACTGTTCCTGCGCGCCGGCCGTCTGGCCGTCGAACTGGCCAAGCGCTATTACGAAGGGGACGACGCTTCGGTGCTGCCGCGTTCGGTAGCCAGCTTCAAGGCCTTCGAGAACGCCATGACGCTGGACATCTCGATGGGCGGCTCGACCAACACCGTGCTGCATCTGCTGGCCGCCGCCAGCGAGGCTGGTCTCGACTTCACCATGGCCGATATCGACCGCTTGTCGCGCCGCGTCCCCTGCCTGTGCAAGGTGGCCCCCAGCGTCGCCGAAGTGCATATGGAAGACGTGCACCGGGCTGGCGGCATCATGTCGATCCTGGGCCAGTTGGACCGCGCCGGCTTGATCCATACCGACGTTCCGGTGGTTCATGCGACCAGCCTGAGCGCCGCCATCGACCAGTGGGACATCTCGCGCAGCAACGAGCCCGACGTGCAGACGCTGTTCCGCGCCGCTCCCGGCGGTGTGCGTACCACCGAGGCGTTCAGCCAGTCGAACCGCTATGTCGAACTGGACAATGACCGTCAGACCGGCGTCATCCGCGATCTAGAGCACGCCTACAGCAAGGACGGCGGCTTGGCCGTGCTGTTTGGCAACCTGGCGCTCGACGGCTGCATCGTCAAGACGGCGGGCGTCGATGACAAGAATCTGGTGTTTTCCGGCCCGGCGGTCATCTGCGAAAGCCAGGATGAAGCGGTGGCCAAGATCCTCGGCGGCGAGGTCAAAGCCGGCGACGTGGTGATCGTGCGCTACGAAGGCCCGCGCGGCGGTCCCGGTATGCAGGAAATGCTGTATCCGACCAGCTATCTGAAAAGCCGCGGCCTGGGCAAGGCCTGCGCCTTGATCACCGATGGCCGCTTCTCGGGCGGCACTTCGGGCCTGTCGATCGGCCATGCCTCGCCGGAAGCGGCGGAAGGCGGCAACATTGGTTTGGTCGAGGCAGGAGACATCGTCGACATCGATATCCCCAATCGCACAATTGCGGTAAGGTTGTCCGACGATGAGTTGGCTTGCCGCCGCGTCGCCATGCAGGCCAAGGGCGCCGACGCCTGGACCCCCGTGGGGCGCCAGAGGCCGGTGTCGCCGGCGCTGCGGGCCTATGCGGCGATGACCACCAGCGCAGCGCGGGGGGCGGTGCGCGACGTCAGTCAGGTGGAACGCGCGCGCTAACATCGGCGCCGGGCGTCGCACCGCAGGGGAAGGGGAGCGCGATGGCCTATATCGAGTGGCAAGATTGGATGACGATCGGCATTCCGTTGGTGGATGCCGATCACAAGGTGTTAATTAGCCTGATTAATCAGGTGCATTCCTGCCTTGCCACCGATGACGCCTATGCCAATCTGGGCAGCGTCTTGCGGGCGCTGGACGATTACACCGACTATCACTTCCAGCGCGAGGAAAGGCTGCTGGAGGAGGTGGCCTATCCGAACCTGACCGACCATAAGGCCTTGCATAGCAAGCTGTCGGATCAGGTGCGTGAGATCATCCGCCGCTATGAGGGCTCGCAAACCAGCGTCCGCGCGATCGATATTCTCTCGTTCCTCGAACATTGGCTGACCGAGCACATCCTCAACCACGACATGGCCTATCGCCGCTTCGCTCTGGGCAATGAAATGGCCGAGCAATTGGCGGCAACGGTCGGCATGGGCGATGTGCGCGGCAATGCTCCGGCGCGGCCGTTCGATTGGAACAGCCTGCGGGTGCTGGTGGTCGATGATAACCCCAACTTCCTGGCGCTGCTGGAAACCATCCTGTCGGGCGTTGGCATCGGTTATGTACAGGTGGCGCACAGCGCCGCCGATGGCTTGGAGATGCTGGCGACGCGGGCCGTCGATGCGGTGGTGTCCGATTGGCATATGGCCGGCATGAACGGCGTGGATTTCGCCGTCGCCATCCGTCAGTCGCTGGACCCGATCATCTCCAACGTCGCCATCCTGATGGTGTCGGGGCGCGGCGACGAGCAGTTGCGCGACAAGGCGGTCGCCGCCGGTATCGACGAGTTTCTGGAAAAGCCGATTTCGGCGCGCGAGTTGTTGCTGACCCTGGCCCGCGTGGTCACGGAAAAGCGCGGCTAAACCGTCATGCGCCGTCGGTTTCTCATCGGCGGCATCGTCGCTCTGGAGGTCCTTGTGGTGGCGGCCTGGGCGGTTGCGCCCTGGGTCGAAGCGGCCCGCGTGCTGGTCGATCTGGCCAGTGGCAAGGGGGCGGCGGTCGAACGCCTGCCGGTGGCCTATGAGGTCGGCGGGCGACGCCATCGCGGCGATATCTACCCCACCAACGGTCCATCTGGCGTCGGGCTGGTCATCGTTCCCGGCGCGGCGCAGCTGGGCAAGGATGATCCCCGCCTGATCGGCTTCGCCTCGGCGCTGGCGCGGGCGGGGTTCATCGTGCTGGTGCCCGATATCGAAAGCCAGCGCGCCTTGCAGGTCGGGCCGGACAACGTTACCGACGTCGCCGATTCCATCGACTGGATGGCCGGCAAGCTGCCACGGGTGGGCGTCGCCGCCATTTCCTACGCCGTCGGGCCGACGGTGCTGGCGGGGTTGCGTGAAGGCGACAAGCTCAAATTTCTGGTCGGCGTCGGCGGCTATTACGACCTGGACGCGGTCATCGGATTTTTCACCACCGGGTGGTACCAAGAAGATGGCATCTGGCGGAAGCGCCAGCCCAACGCCTATGGCAAATGGGTGTTCGTCAAAAGCAACGCGGCCCGGTTATGGGATAGTGGCGACCGTACGCTGTTGGAATTGATGGCCAATCAGCGCATGGCCGACGCCAACGCCCCAATCGATGCATTGGCCCAGCGGCTGACGCCGACCGGGCGCAGTATCTCGGACCTGCTGGCCAATACCGAACACGAACGGGTGTCCGCTTTGATCGACGGCCTGCCGCCAGCGATCCGCGATGATATCCGCGCGCTCGACCTTAAGGGGCGCGATTTGTCGGGGCTGAAAGCGCATCTGCTGTTGATCCATGGCCGCGACGACGCCATCGTGCCTGCCGGAGAAAGCCGAAAACTGGCGGCAGCCGTGCCTTCGGCCAGGTTGTTCATCGTCGATGATCTGGCCCATGCCAACTGGACCCCGCAGACGCTCGGCGGTATGTGGGGTTTGCTGCGCGCCATGCGGGCTTTGCTGGACCAACGCGACGGCGCTTAGTCCAACTGGCACCAAACCGGAGTGTGGTCCGAGCATTTTTCCCAACCGCGCGGCGACTTATCGATGCCCGAGGCGCTCAGGCGGTCGGCGGCTTGCGGCGACAGCAGCAAATGATCGATGCGCAGGCCGTGATCGCGCGGCCAGGCTCCGGCGCGGTAGTCCCACCAGGAATACAGGTTCGGTTCGGGGTGCAGCGCGCGGAAGGCGTCGGTCAGGCCAAGGAACAGCAGGCGACGGAAGCGGCTGCGCTCTTCGGGGTGGAACAGAACCTGGCCGTCCATGCCAATGGGATCGAAGGTGTCGCCAGCTTCGGGAGCGACGTTGTAATCACCGCCAAGCACGAAGGCTTCCTCCAGCAACAGCAACTGCTCGGCCCGCTGGCGCACGGCATCAAGGAAGCCGAGCTTGACCGGAAAGCGTTCGGATTCGGTCGAGGTTCCCATCGGCACATAAATAGAGGCGACGCGAACGCCGTTCGCAAGCTTGGCTTCGATATAACGGGCCTCGCCGTTGTCGCCGTCCAACTCACGGATTTCCTCGACGATCGGCAGGCGCGACAGCACGGCGACGCCATTATAGGTTTTCTGCCCGCGTACCGCCACATGCCAGCCCCGGCTTTCCAACTCCAGGCGAGGGAACTCCTCGTCGATGCATTTGGTCTCTTGCAGTAGCACCACATCGGGTTTGGCGGTGTCTAGCCAGTCGAGCAAATGACCAAGGCGGGCTTTGACCGAATTGACGTTCCAAGTGGCGATTCGCGTTGTCATGAGCTCCAACATCCGGCGACGCGAAGCAGACCATTCCGCCGCGCGGTTAAGATCGACAATATCGTTGATCGGTTCGGCGATGTCACCCTTGGTCGAGGAAGTAGTGGTGCTCTCGACATGGTTGAATTTCCGCACCGCACACGTCTAGAGTGGGCCGCGCGGGAATACAGCGGAGGGGATGTCGGTGCGGAATTGGGCGTTGGGGGCCGTCGCGGCGCTGGTTCTGGCCATGTTGGCACCGATGGGGCAAGCCCAGGCGCAATGCGCTCGGCCGGGAATGCAGTCGCCAATGGTGCAGCTTAAGGTGGCGATCCCGCAAGTGCGCTATCGTCACGACGTCGATTTGCTGGGTCTGCCGAAAATCCGCGAGCGTTCGGTTGAATCCGCGCCGCCGGTCAAAGGTAAGCTGCTGGGGCTGACTGTCTATGGCGAAGGCTATCGCTATCGGATCCAGGATCGGAATTGGCGCGGCAGCGACGGGCGCTACTGCCATTGGCTGACTCGCGTCGATGCCGAATTGGCGATGCCCGAGATGACCGTCTATGTGGCCGCCAATTATCCCATCGGCAGCTGCGAATACAGTGTTATCCTGGAACATGAGAACACGCATGTGCGGATCACGCGCGGCGTTATGGCCCAGTTCACCCCGCGTTTCGATGCCGAGTTGCGGGCCGCCGTGGCTCGGATCAACCCAGTGGCATCACCGCATGCCGATCTCAGCGATGTGGCGGGGTTCCTCGATCAGGCGATTAAGCCGTTCATGCAGCAGTTGGTGGGTGAATTGGCGCGGGCCAATGGCGTGATCGATACCCCGGAAAGCTACCGGGCCGCCTCTGCCCGCTGCCAACATTGGTGAGGCGACATGACAATGCGACGACGGATGATGGTCGGGTTCGCTGTGGTCCTGGCGCTGAGTATCGTCGGCACGTCGTCGGGCAGGGCGCAATGCCCGCATATGCCGGGACTCGACAATCCCGCCGTCCGTCTGGAGGTGATGGAGCCGCAGTTGATCTATCGCCACGACGTCGATCTGTTCGGGCTGTCGAAAATTCGTAAAACTTTCGAGTCGGCGCCCAAAGGGACGTATATGCTGGGTGTTACCATGCGCAACGACCAGTTGAACCTGCAGATGAGAAGCACGACGGTGCAACTGTCCAAAGACCGCTACTGCCTATGGCCGACTGAAGTCACCGGCCAATTGGGAAATCGCAGCATGGACGTCTATGTCGCTGCCAACTACGTCACTGGAACCTGTGAATACAAAGTGGTTCTCGACCACGAAAACACTCATGTCTCGATCAACCGGTCGGTGATCAAGGCTTACGGCCCGCGCATCGAGGCGCAACTCCGCCTTGCCGTCAAAAGCACCCTGTTTCCCATGGTGGTCAACACAGCCGACAGTCAACAGGCACTCAAGACCCTGTCGGCGGCGGTACAGGGGCTGCTCAGCCAGATGGAGAACGAACTTCGCCAGCGCAACGGCGCCATCGACACGCCCGAGGCCTATCGCCGCACCGCCGCGCTCTGCCATAACTGGTTCCCCAAGGGAACCCTGCTGCCCCGCCAGGACTAACCCGTCACACCGAGAACGAACTGCCGCAGCCGCAGGTCGAAGTGGCGTTGGGGTTCTTGATCGAAAAGGCGGCGCCGACCAGATCCTCGACGAAGTCGATGGTCGCCCCGGCCAGCAAATCGAGCGAAGTATCGTCGATGACCACCGTCACGCCATACTGATCGAACGTTCGGTCGTCCTCATTGCGGGTCTGATCCAGCGAGAAGCTGTAGGAAAACCCCGAACAACCGCCGCCGCCGACGCTCAGGCGCAGCATCAGGGTGTCATTGCCTTCCATGCTGCGCAGCTTCTTAATGCGCTTGGCGGCGTTTTCGGTCAGCGAAATCTGGCGGTCGATGACGGCGGCTTCGTCCATGAATTAAGGCTCCCAAGGGAAATTCTGCGGCGCGCATGATAGGCCACCTCTTATCTAGGGTGGGGCAACAAAAATTTCAAATGCCGCGTTGCGATGGGACCGGTCCGGCTTGATGGTTGAACCATTGCTCGTCGCGGGGTAGTGTCCCGCCCATGACCACCAACCCCTTCCTCGCCCCCTACGCCTGCAAGCCGGAGAATAGCCGGGGCCGTCGCTTTGCCGAGGCGGAGAGCGAAACCCGCTCGCCGTTCCAGCGCGACCGCGACCGCATCATCCATTCCGAGGCGTTCCGCCGGCTGAAATATAAAACGCAGGTGTTCGTCTACCACGAGGGCGATAACTACCGCACCCGGCTGACGCATAGCCTGGAGGTGTCGCAGATTGCCCGGTCGGTCAGCCGCGTGTTGCGCCTGGATGAGGATCTGGCCGAGGCTTTGGCGCTGGCGCATGATTTGGGCCACACCCCGTTCGGCCATGCCGGCGAGGACGCGCTTCAGGAAATGACGGCGACGGTCGGCGGTTTCGACCATAACGCCCAATCCCTGCGCATCGTCACCAAGCTGGAACGACGCTATTACGACTTCGAAGGGCTGAACCTGACCTGGGAGACGCTGGAGGGGCTGGTCAAGCATAACGGCCCGTTGACCGGCTTCCCCGGCGCCAAGCCGCTGCCTTTAGCCATCGTCAGCTATGCCAGCAAGGAAGACCTGGAACTGGACAGCTATGCCAGCGCCGAGGCCCAGGTGGCGGCGTTGTCCGACGACATTGCCTATAACAACCACGACATCGACGACGGCTTGCGCGCCGGTCTGTTCCGTATCGAGGATCTGGCCGAGGTGCCGCTGGTCGGCCCGGTGTTCGCCAAGGTCAAGGCCGAGCATCCCGACATCGATCCGTCGCTGCATATCCACGAATCGGTGCGTCGCTTGATCGGTCTGATGGTCTCCGACCTGCTGACCGAAACCAAGCGCCGCATCGCCGAATTCAACCCGCAAAGCGTCACCGAGGTGCGCCGCCTGGGTAAGCCGCTGGTGGCGTTCTCCGCCGAAATGCGCGAGAACGATGCGGCCCTGAAGAAGTTTCTGTTCCACAACATGTACCGCCATTACAACGTCAATCGCATGACGTCGAAGGCACGGCGCGTGGTGAAGGATCTCTATACCCTCTTGCTGAACGAGCCGGAATGTCTGCCGCCCGAGTGGCAGAAGTCCTGCGATGGCAAGGGGAACCCTGGCACCGCCCGCGCGGTGGCTGATTACATCGCCGGAATGACCGACGTCAACGCTCTTGACGAGCATCGCCGCCTATTTGACCTGCAAGAGAAACCATGAACCTTTTCAAGACCTTCCGAGACGATATCGTCGCTGCTCTGACGCGGCTTGCTGACGCCGGCCGCCTGCCGGTCGGGCTGGACACCGCCAAGGTGACCGCCGAACCGCCGCGCGAGACCTCGCATGGCGATATTTCGACCAACGCCGCCATGGTGCTGTCCAAGCCGGCGGGGATGAAGCCGCGCGATATCGCTGAAATGCTGGCCGAGGAACTGAAGGCGCTGCCGTCGGTGATGTCCGCCGAAGTGGCTGGGCCGGGCTTCCTCAATTTACGTCTGGCCGATAGCTTCTGGTACGGCCAGTTGACCGACGTGCTGCGCGGCGGTCTCGCTTATGGCGATTCGACCATGGGACAGGGCGTCAAGGTCAATGTCGAATACGTTTCGGCCAACCCCACCGGCCCGATGCATATCGGCCACGCGCGCGGCGCCGTGTTCGGCGACGCTCTGGCCGGGTTGCTGGAAAAGGCTGGCTTCGACGTCACCCGCGAATATTACGTCAACGATGCCGGGGCTCAGGTGGATGTCCTGGCCCGCTCGGTTCATCTGCGCTACCGCGAAGCCTTGGGCGAAGTCATCGGCGACATCCCGGAAGGGCTGTATCCCGGCGATTATCTGGTGCCGTTGGGGCAAGCCATCGCCAAGGCTGACGGCGTCAAATGGCGCGATCTGCCGGAAGCCGAGTGGCTGCAGCATTTCCGCCTGACCGCCATTGACGCCATGATGGCGCTGATCCGCGAGGATCTGGAGGTGTTGGGCGTTAACCACAAGACCTTCACCTCCGAGCGCGGCTTGGTCGAGGGTGGCAAGGTCGATGCGGCTCTGGAGTTCCTCACGGCGCGCGGCCTGATCTATGAAGGCGTGCTGGAGCCCCCCAAGGGCAAGCTTCCCGACGATTGGGAGCCGCGCCCGCAGACCCTGTTCCGCGCCATCCAGTTCGGTGACGATGTGGACCGTCCGTTAAAAAAGTCGGACGGTTCGTGGACCTATTTCGCCTCCGACATTGCCTATCACCTGGACAAATACCGTCGCGGCTTCCCGCAGATGATCGATGTCTGGGGCGCCGATCACGGCGGCTATGTCAAGCGCATGCAGGCCGCCGTCAAAGCGGTGACCGAAGGCGGCGGGGCGCTGGACGTCAAGCTTTGCCAGATGGTCAATCTGATGAAGGATGGCGAGCCCTTCAAGATGAGCAAGCGCGCCGGCACCTTCGTCACCCTGCGCGACGTGGTCGACGAAGTGGGCCGGGGCGTGGTCCGTTTCATCATGCTGACCCGCAAGAACGACGCGCAACTCGACTTCGATCTGGTCAAGGTGCTGGAGCAGTCGCGCGACAATCCGGTGTTCTATGTGCAATACGCCCATGCGCGCGCCCATTCGGTCATCCGCCACGCCGTCGAGATGTTCCCCGACACCGATCTGTCGGGTAACGCATTGGCTGATGCCGCGCTGTCCCGCTTGACCGACCCGTCCGAGATTGCTTTGATCCGCCTTATGGCTGGATGGCCGCGTCAGGTGGAGGGTGCCGCCGAAGCGCACGAACCGCATCGTGTCGCTTTCTACCTTTACGATCTGGCGGCGGCGTTCCATGGTTTGTGGAACAAGGGCCGCGATGACGTGACGCTGCGGTTCCTAGTGGCCGAGGACAAAGAGCTGTCATTCGCCCGTCTGGCGCTGGTGCGCGCCGTCACCCAGGTGGTGGCGTCGGGTCTGGCGGTGTTCGGTGTCGAGCCGATGGAGGAGATGAGGTAGTCATGCCGTTGCGCGACGATCGCGGCTCGATGGATCGTGAGATCCTGGATATCATCCCGGAACGTTTTGATTCGGATCCGGATAGCCATTACGCCCGTAAAGGGGCGCATACCCGGCTGACCCTGACCATCGCCCTGGCTTTCCTGGCGGTGGCGGCGCTGGGTGTGGCCGCGCGTCAGATTTTCTTCGACAAACCCGCGCACGAGCAATCGGCGGGCGTCCCGGTGCTGCGCGCCGACGAACGTCCGATCAAGACCAAGCCTGGCCCCGACGATCGCGGCGGCATGGAAGTGCCCAACCGCGACAAGCTGGTTTATGAGCATATGGGCACCAGCGAGTCCGAGCCGCAGAGCGAAAGCCTGCTGCCGCCGCCCGAACAGCCGCAAGTGCCGCCGGCGGCGCAGCCGCGCAAACCGTCGATCAAGCCGGCCTTCCCGGCACC
>Ga0116225_1001879_pt1 | contig 14644 bp, 11 predicted proteins | sample Sb_taG_8_FD_88968 | JGI IMG/M metagenome (GOLD analysis project Ga0116225, IMG submission 88968) | Peat soil microbial communities from Weissenstadt, Germany - Sb_50d_c_BC metaG | ecosystem: Environmental > Terrestrial > Soil > Wetlands > Peat | place: Germany: Weissenstadt | collected 2010-09-21 | reverse complement strand
GAGCTCCCCGCCACGCCGCCCAAGCCGGGCAAGAGCCCGCTGGCCTTCCGGCTCAAGCTCGACGACGGCTCCGGGTTCGACCTGACCGAGCAGGGCACGCACAAGCGCCTGGCCGTATACCTGGTCCGCGACCCGGCCGAGGTCCCCGGAGTGGCCACGCTCGGGCCGGACCCGCTGGCCGCGGACTTCACCGTGGACACCCTGGCAGGCCTGCTGGCCGGACGCCGCACCCAGGTCAAGGGCGTGCTCCGCGACCAGCGGATCATCGCCGGCATCGGCAACGCCTACTCCGACGAGGTGCTGCACGTGGCCAAGATGTCACCGTTCAAGATCGCGTCCAGCATGACGCCGGCCGACGTGGCCACCTTGTACGACGCGATCTCCACGACGCTCACCGAAGCGGTCGAGCGGTCGGCGGGCCTGGCCGCCGCGGACCTGAAGGGCGAGAAAAAGAGCGGCCTGCGCGTCCACGGCCGGACCGGCCAGGCCTGCCCGGTGTGCGGCGATACCGTCCGGGAGGTCTCGTTCGCCGACTCCGCGCTCCAGTACTGCCCCACCTGCCAGACCGGCGGCAAGCCCCTGGCCGACCGCCGCCTGTCCCGCCTGCTCAAATAACGCCTCGGGCCTCGTCCTTGTCACGGACGCGCTCTAACCGGTGCGTAGCGGGTACCCTGTTCGGAAGACATCTTGGGGCTATAGCTCAGCTGGAAGAGCGTCTGGTTTGCATCCAGAAGGCCAGGGGTTCGAGTCCCCTTAGCTCCACAGGTCAGAGGCCACTTGCGATCTTGAAGGCCTCCGAGGAGAGCCAAACTAAGAGCCAAAGTCGGCGTACTATCCGTCGTATGACGGCTACTGCGCGCCGTTGTCCCGTCTCACTGAAGTTGGTCGCGTCTCACTGAACCTGGTCCGGTTCGGCTGGGTGTCTCGGTGAATGTGGTTTCGCCCGGCGTGTCGTTGTGCCGGATTTAGCCCTGATTGGCATAAAGTGACCGGTTATGGCCGGGTCGGCGGCTGCCGTGCGTCCGGTGATTCCCGCCTTCGGGGTCGAGTTCACCGGCAGCGACGGCGGCTGCTGCCGTGGGCGGCTTGGTGAGTTGTGGAGCACGCCGTTCGAGCGGGTGGCCCCGGTGCGGTCGTTTCCGTCGTTCCGCGGGCAGGTGAGCTTTCCCGGCTTCTATTACGCGGCCACGATGGATGCCCATGTCGGGTTCGAATCGTGGCTGGAACGCGACGTGGCGATGATGCTGGACTTCGACCCGGCGGTGGTCGCGTTCTCGTCGCAGCCGTTCTGGCTGACCTGGGCGCAGAACGGTAAGCAGCGGCGGCACGCCCCGGATTACTTCGCCCGGCTGGCCGATGGCACGGGGATGGTGATCGACGTCCGCCCTGATGACCGGATCGAGCCGCGTGATGCGGAGGCGTTCGCCGCGACCGAGCGTGCCTGCCGCGAGGTCGGCTGGCTGTTCCGGCGGACGGCCGGGCCTGGCGCGGTGCTGGCGGCGAACGTGCGGTGGCTGGCCGGCTACCGGCACCGGCGGTGTTACCGCGGCGACATCGCCGGGGTGCTGACTGGGGTGTTCGCGGAGCCGAAGCCGCTGATGGGCGGGACCTGCGAGGCCGGCGATCCGGTGGCGGTCCTGCCGGTGCTGTATCACCTGCTGTGGACGCGGGTGCTGGTCACCGATGTGACGGCGGGGCTGCTCGGGCCCGGCAGCGTGGTCTGCGTGAGGCAGGGGGGCGCGGGCCGGTGAGCACGTCGCGTCCTGGGGTCCTTCGGGTAGGTGTCCGGGTGCGCTTCGACGGGGCGGCTCAGACTGTGGTCGGGCTGTCGGGCACCTTGGTGCGCCTGGCCGGGCAGGACGGCCAGGCCAGCGTGGTGCAGCTTGCTCACCTGCTGGCTAGTGAGGGTTTCGAGATCATCGGCGGCGCGGACCGGGCGCGGCGGCCGCTGTCCGCGGCCGCGCTGGGCGGGGTTCCCGAGGACGCGGCTGGGGATGCCCTGCGGTGGGAGCGGCACATCGTTGAGGTTCTTACCGGCTTTCCCCCGGATGCGCCGCCTGGGACGGCGGCCCGGCCCGGGTATGACCCGGCGGTCTGTTCGCTGCCGCAGCGTGAGCAGGCGAAGGCGGCCGAGCTGACCGCGTCGGGTGAGAAAGTCAGTGCCCGGACGGTGAAACGTAAGCGGCAGCGGTATCAGGCCCGCGGCCTGGCCGGGCTGGTGGACTGGCGTGCCTGCCGGGCCAGGCCGGCCCAGGGCCGCACCGACGAGCGCGTGGTGGAGGCACTGCAGAAGGCCATCAGCGAGCAGGCAGGCGGGTCGACCCGGACGGCCAGCTTCTACCTGTGGCGGACCCGGCAGATCCTGGCCGGGCAGCACGGCCAGGACGTGGTCCCGATGCCGGCCAGGGCCACGTTCTACCGGTTGTTCGAGCGGGTCACCGAGGGCCTGCACACGACCGGCTCGGCCCGGACCCGCCAGTCGCTGGCCAACCGTCCCGGGCGTCCCTTCAGCCAGCTCGCCGCCAGCCGCCCCGGTGAGGTGGTGGAGATCGATTCCACCCCGTTCGACGTCATGGTGCTGCTGGATGACGGCGTTGCGGGCCGGGCCGAGCTGACGGGCATGGTGGACCTGGCGACCCGCACGGTCACCGCGGCGGTGCTGCGTCCGACGACCAAATCGGTGGATGCCTCGCTGCTGCTGGCCCGCACCGTGACACCGGAGCCGATGCGGCCGGGCTGGTCCGAGGCGCTGAGCATGGCCCGCTCGGCCCTGCCCCGCCGGCGGCTGCTTGAGCTGGACCAGCGGCTGCAGCACGCCGCGGCCCGTCCCGTCATCGTCCCGGAGACGATCGTGTGCGATCACGGGAAGGCGTTCATTTCCCAGAACTTCCGGTCCTCGTGCCGGCTGCTCGGCATCACCTTGCAGCCGGCTCACCCGCGCACCCCGACCGACAAGCCGCATATCGAACGCACCCTCGGATCCGTTGCCTCGCTATTTGCCCAGTTTGTCTCTGGTTACCTCGGCCGCTCAGCGGAGTTCCGCGGCCGCGAGGCGGGGAGGGAGCCGCTGTGGTCGCTGATGGAATTGCAGGAGCTGCTGGATGAGTGGCTTATCGCTTCGTGGCAGAACCGGCCGCACGACGGGCTCCGCGACCCGGCCGCGCCAGGCCGGGCGTTCACCCCGAACGAGAAGTACGCAGCTCTGGTCCAGGCTGCCGGGTACGTGCCGGTCGCACTGTCGGCTGAGGATTACATTGAGCTGCTGCCCGCGGCCTGGCGGGCGATCAACGCCTATGGCGTCAAGATCAGCCACCGGGTCTACGACAGCGAGGAACTGAACCCGTTCCGCGGGCAGCGCTCGGGCGTCCCCGCAAAGCAGAACCTGTGGGAGATCCACCGCGATCCCTACGACGTGTCCCGGGTCTGGGTCCGCAATCACTGGGACGGCGGCTGGATCACCGTGTTCTGGAACCACCTGTCCACGGCACCTGCGCCGTTCGGCGAGCTGGCCTGGGATCATGCCCGCCGGCAGCTGGCCGCCGGCGGCGGGGAACCAGCTGGGCACGAGATCGCCCGGGCTGTGGACTTCCTGCTGCAGCGAGCCCGCCAAGGCCCCGGGGAACCGGGCCGTCCCGCCCGCGAGCCCGGCGCGAAAGACCGCCGGGTCGCCGCCCGCACCAAGGCCACCGCGCAGCACGCCTGGCCCCGGCCTGAACCCCTGGCCGCTCCGGCAGGCAACGGCGAGCCCGCACAGACGCCGGGCGAACCGCCTGAGGACAGGCTCGCCGACGTCGTGCCGCTCGCGGTCTTCGACGCCCGGGAGGAGGCCGGCAGGTGGTGGTAGCCGGCAAGGCACGGGAGGCTAGCGGCCAGTGCCGCGAGCCCACCACCACCTTGAGCGGATGGCGGCAGTTCGTGGATGCCGCACCTGCCACGTTCGACCTGCTGCCCGATGCCGCGCGGGCCGGCCTGGCGGCCGGGAGCAGGGCGGCCTATGACGAGGCCAGGATCAGCTACCACTCCGAGCTGGTGGTCGTGGCGACCTCCACGCTGCGGGAGGTGGCCCGGCAGGGCCGGCTGCTCACCATGCTGAACCGGCGGGAGATCTCCGCCCGGCGCGGGCTGATCGTGTCCGGCCTGCCGGCCACGGGGAAGAGCACCGCGCTGAAGCAGCTGGGCCGCACCCACGAGCTCATGGTGCGGGAACGTTACCCGGGCACCGGCCGGATCCCGGTGGTCTACGTGACCACGCCGCCGAGAGGATCGCCGCGGAAGCTGGCGATGGAGTTCGCCCGGTTCCTGGGCCTGCCGCCGGTGCGGCGCGGGCAGAACACCACCGACATCGCCGATGCGGTCTGCCAGGTGCTCATCGACGCCCGCGCCGACCTGGTGCTGGTCGATTTTACCGACCGTAGTCACAGCTGTTCTTGATGTCCGTCTGGTTTGCGTTCCGGGACGTTCCGTGATCATTTACCGACTTAGGCCGGGACGTCCGCCCTGTTCGCAGGTATCAGTTCGGAGGGCATGTGGCTCGGCAAGTGGTGATCGGTCAGCTCAGGGTGCAGAAGCTGACGAGGGGGAACGGGCGGCGATCGTGTACGATCGTCTGGCCGGAGGGGACGGAGCATCCGGAGGCGGACCGGTTCCTGCGTCGGCACGAGGGGTCGGGTACTCAGCGGACCTATGCCTATCTGCTCGTCGATCATCTGCGGTGGCTGGAGCGGGAGTGCCTGGAGTTCGGGGCGGTGACGCTACGCGATCTTGAGCGGTACATGGGGATCGTCGGAGCTGAGGTCGCGATGCCGCTCGGGGAGCCGTGGCGGGTCGGCAGGCGTCCGTACGGCCGGGCCGCGCTCTCCACGGCAGCGGCCTGCCTGAAGGGCTTCTACCTGCACCAGTCTGCGCTCGGGGTGAACAGTGACCTGGGCGGGAAGCTCGGCCGGGGCAGGCTGCCGACCCGGGCCGACCGGTCTCGCTCGTTCCTGGGCCATGTGAAGGCCGAGATGCCGGCGAACCCGCTGGCGCCCCGGGGCCCGCACCGCCGGCATCCCAAGATGCTCCCGGACGGGGCACGAGAGCGGCTGCTGGCCGCGGTGAACAGCGCCCGCGACGCCGTCACGGTGACCTGGCTGGCCGACGGGGGCCTGCGGATCGGTGAATTGTGCGGGCTGCACCTGGTGGACCTGCACCTGCGGGACGGGGCGGCCTGCGGGCAGTGCCGGAGCCCGCACGTGCATGTCTGTCACCGGCCCGGCAACCCCAACGGCGCCGAGGCCAAGACCAAGCATCCGTGGCGGGTCGAAGACGGGACGGTGACCGGCGGGCTGGTCAAGCGGGTCAGCCCGGCGATGGTGCACGCCTACTTCGACTACATGACCAGCGAATATCCCCGTGACCGTGCAGGGCACGGGATGCTGCTGGTCCAGCTGCACGGGGCGAACGCAGGGCAGCCGTGGGCACCGGTGGGAGCGCGGCGGATGCTCGGCCGGGCCGGGGAGCGAGCCGGCCTGGGAAGGGTAAAACCGCACGAGTTCCGGCACTCGTTCACGAGTGCTGTTCTTGAGGCTTCGGGCGGTGACCTGCTGATCGCCCGCGATGCGGGCGGGTGGGCCTCCACCGCGGTGGTCGATGAGATCTACGCGCACGTCGACGTGCACGACAGCGCGTTCGACGCGGCGCTGCGCACGGTCTGGGGTGAGGTGCGTTGAGGCGGCAGGAGTACCTGCGGCCGCTGCTGGCCGATCGTCCGGGCCAGGTCGGCCGGGACCGGCTGGAGATCCTGGCCGCGTTGATCGCCGGGCCGTCATTCGATCCGGTCTACCGGCCCGACATCATCACGATTCCGGGTGGTCACCCGGTCTACCGGTGGGCCTGCGTGGTCGCCGATTGCGAGCGGCCGCGCGCGGGCGGGTCGGACTTGTGCTCGGTTCATCAGGGGCAGTGGGCCGGCGAGAGCGCGCGCGGCGTGGGCATGGCCGCGTTCGTGACCGCAGCGGACGGTCTGGATGAGCGGGTCGGATCGCGGGAGGCTATCTGCCGGATCTGTCCTGGACGGCCCGCGGCGCACAGCGACCTGCGGCTATGCCAGCGGCATCTGAGCAGGTGGACCTTCCGCAGGAACGAGGCGGGTGGGGCAGGTCAGGGTGCGGACTTCGCGCTCTGGGTGAGCGAGGAGCAGCCCTGCGCCGCCTACGGGTCATGCGGCGTGGCCATCTGCCCGAGCCTGGCCGATTCTCCGCTGGGGTTGTGCGCCTGGCACAGCAGCCGCTACCGCCGTGACGGCGCGCCCGGCAGGGCGGCTATGCCGGGGAGCTGGTGGCAGCGGTATGAGCGGTGCGGGAAGCCCGTCCCGCTTGAGTACGCCGACCAGGCGGCGTTCCGGCGCTGGTGCGAGACGGTCTCCGCGCAGCCGTGGCCAGGGCAGGTCAACCTGCGCGGGCTGCGTCCGCTGGTGAGAGCGGAGATCCAGTGGGGCTTGTTCGTGCACGCCCAGCGGGCCCGGCCGACTCGATGGGACCTTGGCTGGATCCGCGCCCTGGTGACTACCTGCCGGGCCCTTGAGGTGAACTCGCTGGTCGATTTCGAGTTCGGGGCCGGCAGCTCCCCGGAGTTCACTGGCGCGATCGCCAAGGAGATCTTGCACGAGCTGAGACTCGTCTACTTCACCCCGGCCGAGGCCAGGGACGCCGGGTTCCTGGAGACCGAGCACTTCGGGGTGCTGTTCCCGCATCGCATGAGCCATTTCGACCTGACGAGCATCCCGCAGCGCTGGCTACGGGACCTGACCTGGGACTACCTGGCTGATCTGCTGCGATCACCGCGCTGCCCGAGATCGGGCGGCCCGTTCGACGGCTATCGCCGGGCCGCCCTGGAGCTGGGGGTCTTCATGGAACTCGAGGCGCCGGGCGGAGGTCATGACCCCGCCGTCCTGCGAGGGGAACACGCCCGGCGATTCGTCGCCGATCAGCGGCACCGTGAACGCGAGGGCCAGGAATCGCTGGCGGTCAGACGGCCGGGCGGGGCCGCGGGCATCGTGACCGTGACCACCCGGTCGGTGGTGTTCAACGCGATCCGCAAGCTGCTGCGCGACGCGCTGGACACCGGCGTCGCCGACAAACTGGGCCTGGACAGGGAGTTCATCACCGCGCTCCCCGCCGCCGGCGCCACCACGGGCAGGACCGCACGCCGGCCCTTCCCCGACGAGGTCGCCCGGGCGCTGGCAGCCGAAGCCAGCCTCGCAGAGCTGGCCGCCGCCTATGACCCCAGCGACAACGGGGCCCGTGACATCTGGGAGACCACTGTCACCACCGGCCGCCGGATCGGCGAGGTCATCAAGGTGCGGTGGGACTGCATCGGCCGTTACGGCGGGCTGGCGATGTTCTGGCACGACCAGACCAAGGTCGGCAACTACGATGCCGCGATCCGGATCCCCGAGCGTCTCTACGATGTTCTCGCCGGACGCCAGCGCAAGACCCTGGACCGGTTCACCGCCCGCTACGGCTACCGGCCGGCCGGCGCGCAACGCTCCCAGCTCGCGTTGTTCCCCACGACCTACCGCAGCAACGACGGAACGGTGCCGCTCACTCACCAGTGGTTCTACAGCCGGTTCCGGCCCTGGGTGGACGCCATGGACCTCGGCCATTTCGTCCCGCACCAGGCCAGGCACACCCTGGCCACCAGCCTGCTCCGTCATGGCGCGACCCTGACCCACATCCGCAGGTATCTCGGCCATGTCAGCGACCGGATGGCGGAACACTACGTCCACCTTTCCCATTCAGACCTGGAGAACGTACTGCAGCACGTCTGGGTCGCAGGGCCGGGAACCGCCAGCCCCGGTGAGCTCCTCGCCGGGACCGCGGCCCCGCTCAGCCAGGCCGAGGCCCAGGCCCTGGCGGTGGACCTGTCGCGGCGCAGCACCCCCGCCGAGGGAGGGTTCTGCACCTGGCAGCCGTCGTCGACGGCGGCGCCTGCCCGTGGAACCTGGCCCCGTTAACTGAACTAACTCCGATATTTCAGCAGTTCATGGCGGGTTTTCGCCACTGGCGCTAATTTGTCCGCGTGATCGAATCGGATGAGGAACAGGGACGCGACCTGCCGCGGCTGGTGGTGTCGCGGGCGGGCCGTCTCGTGGCCACTGGCGATGCCCATGAGCCGTATCGCATCGTGGGGCCTGGCGGCGAGGTTGTGGAGCCGGTGTCGGTTTTCCTGCGGGACCTGCTGGCGTCGGGGAAGTCGGAGTCGACGCTGAGGTCGTACTCGGTTGATCTGCTGCGGTGGTGGCGGTTCCTGGACGCGGTCGACGTGGAGTGGGATCGTGCGTCGCGGGTCGAGGCGAGGGATTTCAGCTGCTGGATCCAGCTGACGGCCAAGCAGCGGCTGCAGACGTCCCGGCCGCGGGCGGCGCGCCTGTCCTCGCGGGCAGCGGGGGCACCGAACCCGGTGACCGGCAAGCCGGCGTCCGGTGACGGCTATGCGCCGTCCACGGTGGCGCATAGCGAGACGGTGCTGCGGCGGTTCTACGACTTCCACCGCGACTGCGGGACCGGCCCGGTCCTGAACCCGTTCCCGCTGGATGCCTCCCGCCGCCGTCGCGGCCGCCCGCACGCGCATCACAACCCGATGGATGAGTGGAGGCCCGAGCGGACGGGGCGTTACCGGCCGACGGTGCCTAAGCGGATCCCGCGGGCGATCCCCGACGGCTGGTTCGACAAGCTGTTCGCGTCGCTGGCGTCGGACCGGGACCGGGCACTGGTCGCGTTCTGGATCTCCACCGGGGCAAGGGCCTCGGAACTGCTGGGCATGCGCCAGTGCGACTTCAAGCCCGGCGAGCAGCTGATCAGCGTGGTCCGCAAAGGCACCCGGGCGGTCCAGGAGCTCCCGGCGTCGACGGACGCGTTCGTGTGGCACCGGCTCTACCAGCAGGAGCTGCTGCGGATGGGAGTGCCCCGTGGCCGGCGGCAGCCGGCCTGGTGGACATTGCGGCGTCCTTACCGGCCGCTGAGCTATCACGGGGCGCACCGGATGTTCGAGCGGGTCAACGCCTCGCTCGGAGCGGACTGGACCTTGCATGACCTCCGGCACAGTGCAGCGGCCAGAATGTCTCGCGATGATCAGCTCAGCCTGACTGACGTGCAATGGGTGATGGGTCATGCACATTTGTCCACGACGGAAATTTACCTGACGCCCGCCCGAGACGAGGTGATCGAGGGCGTGCTCGCCCATCATGCCCGGCAGTCCCGTGTCCGGGAGACGCCCCCGCAGCCCGCGCCGGGCTATGACCCGCAGTCGCTGTCGGTGCTGTTCGGGAGGCCGTCATGACGTCCGTCGCCAAGCACATGGCCCGCAGGAAACCAGGGGAATCGCCGGCGACGGCCCCGGAGCAGCACCGGCGCAACAGCCAGCTGCGGGAGCAGTTCCCGCCCCGGCCTGCGCAGCCGTGGTGGCCGGAAACTGCCCAGGATCAGGCAGCCGTACTGCAGCGCCTGACCTCGCCGCCGTTCACGCCGGAGGGCGGCTCGGCCCGGGCAGCGCGCCGGCGGGGAACTGCCAAGATCCTCCGCTGGCTGGCCTCCTTCCCAGGGGACACATGGCAGCAGCGCTGGGAGGCATCCGGCGTGGAGGCCGTCTCGGGCTCCTCATGGGTGGAACTGCCCCTGGCCTGGTTCCGCGAGAACGGGGAGAAAGCCTCCTGCAACGCGGGCGACCTGTCGTCGGGACTGCTGATGCTCTCCTGCGCGGACGTAGTCCGCCCCGGCCTGGCCTGGATGCTGACGCGCGTCAATCATCACCTGGCCCTGGTCATGGCGGAGACACGCGACCCTGCCGGGTTCGCCCAGCTGCGCGAGCTGGCCGAGGCCGGGCCTGACGCGGCCCGGAAGGACGCCCGGCTCGCGGCGACCAGGATCGCGACCCTGCTGGCCTGCAAGGGCGGCGTCATCAGCGACATCACCGTCGGAGATTGCGTGGAGCTGGCCGATACCCAGCGGCGGGTGCAGGCCCGCGGCGGCCAGAAGAAAGTCGACTTCTACCTCCGCCTCCACGCCCTCGGGATCTTCCCCGCAGACGCCCCGGCCACGATCCGCGCGTTCGGCATGGCCCGGGGACAGCTCACCGTCGAGGAACTCGTCGACCGCTACCGGCTGCAGTGCAAGCCGGTCCGCGACCTGCTCGTGGACTACCTGCGGGAACGGCAGCCCGCACTCGACTACGCCAGCATGCAGGCCATCGCCTCGACCCTGGCCGGCCTGTTCTGGGCCAGGATCGAGGCCCTGTCCCCGGGCATCAGCACGCTGCGGCTGCCGCCGGACGTCGCACGCGCCTGGAAAGAGGACCTGCTGACCGTCAACCGCAGCGTCACCGGCCCCGACGGGCAGAAGACCGTCGTCACGAGACCGCGGCTGAACGCCAAGGGCGAACTGCTGCGGGTGCGGGCGTTCTACCTCGACATCGCCCAGTGGGCCACCGAGGAACCGGAACGCTGGGCGCAGTGGGCGGTCCCGAGCCCGGTCAGCGACGCCGAGGTCAGCTGGGCCAAGGAACGCAGGCGCCGCAAGGCCAGGATGGACCAGCGGACCCGCGAGCGGCTGCCCGTCCTGCCCGTCCTCACCCGCACCGCCGCCGAGCGCAAGACCGCGGCGGCCACCCGGCTGCAGGCCGCCATCGCGACACCGCCCGGACAGGTCATCGAGGGCACCGGCGGAATGCTCCGCCGGGCCGTGGCCCCCAAGGCCACCGGGCGGCACGTGTGGGCCGAGGACACCGCCGCCGGCAAGCGCCGCAACCTGTCGTATGAGGAAGAAGAAGCATTCTGGGCCTTCGCCGCCATCGAGGTCCTGCGACTGACCGGCATCCGCTGCGAGGAGCTGCTGGAACTCACCCACCACAGCATCACCGAGTACCGGCTGCCCACGACCGGCGAGCTCGTCCCGCTGCTCCAGATCGCCCCGAGCAAGACCGATACGGAGAGATTGCTCCTGGTCAGCCCCGAGCTTGCCGACGTCTTGTCCGCGATCATCCGCCGGGTCCGCGGTCCCGGCGGCGCCGTCCCGCTCACCGTCTCCTACGACATCAAGGAACGGGTCTGGAACCCGCCCATGCCGCTGCTATTCCAGCGGAACATCGGCAGCGAGAAGCGGGCATACACCCCCAACGCGATCCGCAACCTGCTCATCAATGCGCTCGCCGCGACCGGCCTGACCGACACCGTCGGCGACCCGCTCATGTTCTCTCCGCACGATTTTCGAAGAATCTTCGTGACCGACGCCATTATGAGCGGCCTGCCGCCGCATATCGCCCAGGTCATCTGCGGGCACAAGAACATCGACACCACGATCGGCTACAAGGCGGTCTATCCTGCAGAGGCGATCGAGGCGCACAGGGCATTCATCGCCCGCCGCCGGGCGACCAGGCCCGGCGAGGAATACCGTACTCCCACCGAGGAGGAATGGGACGCCTTCCTCGCCCATTTCGAAAAGCGGAAAGTATCGGTCGGCACCTGCGCCCGCGCATTCGCGTCACCCTGCGTCCGTGTCAGGTGCTCGCTCCTGAGGCCGGACCCAGCCCAGCGCGGACGGCTGGAGGAAATCCGGGACAACCTGCACGACCGCATTGCCGAGGCCGAACGCGAGGGCTGGCTCGGCGAGATCGAGGGCCTCAAGGTCAGCCTCGCCGGCACCGAGGACAAGCTCGCCCAGATCGACACGGCCCTGCAACGCCGGGAACAGGCCGTCCACCTCGGCATGCCCGTGTTCCCCGACATCGCGGGCCGCTCCGTCCCGCCAGCCCCGGAAGGAAGCTTGTGACCACCGTGAATCCCCGCCATCTCGGCGACGCGCTGCGCGCCGGCGCCCGCGGCATCTATCCCCTCGAAGCCGGCACCAGCCTGCTCATCGAGTGCGGCAACTGGCTGCATCGCGAGGACTTCACCAGCAGGTTCATCACTGCCGGCACCAGCATCAGCGACGGCATCACCCTGCTCGCCAGCACTGACTGGGAAGCCGCTGTCACCGCCCTGCACGCCGGCGAGTTGCCGGCCAGCGGAGGGGAACGGCGCATGCTCCTTCTAGCCGCCAGCATCGCCGGCGGAACCCCGGTCAGCCTCAACGACACCCTGCCCGGCATCGACCAGCGCAATGCCAGCCTCGTGATCAGCGCCATCCGCCACGCCTGCGGCCGGCCACCAGACGCCGGCGCGCACTGACCAGCCCTGCCCGGCAGCCCTCACAGCAAGGACCATCTGATGTTCGTCTACGCACTGGCCCAGCCCATCGACTTCTTCGACGGACTCATCCCGCTGCCCCGGTGGATCGCCGAAGACCCCGGCAGCAACACCGCCTGGGCGCTACGCGCCACGCTCGCCCTGGCCGACACGCGCGCAGAGGCCGGCTGGACGGGCGGCATGCGCCACCTTCCCTCCATCGGCGCCCTTCCGGTCCCCGGCACGACCGAGCTGTTCATGGTGGTCAAGCAGGACACCGGCGGCACCTGCTTCGTCGTCAGCAACAGCCCGATGGACTGGCTGCTGGAGCACTGCAGCCGCCATGCCCATGCCCGCGACCGGGACATCGGCGCATGGGAACACACCACTCGATCTGACCTGCGTGACGCCGACATCCAAGCCGGGTCCGTCGCCGTGCCCGGCAATCACGACGAGCCGCCGTTCTAGCCAAGTTCCGGATCTCGACGCCGAGACGGTCAGATTCCGGCAGTTCAGCGCGTCCCGCTCGCTAGTTCAGAGAAGACCGCCGCAACGCGGGCCTCGTCGTCAGCGCTGTCGCCCATGCCGCCGGGCTTCCAGATCCACATCAAGAAACAGACAAAAGATACCTAAACGGTTAGTTCAGAGAAGACTGCCACAACTGCGACAAGTTCGTCCTGTCCGGCGCCGACCTGCTCTACTGGCGGCGCAAGCGCGAGCAGTGGCGGCTGCTGGCCGAGGGAGCCCCCGACGACGCCACCGCCTCCTACCTGCACGACTACTTCGAGCCCACCGCCCGCGCCATCGACGGCCTGGAGAAGGCCCTGGCCGGGCTCGGCCTCCTCGACGATGCCCTCGCCCTGGACCTGCGCAAGCCCCAGGACTACTTCCACCGCGTCTGGAACACCGCGTTCCTGGCCACCGACCTCGCCAAGGCCGGCAGCGAAGCCGACCAGTACGACGGCGAGGACGAAACTGAGCACGCCGATCCCGCCCCGGCGGCGCAATGAGCGCCGGAACCGCGAGCCGGGACGAGCCGAAGACCGCAGCCGCTCTCGCGGCGCGCCGCAGCAGCGCCCAGGCTGCACTCGGACGTGTTCACGACGCACTCGCCCGGATGCGCCGTGAGAAGACACCGGTCACCGTCGCCGCAGTCAGCCGGCGGGCGGGCGTCTCCCGCACCTTTCTCTACAGCAACCCCGAAGCCAGAACCGCGGTGGCCGACGCCACCGAGGCCAGCAGCCTCCGGCAAGCCGGCGACCGGGCCGCTCAGGACACCGGGCAGGAGGCGACCTGGAGGGAACGCGCCCTCAACGCCGAAGACGCGCTGAAAGCCGCCCGCGCCGAGATCGTCCAGCAGCGCACCCGGATCGGCGAGCTCCTCGGCCAAGTCCGGGACCTGGAAGCCGAGTGGACGAAGGAATCCATCCAGCGCATCACCACTGAGAACACCACCCTCAAACAGCGAGTACGGCAACTCACCACCGACAACCGGACCCTGGACGAACGGCTCACAGCTGCCCGCTCCAACCTGCGGTTCCAGGACCGGCGCCTCGCCGGCCTCGAAGCCCAGATCCTGGATCAGCCCGCACAAATAGCCAAGCCCGACCTCGATCGCTAGGCGGCAGGGGCCGGGGGCTGAGGTTGCCGATCCCGCCCCCGGCCGCTGAAGCCAAGGCCGTCAGGCTGTTGCCGTGAGCACGGTCACTCGCTGCCCGGGGGGAACGAGGAGGGTCGCCGAGCCATGGCCGTCCACCGTGAGGACGTAGCGGTCGATGACCGCGCGGCGCCCGTCCTCGGCGGGCGTGACTGGCACCGAACCGCCGGTGAGGACGGCGGTGTCGAGGTACTGGACGGGCCGGGCCTGGCCCCGCACCCAGGGCCGGCCCGGGTTCGGGGTGCCGATCAGGTACCTGAACCGGTCGGACGGGTGTCCCGAGAACACCACACGTCCGTCCTCGTTACGGTCCCAGTCGTCGATCTCGAACGCGGTGACCACTTCGTTCTGGTAGATACCGAGGATCGCGTCTCCGTAGGTGGCCAGGGCGTCATCGGTGATCTGGGCCCAGGCCTCGAGCGTCGCGCGCTCGGGGGTGTCCCTGTCTGCCAGCACGTCTGGCCACGTCGCGGGGAGGTGAACGAGAATCATGAGGTCTCCTATCCGGCCGTTGATGATGAAGTCATCATAGCAATATGTTGTTACAACATCAAGCGGAATCGCCCGCCGTGCGCCGGAACCCAAGGCAACGCCATCCTGCGCCGACTGGTCCGCGGGCCGCGACAGCCGCCGGGCGGATCCCGACGGCGCCGACAAGCAGCACAGCCGAAACGGGCAACCTTCCCAAAGCCCCCCGGCACCCGTCGAGAACATGTAAGCTACGTATTAGCGCAGGTCAGAGGCCATTCGAGACTCCCTGCGGTCGGTAAAGTCGATGAGATCCACAACCT
>Ga0116225_1001857_pt1 | contig 14736 bp, 19 predicted proteins | sample Sb_taG_8_FD_88968 | JGI IMG/M metagenome (GOLD analysis project Ga0116225, IMG submission 88968) | Peat soil microbial communities from Weissenstadt, Germany - Sb_50d_c_BC metaG | ecosystem: Environmental > Terrestrial > Soil > Wetlands > Peat | place: Germany: Weissenstadt | collected 2010-09-21 | reverse complement strand
GATCAATAAGCAGGGCGAGCCGATCGGCACCCGTATTTTTGGCCCGGTGACCCGTGAGCTCCGTGCGAAGAAGTTTATGAAGATCATCTCCTTGGCCCCCGAGGTGTTGTAATGGCCGCGAAGATCAAAAAAGGCGATCAGATCATTGTGATCGCCGGCAAGGACAAGGGCAAAAAAGGCGAAGTGATTCGCTCGATCCCGTCCGAGAATCGCGTGGTCGTGCAGGGCATCAACATGGTGACCAAGCACACCAAGCCCAGCATGACGACCCAGGGTGGCCTGGTGAAGCAGGAGGCGGCCATTCACGTCTCCAACGTCGCGCATGTCGACCCCAAGAGCAATGAAGCGACCCGCGTCGGCTTCAAGATCCTTGAGGACGGCCGCAAGGTCCGCATCGCCCGCAAGTCGGGCGAGCAGATCGATCGCTGAGGGAGACTCCAGAATGGCTTCGCGCTTCCGTGAGCACTACGAGACCGTGGTCAAGAAGGCCATGCTCGACCAGTTTAACTATGCGAACCCCATGCAGGTTCCGCGTCTCGAGAAAATCGTCATCAACATGGGCGTCGGTGAAGCCGCCCAGGATGCGAAGAAAATCGAAGGCGCCGTGACCGATCTGACCGCCATTGCGGGTCAGAAGCCGGTGGTGACCCGCGCCAAGACCTCGATCGCCGCTTTCAAGCTGCGTGAGAACCAGGTCGTCGGCGTCAAGGTGACCCTGCGCAAGGAACGCATGTACGAGTTCCTCGACCGCCTGATCACCATTGCCCTGCCGCGCGTCCGCGATTTCCGCGGCGTCAACGGCAAGAGCTTCGACGGCCGCGGCAACTACGCGCTCGGTCTCAAGGAACAGCTCGTGTTCCCCGAGATCAATTACGACCGCGTTGACCGCATCCGTGGCATGGACATCGTGTTCGTGACGACGGCTCCGACCGATGAGGAGGCCAAGGCCCTCCTCAAGGCATTCGATATGCCTTTCGTCGCCTGAACCGATAGGAGATCAGACAATGGCAAAGACTAGCTCTGTCGAGCGCAATAAAAAGCGCGAGAAGCTGGCCAAGCAGTACGCGCCGCGACGCGCCAAGCTGAAGGCCCTCGTGAAGGACCATGACGCCAGCCCCGAGGATCGTTTCGAGGCGGTGTTGAAGTTGGCCGAACTGCCGCGCAATTCGTCGGCGACCCGCGTCCGCCTGCGTTGCTTGGTGACCGGTCGCCCGCGTGGCAACTATCGTAAGTTCAAGCTGTGCCGTATCCAGCTGCGGGAACTTGGCTCCAAGGGCCAGATCCCCGGCATGGTTAAGTCGAGCTGGTAAGGAGACGCCCAGATGATGACCGATCCCCTTGGGGATATGCTGACGCGTATCCGTAACGGCCAGATGGCTCGCAAGAACAGCGTGGTTGCCCAGGCCTCCCGTCTTCGCGCCAATGTGCTTGAGGTTCTCAAGCGCGAAGGCTACATCCGTGGTTACTCGCAGGCCGACGTTCGCACCGGCATCGCCGAGCTGACCATCGAGCTGAAGTATCACGAAGGTCAGGCTGTGATTCGGACCATTTCCCGAGTCTCCAAGCCCGGTCGCCGCGTGTATTCGAAGATCAAGGACCTGCCGAAGGTTTCCAACGGCCTGGGTATCTCGATCCTGTCGACGCCGCGTGGCGTGATGTCCGACGCAGAAGCCCGCGCTGCCAATGTTGGCGGCGAAGTCCTCTGCCAGGTCTTCTAAGGAGCCCGAGAGATGTCGCGAGTCGGTAAATATCCCGTGGTGGTGCCGAACGGCGTCACCGTCTCCGTCTCCGAGACGGAGGTTTCCGTCGTTGGCAAGCTGGGCACTTCGGTGCTCTCGATTGTCGACGCCGTCGAAACCACCCTCGAAGGCAACCAGGTGTGGGTCAAGCCGCGCAACACGACCAAACGTGCGCGCATGATGTGGGGCACCACCCGCGCTTTGATCAATAATATGGTCAAGGGCGTGAGCGAAGGCTTCACCGTCAACCTTGAGATCAACGGCGTCGGTTATCGCGCCGCGGTTGCGGGCGATGTCCTGCAGTTGCAGCTCGGTTATTCGCACGACGTGAACTATCCGATCCCCGCTGACCTTTCCATCAAGTGCGAGAAGCCGACCAGCATCTCGATCACCGGAAAGGACCGCCAGCGCGTCGGTCAGGTCGCCGCCGAGATCCGCGCGTATCGTGGCCCCGAGCCCTACAAGGGCAAGGGCGTCAAGTACGCCACCGAAACGATCCTCCGCAAGGAAGGCAAGAAGAAGTAGGGCCGCGCCATGTTGTCGTCGAAAGACCTTTTCCAGCGCCGTCAGCAGCGCAACCGCTTCGCCCTCCGCAAGAAGGCTGGTGGCCGTGCGCGCCTTTCGGTGTTCCGTTCGTCCAAGCATATCTACGCTCAGATTATCGATGACGTGAAGGGGGCCACCCTGGCTTCCGCCTCGTCGCTCGAAGCCGATCTGAAGGCAGAGCTGAAGACGGGCGCCGACGTTTCCGCCGCCATTCGCGTTGGCAAGCTGCTTGCCGAACGGGCCCTTGCGGCCGGCATCACCGAGGTGGTGTTTGATCGTGGCGGTTACATCTATCATGGCCGGGTCAAGGCCCTGGCCGACGCCGCCCGCGAAGGCGGGTTGTCGTTCTAAAGGGATCAAGACATGGCTCGTAACCCAAATCCCGAACGTACAGCCGATCGCCCCCAGCGGGGCGAGCGGTCCGACCGTGGTCGCGGTCGTTCGGATAACCAGAACCGCGGCGCAGATCGTGAAGAAAGCGATATCGTCGACAAGCTGGTGCACATCAACCGCGTCGCCAAGGTGGTGAAGGGCGGCCGTCGTTTCGCTTTCGCCGCCCTGGTCGTGGTGGGTGACGCCAAAGGCCGCGTCGGCTACGGCTCCGGCAAGGCTCGCGAAGTCCCGGAAGCCATCCGCAAGGCGACCGAGCAGGCCAAGCGCAACATGATCCGTGTCGCCCTCCGCGAGGGCCGCACGCTGCATCATGATGCGAATGGTCACTTCGGTGCCGGCCGTGTCGTCCTGCGTGCCGCTCCGGCTGGTACCGGCATCATCGCCGGCGGCCCGATGCGCGCCGTGTTCGAGACGATGGGTGTGCAGGACGTGGTTGCCAAGTGCATTGGCACCTCGAACCCGCACAACATGATCAAGGCCACCTTCGACGCCCTGGTGAACGTTGCCAGCCCGCGTGCCATCGCTGCCAAGCGTGGCAAGAAGGTCGGTGAGATCGTCGGTCGCCGTGATGGCGCCGCCGCCGCTACCGCCAAGGAGTGATCATGATGGCTCAGAAAACCGTCAAGGTGACGCAGGTCGGTAGCCCCATCGGTCGGACCAAGGACCAAGAGGCCACTCTGATCGGCTTGGGGCTGAACAAGCTTCACCGCAGCCGCGAACTGGAGGATACTCCCTCGGTGCGTGGCATGATCAACAAGGTGCGTCACCTGCTTCTGGTTGACGAAGCTTAAGTGATGTTGGCTTGAAACGGCGCGCCGTCTTCCCTTACAAAGGGCGGATGGCGCGCCCTTCGGCTTCGAGCGGCCCGGCCGCCGGAAGGAACGACAGATGAAACTGAACGATATTCGCGATAACGAAGGCGCCCGCAAGGTGCGCATTCGCGTCGGCCGAGGCATTGGCTCCGGCAAGGGCAAGACTGGTGGCCGTGGTGTGAAGGGTCAATCCTCGCGCACCGGCGTGTCCATCAACGGCTTTGAAGGCGGCCAGATGCCGATTTATCGCCGTTTGCCGAAGCGTGGCTTCAAGAGCCTGAACCGTCAGGAATTCGCCGAGGTCAATCTTGACCGCGTGCAGAAGGCCATCGACGCCGGCAAGCTGAATGCCGCCGAGACCATCACCGGCGCCGCGCTGGTGGGTGCAGGCATCATCGGCTCGGTGTTGAGCGGTGTGCGTTTGCTCGGTCGCGGTTAGATCACCTCCAAGGTGACCATCGAAGTGACTGGCAGCACCGCGGCTGCCAAGGAAGCGGTTGAGAAGGCCGGCGGCTCCGTCGTCGTGCTCGAGACCGTCAAGCCGGCGACCGCCGCCTAAAGACCGAACAGCGTATCCGTCACAGGAACCGGGGAAACTTATGGCATCCGCCGCCGAGCAGCTCGCAGCCAACATGAATTTGGGCGTCTTCGCCAAGGCAACCGAGCTCAAGAAGCGTATATGGTTCACCCTGGCCGCCTTGGTGGTCTATCGTCTGGGCACGTGGATTCCCGTGCCCGGCGTCGATCCCCATGTATTGGCCGAGGTGTTCAAACGCTCGGGCGGCGGAATGCTCGGCATGTTCGACATGTTCGCCGGTGGCGCGCTGTCGCGTATGACGATCTTCGCGCTCAACATCATGCCGTACATCTCGGCCTCGATCATCATGCAGTTGATGACGTCCGTGGTGCCGAGCCTGGAGTCCCTCAAGAAAGAGGGCGAGAGCGGGCGCAAGAAGATCAACCAGTATACCCGCTATGCGACGGTGCTCATCGCCACCGTCCAGGCCTACGGCATCGCCGTCGGCCTGGAAGGGATGACGGGGGCCGGTGGGTCCGCGGTGTTCGATCCGGGCATGTTCTTCCGCTTCACCACGGTGGTCACCCTGGTCGGCGGCACCATGTTCCTGATGTGGCTGGGTGAGCAAATCACCGCGCGCGGCGTCGGCAACGGCACCTCGCTGATCATTTTCGCCGGTATCGTCGCCAACCTGCCGCGTGCTGTCGTCGGCACCCTGGAACTGGGCCGCACCGGTGCTCTGTCGCCAATCCTGATCCTGTTCCTGTTGGTCATGGCGGTGGGAATTATCGGGTTGATCGTGTACGTCGAGCGCGCCCAGCGGCGCATCATCGTGCAGTACCCCAAGCGCCAGGTCGGCAATAAGGTGTATGGTGGCGAGGCGACGCATCTGCCGCTCAAGCTGAACACCTCGGGCGTGATCCCGCCGATCTTCGCCAGCTCCATTCTGTTGATGCCGATCACCGCGGCCGGCTTCTTCGCCGGTACCGGGCCGGATTGGCTGCAGACCGTGATCGCCCTGCTGGGCCGTGGTCAGCCGCTATATCTGGCGCTCTATCTGGGCCTGATCGTCTTCTTCGCCTTCTTCTATACCGCTGTCGTATTCAACCCGGTTGAAACTGCGGATAACCTCAAAAAACACGGTGGGTTCGTGCCTGGCATCCGTCCCGGCAAGAACACCTCCGACTATCTGGACTATGTGCTGACGCGCCTGACGGTGATCGGTGCGGCGTATCTGGCTGGGCTGTCGATTTTGCCTGAAATCCTGATTAGCCGTTTCTCGGTTCCGTTCTATTTCGGCGGCACCAGCCTGCTCATCGTCGTGACGGTGACCATGGATACGGTGGCGCAGATCCAGTCGCATTTGTTGGCACACCAGTATGAAGGCCTGATCAAGAAGGCTAAACTAAGAGGAAGGCGAGGCTGAGGATGCATCTGATACTTTTGGGACCGCCGGGCGGCGGCAAGGGAACCCAGGCCAAGAAGCTGCAGGACGATTACGGTCTGGTGCAGCTTTCCACCGGCGATATGTTGCGCGCCGCGGTGGCCTCGGGCAGCGATATCGGCAAGCGGGCTAAAGCGGTGATGGAAGCCGGCGGCCTTGTTTCCGACGATATCGTGATCGGCATCATCGCCGACCGTATCCAGCAGCCCGACGCCCAGAAGGGCTTCATTCTCGATGGTTTTCCGCGTACCGTAGCGCAGGCGGAAGCTCTCGACGTGATGCTGACGGAACGCAAAATCAACATCGACGCTGCCATCGAAGTGCAGGTTCCTGATAGTCTGATTGTCGACCGCATCACCGGTCGCTTCACCTGCGCTAAATGCGGCGCCGGCTATCACGACAGCTTTCAGCGTCCGAAGGTGGACAATGTGTGCGACGCCTGTGGCGGCGCCGAGTTCACCCGCCGGGCCGACGACAACGCCCAGACCGTGCAGTCGCGGCTGGACGCCTATCACGCTCAGACCGCCCCGATCCTTCCGTACTACGAGAAAAAGGGCGTCTTGAAGGTGGTCGATGGGAATCTTCCGATCGACGAAGTGACAAAGCGGCTTAAGGAAATCATTGAAGGCGCATCGGTCGATTGACAGGGCGTTAAATCGCTCTATAATCGCGCACCTTCAGTTTCCCGGCTGCGTGCTTGGGTGTTTCATTCTTTTCGTGTTGAAGGAGTAACCAGTGGCGCGTATCGCTGGCGTTAACATCCCGACCAATAAGCGGGTGCTGATCGCGCTGACCTATATCCACGGTATCGGCCGCGCCAAGGCGCAGCAGATTGTTGATAAGGTCGGCATTCCGGAGGAGAAGCGGGTCAACCAGCTCTCCGACGACGAAGTGTTGAAGATTCGCGAACTTATCGATCGCGACTTCCACGTCGAAGGCGATCTGCGACGTGAAGTCGCGATGAATATTAAGCGTCTGATGGACCTGGGCTGCTACCGCGGTCTCCGTCATCGTCGCGGTCTGCCGGTGCGCGGTCAGCGCACCCATACCAATGCCCGCACCCGCAAGGGTCCGGCCAAGCCGATCGCCGGTAAGAAGAAGGTGACCAAGTAACATGGCTAAGCCAGCTGTCCAGCGTCCGCGTCGCCGCGAACGTAAGAACATCACCTCGGGCGTGGCTCATGTGAACGCCACGTTCAACAACACCATGATCACCATCACCGACGCGCAGGGCAACACCATTGCCTGGTCGTCCTCGGGCATGCAGGGGTTCAAGGGCTCGCGTAAGTCCACTCCCTATGCCGCCCAGGTCGCCGCCGAGGATGCGGGCCGCAAGGCCGCCGAACATGGTATGCGGACCCTCGAGGTCGAGGTGAAGGGCCCCGGAGCCGGTCGTGAGTCCGCGCTGCGCGCTCTGCAGGCTGTTGGCTTCGCCATCACCTCCATCCGCGACGTTACCCCGATCCCGCATAACGGTTGCCGCCCGCGCAAGCGTCGTCGCGTCTAATCGTTCGCGGATATTCACTGGCGCGCCGCCGGTCCTATTGGGCCGGCGGTTGTGCCGTTGCAGACAACACGGCTTTCGTCTGCCGTTCCTAGCATGAGGTCACGCTCGTGATTCAACGTAACTGGCAGGAACTGATCAAACCGAACAAGCTCGCCATCGAGCCTGGCAATGATGGGGCGCGCAGCGCCATCGTCGTCGCCGAGCCCCTGGAGCGCGGCTTTGGTCTGACTCTCGGCAACGCACTGCGTCGCGTTCTGCTGTCGTCCCTTCAGGGCGCCGCGGTGACCGCGATCCACATCGACGGCGTGCTGCACGAATTTTCGTCCATCCCCGGCGTGCGTGAAGACGTCACCGACATCATTCTCAACGTCAAGACCCTCGGCCTGCGCATGCATGGCGAAGGGCCGAAGCGGATGAGCCTGCGGGCCACCGGCCCCGGTGAAGTCAAGGCCGGCATGATCGAAAGCGGTCATGACATCGAGATCATGGATCCCGAACTGGTCCTGTGCACGCTCGACGTCGGCGCCACGCTGAACATGGAACTAACCGTCGAAAGCGGTAAGGGCTATGTCCCGGCGTCGCAGAACCGCCCCGAAGATTCACCGATCGGCCTGATTCCGATCGACGCCATCTTCTCGCCGGTGCGCAAGATCGCCTACAAGATCGAGAACACCCGCGTCGGTCAGGTGACCGATTACGACAAGCTGATCATGACCATGGAAACCAACGGGGCCGTTACCCCCGAGGACGCGGTGGCTCTGGCCGCCCGTATCCTGCAGGATCAGTTGCAGCTGTTCATCAACTTCGAGGAGCCGCAAGCGGTTGCCGAGGAAGAGAAGAAGGACGAGCTGCCGTTCAACAAGAACCTGCTGCGCAAGGTCGACGAGCTTGAGCTGTCGGTCCGTTCGGCAAACTGCTTGAAGAACGATAACATCATCTATATCGGCGATTTGGTGCAGAAGACCGAGGCGGAGATGCTCCGTACCCCGAACTTCGGCCGCAAGTCGCTCAACGAGATCAAAGAAGTGCTGGGCACCATGGGCCTGCACCTCGGTATGGAAATTCCCAATTGGCCGCCCGAGAACATCGAGGACTTGGCCAAGAAGTTGGAAGAGCCCTACTAAGTCTCGATCACCGCCACCATCCCGCCGTACACGACCGCTTCTTCATGAAGCGATCCGCGGCGGCGGGCCAGTGCCTATCCGCGTCGTGCGCGACGCCCAGCCTAGAGGAGATCAAACGTTATGCGTCATGGTATGTCCGGCCGTAAGCTGAATCGCGACAGCACCGCCCGTAAGGCTCTGTTCGTCAGCCTTGCTCACGCTTTGCTGAAGCACGAGCAGATTAAGACCACGCTGCCGAAGGCGAAGGACTTGCGTCCGATCGTCGAGAAACTGATCACTCTGGGCAAGCGCGGCGACCTGCACGCCCGTCGTCAGGCGATCTCTGTGCTGCGCGACGAGAAGCTGGTGGGCAAGCTGTTCACCACCATCGCCGAGCGTTACAAAGAGCGCAACGGCGGCTACACCCGCGTCCTGCGCGCTGGCTTCCGTCATGGCGACATGGCACCGATGGCGATCATCGAACTGGTCGAGCGCGACGTCGCCGCCAAGGGCCTGGACAGCGGTCCGGTGCTGGGCAAGGACGAGGACGGCGAGGAGTAATCCTCCTGCCATCATCGCCGATCTGATTGAGGCAGCCTCTCGGGGCTGCCTCTTTCTATTTGGGGTGCTACACTCGCCCGAGCCTCCCTTTCGTTTCGGACCGACCATGACCTTGACCCTGATCCGCGCGCCGTTGGCGATGTTCGCACTCGTGCTGCTGGCGTTGCCGGCCCAAGCCCAGACGGCGACGGTGCCGCAATCGCGCGAACAGGTGCATCTCAGCTTCGCCCCGGTGGCCAAGCAGGCGATGCCGGCGGTGGTCAACATTTATACGCGGCGCGTGGTGCGCACCGCGTCGCCGTTGGTGAACGATCCGTTCTTCCGTCAGTTCTTCGGTAATCAGATGGGCGTGCCGCAGGAGCGCGTGCAGCGGTCCCTGGGCTCGGGCGTCATCGTCAAGCCGGACGGCGTGGTCATCACCAACCATCATGTGATCCGCGACGCCGACGAGGTGACCGTGGTGCTGGCCGACCGCCGCGAATTCGAGGCGAAGATCATCGGCTCGGACGAACGCACCGACATCGCCGTGTTGAAGATCGATACCGGCGGCCAGCCGTTGCCGGTGCTGCCGATGGGCGATTCCGACGCCTTGGAGGTCGGCGATCTGGTGCTGGCCATCGGCAATCCCTTCGGTGTCGGCCAGACGGTGACCATGGGCATCGTCTCGGCGCTGGCCCGCACCTCGATCGGCATCTCGGATTACCGCTCGTTCATCCAAACCGACGCCGCCATCAACCCCGGCAATTCGGGCGGCGCCCTGATCGACATCGACGGCCGCTTGATCGGCATCAACAGCGCCATCTATTCACAAGGCGAGGGCTCCGGGTCCATCGGCATCGGCTTCGCCATCCCCACCACCATGGTCAAGGCGGTGCTGGACAGCATCACCAGCGGCGGCAAGGCGGTGCGGCCGTGGCTGGGGGCGGGCGGGCAGGCGGTGACAGCGGAGATGTTCCAGGCACTGCAATTGCCGCGTCCGACCGGCGTGCTGGTCAACGCGGTCGAGCCGGGCAGCCCGGCGCAGCAGGCCGGTCTTAAGGTCGGCGACGTCATTCTGACGGTCAACGGCCACGAAATTGACGAGCCGGAGGGTTTGCGCTTCCGTATCGCCACGCTGTCGGTCGGCGCCACGGCGCAGGTGACGGTGCTGCGCGGCGGGCAAAACCTGACCCTGACCGCCAAGCTGCTGCCGCCGCCGGATCTGCCGCCGCGCGATAGTACCGACGTTTCGGGGCGTAACCCCTTCACCGGGACCACGGTTGCCAATATGAACCCGGCCTTGGCCGAGGAATTGGGGCTGGAGAAGGTCGATCCGGGCGTGACCATCGTCCGCCTGAAGCGCGGCTCCATCGCCAACCGCCTGGGGTTTCAACCGGGCGACGTGATCTTGCGGGTCAACGACCGCGCCATCGGCTCGGTGGCCGAGTTGCGCGGCGTGCTGGCGGCGGGAGCGCAGGACTGGAAGGTGGCGATCCGCCGCTCCGGGGAAGTGCTGACCATTTCGGTCGGCGGCTAGGGCGCCCCGTGGCCGGTCTGTTCGACAATCAAGCCCCGCGCCCGTTGGCCGACCGCCTGCGGCCGAAGTCGTTGGCGGATGTGGTCGGTCAGGATCATCTGATCGGGCAGGAAGGGCCGTTGGGCCGCTTGCTGGCGCAGGGACGGCTGTCCTCGGTGATCCTGTGGGGACCGCCGGGCTGTGGCAAAACCACCATCGCCCGGCTGCTGGCAGAACATACCGACCTGCATTTCGAACCGCTGTCGGCGGTATTCTCGGGGGTCGCCGATCTGTTCAAGGAGTTCGACGCCGCCACCAAGCGCCGCGTCGGCGGGCAGGGGACGCTGCTGTTCGTCGATGAGATCCATCGCTTCAACCGCGCCCAGCAGGACGGCTTCCTGCCCTATGTTGAAGACGGCACGGTCATTCTGGTCGGCGCCACCACCGAAAATCCCTCGTTCGAGTTGAACGCCGCGCTGTTGTCACGCATGCAGGTGCTGGTGCTGCGCCGCTTGGACGATGAGGCGCTCGACAAGCTTCTGGCCCGTGCCGAGGCCGATCTTGGGCGCTCTCTGCCGCTCAGCGACGAGGGGCGGGCGGCGTTGCGGGCCATGGCCGATGGCGATGGCCGCTATTTTCTCAATCTGGTCGAAGAGGTGTCGGCGCTGAAAGCCGGCGAACCGCTCGACGCCAAGGCCCTGGCCGCTGCCGTGCAAAAGCGCGCGCCGATCTATGACAAGGGCCAGGAAAGCCACTACAACCTGATGTCGGCGCTGCATAAATCGCTGCGCGGCTCCGACACCGACGCGGCGCTGTATTGGATGGCGCGCATGCTGGCGGGTGGGGAAGACCCGCTGTACATCGCGCGCCGCCTGACCCGCTTCGCCGTCGAGGATATCGGACTGGCCGACCCGCAAGCGGTGCAGCAGGCGCTGGCCGCCTGGGACGTCTATGAGCGTCTGGGCAGTCCGGAGGGCGAGTTGGCCCTGGCGCAACTGGTCATCTATCTGGGCACGGCACCGAAATCCAATGCCGCCTATCTGGCCTTCAAGGCGGCGATGAAATCGGCGGGCGAGACGGGTTCGCTGATGCCGCCGATGCATATCCTCAACGCGCCGACCAAGATGATGAAAAACCTTGGCTACGGCTCGGGCTATGTCTACGACCACGACACCGAGGCCGGCTTTTCCGGGCAGAACTACTTCCCCGACGGCATGCCCCGCCGCCGCTTCTACGAACCGCGGGAACGCGGGTTCGAGCGGGATATCAAGAAGCGGCTGGAGTACTGGGACAAGCTGCGAAGGGGGAAGGGAGAATAGGGGGCGTCGCCCATTCCCCGCTTCCGTCCCACTCAGCCGTGGCGGATTCCGCCGAGGAAACCGCCGACTTCGGTGCGCAAATGTTCGGCGTTGTCGGCCAGACCGTACATCGCCGCTGTCACGTCCTTGGCCGTGGTCAGCCGGCCCTGGGCCGCGCCCACCAACTGGGACAACTGGGTCGCCAGTTGCTGCGTGCCGTCGGCGGCCTGTTGAACGTTGCGGGAAATCTCCAGGGTGGCGGCGCTCTGCTCTTCCACCGCCGAGGCAATGCCGGTCGAGATGTTGCGCACCTGATCGATCACGCCGCCGATACCGCCGATGGCGGCCACGGCGCCCCTGGTTTCTTGCTGTACGGCGGAAATCTGCGCGCTGATTTCCTCGGTGGCCTTGGCGGTCTGGGTGGCTAGGTGCTTGACCTCGCCTGCGACCACGGCGAAGCCCTTGCCGGCTTCTCCCGCCCGCGCCGCTTCGATGGTGGCATTGAGCGCCAGCAGGTTGGTTTGGGCGGCGACATCGTTGATGAGTTTCACCACCTCGCCAATCCGCTCGGTGGTTTTCGCCAGCCCCAAAACCAACTCGTTGGCCCGCGCCGTTTCCCTGGACGCCTGCACCGAAATATCCGCCGCTTCGGCGACCTGACGGCTGATTTCGGTGATCGAGGCGGTCAGTTCCTCGGCCGCGACGGCGACGGTCTGAACATTGGCGGTCGCCTGCTCGGCGGTGCTGGCCATCTCGCCCAGTTGCGACGCTCCCGACACCGACTGATTGACCATGGCTTCGCCGACGCTGCGCATCTTGACCGCCGAGGTCGAAACCTCGTTGACCATGCCCATGACATTGGCCTCGAACCGGTTGGCCATGTCGTTGAGGGTAAACTGGCGATCGGTCAGGGTTTTGGCGACATCGTCCTCGTGCTGTTGGCGCAGGTCGCTGGCCGCTTTGGCTTCCTGGCGCAGCAACTGCACCGCTTCGGCCAAGGCGCCGATTTCGTCGGCGCGGTCCAGCGCCGGAACGTCGACCTGATAATCCCCGGCGATGATCTGCTTGGTGGCGGAGACCAAAGCCTTGAGCGGGGCGGAGATGGAGCGCGACAGGACGAAGGCCGCCCCCGCGAGCCCCAGCAAGATGACCGTGCCGATGCCAAAGAACTTCAGGATGGCGTGGAAAAATTCGCTGTCGATATCGTCGGAGTAGACGCCGGTGATGAGAAACCAGCCCCAGGGGTCATAGGGAACGACATAGGAAATCTTGGGGGCCGGCACCGTCGAGCCGGGCCTTGGGAATGAGTAGGAAAAGACGCCGCCGCCGGCATTCCCGGTGCTCTGCATTTCCCGAAGATAAAGCTTTCCGGTGCCGTCTTTTTCGTCGAGGAAATTGTGGCCGTCGCGTTCGGGCTTCGCGCCATGGACCAAGCTGGTAACCTGCTTGTCGTAGATGACGAAGTAGTTGGTTCCATCATAGTGCATCGACCGCACGGCGCTTTTGGCCATGTCCTGGGCGGTCTGCTGGTCGAACTCGCCTTTTTCCGCCCGGTCGTGATAGCCCTTGACCACGCCGCGCGCGGATTCCACCAGAACGCGGGTTTGCGCGATCTTGGCGTCAATCATGCCCTGTCGGAGGAAAAATGCGGCCAGAACGGCAAAAATGGCTAACCCGATGGCGCTCAACACAATGAGCCCACTCAGGCGAAGCATTATGGATTTAATTTTCATCTGAATTCCCCCCTGTCCGTGACATACAATATCACTCGCCATCTATATGCGGAAGGTCGTAAGACCTCTGGTTGGGGGGGGGGCTAGTCAAACCGCATAGACGCGCTTGCTGCGCGCAGGCTTGCCTTAAGGGTGCCGTTTCTGTGTGGAAGCCGGGGCCGGAGGTCGTGTGCGATCCCCGATGGCGTGACCATTGGCAACCATCGCCACCATCACCCCCCTGTTGCAACAAACCACCGCCCGCCCTAGAGTGCGGGATGATTCCCGTATTCCCGTTCGCCCCCATCATCGGAGCTGCCCCGTGACCGCTGTCCAGACTCTCGCCGTCCTCCAGGAGGAATCGGAGATTCGCCTGGACCGTTGGTTCAAGCGCCATTTTCCCGACGTCAATCACGGCATGCTGGAAAAGCTGCTGCGCACCGGTCAGGTGAAGGTTGACGGCAAGAAGGCCAAATCCAATCAGCGCCTGGAATCCGGGCAGATGATCCGTGTGCCGCCGTTGGGTGTGGCGCCCGCCGCCGACCAGCCGTGGGAACGTCCCGCTCCGGTGATCGACGAGGCCGAGGCGCGCGCTTTGGTCGATGCCGTGCTGTACATGGATGACGATGTCATCGTCATCAACAAGCCGCCCGGTCTGGCGGTGCAGGGCGGCACCAACATGGAAAAGCATCTCGACGGGATGCTCGATGTGTTGCGCTTTGATTCGGTCGAGCGGCCGCGGCTGGTGCATCGCCTGGACAAGGACACCAGCGGTGTGCTGCTGCTGGGCCGCACGGTGGCGGCGACGGCCAAGCTGGCGGCCTCGTTCCGCAGCCGCAAGGCGCGCAAATGCTATTGGGCGCTGGTGGTGGGATCGCCGAAATACCCGCAGGGACGCATCGACGCGGCGCTGGCCAAGATGGCCGGACGCATGGGCGACAAGGTTCAGGTCGACGAGGAAGACGGCCGCCATGCGGTGACCTATTACCGCATCGTCGAAAAGGCCTTGAACAAGGCCGCCTGGTTGGAGCTGGAGCCGCGCACCGGCCGCACCCACCAACTGCGCGCCCACTGCACCTTGCTGGGCACGCCGATCCAGGGCGACGGCAAATATGGCGGCGTCGATGCCTATATCACCGGCGCGGTCAGCAAGAAGCTGCATCTGCACGCCCGCTGCCTGGAGGTGCCGCATCCGCGCAGCAAAGGCGTGATCCGCGTCACCGCTCCGTTGCCCGAACATATGCAGGCCAGCTTTGCCTTCTTCGGCTTCGAGGAAAACAGCGCCGGCGAGCCTTTCGTCGCCTTTGAAGAGGATTAGCCGGGATGTCCGACGGCCGCGCCGAGCTTCGTAAAATCGCCCTTCAGGCCGTCGAGTCCTTTATCGGCGCGGTCGAGCGGCAGCATGGCAGCGTGCCCGTCGGACCCCAGCAATTGCGCGCCTTGGCCGCCTCGATGGCGGGGATGCCCGGTTTCGCCGGCACCGTCGATGCTCAGTATGGGCGGCTGATCGAGGTGGTGACGCGCGAGCTTCTGCACCAAAAGCGTACCGACCCCTTCCAGCGTCTGGTGGTGCATCCGCTGTCGGCGGCGTTTCAGGACGGCCTGCTGT
>Ga0116225_1001835_pt1 | contig 14855 bp, 11 predicted proteins | sample Sb_taG_8_FD_88968 | JGI IMG/M metagenome (GOLD analysis project Ga0116225, IMG submission 88968) | Peat soil microbial communities from Weissenstadt, Germany - Sb_50d_c_BC metaG | ecosystem: Environmental > Terrestrial > Soil > Wetlands > Peat | place: Germany: Weissenstadt | collected 2010-09-21 | reverse complement strand
CGGCATGCCGATCCTGGACGTGGAAAAGGCCAAGACGGTGCTGTTCATCAAACGCTCGATGGCGTCGGGCTATGCCGGGGTGGAGAACGAGTTGTTCTTCCGCGACAACACCATGATGCTGTTCGGCGACGCCAAGAAGGTCACCGAGGCGATCGTCAGCGCGATGGGGTGAGGATGGCGGTGGAGTGAGGTAGGGGAGGGGCGGGCCGCAGGGTCCGCCCTTTTTCGTGTGGGAACTGCAACCACCCCCAATCCCTCCATTCCCCACCCCACATAATCGGATTACCCTTTTCCGCTCAATGACGCGCCGAGGGTGACATGATTGTCCGATTGTTCGTCCAAAGCTTTGTGTGGTTCGGTGGGATGGGAGTGGTGATGTTCCTGGCCGCCGGGACCGTCGATTGGCCCGGCGCTTGGGCGTTCTTGGGCGAGATGGCCGGGCTGGGGGTGGTGGCGGGTTTGGCCTTGAACCGCCATGATCCTGCACTGCTCAACGAACGGCTGCGTCCGCTGGCGCAGAAGGATCAACCGGTCACCGACCGGGTTCTGATGATCGTCATCATCCTGCTGATTTTCGGCTGGCTGGCCTTCATGGGGCTCGATGCCGTGCGCTTCCGCTGGTCGGTGGTGCCGGTTTGGGGGCAGGTGCTGGGTGGCTTATGCATCGCGCTGTCGACCGGAGTCGGCTATCGGGTCATGCGCGAGAACAGCTTTGCCGCGCCCGTCGTCAAGATCCAGAAGGAGCGTGGGCAGACGGTGATCTCCACCGGGCCGTACCGCCATATCCGCCACCCGATGTATGCCGGGGGTATCTTCTTCTTCATCGGCACGCCGCTGCTGATGGGCTCGGGTTGGGGGCTGGCGGTGGCGCCGTTTTTGTTCGGCGTGTTGATCATCCGCATCTTTATCGAGGAAAAGGCCTTGCGGGAAGGCTTGCCGGGCTATGACGCCTACGCGGCGCGGGTGCGCTATCGGCTTATTCCGCACATCTGGTAGCGACGGCCAAAATGTGACGTGGACTGGGGAAGATTTGGGCGAAATCCCAGCCGGTCAGCGGGCGATGGTCGCCCACCAGGATGACGGCGAGGGGGTCGAACTGAACCGAAAATGAGTCGAGCGGGCGGCTGAGGCCCTCGCCGGTGGCTTTGAGGAAGGCTTCCTTCAGGGTCCACAGGCGCAGGAACAGGCTGCTGCGCGCGTCCGGCGCTGCGGCTTCGATCAACGCCAATTCCGCCGACGTGCAGGCGGCTTGCGCGGTGTCGAGGACATCGTCGGCCTCGATCATGGCCTCGACGTCGAGGCCGATATCTTGGCCGTGGGCGACGGCGCAGGCGACCATGCCGTCGGTGTGCGACAGACTGAAGCGCAGCACCGCATCCGCACCCAGCAGGCGCGGCTTTTCATCCGGCGGACGGTGGAATTGCAAGCTCTCCGCCGGGGCGCCGCAGCAGGCCGATAGCAGCAAGCGGGTCAGGGCATGCGCGGCGATGTAATCCTGGCGGTGGCGCGGCTGGTGGAAGCGCGCGGCGTGCTGGCGCTCATGCTCGTCCAATAGCGTCAGCCATGCCTCGAATTGGGCGGGATCCAGGTCCGCCGTCGCCAGCAGGCAGGCCTGCGCCTGCCCGGATGACAGGAGCTGCGCGCCGCAAGCCAGCGCGGCGGGATCGATGAAGTGGACGTCCTGGGGGCTCATCGTCAGAACCGCTGGGTGACGATTGGCCGCGATACCAAATCGCCGTGGCCGTCGAATTCGCAGCGTCCGGCGGCGCCGTCCCAGGCCGGCATGTGGCGGATGGTCAAAGCCAAATCGCGGGGATGCGCCGAACCGGCGATGGCCGCCGCCTTGGCCACCAGATTCAAGGCGTCGTAGCCCTGTGCCGCCCATAAATCGGGGGCATGGCCGTATTTGGCCAGGAAGGCCCGGACGAAGGTCTGGTTTTGCGGGGTGTGGGCGTCGGGGTCGTAGAACTGGGGAGCCAGCACATCGCGAAACGCCGGCCCGGCCAAGCGGCGGGTTTCCTCGATATCGGCCGAGGCGATCAAGGCCAGCGTGTTCAGGCCACGGGCGCGGGCCAGGCGCAGGAAATCGGCGGCGGCGTGGCCATGCCCGGCGAAGAACACGACATCGGGGGCGATGCTGGTCATCTCGGCGATCGGGCGGGCGAAATCCATGCGTTCACGCGGATAGCTCCACTCGTAGACCTGCCGGTCGCGGGGCGTCGAGGTGCCGATGCGGAACTGGTCGGCGATCTCGCGGGCATAGGGTTCGTCTTCGGCGATGACGGCATAGCGGATCGGTTGGCTGGCGGCGGTGGCCAGGGCGCGGGCCAGCCGGTCGCTGGATGGCGCCATGCGCACCAGATAGTCATGCCCATGCATGGTCAGCGAGGGCGTCAGCGTGCCGACCACCAGATGCAGAAGACGGCTGGATTCAAAGATCGCCGAGGCTCGGGTGGCCAGGATGTCGTCGTGATAGCCGATGACCGCGCTCAGGCCGGGGGTGTCGGCGAAGTCCATGGCGATGCGCCGGGAGTCTTCAGCGTCGTCGCGGTCGTCGCGCAGGATCAGGCGGACGGGCAGGCCGCCAGCGGCGTTGATCTGCTCCTGCGCCAGTCGAAGGCCGTCGGCCATGCCGTCCTGGCGGGCGGCAAAGGGCCAGCTGACGCCGACGATCAGTTCGTGCGGCGGGTCGGTATGCCACGCCAACCGCCGCTCTCCCATGGCTTCCAGGGATTGCCATTGTGGGGCCAACGCCGCCAGGATCAGTAGGATCAGCAGCAAGGCATGTCGCAGTATCTTCAACATGCCGTCACTCTTTCCCAAGAATGATTGGCATCCCGGTCTCTCCAGCCCCGATGACGACGACCTTGCTGTTTGGCGATTTGGCCAGTTCCTCGGTGGCGCGGATGCCGTGCCAGCGCAGGACCGACGGCGTCAGGCTTTGCGCCATCGACATGTTGTAGACGCGGATGCCGTCGGATTCAATGCGCAGCCGTTCCGCTTCCTTGCCGGCGATGGACAGGCGATACGCGTATTCGCCCTCTACCTGCTGATAAACCATCTTGGCCTCGATGGCTTCCGAGATACTGGCTGGCAGCTCGATGTTCTGGATCGGCACGTCGTCGAGGGCGATGTAGCGCGCCTCCAACTGGCGGCGGGCGAGATCGGTGACGTGCTCTTGGATCGCTTTCTGCGAGGTGTAGATTTCCTCGGGCTTGAACTGGCCGAAGATGCTGCGGATGGCGCCGCGGATTTCCGGGCGGACGATCACTTCGACATAGTCTGGGCCGATGCGCTGGTGCATCAGCGGCAAGGTCTCGCCGCTCAGGTAATAGCGGGCGGTGTACTGCACCTTGACGGTCAGGCCGTCGACGGTCAGCACATCGATGGTGTCGGTAAGCTGTTGGCGGCGGATGCTGTAGAGGTACATCTTGTTGAACGGCAGAATCAGGTGCAGGCCTTCGCGGTACACCGTGTCAATCTGCGTGCCGCCGCCCAAGCGCCGCCACAGCACGCCAAGCTCGCCGGGGGCGATGGAGATGACGATGTTGTCGATGAAGACGATGAAGCCGATCGCCAACAGACAGGTCAGCGCGACGATATAGGGCACCTGCCGGCGCAGGAAGGCGCCGATGCGCTGGGGGATAATGCGGATCCCCGCCGCGAACTTGCTCATACGCTGGGCTCCAGCTTGCGGGAACGGGGGGCTGCGCGTTTGCGCGGCGCGGGCCGGGGCAGGGTCGGCTTGGCGTCGCGCAAGCTGCCGTAATCCATCTGTAACACTCGATCGCCGACGTGGAAGTAACGGTCGTCATGCGACACCACAACCACCGTTTTGCCGTGGTGCTTCAGTTCGGGCAACAGTGTTTCATAGAAATAGCCACGGAAATGCGGATCCTGGTCGGCGGCAACCTCGTCGAAGATGTAGATCGGCTTCTCCTCCAGATAGGACAGCACCAGGGCTAGGCGCTTACGTTGGCCGGTAGACAGGTGGGTGTTGGTGAAGCGCCCGTCCTTCAGGCTGGTCTTGTCGGCGACGCCCATCAGCGTCAGCAGCGCCTCGACCCGCTCGGGGGCGACGTCATGCAGGCTATAGAGCTTGTCGAACAGGTGGAAGTCGGAGAAAATCGCCGAGAACAGGTTGCGGTAGGACTGGATGGAGTCGGGGCCGATTTCCAGGTCGTCGACGAAGATAGCGCCGCGCGTTGGCCGGTACAGCGCGGTGAACAGCTTCATGAAAGTGGTTTTGCCGCTGCCGTTGCCGCCGACCAGGAACAGAATCTCGCCGCGCCGTACCTCGCCGTCAATGGGGCCAACCTCGAAGCTGGGTTTGCCGTCGGGGTCCAGATAGGTGAAATCGACGCTCTGGAAGCGGATGCGCTCGAAATTGCTCAGATCGACCAGTGGCGCGTTGTCATGGGCAGCTGAGGACTTCAGAGCGTCGTCCAACTCGCCTTCCAGGCGGCGCAGGTTGTCCACCGTGACGTTCACCTGGGTAAACACCGGGATCATCATGATGACGGTGGCCAGCGGGCCGAAGAAGAACAGGATGGCGGCGACGATCTTGGTCACCGACCCGCCGAAGGACTGGGACAGCGCCGGCAGCACGAAGACGACGGCGCCCAGCAGGATGATAAAGAACATCTCGATGAAGACGACGGTGTCGGCGAATTTCTGCATCACCATGGTGCGCACGCCCTGCACCTTGACCGATGTCGTCGAGAAGTCCTTGAACAGATCGTTGCTCTTGAGTTGGTTAATGCGGATTTCTTTGAAACCCTTGAGCAACCCGTTCAGCGAGCCGGATGAGTTCATCCTCCCAGCGCGAAGAATCCTTCAAACCGGTTTCGTAGGCGTTGCGGTCCTTCAGATAGAACAGCGCCCCGTCCAGGATCAAGGCGGCGCACATCGCCGCCGCCACCGGCGACACGGCGGCGATGTAGATCATGGTGAACACCACCATCACCGCCGCCTGCGCCGCCGCGAACAACGGGCGGGCGACTTGGCTGATCATGCCGGTGTCGCGGCTGATGCGGGCGTGGATGTCGGTGTCGCCGATCCTCTCCAGCGCTTGCAGGTCGCAGCGGCGGATTTTGTCGGCCAGCCGCATGCGCACGCTGCATTCCGGCGCGGCGAGTCCCATGCGTTCAAGGCAGCGTGCCCGCGCGATCAGCAATTGGTGATGCGCCCGGCCAAAGTCGGTTGCGGACGTGTCTGTTGACCATCCCCAGGCGGGCGACGCGCTCTTGCAGCGGCAGGAACGAGTCGAGGAAGGCGTTCGAGCGCGAGACGTCCAAGGCGTCGCCGAGGAACCCCAGGGCGGCGTCCTCATAATCGGCGTTGGGCGCGGCCCAACTGCTTTCCAGTTTGGCTTCACGGATGGCCTTGACCACCGCCGCCTCCATTCGCTGGCGGAACGCTTCGATGGCGGCGACGTCGTCGGCCCGCCCGGTCAGCTCGGCCGGCCAGGCGCCAAGCAGCATCTGATAGATCATGTATTCGTCGTTGGCGTAGGGCGGCGCGCTGCGCTCGACGTCGCCGCGCCGCGCCCGCAGCAGGCGGGTCCAGGCGTCGAGATGACGCTCCCACTCCTCGGGGATTTCTGCCAGCACCGCCAAGCGGGCGCGGGCGTCCTCGCCGCGTTTGGTGTCGTGGGTCGAGGTCGCCAGCATGGCGTTGGGCCAGCGGCGCAGGCGCTCGGCATTGGCGGCGTGGAAGGCGGAGACGGTGACGCCGAAGCTGTCCGGATGCCCGCCGACCTCGTTGAGGGCGAGCAGGCGGTTGAAGCGGTAGAAGGCGGTGTCCTCCAACCCCTTGGCCATCACTGGGCCGCTGTATTGCTGGACCTTCATCGCCAGACGCAGCACCGCTTGGCGACTGAAGCCGCTCTGCGGCTGCGCCACCAGATCCGAGGTCAGCGCCCGCCGCATCGACGAACACTCCGGTCAGCAGGTTGGCAACGTCGTATCCGGTGGTGCCATCGACCGGCCAGTCGTCGCGCAGCCGCTCATGCCGGGCCAGGATCTTCTCGACCAGCAGGTAGATGGGGCGAGGGCTTTGTTCCACCAGCCGCCGGCAATAGCCCTTGGGGTCGAGCAGGCCGTCGACATGATCGATGCGCAAGCCGTCCAGCTTGCTCTCGGCGATCAGTTGGAACACCAGCGCATGGGTCCGCTGAAACAGTTCGGGCTGTTCCATTTGCAGGCCGGCCAGATCGTTGATGTTGAAGAAGCGGCGGTAATTGATGTCGTCCGCCGCCGCCAGGAAGTACGCGGCGCGCCAATGCTGGTTCTGGATCAGTTGGTCCAGGGCGTCGAAGCTGGCGGGAGCGCCGGGGCGGCCGTTGAGGCTGGCGAGGCGCGCCTGCACCCGGTCGAAGGCCTCGCGGTCGGCGGCGGTCAACTCGGCCAGTTGGCGTTTCAGGTCGCGGGCACGGCGGCGGAGATGCGGCCCTTGCTCCGGCAGTTCGCGAAAGCTGTCGGCCAAGCGCTCCAGCCCCGGATGCGCATCGTCGAGGAGCCGGCCGTAATCGACAGGGCAGACCGGCAGCTTGTGGGTGTCATAGGCCCAGACGGCGAACTCGCCGGCGGTCCAGTCATAGACCACCGACAGCTTGCCGGCCTCCAGCACCGCGCCGTATTGGTCGCCCAGGAACGGCACCAGCAATTTGCCGCCCAAGGAACGCCGCTCCGGCCCCCAGTCGATGTCGAAAAATCCGGCATAGGGGGAGCCTTGTCCCCATTCGAGGACGTCCAGCCACCAGACATTGTCGCTGCCGCCGACTCCCATATGGTTGGGCACGAAGTCGAGGACATGCCCCATCCCCGCCTCGGCCAGGGCGGCGACGAAGGCCTCGAAATCGGCGGCGTCGCCGAGTTCGGGGTTGAGGACGCAATGATCGACGATGTCATAGCCGTGGCCGCTGCCCGGTCGCGCCTTCAGATAGGGCGAGGCGTAGACATGGCTGACCCCCAGTTTGGCCAGATAAGGCACCAGCCGGGCGGCGTCGCGGAAGCCGAAGCGGGTAGAAAACTGCACCCCGTAGGTGGCGCGCGGGATCGGCTTGTCTGGGGGCATGCCGCTGTCTCCGCTGTGCGTGGCCTCTGCCTGCACCAACAGGCGGCGGCGCTGGCGGTTCTCCTCTTGCCGGCAAATTTTGGGAACAGCGGGCAACTTTCGCTGTTTGTGGCAGAAGGGCCGCTTCGGCCTCGTCTCAGCTCAGGTGCCCATGTCGTCACGCCGCCATGCCATGCCGTTCGGTGCCGAGGTTCAGGCCGATGGATGCACCCGCTTTGCTATGTGGGCGCCGGCTCAGAGCGTGGTATTGGTGGTGCTGGACGAGGCGGCGTTGCCGATGCAGGCTGGCGGCGATGGCTGGCACCATCTGGTGACGGACGCAGCGCTCCCCGGCAGTTTGTACCGCTTTCGCCTGGGCGACGGCTCGCTGGTCGCCGACCCGGCCTCGCGCTTTCAACCGCAGGACGCGCGCGGACCCAGCGAGGTGATCGACCCCGCCGCCTATTCCTGGTCCGACGACGCCTGGCGCGGCCGGCCATGGGAACAGGCGGTGATCTACGAGGCGCATGTCGGCGCCATGACCCCCGAGGGCAGCTTCCGCGCCCTCATCGACAAGCTTGCGCATCTGCGCGATTTGGGGGTGACGGCGCTGGAGATCATGCCGGTCTCAGACTTTCCCGGCCGCTGGAACTGGGGCTATGACGGCGTGTTGCCCTTTGCCCCCGATTCCAGCTATGGCCGTCCCGAGGATCTCAAGGCGCTGATCGACGCCGCCCATGCCGAGGGGCTGATGGTGCTTCTCGACGTCGTCTACAACCACTTCGGCCCCGAGGACAATTACCTGTACCTCACCGCGCCGCAGATGTTCACCGACCGCCACCACACGCCCTGGGGCGCGGCGATCGATTATGCATCCGCAACGGTCCGCGAGTTCGTCATCCACAACGCCCTTTATTGGATCGATGAATACCACCTCGACGGGCTGCGCCTGGATGCCGTTCACGCCATTCTCGACGACAGCCCGCTCCCGATATTGGAGGAACTGGCCGAGCGCGTCGCGGCGCTGGTCGGCGGACGGCGGCACGTCCATCTGGTGCTGGAGAACGACGCCAACCAGGCGCGGCTTCTGGAGCGCCACGCCGATGGCACGCCGCGCTGGTATCGCGCCCAATGGAACGACGACCTGCATCACGCGCTGCATTGTGCCGCCACCGGCGAGAGCGGCGGCTATTACGGCGATTATGTCGGCGACATCGGCAGGCTGGGGCGCGCTTTGGCCGAAGGCTTCGCCTATCAGGGCGAGCCGTCGGTGTTCCGCGACGGTCATCCGCGCGGCGAGCCGAGCGCGCATCTGCCGGCCACCGCTTTCGTCGGTTTCCTGCAGAACCACGACCAGATCGGCAACCGCGCCTTCGGCGAGCGGTTGTCCGCCATCGCTCCGGCCGAGGCGGTGCGGGCGGTGGCCTCGATCATCCTGCTGTGCCCGTCTCCGCCTCTGCTGTTCATGGGCGAGGAGTGGGCGGCGGCGCAGCCGTTTCCCTATTTCTGCGATTTCACCCCCGAGTTGGCGGCGCGGGTGCGGGAAGGCCGTCGCCAGGAATTCGCCCGCTTCCCCGAATTCCGCGATCCCGCCTTGCGCGAGGCCATTCCCGATCCGGGGCTGGAGGCGACCTTCGGCGCGGCCAAGCTGGACTGGGACGACCTGACACGCCCGCCCCATGCCGAGTGGCTGGCGTGGTATCGGACGCTTTTGGCCCTGCGCCACGCCGAGATCATCCCCCGCCTGCCGGGGTTGCGCGGCGGCGCTGCGAGCTACGAGGTGGTGGCGGCGCGGGCGGTAAGGGTGCGCTGGCGCTTGGGCGACGGCTCCATCTTGTCGCTGGTCGCCAATCTGTCGGCGGACGAGGTCAGCGGAGTGACGCCTCTGCCGGGGCGGCGGTTGTGGTGCCACGGCCAGGCCGGAGACGACCGGCTGGTGGCATGGACGGTGCTGTGGAACCTCGCCGACTGAGCGGCCAAGACAGCCGCTCGTCCTTACTCTTCGTGTGAACATGGCCTATGGCCGCTCGGTTTGTCCCCTATGCAGGTGTTGCGAATCGGCTTGATCACGGTGGGATGGGTGGTGCTGTCGCTGGCGGCAGTCGCGGCGGGGCTTATCGGCGGCCTGCAGACCGGGCTTGGACAAGAGTGGCTGGCGGCGGCGGTCAACCGCGGTCTGTCGGATGATATTCAGGTCAGCGGGCTGAGCGGGAGCATCCCCTGGGAGGTGACCATCGGCGCCATCGACCTGCGCGATGTCAGCGGCTCGTGGGGGCGGATCGAGACGGCGCGGTGCAAGCTCAATCTTGCCGATGTGCTGCGCGGGCGGGTGACCGTCGCCCTGTTGAGCGCAGACAAGGTCGTCATCGCCAGACTGCCGCAAGCCTCATCGGAAGCGGCGGCGGCAGGTAACCCGTTGCGTGGTCTCAACGCCATCCAGCTTCAACGGCTGGAGGTTCCGCTCCTGGAATTGGCGCCACCGGTGCTCGGAACCCAAGTCACCTTGGCCTTGGCGGGCGAGGCGACGGTCGGTGCCGACCAGAGCCACGCGTCCTTAACCGTCAAACGCATCGACGGCCAATCCCTGAGCGGATCGGCGGCGTTCGACTTCGCTGCTGCCGGTCCGTTGGAGCATGCGCCGATTGCCGTCTCTGGCGAGGGGCGGCTGCATGTCGGGGCGGCGGAAACCGGCTTCGACTGGCATGTCCGGGGATCGTCGACGCTGCAAGGGTCCGCCGTCGCCATTTCGGAGCTGACCGTCGAGGGACAGGGACTGACGATGACCGCGCAGGGGGCGGCGGACCTGGACCAGCAGACCGTCGCGGCGGCGGTTCATCTTGCCGCGTCCGACCTTGCGCCGTTGACCGCTGTGGCCGGCTGGCCGCTTGGCGGACGCGCCAGCCTGGACGGGACGCTGAGCGGCCCCGTGATCAGCCCCCGTCTCGACGGCGTGCTCACCGCCGAGGATGTCACCAGCGATGGCCGGCGGCTCGACCGCCTGACCGCGCGCGTTCACACCATCATGGGCGCGCCTCTGGCGGTCGAGGCGGACGGCGACTTCCGCTCCGGCCCATTGGCGGGGACGCTCAACGGCCGGGCGGCGCTCGGCACGGATGGCAATACGCTCGACCTGACCAGTTTTCACATGGCCGCCAGTGGGACGACGCTCGATGCCGCCTTGCGCATGGCGCTCGATACGGGGCTGACCAGCGGACGGGTTACCGCCCGCAGTGCCGACCTGTCGCCCTGGTCCAGCCTTGCCGGAGCGCCGCTGTCCGGACGCTTCGACCTTGATGCAAGGCTGGCGGCGCGGCGCGGGCAGGACGTCACCGCCAGCCTTTCGGCATCGCAGTTGGCCTTGGCCTCGACCACCGCCCAACGCGTCACCGCCAACGGCACCGTCTCCGATCTTTGGGGAGCGGCGGCGGGACGTGGCGATCTCAGCGTCCTTGGCGTCAAGCTCGGCGGCGTCTCGTTCGCGCAAATCCGCGCCTCCGTCCGATCCCGTCATCCGCGGCAGTTCGCCGTCACGGCGAATCTGCGTGGCCAATACAAAGGACCGCTCACGCTGGTCGCCGCTGGCGACGCCAGCATTACCGGGAGCGTCGTCAGCGGACGGCTTGTCACCCTCCAGGGCAGTTTCGCCAATCAAGGATTTCGACTGGACCAGCCGCTGCGGTTCAGCGGGACAGATAAGCAGGTTTCCGTCGCCGCCCTTGATCTCGACCTGGGGGGCGGGCGGATAACAGGGGCGGCGACGCTGGCCCCCGACCGCGTCATGGCGAGGCTTGCGGCACGCAACCTGCCTGTGGCCATGGCCAAAGCCTTCAGCGATGCGGGGGTCAACGGCGGGGCGTTCGATGCCGACATCACTCTGCAAGGCCCCGTCGAACGCCCGGACGGAGATATCACTTTGGCGACGCGAGGGTTGCGATTGGTGACGACGCGGCCCCCAGATCTGCCAGCCCTCGACGTCACGGCGGAAATGCACTTGCGCGACGGCCACGCCGCCTTTACCGGCAAAGTGGCGCGGCCACCGCGGGTGGCTCGTCCACAGGGGGAAGCCGTCGATTTCTCCGGCGGCGTGGTCTTTGCCGTCAGCCGGCAGCCGTTCGCCGTGTCCATCCCCAAGGACGGCGCGCTGTCCTTGCACCTTCAGGGGGACGGCCGTTTGGAGGATCTGGCCGATGTGCTGCCGCTTGGCGAGGACCAACTGTTCGGGCATTACCATGTCGATCTCAGCATCGCAGGGACGATCGCCTCGCCCGCCGTCTCGGGCCAAGCGACGCTCGATCACGGTCGTTACGAGAGCCTCACCTATGGCACCCGGCTTGAAGGCCTTGTCGTCGATCTGGAAGGCGACCGCGACCGCATCGTCTTGCGCCGGTTCACCGCCAATGACGGCGACCAGGGGACGGTCGACATGGCGGGCTTCGTGCTTCCGGCGGCGGCAGGCGGGCCGACGCTCGACGCCACGCTGCACCGCTTCCAACTGGTCCACCGTGATGATTCCCTGGGGCATGGCAGCGGCGACATCCAGGTGACGGGGCCACTCCTGCGGCCACAGGTCACCGGCCGTCTGACCATCGACGATGCCCAGCTTTATCTGGCCGACCGGCTGCCGCCCAGCATTCGCCCCCTGGCGGTGACGGTGATCGACAGCGCTACCGGTCAGGTGCTGCACACGCCGCCGGCATCGCCACATCACCCTCCCATCGTCGCCGTGCTGGATGCGACCATCGATATCCCCGGAAAATTCTTCATTCGTGGCCGGGGATTGGACAGCGAGTGGACCGGGCATTTCGCCGTCGGCGGCAGCAGCGACGCGCCGGACATCCGGGGTGCGCTCAAGATCGCTCATGGAACCCTGAATTTTCTCGGCAAACCGCTGGATTTGACGCGCGGGACCATCACCCTGACCGGCGGCGGCAAGGTCGAGCCGCTGCTTGATTTCCTGGCGCAATCGAGCACGGGGCAATTCACCGCGCAGGTCGCCGTCACCGGCCCGGCCGAGCAGCCGACGATCAAGCTGACCTCCGATCCGCCGGTGCCGCAGGATCAGGTGCTGTCGCAACTGCTGTTCCAGCACGACATCACCCAGCTTTCGCCGCTGGAGGCGCTGCAAATTGCTCAGGCGGCGACCGATTTGACCAATGGCGGTCCCAGCGTCATCGACCGCATCCGCATGAAGGTCGGTCTGGATCGCCTGAGCGTCGGCGCGAGCCAGCAGACCGCCTCCACGCCATTCAGCACGACAACCAGCCCATCCTCCGGTTCGACGACGAGCAATGCGCTGGGAAATACGATGGTCTCCGGCGGCAAATACGTGGCGCCTGGGGTTTTTGTCGGCGTCGGCCAAGGGCTCTCCGGCGAGAGCCAGGTCACCGTCGAGGTCGAAATCACCCGTCATCTGACGGTCAGCGGCACCCAGAGCGACACCACCGGCAGCGGTGTCGGGGTCAATTGGAAACTCGATTACTGAGGCATCAAAACGCCTGACCGATGCTGATATAGACCTGCAAGATGGAATCCGCGTTCCGCCGCACCAGCGGGGTGGCGACATCGAAGCGCAACGGCCCCAGCGGCGTGTAATAGCGCAGGCCGATGCCTGTGTCGTAGAGCATGTCCTTGGCCGGTTGCGGCAGGGAGGTTTCATAGGCGTTACCGGCCTCGACGAACGGCACGAGGCCGATCGTATCGGTGATCTTTACTCGTAATTCGGTGCCGAATTGCAGGACGGAGCGGCCGCCCAGCGGCTTGTCGTTGGCGGCCAACGGCCCCGCCAGTTGATAGGCGTAGCCGCGCAGCGATCCTCCGCCACCGGCATAAAGGCGTTGATCCGCCGGCAGCCCGTCGCGCGACATGCCGATGATCGAGCCAAGTCCGACGAACCCGGCCAGGACGGTTTGGTCGCCGATCCGCCGGTACAGGTCGCCATCGACGCGGGTGCTGACGAAACTGAGGCTCTTGGCGGTAAGGCTGGTGTTCGGCGTCACCATGAGCGATGCTCGCGATCCGGATTGCGGATTGAGAAGGTCGTCGCGCGTGTCGCGGCGAACGACCAGCGGCGTTCCCACCAGAGCATAGGTCTGGATGATGTCGCGGGCCGCTTCTGTGACCGTCGCCTGTTGCACCTGCACGCCGCCACCCAGCGTGGTGACACTGCCGAAGCGCCATTCCAGCGCGGGATAGGCCAACTCGCGGCGGGCGGTATAGGCGACGGGGTTCTCATCGACCAGTTCGGCCAGCGTGGTCAAGTCCTGGTCCTTGTCGAGGAAGTCGGGCTTGCGAAAGTTCGCCCGCAGGTCGCGCCGCTGCTGCGCCACGTCGGCGTCCACATGCAGGCTTTCAGCCTCGCCAAAAAGGTTTCGGTCCTCCCAGAACCCGTTGGCGCCCAGGCCCTGGCTGGTGTTGTAGGACAGGCCGGTGCCGAGCGAGCGCCGCTGCCGCTCGACCAGGGCAAGGCGCATCGGCACCTCTCCCGCCGCGTCCACGTGCTCGGCGTGGATGATCTGCACCGAGGAAAACAGGCTGCTGTCGACCAGCCGCTTGCGCGTGGTCTCGACGGCGTGCTGGTCGTAGGTCTGCCCTTCCTGCCAGACGATCCGCCTCTCGACATAGTCTTGCCCAAGACGGGTCAGGCCATCGATGGTCAGCGGGCCGAATTTCGCGGTCGGGCCGGGCTCGACGGTGTAGGTCACCGCCATGGTCTTGCCGGCGCGATCCACCACCACCTGGCGGTCGAGCACCTTGGCGAACGGTCGCCCACGCTCCGCATAGGCTAGGGCGATCTTGCCCTCGGCGGCGATCACCGGTTCCGAGCGCGCCGGATCGCCCAATTTCAGGCCGAAGCTGGCCGGGTCGAGCGAACCGATATCCGGTGCCGTCCCACCGTCCGGGGTCACCAGGGAAACCTGCCGCAAGCGATAGAGCGGACCTGCCGCCACCGTCAGTGTCACCCGTCCCGGCTTGGCGGCAAGGTCGAGGGAAACCTCGACCGTTCCCTCCCAATAGCCTTGCGACTGAAGGACCGTTTGCAGACGCGGCTGGTCTTCCTCGACGCGGCGATGCAGCGCTTCCTCGGTCTGGGGCGGCTTGTCCTTGAGCGTGACCAGTTGCGACACGGTGTTCAGGTCGGACAGGAGCGAACTGTCGTTGGTTCCGACGATTTCCGTGTCGTAAGGCACCTCCGCCCGCAGCGGCGAGGCGAAGACCAGCAGCGCGCAGGCGAGACCGACCACACGCTGCCGCTTTGCCGGCCGATGGCGGACCCCATTTCGCACCTGCGCCCCTCCGAATTGCCAAGGAGATGGGCGGGCAGGGCGGCGACATCAATTTTGCCTTTTGGCTGGGTGGGATAGGGCTCAATGCCCAGTGGGGGCGCTGGCGGTCTGCTGGCCGTCATCGGCCTTGACCTTTTGGCCGTCGCTCAACGCGGCGAAGGGGTTGACGACGACCTCCTCGCCGCCATCCAGCCCGCTGGCCAGTTCCAGGGAGGTGCCGTGGTCGCGCAGGATCTCGACCTTGCGCAAACGGATCGTGCCGTCGGCGACGGTGGCGACCTGGGTGCCGCCGGCGTTGAAGATCAGCGCCTCGGCAGGGACGGTCACCGTCTGTTGGTGTCGCGGCACGTCGATCGTGACCTGCGCATAGAGGCCAGGGCGCAGCAGGTGCGCGGAATTGTCCACATCGACTTCCGCCCGCAAGGTGCGCGACCCGGCGGCCAGGGACACCGAGGTGCGCGACACCGTGCCGGTAAACACCCGTCCGGCAAATTCGGGCCCGGGGACCTAGGCCGG
>Ga0116225_1001826_pt1 | contig 14888 bp, 10 predicted proteins | sample Sb_taG_8_FD_88968 | JGI IMG/M metagenome (GOLD analysis project Ga0116225, IMG submission 88968) | Peat soil microbial communities from Weissenstadt, Germany - Sb_50d_c_BC metaG | ecosystem: Environmental > Terrestrial > Soil > Wetlands > Peat | place: Germany: Weissenstadt | collected 2010-09-21 | reverse complement strand
CCAACGTGCTATTCGGTGCTGTCACGACGACAATCCTCTATTTGTTTTGCCGTCGAATGAGGGGGGTTGCCGGGTCTTTTGCGGCGAGTTTTTTCTGGGCAGTTGCGCCCTTGCCAGTGGCGTTGAATCGGCTTACCAAGGAGGAAACGCCGCTCACCTTCTTCACCCTACTGGCTTGTTATTTCTACTGTCGCGCCGCACAGGCAGATGTGGGCCGGACTGCACGGCGATGGTACGACCTGAGCGCAATCAGCTTTGGCCTGGGTCTTGCCTCGCAATACATTCTTCACCTTCTTGGCTTGAATGCACTCACCTGGTTTCTTGCCGGGAAAATGGGGCTGACTCGCAAGCCGTCTCAATTTCGCTATGGACGGTTTTTCCTCGTGATGTTCCTTGCCTTTATTTTGGTGAACCCGGTCATTCTCTCTCCGGCAAACTTCACTGCCATCCTGCATTGGCTCCATCATGACGGGGTCAAGCACACTGGCTACGATTTCGACGGCAGGCTGTATATGAACTTTCCCTCGCGTCTGCTTGCCGGAGTGCCGTGGTTCTACTATCTCTGGCTGATGCTGGTAAAAACACCGATTCCGATCCTCCTGGCCGTGATTGTTGGCGCCGCACTGCTTTTGCGAGATCGCCGGACACTCGCGTCGTGCTTCTTTCTAGCGTTCGGGGTGGTTCAATTAGCCGGGCTGTCTGTCAGTGGCGCCAAGTGGATCCGATATTCGCTTCCGCTCCTGCCCTTCCTCTACCTGCCAGGCGGATACGCGGTTCAGCAAACACTGAAGGCCGCGAAAGGAAAAGTCCTGCACCAGGCCCTTGTGGGTGCTGCCGCCGTCATTTTGCTGGGATGGCCGCTTCTTGAATTGCAGTCTTGGGCGCCTTTTTATTCGTTCTACCTGAATTCAATTGGCGGAGAGAAACAGAACATCACACGCTACTTCGCAATGGATGAGGTGTCCGAGTTTGACACGCGCGAGGTAGCGCAAAAGGTATGTCCGTTCGCGCCCGCTGCGGCGACGGTAGCAACCGCAAGACCGATGAGCATGGGCTATTACCTGCAGGTCTGCGGGCGCGCGGATCTTCACATTGTGCCGCTTTACGACACGCATTATGCACCGCGGGACGGAGATCTGATCGTGCTTGAGCCTTCGCGACGTTTCTTTGAGACGCAAAGATTTTTTGATGCTTTGGGAAACTCAGGGATGCCCCATAGTGAAATCCGCGTTGGACCGGTTTTGGCGAGCACGATTTATCTCTTCGATCCGTCCGTGCCGGGACCAAAGAGCGGGAAGGAAGAGTTCACGCTAACCCAGTTGCAGGGCGCGCCACCTGGGTTCAAGAACGATACTCAAGAACCCGCATCGACAAACCCGAACAGATTTGGATTGTCAGATCTCACCAGGAGACTCATACGATGACTCCGCTTTACCACACCAGGAAATCCGATGGGCGCTGGATTGTGCGCGCATTCGTTTTTCTAATTGTCGGCTTCCCGGCAGTTGCACAGCAGGCAAATGTATCTGCACCTCTGACCGCCGATGAGGTGATGGGACGTGTCGTACAGATGAACGAAGAGCGTGCCAAAGCACTGGAAAGCTACTCCAGTATTCGCAGCTATCACTTGGAGTGTCACTGTGTGTCACATAAGAAGGCCGACATGGTCGTACGCACTGACTACCAGGCGCCGAATAAAAAAGTGTTCACGATCGTGTCAGTGAGCGGCTCTGGCACGGTGCGGGACCGTGTGTTTAAGAAACTTCTGGAGGCGGAACAGGAGTCGATGCGCGATGACAATCAGCAGCGGTCCGCCATCACGCCCGAGAACTATATATTTCAAGTCTCTGATTACAAGAAGACGGATACGGACGAATTCTATGTGCTCGATGCGCAGCCGCGAAGCAAGAACAAGTTTCTGTTTCGAGGCCACATTTGGGTGAATGCAAAAGACTTCGCGATAACTCGAGTCGAGGGCGAACCGGCTGTCAACCCTTCCTGGTGGACTGTTAAAACTGACTTTAAACGTCGCTATAAGAAAATCGGTGACTTCTGGTTGCCGGAATCCAACGAGAGCGAAACGAAGGTGCGCGTTTTGGGCACAGCGGTTCTAAGCATTGAATATCGCGATTACCAGATCACGCAGGCTGGAGGCGCAACAGCAGCCTTGCCCCACAACGAAGCACTAGCAGCTACAATTGCCGAAGAGTTTTAAAGGCACGCCCATGTCCTCGCTAACCGTTGTGCCGCCGAAGCCAGTCGCGCCAGTTAGCACTCCGCCCTCCACTTCCAAACAGCTCCAAAAATGGATTGCGCCGCTGGCCCTGGGACTGATACTTCTTCTGATACCGGCGCCTTCCGGCCTGAACGCGACGGCGTGGCATTACTTCGCGCTATTCGCCGCTGTCATTGCCGCCCTCATCACGGAACCGCTGCCCGGCGCGGCCATCGGTCTTATCGGTGTTACAGTTGCCGCCGCGTTAGGGTTGGTGGGGAAAACGCCGGCCGACGCCACCAAATGGGCTCTCTCGGGATTCTCCAATGATGCGGTATGGCTCATTTTTGCCGCCAACATGTTCGCCCTGGGATATGAAGCCACCGGTCTTGGCCGGCGCATCGCGTTGCTCCTGGTCAAGGCACTAGGCCGCCGCACGCTTGGTCTCGGTTACGCCATCGCGCTCTCCGATCTCTTTCTTGCTCCGGTGATGCCGTCCAACACCGCGCGCAGCGGTGGCACGGTGTATCCCATCGTAAAGAACATCCCACCGCTCTATGGTTCGTTTCCCAACAATAACCCGCGAAAAATCGGCGGATACCTGCTGTGGACCGGCTTTGCCACCACCTGCGTCACCAGTTCCATGTTCTTGACCGCGCTGGCGCCCAACCTGCTGGCAGTCGAGATTGCCCGCAAGGTCGCGCACGTGGATATCTCATGGGGCTTGTGGGCGCTGGGCTTTCTGCCAGTCGGGATCCTGTTGTTCGCGGCGACACCGTTGCTTGCCTATTTCCTTTATCCGCCCGAGATCAAGCGTGGCGACGAGGTTGCACGCTGGGCGGGCGGCGAACTCACCAGCATGGGACGGATCACTCGGCCTGAAGTGACCATGGGTTTGCTGGCCGTGGCAGCGCTGGTTGGCTGGATCAGCGGCGGCCGCTGGATAAGCCCGGTCACCGTCGCCCTAGCTGTAATCTCGGTGATGCTGCTCGCCAAGGTGGTCACCTGGAATGACATCCTTGCTAATAAACAGGCCTGGAGCGTACTGGTCTGGTTTGCCACCTTAGTTGCGATGGCTGAAGGGCTCGGCAATGTTGGCTTCCTCGCCTGGTTCGGCTCCCGGGCGGCCACTTACATGACCCGCATTCCACTGGTTCCCATGTTGATCGCGGCCGTCACAGTCTTCTTCGTCATCCACTATCTATTTGCCAGCATCACGGCGCAGACGACCGCGCTGCTGCCCGTTTTCCTGCTAGCCGTCCTATCGGTGCCGGGCGTTCCTGCCAGGGCCATCACCCTTGTTCTGATTTACTCGCTGGGTTTGATGGGCGTCCTTACTCCCTACGCCAGTGGACCTGCGCCAATCTGGTATAGCAGCGGCTACATCCCCACCAAAGACTTCTGGAGGTTAGGAGCGATTATGGGAGCACTGTACCTGGCCGTGCTGCTGGCGGTCGGTATGCCCTTCGCGACGAAGCTGGCACATTGAAGCTGACGGCCACCTGATGCACGATTTTCATGCTGCACCCACCCGCACTTGCACCAGCTGAGCATGTGGCCACGGGCGGTGTTCTGGCTTACGACGCCGGTCTCCATGGTTACTGGCTTTAAGGACATGCCTGGAATTTTGTTTTAAAAAGAAACATCCACGTGCGCTGCATTTAGGCCTCGGCGCTCCTTCTGATCACTACGGCAGTCCCGCTAGCATAAAGCACCCTGCCAGGCGTTCGTGCAATCTCACGTTGGTCGGCGCAGGTGGAGATCCTTCAGCGATCCCGGGGGACAGAACCCGCAAAGAATGCGCCGACTCTCCTCCATTTCCCTTTCCTGAACACAGTTGAGAGCACCGTGATCAAAGCAGAGATAGCGCACCGACCGAGGGTGCAAGGGATCGGATCCACGGCCGTCGACCCATGACGTTTCGACTTCGCCATGACACAGCGAATTTGCGCCTCAGTCCGGAGCCGCATCTGGCTTTGACCTTTTGAAGGCAGCTGCCCTCATGTGGGCACACGCAATGCGATTTGAATGTTCCATCTCGCTCGCCTACAAGAAGTTCCACTTGGCCCTCGAAATGCCTTTATCAGATCCGTTATGGCAACCTTTGACTGCCCTTCCGACTTAGTTCATCGCATTGCATACCCGTCTCTGAGGAGACCAGGGTTACGAACTGATTCGTGGCGCCTCCCAGCATTGCCAGCGGAGGAGGAAAAACGGTCTTCTGCCTCCTCCACACTGCAAGGAGTAGAAGCTGGCGACATATTTAGCGAAAGTCTAATTGCATCGGGGAAGTCACGGCCACGAAATCCATGGGCGGCAGTTGGAGCCCTGGCCTTCCAGTTGCTCCTCCTACTCGCTCTAGTTGTCATTCCGCTGTTTCACACGGATCCGCTGCCCAAAAGAGAAATGCTGACGATGTTATATGCACCGCCTTTGGCAGCCGCCGCTTCCAACGCCACAATGCTTCAGGCGCCCACACCCGCATACTCTTCAAAAAGCATTCCTGCTCCAATGTCGAGCACGCAAGAAACGCCATCAGCTCCGGTCAACACGACGGGCGGAGCGGTCGGGGGAGTTCCCGGCGGAGTGATCGGTGGAGTTTCCAGTGGAGTTTTTAACGAAGCGCTGAGTAGCTCGCGCAGCTTGCCGGTTCTCGCGAAAACGCCCGAGCCGACCCCCGTCAAGAGAATCCGTGTTGCTGCCCGAGTAGTCGAGGCAAACCTGATCCACGACGTTGCGCCGACGTACCCACCCGAGGCTGGGCGGGCACGAATTGAAGGGACGGTAGTGCTGCTGGCCGTGATTGGCAAGGATGGCCGCGTGCAGGATGTGCGAGTCGACAGCGGTTTGCCGCTGCTGGCGCAAGCCGCAATAGACGCCGTGAAGCAATGGCTCTACCGGCCTTACCTAGTGAATGGAGAACCGGTTGAAGTTGACTCCCGGATCACGATTAATTTCACGCTGTCCGGAGCTTAGGAATACCGATGATGCATAACGAAACACATGCGACGCCTTACAGGCATCTGGGACTGTTCTACAACTTAACCCGGATGGTGCTCTTGATCGCCGTGGCTGGTGGATTGCTCTTCGTTGTCCCAGCCTTCGCGCAGTCTGCTGAACCACCAAATACAAAGACAGGAAGGATCCAAGGTACCGTGGTCGATACGAGCGACGATCCGGTTCCCGATGCCGCCGTCGTCCTTCAAGGGCCAGCTGGCAATCGTCTCGCCGCGGTAACGAAGGAGGACGGATCCTTTGCATTCCCCAATGTCACGCCAGGAATCGTCTATCAGGTCACCGTCACTGCTGAAGGATTTGCAGAGTGGAACTCGTCCGTTACAGTCGAACCCGGGCAGAACAAAACTCTCACCGACATCAAACTTCGCATTTTGACTGTGCAGCGGGCAGTTACTGTGAGTTATTCCGAGAAGGAGGTTGCCGCACAAGAGTTTAAAGCCGAAGAACAGCAGCGCATTCTCCGTTTTATACCCAATACTTATGTGACCTACGAACCTCATCCCGAGCCTCTCACCACGGGGATGAAGTTCCACCTGGCATACAAAAGTCTCACTAATCCAGTCTTCTTCGCCCGCACGGCTGCGTGGGCTGGCGTCCAGCAGGCTGCTGACACCCCGGCTCAGTGGCGGCAGGGTGCAAAAGGATATGGCAAGCGGGTGGGGGCTGGCTTCGCTGACGCCACAACCGAAGGCCTTATCGGCAACGCCATTCTGCCCTCTCTCCTGCATCAGGACCCTCGCTATTTCTATCAAGGCAGCGATACAAAGAAGTCCCGGGCGCTTCACGCCATCTTAGCTGCATTTATCTGTAAGGGAGACAACGGAAAAACGCAGCCGAATTACTCTACGTGGGGTGGCAGTCTGATTTCCTCTTCTATTTCCCTCGCATACTACCCAAGTTCGGACCGCAATGCTCAGCATGTATTCAAGAACTTTGGAATCGGAATGGGCCTGCATATTGGTGGCGGTTTGGTGCAAGAGTTTATCTTGGACAAATTCACAAGCAGAGGTAAGCACTAGTGAGAGGACGCTGTTTACTGTCTTAATCTGTTCTTGGCGAAATTGGACTGTTCACAAAGGTTCGTATCGAGGAGGACTGAGATAACGCAACAACAGACATTCACCGAATGGATGCTGGTCTGGCTGGAACGTTACGACCGTGAGCGTGAGTTTTTGGGGGTCGAGCGCCAGGAGTTGAGCGCAAGAGATCGTGCTGAACTGAATCTGCTGATTGATGAGCAGCGTGAGCAAGAACAGCTTGCGAATGGGGGAAGGACGGTATGCGTGCAGGTTGTGCAGGAGACTTTGCTATTGAGCTGACAACGTGAACTGATTTGATGTGAGCGGATTTGGGGCGGAATGCGATGTACTTAGACTCTGTTCACGGTAACCGCGGCAACGTCGGTGCATCGGCCGCCCCTCCACGCGCGCCTGGGCGCTTGAGAACCTCCTGAGTGAAGCACAGGATGAGGATCGCGAAGCATTCTCATTCCGCAGTCGAAGCATCTTATCTCCACCTCGAGTTGACCATAAGGAGACTTCTGATCTCCTGTTTGAAAATTCGCTTGCTGTCACAATTCGTTTTGGGAGTCTGCAGCCGAATGACAGATATAACGGACATGAAGCATATTTCGCAGGTACAAGTAAACGAGCGACGGCCGTCCGCCGTCGGGGGCGATGCGAGCCGGTTCGTAATCCTTGCGGCCAGCGTCTTTCTTTGTTTCAGCGCCGCAATTTGGGCACAAACGCCGGTATCCCCACCTTCTGACGCAAATCAGTCCTGGACGGTTACGAGGGAGTCACACACTGAGGATGTGCTTCCCACTCGCACGGTTGAAAGCCACGTCCAAGAGGGCAATCGCAGTGTGGACAAGCAGTCGGTCGAGCGGCTCGGGCTTGGTGGGCATTTCGAGCCTTACCAGGACACAGAAACAGAGTCGGTGCAGGTGAATTCCACTACGGTGCGAACGATTACCCGGATCTTTGTCCGGGACGGCGCAGGCGCAAGAGCGTTGTGGCAGACGACGGAAGAAGAAAGGCGGACTCTCCCGAGCGGGGAGTCAAGAACCGAACGTGTTGTCTCGGCCCTCGATTACGATGGCAAGCTTCAGCCGGCCCGGCGCGAAATCTCCCAGACCAAGAAAATCGCTGGCGACGTGGAAGAGACGAAAACAACGGTTATGCTGCCCAGCATCACTGGGGGGCTGGCTCCTGCCGTGCAAATCGAGGAGCGGCAACAGCGCACCGGCAACAACATCGAATTCAAGAAAACTGTTCAAGGGCTTGATGCCGGAAGCGGAAAATGGCAGGTCAGCGAGGTCCAGCAGCGCAGCACTAAGGAGGAAGGCAACAGTCGTACCACAGAGGAAAGAGTTTCCCGCCGTGACTACGAAGGCAAGTTGAGCGACTACGCGCGAACCGTGAGCAAAGAATCGGAGAGCCCTTCCGGCGAGAAGCAAAGCACTGTGGACAATTACTCTGTCGACATGCTGGGAGCATCCCGCGACGGCAGCCTGTACCTGGTTCAGCGCGTTACATCGTCGGAGACCACCGGCCCAAGCGGTCAGCAGACGGCAATGCAGAAGGTGGAGGAGCCCAATCCAGGCGACCCGAGCGCCGGTCTCCGTGTGACTTCGCTGATCAGCGACAAGGTGAGTTCGGGCCCGTCTGGCGCGCAGGCTACCCGAACAGTCCAAGTGCGGAACGGTGGCGGCGAGTTTGAAGTAATGTCGGTGGACACGGCAAAATCTGACAACATTCATGCTATTCATGTGCAGATCGGGCCTCCTAAACCGCAGTGAACTATGTGCTGGATTCACAGGCAGGCAAGGAAGGGAAAGAATCTGCGCGAATCCGCTCTGGGAGGTTCCATTCGGTTTCCCTTAGAGAGCTAAAGCGAAGAGTCAGGCCGAGTTCGGTGTCATGTGACGAAGTTCTGATTATTTGTTTTGGCAATCCGCTGCGCTCAGACGATGGGGGCTGGCCCGGTGACACCGGACACAACTATCGCTGCCAGCGCTTGCAAGATGCTGTTCAATAAGCTTTCCATTTATTGATCCCTCGCCGCAGAGTCATTGACGCAGGTGCACGATCCGCATGCCTTTCGGCAAGTCCGTCATCTCAAACTCCACGCCGCAGTGCTCGCAGCGGTAGCATCGCGGAACGAACTGATTGCCCACGGTCTCCACCACGCACACGCTGAGTTCGCCGTGGGCGCAGTCGTTGGACTCCTCGGTGTGCTTGTGGCAGTCCAGGCACATGTTGGTCTTGGTCTTGCTGTCGACGTCCCATATGATCAGTTGCTTGTGGATGTGCGGGCAGAGCGCCTGCGCAAGGGATGGGGGCCAGACCGTGACTTGGATGGTTCGCTGACTCTTTTGTTTTTCGCTAACGATCATCGCCCGCTCCTAGCTAGTCCTTTCGGGATTGCCCACCGTAGCCGAATCTTTCCGCTTGGCTTCATTTTGGTTAATCGCCGCCATCAGAAGGATTTCCGCGAAAGAGAAGCGACGAATCGTGTTGTGCGTGATCCTGAACATAACCACCGCCATCCTGATGCACGCGATGGATAGTGCAGATTGCCTGCCATTCCGACTTGTCGCTAAGTGCCTCACTCTGTAATGCGGTGGCCCAATCCAGTGTCACGTCGCCTGCCCGGTTACGGTCAATGCCTCAATACGGGCAGATTCAGAAATAATGCTCACTTTTATCTCATTGCTGAAAAGCGGTTTGCTATGGAACCGATTTGGAAACCAGCTTGCGATCGGTTGCTATGCAGACGCCCTGGTGAAAGGCCTGTCGCAAGGCCCAGAAGCCTAAAACCAAACATGAACGCAGCTTCTCGACTCGTGGTTCCACGATTGGTGAGTAAGAGAAGACAAATCTCTTAATAGGCAGTTCCGAGACAGGAGGAACAACCATGTGCTCTCTAACGGTAAGTGTGCAGGCAGCGCCGACCAGCGCCCAAATGCGATGGGTGGTTGACCGATAGGTATGCCGGCCTCGAATACTGTTGTTGCCTTCGGCTGTGTACTCGTGATGATCGGCGCATCCTGTGTCTGTCCGAGCGTATTTGCGCAGACATCGGATTCCCGAACGGCGGAGGAGCCGACCAAGTCGTGGACGGCCACAACCGACTGGAAGATCAAGGATGCGAACCCCACACGAATCGTCGAAAGCCACAGACAGCACGGCAATCGAACGCTAGACGTGCAATCGACCCAATTCTGGATTGACGGCAGTTTTCAATTTAACGAGGACATCGAAAGGGAAACGCTGCAATTGGATGCTAACACCGTGAGAATCACAACGCGCAAGTACGGTCAAGATGGTAATGGGAGGAAAACACTCGTGCAAATGACGGAAGAAGAGAAACATATTTTGCCGTGTGGTGACTCAAACATCATACGCCTTACCTCCAGTTCCAATCTCAATGGCGCGCTTCAGCCAACTCGGCGCGACATCGTGGACACGAACAATATCGGTAATGGTGTCGAGGAGGCGAACACTACTGTGTTGCTGCCAAGCATCTACGGCGGTTTGGCTCCCGCTATCAAGATGCACGAGCTCCGCAAACGCTCCGCGAACAATACGATTGAATCTCAAACAACAACACTTCTTCCCGATGGTGCGGGAAACTGGCAAGTGAGCGAAGTACGCCAAGCCACTACCAGGCAAGAAGGGACGAACCGCACCACCGAGGAGCGCGTCTCCCGGCTTGACTTCGAAGGCGAGCTAGGGGAAGTCTCTCACATCGTGAGCAAGGAATCCGAGAGCACTTCCGGAGCAAAACGCAGCAGCGTGGAAACCTATTCCATCGATGTCCCGGGTACCACGCGGGACGGTAGCCTGCACCTCGTTGAACGCAAAACCAGTACCGAGCGCTCCAGTTCCGCTGGTGAGCGAGCAACCGAACAAAGAGTCGAACAGACCAATCCGGGAGATCCCGGCTCGGGTCTCCGCGTGTTCGTATTGGTTGACGGCAGGATGGTTCCCGGCCCTTCCGGATTTCAGGTCACGCGAACAGTTCGCCGCCGCGACCTGAACGGGAATTTTGGAATGGTGGAAGTTGATACGACGAAGTCCGAAAAGGTTTTCACCATCTCGTTTCAGCGAATGCCTGCCGAAAAGCTGGAATAAAGCTATCGCAGATTCATTTATGACCACTCCAAGTACAGGCCGGCGGCTGGGACTAACTTCGGCTTGCTGCCCAAATTCGGTCAGTGCCCTTGGCAGGTCATTCGATGTCTGTGTCCGAGCTTCCGATCCAATTGGTAGACGGGTATTTTCATCCACTTACAACTGGCCACTTCTGGCCGCCTAAGTGCAAACACGAAAGTGCGATCTTCAAATTGGGGAATTAGGCATGCTCGGAGAACTGATGAACATTCCGACTGACACACTCATTGACATGCTGTACCTAATCCTCGTCGGTGACTTCGCAATCACTGCAAACGACGCGACGGAAATCGAACAAATTCAACGCGAGTTGCAACGTAGAGGCGAGGAGCAATGCTGGAGCTTTCAAGCTGTCAACTGAGAGAAGCGTGCAATCAATTTTGGATGAGTGTTGAACCATGACGAAGGCGGACGCCTGCTGAACCCCAAAGTGTCAGAAGAGCGCAAAGACGAGTAAGGAAGGGAAAATGACCTCGCTAACAGGAACTCAAGAACTAGCCGGACTACTGAGCGCTGAAGGAATTGCACGATCAACCGTTGCAGGTGCGCCGCTAGGCGCCGATGAGCTGAACAGAATCGATGCTTTTTGGCGCGCGTGCAAATACCTTGCTCTAGGAATGATCTACCTTCAAGCGAATCCTCTCTTACGGGAGCCCTTGAAACCAGAACATATCAAAAGCCGGCTGCTCGGCCATTGGGGCTCAAGCCCAGGACTTGCCTTTCTCTACACTCATCTGAGTCGTCTTATTAAGAGAGACGACCTCGAGATGATTTTTCTCGCAGGCCCAGGACACGGGGCGCCGGGAGTTTTAGCGCCTATCTATCTGGAAGGCACGTACAGTGAAATCTATCCGGAGAAAAGCGAGGATGAGAAAGGTCTGCGAGAGTTCTTCAAGCAGTTCTCATTCCCCGGAGGTATTGGCAGCCACTGTACTCCAGAAACGCCGGGTTCGATTCATGAAGGAGGTGAACTGGGATATGTCCTCTCGCATGCTTGCGGAGCCGCGTTTGACAATCCCGACCTGATCGTGGCGGCGGTCGTGGGTGACGGCGAAGCCGAGACCGGCCCGCTGGCGACCTCATGGCACATCAGCAAGTTTTTGAATCCCATCCGCGATGGGGCCGTGTTACCCATACTTCATCTTAACGGATACAAGATCAACAACCCGACCTTGCTGGCACGGATCACTCACGACGAATTGGAAGATCTGTTACGCGGGTATGGCTGGACTCCTTACTTTGTGGAGGGCTCTGACCACGACAGCATGCATCAGGCAATGGCGGCCACACTTGAACGTTGCGTCGGCGAGATCAAGGCCCATCAGCAAGAATGCCGGAAGAGCGGTGTTGCCGCCCGGCCGCGCTGGCCGATGGTGGTATTACGCTCGCCCAAGGGATGGGGCGCCCCCGCTCTGGTAGATGGGCATCACGTTGAAGCCTTCTGGCGTTCGCATCAAGTTCCCCTGACGGACGTCAAGACCAATCCAGAACATCTGCGCCTTCTCGAGGCCTGGCTGCGATCGTTCAAACCGGAAGAACTCTTCGACGAATGCGGGAGAGTGCGGACGGAGATCGCCGCATTTCCGCCGAAAGGGCAGCGCCGCATGAGCGCCAGTCCGCACGCGAGTGCAGAGCTCAGGAAAAAACCGCGGTTGCCTGAGTTCCGCGATTATGCCGTCAAGATCGACCGCCCCGGAAATACCGAAGTAGAGAATGTTCCGCCACTGGGACGTTTTCTGCGCGATGTCATGAAGTGGAACATGGACAGCTTTCGGGTGTTCGCGCCAGACGAGAACACGTCCAACAAGCTCGATGCAATTTACGAGGTCTCGAAAAAGTTCTGGATGGCTGAACGTTTTCCCGAGGACAGTGATGGAACAGAACTGGCTTCGGACGGACGGGTTGTCGAAATGCTCAGCGAGCACACGATGGAGGGCATGCTCGAGGGCTATTTGCTTACCGGCCGCAACGGCTTTCTCTCGTCTTATGAAGCCTTCGTTCACGTGATCGACTCCATGTTTAATCAGCATGCCAAGTGGTTGTCCATCTGTAACAATTTATCTTGGCGCCGCAAGATCGCATCGCTGAACCTTCTCATTACCTCAACCGTGTGGCGTCAGGATCACAATGGCTTTACGCACCAGGATCCAGGGTTTCTGGATGTAGTGCTCAACAAGAGTGCCGCAGTAACCCGCATCTACCTCCCGCCGGATGCCAATTGCCTGTTGTCCGTAGCAGATCATTGCCTGCGCTCGGAAAACTACATCAACGTCATTGTCTCGGACAAACAGCGCCATCTGCAGTACCTGGACATTGATGCTGCCATTACGCACTGCACAAAGGGTATCGGTATCTGGAATTGGGCCAGTAATGATGAAGGCCAGGAACCCGATGTTGTTCTTGCTGGCGCGGGCGATATCCCAACCCAAGAAGCCTTGGCTGCCACAGCACTGCTCAGGGAGCGGTTTCCTGACCTGAAAATCCGATTCATTAACGTAGTGGACTTGTTCAAGCTACAACCTCGCAACGAGCATCCACATGGCCTGACTGATCGGGATTTCGATTCGCTGTTTACGGCCGACAAGCCAATCATCTTCAACTTCCATGGCTATCCCTGGCTGATTCACCGTCTCGCCTACCGCCGCACAAACCACCGCAACCTGCATGTGCGCGGTTACAAGGAGAAAGGCAACATCAACACGCCGATGGAGTTGGCAATCAACAACCAGACGGATCGGTTCAGTCTCGCGATCGACGCGATTGACCGCATCCCAAAACTGCAGCGGATCGGCGCGCACGCCAAAGAAGAATTCCGCGATCTCCAGATCGCATGCCGGCGTCATGCTTACGAGTATGGGATCGACAGTGCTGAGATTAGCGGTTGGAAGTGGCCTTACGACAAGAAGTGAAGTGAGCGAGTGTCAGCAATCGCCGTGGACTGCGGCACTATGAGGATCGCAACGCGTGCCGATTACAACCTTTGTGTATCACATAAAGTGTTCCGGTGAGATGTGGGCCAGCCGGCGCATTCACGAAGATGGGAGAGAAGTCGATCATGATTACTAAGGCTGCCGCAGCGCGGCAAGCAGTGCCGGATACTCAGAAACTCGTCGCCAAGTACGGATGTGGCCCCGTGCACTTCTCCGGAACGGACGAAGCACTGTATGAACGGCACTTGCTGTTCGACAGTGGCGTCGATCTTGCTGCCGCGACTGCGCGTGATCGGTTCGAGGCCCTTGCGCGGTCGGTGCGAGACGTTCTATCTCAGAGATGGCTCTTAACGGAGAAGACCTACGAAGAACGGAATCCCAAGCGGCTCTACTACCTGTCGATGGAATTCCTCATCGGCCGCTCACTGGCAAACAATGTTACGAACCTTCTGCTCGCTCCGCTCACGAACCAGTTCGTCGAGGACAAGAAACTCAATCTCGTCGAGATTTTGGAGCAGGAACCCGATGCAGGACTTGGCAATGGCGGGCTTGGACGTTTGGCGGCATGCTTCATTGAATCGGCCGCGACGTTGCAGCTACCGGCCATGGGGTACGGACTGCGATATGAATACGGTATCTTCAAACAATCCATCGAGAACGGATGGCAAAAGGAAACACCGGACAACTGGCTCCGTTCTCCGGATCCGTGGGAGATTGCCCGCCCGAACGAGAAGGTGGAAGTCAGCGTGGGCTGCTCGTTCGAGCTCAGCGGAGGCACCCTGCGTCCGGTACCGGGGCGCCCAACGACTCTGATCGGCATCCCATTTGACCGTCCCGTGATCGGGTACGGTGGTTCCACGATCAACACACTTCGCCTCTGGGCCGCGGCCGCGCCGGACTTCTTCAACTTTGAGGAGTTCTCTCACGGCGATTTTGTAGAAGCGTTTACTCAGACCCTTGGGGCCGAAACCCTGACCCGCGTCCTTTATCCCGATGATTCAAGAGTGATGGGGCAAGGGCTACGCCTGCTGCAGGAGTACTTCCTTGTTGCCTGCTCGTTGGCAGATTCCGTGCGCCGCTTCCAGCGCTCCAACTCGGATTGGAGATTGTTTGCAGAGAAAGTGGCGATTCAGATGAATGATACCCACCCTTCTCTGGCGGTACCGGAACTTATGCGCATTCTGGTTGACCAGGTGCACCTTGGATGGGATGAAGCCTGGCAGGTGACGCAAAACACGTTGGCGTACACGAACCACACTCTGTTGCCCGAAGCGCTTGAAAAATGGCCAGTGGCTTGGTTTGAAGAAATGCTGCCCAGGCAACTCGAAATCATCTATGAAATCAATCGCCGATTTCTGGGAGATGTTCGCGGACGGTTTCCCGCCGACAAAGACCGCATTCAGCGCGTGAGCCTTGTCGAAGATGGCCCCGACAGCAAGGTTCGCATGGCCAATCTGGCGGTCGTAGGTTCTCACAGCACCAACGGGGTGGCAGAGATTCACTCCAAGCTGTTGCGTGAGACCACGCTCAAAGACCTGGCGGAAATCT
>Ga0116225_1001824_pt1 | contig 14895 bp, 10 predicted proteins | sample Sb_taG_8_FD_88968 | JGI IMG/M metagenome (GOLD analysis project Ga0116225, IMG submission 88968) | Peat soil microbial communities from Weissenstadt, Germany - Sb_50d_c_BC metaG | ecosystem: Environmental > Terrestrial > Soil > Wetlands > Peat | place: Germany: Weissenstadt | collected 2010-09-21 | reverse complement strand
TGGCGTCTCACTACGGCAAGATCGCCATTCTCTGGTTTGATGGCGGCGGCGTCGATTGGCTGGGGTTCGGCGGCGTCGGCTTCAAAGGCGGGTGGAAAGCGCGGCCAAGGGGCGAGCACTACACCGGTTCGTTCTCCTGGCAGGACGATCAAGCGGTGGGCAATCTGAGGAAGCTTCAGCCGTCGATCGTCATTAACGGCCGCACCGACGCCCCAGCGGATTTTCGATCGCGTGAAGGCGACCGCGCCATGGGCAGTTTTGACAACCAGCATCCCTGGGAGCTTTGCACGACCCTGACCACCGGCGCCTGGGGCTATCAGCCGAATGCCAAGGTCAAGCCGCTGAACGATGTCATTCGCCTGCTTGTTGGCGCAGCCGGACGCGACGGGAATCTGCTTCTCAACGTGGGCCCGCGTCCCGATGGACAGATCGAGCCGGAACAGGCCGAGCGTCTCCGCGAAGTTGGCGATTGGCTGAAGCGGTTCGGTCAAAGCATCTATGCCACGCGTGGCGGCCCCTATCTGCCGGGCGATTTTGGCGTTTCAACCTTTCACGACAGGACGATTTATCTGCATGTCCTCAATGCCACCGGCAAGACGCTTTCGCTTCCAGCTCTTCCGGCCAGGATAGTGAGTTGCTCCAGCCTCACGGGGGGAAGCGCCGCCTGTAAACAATCCAGTGACTCCGTGGAGATTACGCTGAACGGGAATGCGGATGCCGTCGATACAATCGTCGCGCTGACACTGGCGTCGCCGGCGGCAGAGATCAAGCCGATCACTACTCCAGTTACCGCCAAAGAGTAGGGACGGGCCTGCGCATCGCTTATGGACTACCGGCCGCTGGCCGGCGCCCCCGGCAAGGCAGTGAATAGAGGATACCTCCCGCAATCACGCGGGCTGAGAGATGAGATAATCGGCTCTAAAGGCTCTATTTGAAAATAGAAAGGATAGAGGACAACCGATGAAGCGGACCAGTACTTTTCTAATCGCAGGCGGTCTCGGCGCTGTGGCGCTGTTGGTCGTGGCGCCGCGTGCGTCATCGCAGCAGCCCCCACCTCAGACCGGCGCACCGGCCGGAGGCCCTGCTGCGCCCGGCGCCGGGCGCGGTGGCGGCATGGGCCGCGGCGCACAACCGTTTGATTACTCCGACAATGAAGGATGGATCTCGCTGTTCGACGGCCAGACCTTGAACGGCTGGGACGGCGATCCACGGTTCTGGTCGGTGAAGGACGGCGCGATTTATGTCCAGGCGACCTGTGAGAAACCCACCGGCACGATCTACCTGGTATGGCAGGGCGGCGAACCAACCGACTTCGAGCTCAAATGGGAGTTCAAGGGCACGGGACGCGACAATGGCGGGATGCAGTACCGGAGCTACCTGACCGCCGATAACAACGTGACTTTCAAGTACACGGGACGCGGAGGCGGCGGCACTCTGGGACGTGGAGCAACCGCGACTGCCGCGGGCGGAGGGGGGGCGCGCGGAGGCGCACCTGGCGGACCAGGTGGTCCCGGCGGGCCTGGTGGCCGCGGCGGCGGTGGACGCGCTCCGCAGTGTGCGAACCCCGGCACGCCTCCGTCCGCCGCGGAGCGTGCGAAGTGGGATATGGCCGGCCCACAGTTCGATTTCGACGCGGACAACATGTTTTCGGGACAATATTATGAGCAGTTGGGCAGGGGCATCGTTGCCAGCCCCGGCCAGGTGGTCATCGCCGAAGAGGGAAAACCCAGAAGATTGCTAGCCACCCTCGCGGATAAGGCCACGTTGGACTCCTGGTTCCACAAGGACGACTACAATCAGTTCCTGCTCGTGGTGAAAGGTAACACCCACTCGATGTTCATGAACGGTCACCTGACCTCGGTACTGATCGACGACGATCCGGCCTACTTCCGGGCCAGCGGCAAGATCGGCATCGAAACCGAAAATCTGGGCGAACTTTTCACGCGCAACATCTGGCTGAAGCGGCTCAACTGAGCGGCAACGGTGATGAAAGCGTACGGCGGGCCGGTGCCCTGAGGGCGGCGGCCGGCATCGGCGGCTCGTCTACAAGGTGGATTCGTACAGCTACCACTTCACGGTGGCGAGCCGACGAGGCCTCGCTGTCAGACCCGGCCGCGCAGGCTGGTTGCCGTACGAGCGCTCGCCATCCGCCAATCCGGCGGTTTTCGCTGAAGCCGCTCTCAACGATCTGTCGATCTTTGCAGAAAAGGATCGGCGCAGGTAAGGAGAGGTTGAGTTGACTGGGAAGCAAGCATTTGAGGTTCCGGCGGCCGTGAAACGAATTCTGATTGTGACGTTCGTGGCGCTCTGCACCGTTCTGCAGGCAAACGCGGCTGCCGTCATAAAACAACTGCAGGTGGAATACAGAAACACCCCCCTGGGTATCGATGTGGCACAGCCGCGTTTCAGCTGGCAGATGGCCACGACGGCAGGCGAGCGCGGATATGCGCAGACCGCGTACCAAATTGAAATCAAGGATCCCAAGGGCAACATGGTCTGGGATACGAAGAGGACCGAAGACTCGACTTCGCTCGGCATAACCTATGCCGGGAGCCCACTCAAAGCCGCTACGAGATACACGTGGATGGTTGCCGTGCGGAATCAGGCAGGGGCGAAACTCACTGCCAGCTCCTGGTTTGAAACCGGCCTGATGGATCCCGCTCCCGATTCGAGCGCCTGGGCCGGCGCCAAATGGATCGGCGGGGGAGATGAGGACCTGGTGCTCTATGCGCCTTATCTGGCGATCTTCGATGTGAAATATGCCTTGACGATCGCGCAGGGCAGCACCCGCGCGAGCTTTGTATATGGGGCCAACGACTCGCGGTTGATGGATAAGAACAAGAACATTTACCAGGTCGAGAGCGCCAAAGATCAGAGCTACATCAAGCTGGAACTCGACATTTCAGCCGTTGATGGCACGCCGGACGGCAAGGCGAAGCTACATGTCTACCGCGCTGGCTACAAGGACACCGATACGCCGTCACAACCGCTGCGGACTTTCGATATCTCGACCGAGTTCATCAATAATGCCAACAAGAATGCGGAACACGTCATCGACTTCCGCAGCGCCTTTGGACAGATTGCGATTTCAATCGACGGGAAAACCACATTCGCGGGCGCTGCCGGGCAACCCCCTGCCGCCGGACCTCCGGGCGGCCCCGGGGGCCGCGGCGGATCAGCGAATTCGGTGAATCTGAATCCCGTCGGCTCGGGCGGCAATTTCATTGCTTTCGGAATGCTCTGCGATATCGGTTTTTCCGTCGGGCCGGGCCAGAATGCCGCCTTCGGCGATGTCACGGTTCGCAACAACCGCTTCCCCAACAACACCCTCTTCCATGAGACTCTGACGGGCGGCCCGTATAAGGGGATCTATGCCGACTTCGTCAAGGCCGGCTCCGGATTCTCCGTTGCCAACGGACGCTATGTCCTTGCCGGCGGCGGCAAGGGCGTCTTTCTCGTCAGGAATCCGAGCCGGAACTCGGCTCCGATGCTGCGCACCACGTTCAAGACGTCCGGCAAAGCCGTCGAAGGCGCCCGTCTTTATGTTACGGCGCGCGGTATTTACGAGATCTACCTGAACGGCAAACGCGTGGGTGACGATTATTACAATCCCGGCTTGACTCAGTACAATATTACTCACATGTATCAAACCTATGATGTCACCGCCATGGTCAAGGCCGGTGAAAACGCCATGGGCGCGATGCTCGGGGAAGGCTGGTGGAGCGGCCTGCTCAGTTTCGGGAACATCTGGAATCACTTCGGCGACCGGCAGTCGCTGCTGGCCAAACTCGTGGTCACTTACAAGGATGGGTCCTCCGACACGATCCCCACCAATGGCCGGACGTGGAAATACTTCGCCGGCGGCCCCCTGGTATATAGCAGCCTGGATTTTGGCGAGGTTTACGATGCTGCCAGGGAACCCGCGGTGGCAGGATGGACCACGGCTGCCTATAACGACAGCAAATGGAAAAGCGCGGCCGTTGTGCCGCTCCAAGGTACGGCATTTACGGGCGCGGAAGCCGGACGGGGCGGAGCACCAGGAACGCCGTTCAACTATGACAGGCTGGCCCTCGTCGGACAGATCGGCAACAATGCCGGCGTGTTCCGGATCCTCACGGCGAAAAGCGTCAAGGAAGTGCGGCCCGGGGTGTACGTCTTCAATATGGGGCAAAACCTGGTGGGAGTGCCGAGGATCACTATCGCCAACGGGCGCGCCGGCGGCAAAATCACCCTCAGGTATGCCGAGATGTCGTATCCCGACCTGAAAGAGTCGGGGAAAAACGTCGGCATGATCATGACGGAAAACTATCGAGCCGCGCTCAGCCAGGACGTCTACACGATGAAGGCGGGAAACCAGGTTTTCCAGCCCCGGTTCACATCCCATGGATATCAATACGTCGAAATCACCGGGATTGATAAGCCGCTTCCGCTCGAAGCCGTTCAGGGCGTGGCGATCAGTTCCGTCAGGGAACTGACGGCCGATTACAAAACATCCAGTGAAAAAGTCAACCGGCTATGGTCGAATCTTGTCTGGTCCAACGTCGACAACTTCCTCACCATACCGACTGACTGCCCGCAACGCAACGAACGCATGGGCTGGTCGGGTGACATCAATGTCTTTTCGCGCACCGCCACCTACATATCCAATGCGGATCAATTCCTTACCCGTCATATGTACGCCATGCGCGACGTGCAGGCCGCTTCCGGGAGGTTTACGGATGTCGCGCCGGTCGGAGGAGGCTTCGGCGGCGTCCTATGGGGAAGCGCGGGGATTGTGGTTCCGTGGGAGGCCTATCTGCAGTACAAAGACGTCGCGCTGTTGGAGCGTCACTATCCGGCGATGGCCGCCTATATGGACTATCTCGAGACCACGATCGATCCCAAGACGGGCTTGAGTTCGGACGGGCAGTTGGGTGACTGGCTGGGACCGCAAAACAATGTGCTGGGATCCCCCTTCCTGTCGACCGCATATCACGCCTATGACCTCGGAATCATGGCGAAGGTAGCCGAAATCTCAGGCAAGTCCAATGATGCGGCAAAATACAGGGGCATGTATGAAAAGCGAAAGGCGTTTTTCAATGCCACTTTTGTAAATGCCGAAAGAAAGACCCTCGGCACGGGCGGCGGACGCGGCGGGCCCGGCGGCCGGGGAGGAGCGCCAACACCTCCGGAATTCAAAGTCGCCGATACGCAGACTTCCTATGCGACAGGCTTGGCCATGGGTTTGTTCAACGGCGAAAACGCTCCCTATATGGTCAAGAACCTGGCGGAAACCGTGGCACGGGAAAACAAGGACGACGGTGGGGCCGTACGTCCGGAATATTCGCTGATGACCGGGTTCATCGGCACTTCCTGGATCAACAAGGCTCTGTCCGACAACGGCCTTAGCGAACTGTCATACCGGATCTTGCATAACAACCAATATCCGTCGTGGCTTTATGCAATCGACCAGGGGGCCACCTCGATATGGGAACGGCTCAACGGATACACGGTGGAAAATGGATTCGGCGGCAATAACGGCATGAACTCGTTCAACCACTATTCCTTCGGCGCCGTCGGCCAATGGATGATGGCCTATTCGCTCGGCATTCAGCGGGATGAACCCGGTTTCAAGAAATTCATCCTTCAGCCGGAGCCCGATCCTACGGGAGTCATGACATGGGCGGAGGGCTATTACGATTCCATGTACGGCAGGATCGGCAGCGCCTGGAAAGTAGACGGCAAAGTACTCACCTACCGGGCGACCGTCCCCGCCAACACGAGCGCCACCCTCTATTTGCCGGCAACTGCGCCAGGGGCCGTGAAGGAGGGCGGAAAGAATGCCGGCGAGGCGAACGGCGTCACTTTTATCAAGTATGAAAGCGGCAGGGCCGTCTACACTCTAAAGTCCGGCAGCTACGAGTTCATCTCGAATCTATGACCATTCCGGCCCAAAACCCAAGAATGAGACAGCCGGTAAGGTGAGATCTGTGCGGCGATTCGCTGGGCTTCCGCACCGCGGATTTCTTTGAGATAGGCCTCGGTCCCGCAGCACGTTTCTCGGAAGCTCACGACGCTCCGGAAACAGGAGCCCAAATCCTCGGCCGATGCCGCCAGAACTTCAAACTGATAGGGAACGCCGGGATAGACCCGGATTCTTTCCGCGCGCAGCAATTCGAGGATCCGGCGACAGCGTGCGGAATCGTGCACAGGATATTGTCGTCCGCATTCAATCCGGTCGATTCCACAAAGTTGTTCGCCTCGAAAAACAGGTTCTTCCGAGTGCAGCAGATGCGCTGAGTCCGTGGAACCCGATGTGTAGAGATAGAGCGCATCGCCGGAGAAGGGGTTTTCAGGCGGAGAAATCTCTTTGCAGCGGGACCAGCTCGCGCGCTCGACGACAACGACGCTCCGGGCGCCGGCCCCCTCCCGGCACAGCGGGTCGCGCCGAGCATCGGTGATAAGAACGTGGGCGTTTTCTGGAGACCAAGAGGCGATTCCGAGATTTAGCCCTCTCCTCCGCTGTTCCTCCGCTGCTCCAGCGGGATGGCGGCTGGCTGCGGTCAGGGGGCGCTCCTTTCGCGTGCGAGATCTGGCGGAGTACAATGAATCCCGTGGCCATACTCCTCCGGGCCGGCTGTCTGCTGCTCACGTTGCCTTTGCTTTGCGCGCCACAGAACGCGAATTCCAGGATCGACCAACTCTACCAGCAGGGCGTGGAGGCGGCGAAGCAGAGTGATTTTGCCGCAGCGGAGCGCGCCTATCGCGCCGGTTTAGAGGCCGCTCAGAGTTCTGACAACAAGGTGTGGACGGCACGACTACACCGGTCTCTGGCAGAAGTTCGGGAAGCCCGACGTGAATGGAAGGACGCCGCCGCGGAATATACGCAAGCGCTGGCGTTATATGAAGAGCTTGGAGACAAATCGGGCGCCAACGCAGTTTCAATGAGTTTGGCCAGGGGTTGGGCCGGCGTATCCGACCACTCCAAGAGCATCGAATACGCGAACCACGCGCTAGCCGGCTACCTCGCGTTGTCCGAGAGCGCGAACGCAGCAAAAGCGTTGGACATAATGGGACAGGAGCACGCGAAGAATTCCCAATACGGTGACGCCGAGCGTGCGCTGACTCAAGCGGTTTCGCTCTACGAGAAACTGAACGACGAGAGGGGCAAGGGCAAAGTGCTGGGCAGCCTGGCCGACCTCGATCGCCGCACGTCGCGGTTCAACTCGGCGCTCGACAACGGCTTTCGCGCGCTGGATACCGATGAGAAATTCGCAGACCACCAGGAGATTGCCAAGGTTCTCGATGTTCTCGGCACCGCGTTCCTCGACATGGGCCAATATGAAAATGCGCGGCACTACTTCGAGCGTGGGCTGGAGGAGCGGCGCAGGTTCGGCCTGAGCCAGCACTTATCATTCAGTTATCGGAACATGTGCGCCGCTTTGTTCTACTCCGACAACTATGCCGAGGCAGTGGACTACTGTCGCAAGTCTTTGCAGGAGGGAATGAACGCCGGAAATTTCCGCGAAATTGCCGGTTCCACACTGAACATCGGAATATCCGAACTGCAACTCGGGCGCATGGGCGACGCGCGGCATGATTTGGAACAGGCCTTGGCGATTTCGGAGGAGCATGCATATCGCCAACAGGAAGGCTCCGCTCTTTACAACCTTGGCAACCTTTCCCGGACGGCGGGCGATCTCGACAAATCGTTGGAGTATCATCAACGCGCGCTCGAGGTGCGCGAACAGGATCGGGACCGCAGGGCGGTAGTGCGCAGTCTGAGCCGCATCGGGCTGGTGCTGGAAGAGCGCGGAGATTTGCAGGGCGCCTTGGCGGCGCACGAACGCGCGCTCGCGCAGTTCGAATCCATCGGCGGGGAAATCAGCGACCCTGTGCAATACGGGGCGTTCCGGCAGACATCGGTGGGGTTGTATCCGCATTATGCGCGCGTCCTGGTAAAGCTGGGGCGGACGTGGGATGCGCTGCTCATCTCGGAACGGAGCCGGGCGGTGGGCCTCTCGCGCATGGTAGCGCTGAACGGCGCCGCGTTTCTCGACCTACTACAGCACGATCATGCCGAAACCTGGCGGCAGGCAAGTGCGGATCTGGCAAGAGCCGGCAACGCGCTGCGAGTGGCGATGGAGCGGGCGCAGGTTCAAGCGGAACCCACCGACGGCCGCACCCGGGCCATGGAGGCAGCGCGTGCTCGATATTTCGAGGCGCAGAAGAGGCTTTCCGATCTACGCGACCGCCTATTTGCCTCGACGCCGGCGTTACGCGCGGCCCAGAACCCAGCGCCGCCCACGGCGGCTCAGTTGCAAGCGATGGCGAAGAGTTCGCCGGACACCCTGTTTCTCGAGTGGATGATAGGACGATCAATCCGCCTTGGTATTCGCGCTGCATGCCGGTGCATTGGACGCGTTCGAATTGAATCACGGCACTGCCGACCTGCTCTCGGTATCGAATTCCTGGCGCGACGCCCTGGGGCGGGCCGGCCGAAGTCTCAGCCCTGCCGCACGGCGCAGCGCGGATGGAAAAGAGGAGACGCTGGCGAAAGAACTTTACACCGTTCTCTTCTCGAAATTAGAACCTGGGCTGGCCGCGCACAAAGTCGCGCGGCTGGCGATCGTGGCCGAAGGGCCGCTATTGGACATCCCGTTTGCGGCACTGATGACTTCCACGAAAGCGCGGCTCATCGATCAGTACGCGATTTCGAACGCCGTTTCCTTGGCATCCCTGCTGCGCCCGCCCGTTCGCTCCAAACCGGTGCAATCGATGCTCGCGGTAGCGGATCCGCTGGGCCAAGGAGAAAGCCGGATCGTTCCTCCTTCGGGCTATTCCTATGACGAACTGCCGGACGCGCGCGCGGAGGCAAGGAATATCGCCGGTATGTACGCGAAATCGGTCTTCCTCGCCGGGCCCTCCGCTCGGGAACAGGAAGTGAAGAAACTCCTGCCGCAGTTCGAATTTTTGCACTTCGCCACGCACGGCATTCTGGATGCGCATGATGGCCTCAACTCGGGACTCCTGATGGCCACGGAATCGGCGGACGGTTCCGAGGACGGCATTCTGCACGCTTGGGAAGTAGCGGAACTGTCGCTGACCGCACGCCTCGTCGTGCTGTCGGCGTGCGACACCGGCCTCGGCAAGGAGCGGCAGGGCGACGGTCTGCTGGGAATGGCGTGGTCTTTTCTGGCCGCCGGGGCTCCGCGCGTGGTCGCTTCCCTTTGGAGAGTGGACGACGCGGCGAGCCGCGAGTTTATGACCGGCTTCTACAAGGACGTCAAAACCGGAATACGGCTCGACGATGCCATGCGCAAATCCATGCTCGCGATGCGCAACGGCACGCCCGCCCCGTCACCCTACTATTGGTCGGCGTTTCAGATCCTCGGCAACGCGGGAGGGCTTTGAAACCATCCGTTGCCGCCATAGAATGGCGAGCAGCACGATGGAGAGCGCGACGACGGATTGGGTGCCGGGCTCGGGCGTCGCGCTGGCCGGGATGAAGGTGAGGCTCGTCAAAGTCATGTTCACAGACACGCCTCCCTGCGATCCCGAAAAAGCCAGCTCGAGGCCCCCACTATTGCTGTAGTACGTGTTGATGACCGAGGCCTCGCCAGGCAGCACGGCGCATGGGTTGGTCGTGTACGCTCCCGTCCCCGTGATGGGCGCGGTAGACGTACACGGGCCGGTGAGCTTAATACCAGTACCGCCGCCACCAATCGTGACGGGCTGATTCAAAGTCGGTCCGGTGTTGTCGAAGACGAGCGTCACGGTATCGTTTATCGTTGAGCAGAGAGTGGTGTCGCTGCACTTCGTGCTGTTAACGTTGAAACTGAACTGAACGAATGCGAACGCGGGGAGCGCGGCGTTGCAGGTCAGCGCATAGTCGGCAAAGGTGGTAGGCGCCGAAGCCGAGGCGTCCGAGGTGCTGGATCCGCAGGCGTTGGGGCTGAAGTTGCTCGCCGAGGCGGGAGCCGCCGCGAGCAGCAACAGAATGGGAATAGGGGCAATTATCGTCAGCAGCCTGGCCGGCGCGGTCGAAAGCGCAAAATGGGAAAGTACTTTCCAACGGTTCGTTTTCACGGTTAGTTCCTCCTCCGATTTGGATTAGAATTACCACATCCCGGCAATCCGCTCAACCCGGTAACTACCGTATGAGCGCGTCGATTTGTAACAGAGCAGAGCGAATGTGATCCTGCGTACCAGAATTTGCTAACGCTGCCGCGAACTCCTCCCTCGCTTCGCGCAGAAGCCCGAGGCGCCGGTCGATCTCTCCGAGTAGGGCGAGGCTGTCGGTGTCGCCCACATTCCGGACTGCCGCCTTCAACGCGGCGCGACGAGTCTCGTCCTCCACCGGCAGCACGGAAAACTGGGCGCCGCACCGGGGTCCCTCCCCTTCGGGCACGACGCCGCGGACTTCCCAGTAATAGATTGCACCCGGTTTGAGGACTCCCGCCGGAACAGTCACGGGGGCTCCGGATGACTGCGCGCGATGAATGACCGTTCCCTCGTCGTTCTCGATCTCAATTACATAAGTTGTAACATCGCCTATAGGTTCAAAAGAGAAGATAGACGGGCCGGACAGGATCGCGGCGTTCGCGGCAGGGTAACAATGCCGTAACTTAGGTCCGCGAATCCGGACCACTCCCCCGCGGGCGGTGGAAGGCGAATCGGCGATTGCAGCCAACTTTGGAATCTCCGCCAGCCCTGGTAAGCGCCGGACGCTTCCCGCAACGGTCCGAATAGTGCCCGTCTCGAGCGTCGCGCGGCTCCGCTCTCCGACTTCATATCGCGCCCCGCTTACCAGAACTACCAGTACGCGTCCCGCTCGATCCGTCTCAATCAAAGTGTGAGGTTTCAACCAGTCGAAGCCTTGGGCTCTCGCTTTATGGCCATCCGGGTAAGTGAGGGTGACAGTCCCCGTGACGGATGCCAGGACGCCGGCGGCGGGCGCTTCCGCGGTGCGCTGTTGCGCTGCCAGGAGCAGCGGCGCGAGTACGAGAAATGGAAACCGCCGCATCATCGCCACACATTATACAGCGCGAAAAACCGGGAAATCGGGTAAACCGGCCACGCCTCATGCTGGCAAAGGATTCTTGCCGTGCCGGCGCAGGACGGCGGCTCGGGTGTCCCGGCGCTCACCTTGAGTGCGGCGCAACAGGTGGTCACTGCCGGCACGTACGTTCTGGCCAAGAACTTCACCATCGCTCCTGGCCGCTATGCCGATTTCAAACTGCCTACGGCGTACAGCCTGGACCTGAGTTCGCAGGTCGCGATCTCCACCCTGTCCAACTACGGCCTGCCGGGAATGTTCATCGTTCCGTACTTCGCCGCGCCGGGCGCTGTCTGCACCGCCGTGGACCCGATCGACTGCTCGCAGTTCAACTTTTTCACGCCGGGGGCGCGGTCGTGCCGGTATATGGGAGCTACATGGTAGTTCGCGTCTCCAACCCGAGGCCGCAGCCCGTTGTCTATGGTCAACTGATGGCGCACTGGTCCGGGCACCAGAACTGTTGCACCGAGGTAATCGCATGGCACCCTCCCGCGCGTCAGTCTGGTCCACTGCCAGGCTGGCGCGCTTTGCATTTTTTGCGATAGACTCCCTACGTATGGCTCCCGGCGAAGTGACGAAGATCCTGAGGGAAATCAACCAAGGCAAGCAAACGTCGGTATCCGAACTGTACACCCTGGTCTACCAGGATTTGCGCCGGCTTGCGGCCGGCTTCATGCGGCGCGAACGGCCGGACCACACGCTTCAGGCAACAGCGCTGGTGAACGAAGCCTACATTCGCCTGTTCCATGGCGGAGCCTTTCGCTGGGAGGACCGCAAGCAACTGTTCGGATGCATGGCACAAATCATGCGAAATCTCCTGGTGGACCATGCGCGCAAGCACGGCGCCGGCAAGCGTGGCGGGGAATTCAAGAACATTCCGCTGGACGAAGCGCTGATTGCCTCCGACGAGCGGCCCATCGAGATATTGGCATTGAACGAGGCGCTGGAGGAACTGGGGCGCCTGAACGAGCGGCAGGTCAAAGTGGTAGAGCTGCGATTCTTCGCGGGGCTCACGGTGGAAGAGACAGCGGCGATGCTGGAGCTTTCCCCGGAAACAGTCAAGCTGGACTGGCGTTTCGCCAGAGCGTGGCTGACGGAACGGCTGAAACCGGCCTGACGCAAGTCAGCCCGGCTCCGGGCACCATGGACACGACGCAGACCACTACCGGGCACCACCAGCGTCTCGAAGAGCTGTTCCTGATGGCCGTTCGGACGCCGGAGACGGAGCGCAGCACGGTGCTGGATGCGGCGTGCGCCGCCGATTCGGCATTGCGGCGCGAAATCGATCGTCTGCTGGCGGCGGACCGCGCGCAGGGAGAACTGCTGGATGAGCCCATCCTGCGCTACCGAGGGCCGTGGGCGCACGAGTGTCCGCAATGCCACAGCTGCTTCGATGCGGGTCCTGAGTCGTGCCCGTTGGATGGCGCAAAGCTGCAACCCGCATTCGCCGGCCCGGTTTTGATCGACGGGCGTTACCGTGTGGAGAAACGGCTGGGGAGCGGCGGCATGGGTTCGGTGTATCGCGCGCTTCACATCGGCCTCGACCGGCGTTTCGCGCTCAAGATGATTCATTTGGGCCGCCTGACGAGTAACGATGCGCGCGAGCGCTTCCGGCACGAAGGCAAAGCCCTCGGCCGATTGAAGCATCCGCACATTATCGAAGTGACCGATGCGGGCGTGGATTCATCCGGCCGGCCCTACCTGGTGACGGAGTTGCTCGAAGGCTCGACGCTCGATTCGGTTCTGAAACACGAAGGGATGCTGCCGGCCCCGCGTGTCCTGACGATCGCGCGGGCGATTGCCGAAGCGGCGGACTTTGCTCATCAGAACAAAGTGATTCATGGCGACATCAAGCCCGGCAACGTTTTCCTGACGGCGGACGGAGGTGTGAAGATCCTGGACTTCGGCGTGGCCGAACTCCTCGACGCAGGCTCCGGCGCCCGTCCCGTGATGGGTACGCCGGCGTATATGACGAAGGCATTACTGAAGGGCGCACCCATCACGGAATCGGCCGATCATCATGCGCTGGCGGTGATGACGTATGAGTTGCTGACGGGCAATGTTCCGTTTGGCTGGAAGCCTTCCGATGTGGCCGCGCGCCAGCAGGAACCGCCGCCGCAATTGAGCGTGGCGAACCCGGCCTTGCCTCGGGAACTGGATGCGCCTGTGGCCGCGGGTCTGACCCAAACGTTCCGGCGCACCGTCGATCTGGTGGAACCGCTCGAGGCCGCGTGGCACAAGGTGTGCGTGCGTCAGTGGCGGTCTCGTGAAATCCCGGTGCGGTCGGTTTTGGCGGTTGGGCTGGGGCTGCTCCTCGCTTTGGCCGCTACCTGGTTCGGCGACCTGCCTGCCATCCAAAGTTTGGAGTACCGCACCGACGATCTTCGCTTTCGTTTGCGGCCGGACCGTGCGCCGGATCCGCGGATTGTCCTGGTTTCGATCGATGACGCCAGTCTGGCGGCGGATGAAAGACCATTGACCGCGCGGGCAGACGAGGCAGGCGAATTCCTGGAACGAATTTTCATGGGCCAACCCGAAGCCGTGGCCTTGGATTTGATCCTTCCGGAACAGTGGGGCCGCTCCGAGGCATTCCAAAACGTGATCCTGAAGCACTCCGACCGGTTGAAGTTAGCGCTGCTTTCCACCCGCGAGGGGACGACGTTGGGGACCGATTGCATCTCACCGTTGGTTGCCGGCCTACTGGGAACCGACGGGATCAGCAGACTGTTCGCCTTCGCGAATGTCGAAGACGGCGAGCCGGTAAGGCGCGCGCGATATGCGTATCCCGACCGCGCGAACGCCCAACGCCCGTCCCTTGCCGCGGCTCTGACCGGGCGCGGCGCAACGTTGAAGGGAGCATTCTGGCAGGACCAATCGATCAATTTGCGAGGTCTCGCACGCTGGTCGTGGAAGGATGTGCCGCGCATCGATTCTGCCGTATTTCGCGGGCGCTACGTTCTGGTAGGCGCCGAATACTCCGGCTCGGAAGATGTGTATCGGCTGCCGGAGCGTCGCGGGCCCGCGCGCGACGTATCAGGGCTCGAGTTGCATGCATCCATTGCCGCCACCATTTTGGAAGGCTCTCCCATCCACGATCTCTCTGGGAGGTGGACTTTACTGCGGCGCTGTTTGCTTTTGATGCTGTCGCTTGCGTTGTTTCTCTGCGCGCCTCGCGCATTCTCGGGAGCCTGTGTGGCGTTCGCCGTAGCCATGGTCAGTGCCGGAATCGATCTGACTGTGTTCCGCTTGACCGCTTTGCTAATGCCCATGACCGCCGAATACCTGTCGCTTTTCGCCGGAATCGCATGCGCAGCGTTGATTAGGAAACAGAGGCCCGGTTTCCCCCTGCTTTGACCGGGCAAGCAGCCCTTCGGGGGTCCTTTTGCGGTTATGCCAACAAAAAAACCGCGGGCGAGCGAAGTTCTTCGTAGATAGGGGCAGCGGTTGATGTAGCAAGTGCAGCTCTAGCATCAACCACGAATGCCGGGCCAACTGAGCGTGTGGAATCGCGAGGCGGGGCTGAAACCGGGTCGCCGGTATTGTCGAAGCGGGCGTATTCCGCCCAAAGAGTTCCGGTATCATGCACTTCCTTGTACAGGCCATATGGCTAGCTTGGCCAGTCCCACCAGAGGGCGGGTCTGGCAGGTGAAATCTGGACCCCGGCAGTTTTGAATCATGGGATGGTCCTCGGCGGCGCCAAGGCGATGAAGTCACCGCGCACGGCGGAGATTACTTGGAGTTCAAAGTTGGTCAGGACTTAGCTTCCACCTGGGCGTCGAAGACCCCCGTCTCGACGCGGCCCGCCCGGCGGATCTGCACGAAGATGCGGTATCGGCCGGGGCTGGGGAAGGCATACG
>Ga0116225_1001823_pt1 | contig 14897 bp, 7 predicted proteins | sample Sb_taG_8_FD_88968 | JGI IMG/M metagenome (GOLD analysis project Ga0116225, IMG submission 88968) | Peat soil microbial communities from Weissenstadt, Germany - Sb_50d_c_BC metaG | ecosystem: Environmental > Terrestrial > Soil > Wetlands > Peat | place: Germany: Weissenstadt | collected 2010-09-21 | reverse complement strand
TGAAGCTGGGAAAGCTCCCGCGCCAGCTCGGCTTTACGCCGCGGATCGCTGACCCGGTCGATGAATTCGCCAGCGCGCTGGGCCTGCACTCCGGCAGCCCTGGTCAGGTCATCGGGAATGGGAACAGGTGTGGAAACGGGCTCTTCTTCCTCACGCGGGCGGCGGATCTGCTTGAGCAGTCCTGCCACGGCCAGCGGCAGCACGATCAGTAGGACCAGGGCCAGAAGAAGCGCGGCGGGAAGGCTCAAGGAGCGAAGCCAGGGTCCGAAGCGATCCTGGTTGCCGGCGAGGACGAAGACCAGGGCGGCTAGCAAGATCGCCAGGGTCGAGAGTATCAAGAGAACGGAAAGGTTCCGTGCGCGTCTCATGTCACCCGTCGCCTCTGGCTGTGGGTCGCTACGGCGTGGTGAGCAGCAGAGATCGGTGCCCATTCCGCCAGATCAATTCTGACGCGTGAAGGCGGCCGATGGCTAGACCTCTATGGATGCCTTGTCCGCGCAGGGCGGCGAGGTTCTTGACCTGAGCATGGCTGCGAGAGCCCGGGGAGCAAGAGTCGATGTCGACTTCATGAACGGTGCCTTCTGACCCGCTGCATCAGCGAATCGAGCTCGGCGAGAAGCCTGGCGAACGATGGGGAACGTCGGCACATGGCCTGAGTGAACGGCAGGATGCCCGTGAGTGCCGGCTGATGGGTCGTCGGCTCATACTTCGGTACCCCGATGAGTCTGGCCACGTAAGCTTTGCAGTTAGCGATCGTTTCGACATCAGTTCCACGTGGAAGAGTGCGGCGACTCAAGATGTAACCCGACGCTTCGAGATTCGCGCGGAAGACTGGAGAAGGGAAGGCCGAAAGAAACCACGCTTCGAATTCGCGTACGGCCAGGACGACACAAATGGGGAAATCCGAGGGCACTGAGGCTCGTGCGCGGTCGAGCAAAACGGGACCGAGGCTCGTCGGGGCGTCATCGTCGGCGTCGAGAATCACGATGATTGCATCCGGTCTTCGCAGCAGGGCGTACTCGATGTAATGCTCGACCCCCAGTTCATCGTCAGCGTTATGAGCGACTTTCAATGCTCCTTTGCCCGAGGCGCGAACTGGGCCCTTCACGTCCAGGCTGAAGTTGAGATGGAATCTCCGGTGCTGGAGCCATCGCTGGATGAGAATTGGAACGGCCTGGACCTCGCCGTGGCCCTCGACGATCGGCACGATCACGTAGCGCGTCATGATCTCACGAAATCTCGAAAAAATCGGCGTCGGCGCCGGTTGTTGCGGGTTCGTCCTCTGTCCAGAGAGCGTTGGAACGAAGGAGCCGCCCGACGGTCATGGGCGGCCTGAGCTTGGCCAGCACCTCGCCGCTCAGCGGGAAGATGCGGCTGGTGCCCTCGTTCCACTGGACGATCCGGATCCGATCCCCGATGGCCGTCGGATGGCTCAGGATCTCCGGGCTGTGGGTCGAGACGACGATGGGAAACCCTTCACTGGCCGAGTCGATCGCGTCCAGAAGGACACCGTGTGCGAAAGGGTGAAGTGAGTCTTCGATCTCGTCAATGAGGACGATCGAGGGACGTGGTGTTTGCCGAAGTGCCAGGAGGATTCCCAAACTCCGCACCGACCCGTCGGACATCGAGGACGCATCGAAGCTGTTGGTCTCTCCGGCCTCGCCGTCTTGTTCGAAGACGATCACTCGGCGACCCACCCGCGCTTTGGCTCTGATCTCACGGAGTCCGGGGAGGGCGGCGGAGAGGCGATCCTCGATCCACTTGCGATCTTTCGGGCTGATCGCTTTGAGCACATCTCCCGCGTTGCCGCCGTCCCGGTTCAAACGGATCTCGCTGCCGATCTTGGGCTCGCTACGTATCGCCTGCGGGGAGAACTGGTGGACAGAAATGTTACGCAGGGCTTCCGTAATCTGCTTCCAGGTTGTGTCCGTCCCTGCGATCAATGGAAGGACAAGGCTTTCGGGGTCAACGACCGGCTTGACCGGAACCGACTCGGTTCGGAAGCTCTCTTTGTCTCGATCGAACGAGGGCACAGCTTGTCTGTGGAAAAGGTCACTCTCCGACCCTCGCAGGACTTCCTTCTTCACCAGGTAGCTTCCGCGGGACGGCTCGGTCCCCAAACTGAATCCATAGAGACAAGTCTGCCCACGTTCGAGCTCGAGCACGACCGCGACGCTCACGTCGAATCGATTGCCTTTGCCGGGCTGCCGCTGGCGCAACCCCTTCAGGTTTCCTCTTCGTTCGAGGGCTGTCCCGACGGAGTCCGTCATCGACTCGCTCAGGAAGCTGAGAGCATCCATGAGGGTCGATTTGCCCGCCCCGTTCCGACCCACGAGGAAGGTCATATTATTGAGCGCCAGCCGGGCGCTGGAAAAAGCGCGATAATGGCGGAGCCGCAGTTCCTTGATTCTCGCTGTCTTCATGGTTGACCCCCGTCCTACCATCAAGATGCAACCTCAAATTCGAACGAGATATCTCGGAACTCTGCTGGTTTAATTACAGCGAGCTGGTCAACCACACGTTTACGCATCTCAACCGCGAACTCCAGAATCTCCTTGAGGAGAACCGCGGGAACTTCTCCAGCGGCGTGTTGCGGGTGGAGGAGCTTGAGGAGCCCCGCCGCGGTCTTGCGAATCGAATCCTGGTTGCGCTGGTTCATCCCGGGCAACGAGGCCTGGGCTGTGATGTGCGTCAGGTAGTTACGACGACGTAGCTCGGCGAAGATTTCGGCCAGATAGTCACTCATGAAACCGTAGCCGGTCGCATAGTTCTCCGGGTTGATTACCGGCACTTCCCAACCTGGAAGGTAATCGTGAAGACGATCGAGAAACGCCGTGTCCTGGAGGGGTTCGGGAAGAACGGAGAAAAGGTGGTCGTATCGACCCGACGGACGCTTGGCCCTGAGATCAACTTCGATGTTGCCACCGAGAACGATGGAAGCCGATGCCCGAAACTCCTGCCCCAGACGGGTGAATACGCCGGTCTGCATGTAGTCCTTGAAGACGCTGATGCTTGCGTCCGCGTCGTCGAACTTGGTCTTGGAGATCTCATCGAAATATACAACATGTTTCGTTCCCACGACGCCCAGTCGCTTGGTGGCTCCGTGGAAGAAGAGCGTTGCGGGCGTGGCCTTGCCACCGCTTACGACGAATGCACGGCTCGACGTGTTGCGGAAAGTGAAAGTCTTGCCCGTCTGCTGCGGTCCTAGTTCGATCAGGTTGTAGTTCGACTCCACAAACGGCACGAGCCTCAGCATCATCAGCCACTTCGTGCGCCGATCGAAATGCACGGGGTTGAACCCGATGCTTTGGACCAGAAGATCAAGCCACTCCTCGTCGGAGAAGCGACCCCGACGCTCGATGTAATCGTCAAGGTCGAGCCGCGTAACCTGAAACGGCGTGAACTCCTTGATGTAGAAGGGATACTTGCGACCCTTGATCTCGTAGGTCGCGTCGTACTCGACGCCCATCGTGCCCCAGGCGCCACTGGTCAACAAGACGTCGCCGTATTCCTTGAGCACGCGCTGGCTGACGCGGACCGTGCTCTCACCCAAGGCTGGCACATCGGCCCAGTAGTGATCGCGGCTGGCTTCGAGGCGAACGGTCAGTTGGCCAAGAAGAGTGTATTGCCCTTTCTCCCGAATAGCCGACTTGATCAGCTCCTTCTTCGACGACTCCGTGTAGTGCTCACTGAGAATCCGGTCAATCTTGCGCTGCCCGTCGACTGGCTCCTCGGGACTGACGTATCGCGCGACGAGGTACTCGAGGACGAATCGTGGGAACTCCTTGTAGGCCTCGTTCCAGCGTGTGAGGGGCTTGAGGATAACCAGCCCCTCCAGCTCGCGACGGATCTTTTCATTCAACAAGCGGTTGCGGGCCACGTCACCGTTGGAGCTGGATTCGGCGGGAAGGGCGATACCGTGATTCTCTTGTCCCATCGGCAAACTCCCCTCTTAAAGTTCGTCGAACGCCTTCAATGCGTCGGTGTCGATCTTCGTCGGTTTCGGTCGTACTGTCACCCGAACCGTCTCCCGCCCGTAGTTTGGCCAGAACATCTTGCCGTCCAGGCCGCAGTGGCCGAGCTTCACGTTCAACACCGTCAGTGTCTTCTCCCGGATCGGCTCACGGTTCAGGTCGGCCTGAAAGTGTCCAAAGACCTTGCAAGAGAAGGCCTCGCGCTTACCCGGGGCAAGCTCGCCTTTCCTGTCCAGGATCGCCTGTCCGAGATTCGAACGAACCGACAGATCGTAGGCGGCTGCCACGTTTCCCTGGTTGATGATCTCAAAGGTCAGGGTCTCCTCCTCATCTTCCTTGACGGCGAACTCCGTCGGCAAGCCGAGCAGCTCGACACGGGCCGCTTTCTGCTGGATGAGCTGCATCAAGACGCCGGGGATGATCATCTCCGCCAGCGAGACACCGCCATGGGCGAACCGCGCCGGCTTGCCCTTTTCTCTCTGATACCACGTGGCCCCGACCGGCAACGTGAACTGAGTAACCTGCTTCTTGCCCGAGACCTGCTCTTCCCATGGGATAACGACGAATTCGCCAACTCCCCAGTCGGCGGGAACCTCGAACCGGAGATATCTATAGGCTACGTCGTCTTCCGACTTTCCCTGTTTGTAAAGCTTCGCGGCCGAGATTGTCACGCCGTCCTCGGGGAAAAGCTCCTGAAAGCCATGATCGGAAGTGATGAGCACGAGGTCGGTCGCCTGAACTCGACATCGCAGGTCGTCAATGATCCCGCGCACCCCCTGCTGGGAAACGAGTTGCGACCGGACCTTCTCGTTCAGTGCGGCGAGTGTGTCGTTGTGGTAGTGCCCCAGGTCGTCACTGATCGGATAGATCAGAACGTTGACGTCGCGGAGGTCGTCCGGACTGTAGCCCATCTTGGCACGGGCATCTGTCGTCTCTGCTTCGGCCACGAATCGGACCTTTGCATCGAACTCGTGCTTCGGAACGCCGACTGCTCGGGCCGCCAGGACTCTTTCGTCCTTGGTCGGAAAGCCCGAATAGTTCTTCCAGTCCTTGCCGATCGCGGCGGCGAGGAGCCCTCGACGCGCAATGTCGGTCTTGCTCGGCAAGAGGCTGAAGTAGGCCCGATCCAGGCCCGAGACTACCTGAAAGTGTTCGGTCAGAAGAGGACGTATGACCGCGTCCCAGGTGTCGTACCGCATCCCATCCATGACCAGGATCCAGACCCTCTTGCCAACCATCCGGCGGCCGGTGCGAAGTAAGTCCGGGATGATCCGCAGGGCGCTCCGTTTGCCGTACTGAAAAGCGTGAGTGTCACCACGGATGAGCCCCGCCAGGCGACGATCGAGCTGGTCGGTGTAGCTTCGCAAGCGGTAGCGCAGCCCCTGGGAGGGCCGCATGATGAAGGTGTGAGCCGACTCGTGCAGCGCCGGGTCGTCGATGGATTCGAGCAGCGCGAATGCCTGGGCGACATGAAATTCCAGCAGGTGGCGTCCGTGGGCTACGTACCAGTCAAGGAGTTGCTCAGCCGAAGAGAAATCGGGCACAACCTCGGCGAGAGCTTCTTCTACCATGGCCAGCATGGTCGTCGCCGCCCTCAAGGCGGCACAGTTTCGTTCCGCCGAATCGGTGAGCTCGCCCCTGCGGAGCCGCTCGACGCTGGGATGACGATCCAGCTTCCGCGCCCAGGATGGCCAGCTCTCGGATTTGGCGTGAAAGCGATCGAGCAAGGCTTGACGGATCAGGAAAGCGCAGACGGTTTGAGAAGTGGACTCGGATTCGAGCAGCCTGGCCGGGGCCTCGGGCCCGGACGGCAGCAGGTCGGCGATCTTCGAGAGCCGCGCGAGCGTCAGGAAGGGTTCCGCCCGCCGGCGCAGGTCGGTCCAGCGCCCGGAGTCCTTGATCGCGACAGTGATCCGCGGCAGGAGCTCACCCAGACGCTCGGGGTCGAAGGTCGTAAGCGGCAACTTGACCCCCAACAGGGTGTCGAGATGCGGACTTGCGGGCGACGTGGCGAGATCTCGGAGGACGACAAACGCCGCGACTTCCTCACGAAACGCATCCAGATCGTTCGCGGGGACGGATAGCCAGGCGACGGACTCACTCGTCCGGACATGGCGGGCCGATTCCCAGATAACCTCGGCGACCGCTGGCAGGTCAGCCGGGACCACGCACGGGTGGCAGAGGAGACCGACGGCATGGGCGGCAAACGCCCAGGGTGACTCCTCATCGCACCAGAGGTCGTCCAGCGTCCAGTCGGGGAACCGGGCCATCACGAGGATGGCCAGGAACTGGCCGCGGGTCCAGGTGTCTGGCTCACCCCACCGGTCCTTCCAGCGCGGGTAGGCCTTGACGATCTCATCGATCCGCTCGACAAACGCGTGCCGGTGTTCGATGAGGGCTGGGGTGGGCGGATTCACACGCGAGAAGAGACTGTGAAAATATCCCACGGTTGACAAGTCTATGGGCGATCCCTCGGCGCGGCTGATCAGGTCAGCGATCCCGCTGGCTTCGAGGGTCGCGTCGTCCCCCTCGGGACGGGTCAGCACCAGCAAGAGCGGGTTGCTGCCCGAACGGGCCCGCTTCCAGGCCCGCCGTGTCGCGACGTCGTCGCCGCGGTATGGCACGATCTCCCATGTGCGGCCCGTCTCATCGAGCAGCATGGGGCCAAGCTCGACCAATCGGTCCGGGTCGAGTGCCAGGGTGCACCGAGTGCCCTGCGGCCGCGCGGAGAGCTGGCGCCGTAGCAGCTCATCGGGGCGTTCGGGGCTCTTCCGGCTCATTGAGAATGGCTCCCTCAGTTCAATGTCCCACGAGCGTCGGTTGAGCTGTCCGGGGGTCTCGACAGCTTCAAGTTGGTTGACTCACGACGGTGTCAGTCGAATAGCTTGCCCTGACGGGGGCCGGAGCGGCTTTGAGCCTCGGCCTCCTTGCGGTCCTCGTGCTCCTGGACCTTGCGCGCCGCGGTCCGACACTGGCGGCTGGCACGCGTATAGGCCGAGGCATCCACGTTTTCCTTCAGAACACTCTGGAGCAGCCGGGGCATCATCCGGTAATAGGCAATCAGATCCGCCGGCAGGACCGGCTCCTCACCAGGCTCAACCAGGCCGAGGGCTTCCTCCTCCAGTCGGCCGGCGGCGGAATAGAGCTTTTCGATCCAGCCCAGGATCTCGGCATCCGTGGGGTGAGGCGAAAGCCTGCCCTCGAGAAACCGCTCGGCGTCGTGACAGGCACGCTGACGCTCATGGTCGTTGAGCTCGGCCAGCTCGTCTGCGGTGGGGATTCGCCAGCGGCGGGTGGAACGATCGAGCCAGAAGTTCTCCCGAAGCAGTTGCTCGATCTGGGTAGAGAGGTCTCCTGTCAGCTTGACGGTCGTCTTCATCCAGTGGGGACGAAGTTCGCCGATTCGCAAGGGGGTCGTGGCTAGCGTCTGCCGGAGCCACGCGATGGCGCTCTTCTCGTCCTCGACTGTCACATTGTCGTCCGGTATCTGGAAGAGCCGTCCCTTGTTGCCGTTGGGCCGGTCGTCGCCGACAGCCTCGTCCCGCAGATACCAGCGGCCGTCGACCTTGCGGAAGTATCGGGCACAAACGCGGTCGATGAAGGGAAGGTTGAGCCGAGACACGTCCACCCCGCGCGGGATGAGCGTATTCATCAGCATGGTGTTGAGGAACGGTGTAGTTCGGTGTTCGTCGCTATAGATAGTCGAGTCTTTTTGGATACTTTGGGGCAGAGTGCGCAAGTGTTCACTGATGACTTCCGAGACGAGATCTTCTAGACTCGACGTTTGGACATCCCGGCCCACTTCCTCATGATCCGACGAGAGCGCTCGTCCTTTGGATGGCTTCCGCAGATTGAAGAGCACGTCGTGCCCAGCAACGTCTTCTTCTCCCTTGTCGCCTTTCTTTTGCTTGAAGGTTTTGTGTACTTTGTCGAGGAAGACCATGTTCTCGATAGCAAAACCGACTTCGCGGACAGCGTTCTTGATCGCCTCGAACACCTGACCGTCAGAGTTGTTAAATTCAACTGTTAGGAATCGACCGGGCTTTAGAAGTTCATACATTCGCCTGAATGACGCAGTCATCAACCTCCCGTAATCGGCAAGGGTTTTCATGCCTCCGTCTTCCTTACGGTGAATCACGGCTTCAAGAATACGGTCCATACGTTTGTTGAGCCATGCATCGAAGAGGCAGCCGGCTTCAGAGTAGTAAAGATTGGAACCGAACGGAGGGTCAGTAAAGATGTAATCAATGCATTCAGATAGATTAGACAGTAGAGTTGTAGAGGATCCCCACATTACAGCCGGAATAGCTTGCTCATGTCGCTTACGCCCGGCGAGGGCGAGCACGTCGCTCTCCTTTGAGAAAAAGGCGGCGCATACGTTCATTTCCTGGAATAAACTCGGGAAATAGAGAGAGCCTTTGAGAATACTCCCCTTACGACTCTCGCGAAAAATGTACATCCGGGACATGGAGGGACATATGGCCGTCAAGCAGAACAGGAGTGAAGGCCTTAAGTGTTGTGGGGCGCGAATGATTTCACGGTATAGTAGAGCGAGGCCTGCATGGTTTCTATCGGTGAAGAAATCGGCAGCCGTTTGGATGTCTCTACCTCGTAATGCATTCCTGCGATACTGGGGTCCATCTGCCCACATCTTGAACGACCGAAGGACTGAAAAATCGCATACCAGCTTCTTACTGCTGCTAAGACGAGCCTTCTCAAATTGGTAAACGGGCCTTTCGGTACGGACTGTTGCGTCTCCAATGACGGTTCCTTTGCCCCTCCTCCTCAATTTAAGTCCTCGGTAGGAGTAGTTTGTCACGACAGGAGCGAAGCCGCACCGTTTCAACTGAGTCTTTACCCACGACTGTTGACAGTTTGAACATTCGAACCTCGGTCTTACCGCGCCTGTCGTTGCGTCGATCGCTACATCCCATAGGGAGAACACCGCTCCACACCCCCTGGGACGGCGGACCTTTTTCAGGCAGGGCAATCGGGTCCTCGTATTGACTTTGCCTGTTGGTTCCTCAACAGTGATCGTTCCACCGCACGAGTAGAGATCGCTCCAGATCGTGTAGTGGATCATCGCCGGGATGCAGATGAACTGCTCAACGCCCCCGGGTATCGGCTGCTTCGCGAGCGCTTCAGGCCCCATCCGGCGCTCGACCTCGCTACGGTCAAGCAGTTCCCATTCACGATCAACGACAGAGATCAGGCTGTCCTGAGGAGTGTTGGGTAGCGGATTCTTGAGGTGGCAGGCCACTTCGGGTTTGGTCGGTTCGTAGACCCCGATAGCCGGCTCGTAATGCTCGGTACCATAGAGCCAGTCGAATTCCTCTTTGACGGCGGCCTTAATCCGCACGAACTCGGCCTTCAGCCCCTCGACGTCCACCGGCGTGCAGTAGTTGTAGGCGATGTGGCAGGCCGCCGGGGACAGGTCGTTGAGAATCGCTCGCCGCGCTCCTTTCTTCGAGCCCGGCACAGCCTGAAGAATGTCCTCGGGTGGGGCCTCGCACATGAGGGCCGCCACGCCCGTCATCCCGCTGCCGCAAAACGGATCGAGGATGATGTCTCCCGGCTCGGTGTAGTGCAGGATGTAGGGGATGATCGCCCGGGGTGGAACCTTGGTGTGGTACGAGTGAGCGTTGTAGATTGGGTCGTTCTTGCCCTCCCGGATGTTGGCGACGAAGGGGCCACGCTCATAGTCGTCGGTTTCCGGATCGTAGGGCGTCCCGTAGCGTGAGATGAACGCCGCCACTTCTTCGTCACTGGCAACCGGCACGGGATACTCTCGGGGCTCGTCCACGGCATGTCCTCACTTACTGCAGCATGAATCGGATTCGCTTCTTGCCCTCGGTCGAGCGTTTCGCCACGTCGAACTGCTCGCGAAGACGCTCGGCGAGTCGCTTGAGCAAGTCGCCGATTTGCTCTTCCTCGAGTCCCTCAAATCCCTCGATGAGGTCCGCGAGAGCCAGGCTCCGGATCTCGATGTTGGCCGAGGCCAGAATCAACCGCACCCGGTTCACCATCTCCGGGGTCAAGACCCTGGCCAGCTCGGAGATCCTTGAGGCCGTGACCATGTCGAGCAAGGGCTGGATGCTCGGTTCTCCACTGTTCTCCAGGATCTTCCGAATCGCCTCCTGCGCGACCCGCTTGCAGAGGAGATCGGCCGCCTCAGTGACTCGCTGGCGGATCGCCTCGGCCTCCGCCTCCGGTGGTTTCGTCTGACCGTCCCAGTGGCAATTGGGACATAGAGCGCCTTCGAAGGCTTTCGGCGAATCCTTGAGGGCACATGGGTGGATCCGATCCGCGATGGCCTGGACCTCGCTCGCAAGCTTCTCTCCGATCCTGCCGCCCAGCTCGAGTCCGTTAAGCCGTTCAATGACGGTCAACTGGTCCTCCAGCCCGGCGAGTGACTTCTCGATCGTCTCCCGTGCGTCATGGTGCGCCCGGTGTGCCTTGCGATAGGCGAGGCTGTACTGATCGCGGAAGCGGCGAAACTGCTCGAATATCGAAGATAGCTTGGCCTCGTCACTGCTCCAGACCGACGAGAAGGTTAACTGGGCCTTGAGCATCTGGGACTGGCCGGCCAGCTTCGGCTGATCCAGGCTGGCCAGCTCGTCAAGATAGTCTCGAGCGGACTGGAGATCGGCGTAGCGGTCGGTAAGCCGACGTGCTCGCAAGTGAATCTTGTAGGCTTCGAGGAACTCTTCAGGCGTGGGGTAGCTTTCCCGCGCGACGGCATGGAACTCCTGGAAGTCACCTGTCGCCGCGATTGCCTTGAGGCGCTGGAATACCTCATTCGTCGCGTCGTCCACCTGGCCGTCGAGTTTTTGGGCCAGTTTCTTCAGAGTATCGTGAGTCTTCTCGAGGTCTTCGGCAAGAGTCTTGAGGCGGGCGACCAGCTCGTTATTACGGTCGGCGTCGTCGTTCACGTCCTGAGCCGGGGTGATCGAAGGGTCAAGAACCTGGGCATACGCGAGCACCTCGTTGAAGGATTTCTCGTCGCTCAGCTTGATCCTCGCCCCGAGGAGCGCTTTCTCGAGCTTGGATGACCACTCGACCTGGCCGATCTGCTTGCCGGTGAGCCGCTTGCCAATGGGTTCTTTATCATTCGTGAGCTTGAAGCCGGCCGACGGATTCAGCTCGGCGATCTGGAGCGGCGGCGTGCCGGCACGCACGGCGCACAGCAGGGCGAGGCGGGCCAGGTCTTCGGTCAACCCGTGTGGCGGCTGGCAGAGTTCCTTGATTACCTCGGCGACCGAAAGGTCTTTGGCGGTCTGAACGCGACTGAGAACCCGGCGCACGGCCGATCCTGGCTGGGGCGCGAACTGCGTGGGATCTTTCTTGGCGACAAGCCCAAGCCCGGCGGCGAAGTTGTCGCGGGCGCTGGTGTCGGCTCCGCTGGGACTTTTGGCGAAGAGCCCGTGGAAAACCTTGCGGGCGTCGGCATCGATGATCGTCTTCTTGAGGTCACTCGGGCTGAAGAGAGGAGAATCGTAGGCTTTTTCCAAGAGCTGGGAGGCGAGCGAATCTTCTCGCTTCTCCCGGTCCTTCTGGAGGGTGATCGTCGCGTCGTTCTTCTTCCCCGTCGGCTTCCCAACCGGCAGAAAGTACTCGGTCGCCGGCAACCCGAGTTCCTTCTGCGTCACGATTGTGCCCCGACGATACTCGGCAACCTGATCCGAGAGCAGCGCAGCCATCCCCTCCCTGCGCCGGCTCTTGGCCCAGTCCCGAAACGACCCCTTACCCGGGTGGTCCCGGTCATTGTAGTGCCTGAGCATCGCGTTGCAGGCGACGTATTCGGCAAGAGCCTCCCGGGTATCCTCCGAGAGAACAGCCGGAACGCAGACGGCGATTCTCGGGTCCTGCAAGTCGGACTTGGGCACGACCGCGGCCGAAGTCAGGTAGACGATCCGGAAATGGATCTCCGGCTTGTTGGCCCAGGCCTCCCCGAACAAACTCTCCCAGCGGTCGGCGACAACGACTTCGCCGCCGTACTGAAGCTTCAGGTTCGTGGGCGTCGCCTTGACCGGATTGCTCTGAGGTAGTTGAAGCACAGCGTCCTTGTCGCGGCTGCCGTAACCATCGAAGAGGCCGCCATCCCCGACGCCTTCGAGGGTCTTGAAATCCCAGAACAGGCTCGCGCGCCATGCCTTGTCCTGATCGGACACGCTCGTCTTGGCCTTCTTCTTGAAGGTCCCGAAGGCTCGGTGCGGTTGGTCGTCGGTGGCGTCCTCGCCGGCCTCGAAACGGGCCCCCTTCTCCTTGTCGTACTTGATCTGGGGGACGTCGGACTTCAGGCGGGTGATCAGGTCCAGCACCGCGTCCTTGGGATGGAGTCCTTCGAGTTCGGCAAGCGTCGCTTCCGCCAGCTCCTCGATCGGCATGAAGCGCCCCGGGTCGGCGTTGAGCAAACCCCAGAGGTAGAGCGTGCCAAGGATGCGGCGGGCGAGTTCCTTCTCGTCGTCGTCCAGCGGTAACTGACCGAGGTCCTCGACGACGTTCTTATAGATCTCGTAACTCGACTTGAATTGCTCCGAGCGCAGGCCCTTCTCGAGCGTCTCGCTGCGCAGCAGGTCGCTGGGAACCGCGGGGCGCTTGCTGGCGAGCAGCCCGTTGTAGGTGATCGCCTCGTAGGCGATATGGATCCCTGAACGCGCGGCTGGTAGGCCATAACGATCGTAGCTCTGGGTGATCCGCCGGAGGATGTCAAAGCACTGCGGCTGGAACGGGAAGATCGCCTTGAAGTAGTCCTTCTTCGCCCCCTTCAGGAACTTGAAGGTCTTGCGGCAGTGCTGGTCGTATTCCTCGATGTCCAGCTCTTTGCCGGGCCGGATGTCCCGGGTCCTGAAGCAGACGATCTCGCCGTAGTCGGTCTGTTCCTTGAGCAGCTCGCGGACGATGAAGCGATCCCCCGCGCCCGATCCCATGAGCTTTTGGGGGCAGTCTCCCTGGCTGGCCACGACCAGCAGAATGTTCTTGTGCTCCTCGACCGGAAGGTAGTATGCCAGCGTCTCGAGGAGCTGGACGCCCTCCTCGTACGAGGGCTGCCCTTCGTGACGGTCCTGCCAGGAGCGAAATTCGTCGACAACCAGCAGGAGCCCGTCGTATCCCCCCAGTTGCGTGATCCGGTCGTAGAGGTAGCCGAATCGCTCCCGGAATGAGCCCTTGAGCTCGATTGACAGCTTCTCCCGCTCGACGACCTTCGAGATCTCGGCCCCGAACTTCTTGGTCCCCTCCTTGGAGCGAAACTCCTGCGGAGTCGTCTGGTGCGCCTTGCTGAAATGGGACGCGATGGCCGACTTGATCAGTTCGCCAGCCTGGTTCTCGAACCACTCGACCGCCAGTTCCTCCGAGAGCACCGGGACTTTGGAACGAAGATCCTTGGGAAGCGCGTCCCGGATCTCGCGCTCGAAGCGCCGGACCAGGCTGTCCCTGGCATCGGGCTCACCTGTGCCGAGCAGGCTAAAGGTCACGGGGAAGAGCTTTGGCTTGCCAATCGCGGCCTGGTACTCTTTACGCAGCGCATCATCGCGGAGGGCTCCCCACACCGCGGGATCCCGATTCGTCAGGAGGATGGTCACGGCTACGATGAAGTGTGTCTTACCGGCCCCGTATTCCGCGCGGATCCAGTATCCTTGACCTTTGCAGTGGACGGCCTTGTCGAGTAACTCCTTGAGCAGGGCATGGAGCGACGGCGTCACCTTGTATGTGTCGAGGGCCTCCACAGGCTGAGTCAGGAGTTCACGCAGCGAAGGAGTGGTACGCGGCTCGGTTGGCTTGGGTTCGAAGATCTGACCAAGAGGCTTCAAGCTGCCTGCCATGGTTTCACCTAGGCTTCAGTACAAAGATGCTCGGGACGGCTCAGCCAGTCTCGGAACCGATTTGAGAGCCAGTCGAAATCGACCCGAACGACACCGGTCATGGTGTCAGGGATGAGGATGGGCTTGATTGGGTCGACTTCCAGGACCGTCATGGTGGATGAGCCTGCGAACCAGTCGAAGAACGGTTGCAGACCAGTCCCAATCGTGGCAAGTAGCGCGGCGTTACGAACCCGCAAGATGACACGTTCGGGTCCGGTGGGTCGCAGGTCCTGGACAGCTTCATCAAGCCGAGAGCGAAGCCAGTCTGCTCGTTCGTCAGGATCTGAAGGCCATTGATCGTCCTCCGGGATCAGCTCGAGGACGTCGAGGAGCTGGTGGCTTTTCCCTTGCAGATGCAGAATCTGATCCAGGCGGGATCGTTCACCGATCCAGACAACCACTTGCTTACTCCAGAGGCGCTGATTGACCAAGTCTCTTAGCTGGTCTGGTGTCATAGTCGCATCCGTCCCTCTACGAACTCCGAGAAGGAGTATCGAAGGCTGATGGACTCAATCCGGTCAGCAACGACGTATTTCGCGATCATGCCACGATCAAGAGCTTCCCGGAGAATGGCTCTCAACCGATCCTCGCTCTTATAACCAAGATACTTCCAGAAAGGCTCCGATGCTATAACCCGGAACTCGACGCCACCGGGCTGTCCTTGCGAGAAGAGGAAATGAAGCAAGATGAGAAAAGCTGTCGCCGACGGAGCAATGGGACGTAGTAAATCACGTCGCTCTTTTCCAGACGAGAGAAAGCCGAGCTTGCGGAGGTTCGCCTTGAGCCGTTCCGTCGTCTTATCCGGTACTGCCGAGCCAAACCGTTCCCGGATGAACTGCACCATGTACGAATCGGGAATCGCGGCATTCTCACCGATGGGGAAAAGAGCGTCGGCCACCAGCGCACCTGCCATGGTCTCAGCGCAAAGGTATCGGTATCGCAAGATCTCTTCTGCGAGCCCGGGGTCCTGATAGTGGCGCCAGACTTCGGCGGTCAGCCCTTTCAATCCGTCGGGATAGAACCACCGCACGACCGTCTGCGCGTAGCGGTCGCGAGTCGA
>Ga0116225_1001822_pt1 | contig 14908 bp, 14 predicted proteins | sample Sb_taG_8_FD_88968 | JGI IMG/M metagenome (GOLD analysis project Ga0116225, IMG submission 88968) | Peat soil microbial communities from Weissenstadt, Germany - Sb_50d_c_BC metaG | ecosystem: Environmental > Terrestrial > Soil > Wetlands > Peat | place: Germany: Weissenstadt | collected 2010-09-21 | reverse complement strand
GCGGAACGGGTTCGCGCGCCACCAGCAGGACGGGAGGGTGGTCGTGCGTAACGTGACGTCGCTGTACCTGGCCCGGGTTCGGCACGGGGAGTGCTTGTGAGGGCGGGACAGGATTGCTAGAATGAAAAATCTGTTGCGCCAGCCGCTTGCGGCTTAGCGGATTCCAGGCTTCCGCTAAGCCGCAAGCGGCTGGCGCAACAGACTCTCAAGCATCCCACCCACCCCGTGGCCAGACACGCCCTATCCCATGAGGACCGCGCCGATGGCGGAACAAAGAACGATCCTGGTAGTAGACGACGATCTGGAGTTGAGCGACGGCCTGCGCGCCGTGCTGGAGAAGCAGGGCTTTCGCGTCATCCAGGCGCGCGACGGCCAGCAGGGCAAGCAGGCTGTGTACAACCACCGACCCGACCTCGTCATCCTCGACATGATGATGCCGCGCATGGGCGGCTACCCGGTGCTGGAGCACTTCCGCGGCAAGACCGACGCCCCGCCGATCATCATGATCACGGCCAACGAGGGCAGCCGGCACAAGGCGTATGCCGAGTACCTCGGCGTCATCGATTACATCCGCAAGCCGTTCGCGATGGAGCGGCTGCTGGAGGCCGTCCACAGGGGCCTGTCGCAGTCGAAGCCCGACCCGGAAGCGCCCGCGCCGAAGGACGGCGAGTAGTGCGAACGGGAGGCCCCGCCTTGAGTGACGTCGCCGAGGCCGCGAGTGTGCTCCTGACCCGCGGCCGCGGCTCGCCCCAGGTCTTTGCCGTTCGGCGCTCGGAGAAGTTGCGCTTCTTCGGCGGCTTCATCGCCTTCCCCGGCGGGCGGGTGGCGCCCGCCGACGCCACCCTCGACCCCAACATCGACGTCCGCCGCGTCGCCGCCGCCCGGGAGCTGTTCGAGGAAACCGGCGTCCTCATCGCCCGCCGCCCCGACGGTTCCTTCCCAAGCGGCCCCGACCTGGATCACCTCCGCCGCGAGCTGATCGCGGAGCGTCTCTCCTTCGCCGAGGTCCTGCGCATGCTTGGGGCGCGGCTCCACCCCGAGGATTTCGTGCGGGTCGGCGACCTGGTCACGCCGCCCTTCACGGCGACGCGCTTCGATACGACCTTTTTCGTGGCGTATCTGCCGCCGGGGCAGGAGCCAGCGATCTGGCCCGGGGAGTTGGACGGCGGCTGGTGGGAGACGGCGCAGACCCTGCTGGCCCGCTGGAAGGGGGGCGAACTGGTGTCGCCGCCGACGGTGTCTCTCCTGCAAGCGGTGGAGGCGCTGCCGCTTCACCTGCTGCCGGAGCGAATCGCGCCGTTGCTCGCCTCGATCGCGGCGGGTGCGATCCACCCGATCTTCTTCGCCCCCGGCGTGCGCATGATCCCCCTGCGGACGTTGGCCCTGGCGCCGGCCTCGCATACCAACGCCTTCCTCGTCGGCGCGGAGAACACCTACCTCCTCGACCCGGGCCCGAGCGACCCGGACGAGCAGGCTCGCCTCTTCACGATTCTCGACGCCGAGCAGGCCGGCGGCCGCCGTCTCACGGCGATCGTCCTGACGCACCACCATCCTGACCACGTCGGCGGCGCCGCCGCCTGTGCCGGGCGCTACCGCGCCCCCGTCTGGGCGCACCCGTGGACGGCACACTCCCTCCGCGAGAGGTTGGCCGTTTCGCGCCTGCTCGGCGAGGGCGACCGGGTCGAACTGGGGACGGCCGCCGACGGCACCCCCGGGTGGCACCTGCAAGCGCTATACACGCCGGGCCACGCGCCGGGACACCTGGCGTTTTACGATCCGCACTATCGGTTCCTGTACGCCTCGGACATGGTGTCCACGCAGACGTCCATCGTGATCGCCCCGCCGGAGGGGGACCTGACGGGGTACCTGGCATCGCTGCGGCGACTGCTGGCGTTGGACTGCCGGCTGCTGCTGCCGGCGCATGGCGGCCCCAGTTCGCGCCCGCGGCAGACGCTGGAAGAGGCGCTGGCCCACCGGGCCAGGCGCGAGGAGATGCTGCTGGCGGCGCTGGGCGCGACCCCGCGGGCGATCCCCGAATTGGCAGCGGAGTTGTACAAGGGACTGCCCCAGCCGCTGGTGCGCTTTGCGGAGTTACAGGTGCTGGCGGGGTTGCAGAAGCTGCAGCGGGAGGGGCGGGCTGAAGTAAAGGGGGACGACTGGAGACGTCGCGGTGACGGTTCGGATTGACCGCGGACGGGGATTTCGGGAAAACAACGTGTCCGCCGCGCGTGGGGGACAGCAAGCCGGCGCAGGTGAGATGGTTTTCGGGTCTAGCGTGGGCTGATTCCCGGATGGAGCGTATCCAGGATTGCGTATGCTCACCTACGATATGGCCAGCCTCTTCCAGCACCCACTGAAGTTTCGGGCGCGCATCCCGTCAGCAATCGTGACGTTCGGCGGTCGGCCTGTCGGGCAGTGCCGCATCCAAGTACAACGGCGCAAGGGCGCGCAGGACGTCGAGAACCAGGACGAACTGCTGTTGTCCTGGGATGTCGCGACCCTGAAGTCGTGGTGTACGGACGTCGAGGAGGAGATCGCGATTCTCCTCCAACGTGATGAGGATCGGGCCACACGTACCGAGTTGGCGGCGGTGGTCGTCGCCGTGGCGGTGATGGCGCACATCGAGCCGCAGACCCTCTTCACACGGAGATCGAGTACGGGCACCCGCCACGATTATTACCTGAACGAAACGCGCGACGAGATGATCGAGATCGCGGGGCGCTGGGAGGCGGGACTTCCCGGGCTGTTCGAGGAAAAGCGCGACCAGAGCAACCTCAACCGACAGCTCCGCAAACGCTGGGTGAGCGTGACGATCGTTCTGCAAAGTCCTCGGAACCGCACTGAAAGACGCCACCCATGACCGGCACTCAGGCCGCCGAATATCGGGAACTCGAACTCCAGTCCTCGAATCTGCTGCTTGAAGCCGATTCACGGCTGGTTCTCAGTCGCTACGAGGAGGCCGCCTTCCATGCGCTGCAAGCGGGCCGGTCCCGCGCCCGTATGGGGGAACTCAATTACAAGGCCGACGAATGGGCGGGAGCCGCGGAGGACTGGCTCTCGGCCGCGGCCTGTTTTCTGAGGGCGACCGCACCGCAACAGGCACAAACAGTCTTGAGGCTCGTCCAGCAGCTATCGAGCGAAGGGAAGATCCCCGCGCACCGCGAAGATGTGCGGGTGGCACAAGAGGAGCGAACCCAGGAGTTGGACCGACTTCGAGCGAGGGCGAGAGATCTTCAGCGCGAGTTGGACGCACAAGGATGCCGCCCTGATGTCGCTGCGCCCAAGGCGATCCCCTTCCTCGTGGGACGGGTCCGCGAATTCCCCGGCTTTTGGCCGTTGCATTACTTACTCTTCCGACAGGCCTCGGCCTTGGGGGATCGGGCCTTGGCCCGCAAGCATCTTCGCTGGGAGGCGACCTTCGATCCCGACAACGCCAATTTTACCGCGCTTCTGGGGTTCATGCACCTTGCCGATGGCCGTCCCGATCCGGCTATCGAGTTGGGGTCCGATTTCTTGGCCCGTTCCCCGGTGAGCGCCGGCTCAGTCCGGGTCATGCTCGCCAACGCTTTCGCACAAGAGGGTGGGGCGGGGAGCCGCGAGCGGGCGATCGAAGTTCTCCGCCCGCTCCTGGACGACGGGGGCGTCGATGTCAAACAGCGGATTGCCGCTGTGGCGCTGAGCGCGCTCTTTTCGCGCGAACTCGGACAGGAACAAGAGTTCGCACGCCTGCTTCGGGAGTTGGAGGCGCTGGCGGGTGCCGCGCCGTCGTCGGGTGTTGCCGACGTGATTGCCGAGTTCCGAAGGAGCCTTCCCGCTGCGCCGAACGGGCAAGGATCGTCTCGCAACGGTGGGACATACGCCCTGCCGGAGGCGGTGCGCCGACGGCTCTTCGAGGGCGCCCGAGAGCTTACGGTCGGGCCGATGTCTCTTGGAGCGGGCGGCCCCTGATGGCCGTTTTCGGGCGCCTTCGGCGCGCACCACAACGGTTCTTGAATTGGTCGCCGTGCAGTGCTACCCCTATCTGCGGTGAGCAAAATGACTCGGCCCTGACTGGTCATGTCCGGAGCGTGGGCAAACCGCCGGCAGAAGCCAGGCCCGTGTAGCCGAAAAACGACTGGCGCCCTCCCCTGTTCCTTGCGAAGAAGGCAGGGGGTTTCTTCTTGACCTGTTCAGGAAGAGAGCGGATCATGGCGCCAGTCGTTACCACAGCCCGGCAAGCCGAATTTTCCCAGGAGTTTCTCATGGCCCGCCAGGCATTCGACCCGGGCGACTTCGGTATCGACATGGACAAGGAAGCATTCATTGACCTGATGTGCGACGCCTTCAACGGCTACGTCCGCGGCACGCTGACCGTGGACGAGTTGCTGTTGCGGCCACGCACGGCGCTGCACTTCTGCGATACCGTGTAAGCGACCGGGCGAAGGGACCCGGCCGACGTGAACGAAACAGCCCGAACTAACTCGACACGCAGCCGGCGAGTGGCGTTCTATTACAAATCCGCCGAATAGGGCGATTGCGCGGGTTGAGGGAAAGAGTCCGATTGTGCGCGGCCCAGCAGTTCAGCACGCCCCGCGGGGCCACTCCATGAGGGCGGTTGGGCTGGAAGACAGCCTCGGCCGGCCTTAGAGTATTCCCGGCAGCCGAGCCATCCCACCCCTCGGCGACCTGAACCTGAAGAGGTCAACCGGTGGACCCGGCCTTCAACCTCATACACCCTGGGGATTGTGTCGATGGGCTTCAGCACCTTCCGCCGGGCGTCATTGACTTGGCCTTTGCCGACCCTCCGTTTAATATCGGCTACCAGTACGACGTTTACGACGACAACCAGGATTACCGCGCCTATCTGAATTGGACCCGGGCGTGGATGGGGGAAGTGTGCCGGGTGCTGAAGCCTCATGGCACGTTCTGGGTTGCCATCGGCGACGAATTTGCTGCCGAGATCAAACTGCTCGCTCAGAACGAGTTGCGCCTCGTCTGCCGCAGCTGGGTGATCTGGTACTACACCTTCGGCGTAAACTGCAGTCGGAAGTTCAGCCGTTCCCACGCGCACCTATTCTACTTCGTGAAGGACGGGCGGCAATTCACGTTCAACGACGCCGACGCCGAGGTCCGTGTCCCCTCGGCCCGTCAACTCGTCTACGCGGACTCCCGGGCCAATCCCGCCGGACGGCTGCCGGACGACACGTGGATCTTGCGCCCTCAGGACGTGCGCGATGGCTTCACGCCAAACCACGACACCTGGTATTTCCCGCGCGTCGCGGGGACATTCAAGGAGCGGGCGGGCTTCCACGGCTGCCAGATGCCCGAGCAACTCCTCGGTCGGATCGTGCGCTGCTGCTCCAAGGCGGGGGACCTGGTCCTCGACCCGTTCGCCGGGAGCGGCACGACGTTGGCCGTCGCCAAGAAACTCGGGCGGCATTGGCTCGGCTTTGAACTGTCGGAGGACTACGTCCGCAAAGCCACTTCCCGGATTGCCGGCGTCGAGGTGGGGCAGCCGCTCGACGGTGCGGCGGAGCCGTTGGCGAGCGCTCCCCGAACGCCCAACGGCTCGGCGCACCAACCGGGTACACGTCGGGCTCGGTCGTCGCGCCGCAAGCCTGAGACGGGGGATGGACCCTTGTAGTGCGGAACCCTGGGGGCGTTCTTCGACCACAGGACTGGTTTTTCAATCCATCACCCGATCAAAACAACCCCTTGCCGGCCAGTGCTTCCGGCGACGGACAGACGGTATGTCTTAAACGATTCCTGCCACCTTCCTTGTTCCCCGAATGACTGCCGGCCCGGCGGTTGTCGCCTTGCGGTCACGGCGCCCACCGGACCGAAAGGTGTTGCGGGACATCATCCGCGCTTATCCGGCGTTGTTGCGCGAATTGCGCGGTTGCCGGGAGCCACGCTCGGGGCAACGGTGACCGTCGATTCAACCCTGGTCCGTGCCGTCATCGAGTCCGAACAGGTCGCGGAGGATCGATCGCTCCTCTTGCACCAGGTCGAGCAGCACCCGCTCATCCTTCGCTCGCAGATAGCGCACCCCGACGCTGAACAGGCGGGTCGCCAGGGACAGGTCGGGGTGACGCAGCGCGACCTCCCGCCACACATCGGCCCAGGCGTCGAGCGCGTCCGGACTGGCCTCTGCGTAAGGCGTCTTTGTGAGGCTGCGCACGAGCGAGTCACCGAGCATGGCGAGCGGGTTCGGCGTCATGAGGGCCTCTGCGGTGTCCGCAGGCGATGGGGTCGGCGTCGTCTTCTCCTGGGCCTTCTTCTGCTCCCGATCTTCCTGCACTTCCCGGGTGATGTCCGCCAGCCGACCGACCCGGTGCGCCCAGACACCTCGGTTGGTTGATTCCTCGAAGATGATCGCGATAACGTCAGGCAAGTATTCGGCCAGACCCTCGAAGGCCAGAGCCAACCCTGGCTTCCCCCCTGTCACTAGGCAGAGGCCCAGAACGTCCTCAATCACCTCCTCCTTCCGGCCCAAGCACATTTTGCCCACGCAACGAAGCCCCCAGGCTATGACGTGCTTGGGGTCGATTTTGATAGCCCGGTCGAGGGCGGTCAGGGCTTCTACATACCGACCGAGAGTGTTCAGTGCTAACCCCTTCCAAACCCAAGCGGATGCGGAGTTTGGGTCCAATTCCGTGGCCCGGTCGCCGGCGGCGAGGGCCTCGGCATACCGACTGAGGTCGTGCAGCGCCTGGCCCTTACAAACCCAAGCGGCCGCGAAGTTCGGGTCCAATTCCGTGGCCCGGTCGCCGGCGGCGAGGGCTTCCGCGGGCCGACGGAGGTTGCGCAGCGTCAGCCCCTTCCAAACCCAAGCGGCCGCGAAGTTCGGGTCCAATTCCGTGGCCCGGTCGCAGGCGACGAGGGCCTCTGTGTGCCGACCGAGGTTGTGAAGCGTCGCTCCCTTCCAAAGCCAGGCAGCAGAGGATTTTGGCTCCAGTTCGATGGCTCGCTCACACGCGGGCAAAACCTCCACGTACTGACCGAGGTCAGACAATTCGCGAGCGATCGCGCAACATCGCCAGGACGAGTCCGCGGTCGCGGCGAGTTCGACCAGCAGCCGCACCACCTGTTCCTGGTCACCGGTGGCCCGGGCCGCCTCAAGATCCCGGTCCAGGGCCGCCTCGATCGGGCCCGGGAACTCAAGAGGATGGACCTGGAGTACCGCCTGGTAGTACCGCCGTTCCAGGTCCGCGCCCGCCGGGAGGCATAGGAGCCGAGTTTGCACCCCCGCTCGGTCGTACCAGATCCGGAGGAACTCGACGATCAGCCGGATCGGCTCCCGGCGCGGGTCCTTCACCTCGACGCACAGTCGCATCAGCGGCTCGGCCAGTTCATACCGCGACTCACGGCCGACGCTCCCCGTAGTCACGTACCCCTTCTCCTTGAGTTGTTTCAACTGCGCCGCCGCCGTCTGCTCGGTTAGGTACAGTTCTGCGGCGATCTCCTTCACCGCCACCGTCCGCGCCTGCCGGCACAGAAATTCGACGATCTCTCGCTGCTGATCCGGTAGCCAGCGCAGCCGCTCCTGGTAATACGGGGTCAGTTCGTCCAACAACTCCTCGAACGCAGTCACCAGGTCGTCCAGGTTCTCCCGGGTAGCGAACTCGGACAGGATGATGAAGACGCGGTGGCTCCCGCCGGTGATGTGGCGGATCGCCCGCACCCGGGCTCGCCCGGTGGGTGTCTGGAGGAACGCGGCGAGAGAACGGTTGTTGTTGTGCTCGGCGATCTTCTGGAGGAGGGAGAGCGCCTCGTCAGCCGAGAGCGGCTGGAGGTGTTCGACATGGAAGACGTGCAAGAACGCCTGGTCCTGGTCGGACGTGCTCCCGGAGAGCTGCTGAAGCTGTTCGACCTGGAAGAAGCCGAAGAACGGCCGGTTCCGGCCGGACATGTCCTCAGTGATCTGCTGGGTAGTGGCCAGGGTGGCGGTGACCCGGTGCTCCTGGAGGAACGCCCGCCACCGCTTTTGCCCCTCGTCCTTCAAGCCCCGCATCACGTCATCGAGGTTCTCAACCACCACAAGGAGCGTTCGCCCTTTGAGTTTCTTCAGGATGTAGTCGGTCAGCACGGCGATACGGCGGTAGTCGGGCTCGTCGGCGAGTTGGTCCCGCGGGGGCGGAGGGAATTCGTCCCCGTACTCCACGTTCAGGGCGCGGAGGATGCGGAGGAGGAACTTCCAGAACGACGTGGTGGCCTCGTCCTCCGGCAGCCAGGCGATACAAACCCGCTCGCGCACGGCCGGGTCTTTCCGCAGCCGGGAAACGAGCAAGGCGACAAGGTGGCTCTTGCCGCACCCGCGCGGCCCGACCGCGAGTAGATGGTGCTTGACCCCGGTGAGCACGCTATCGCGGAGCCGTTCGAGCCACACCTCGGCCAGTTTGTAGCGCTGGACGAAGATGGCCTCCAACACCGCCGGGTCGGTGCGGTTGGGGCTGAATCGGGAGACGAACGCGCGACCAGCCATTAGTTGAGCCCCCGCTCGATGACCCACCACTGGCGGAGCAGGGTGTGCCGAAAGGTGTAGCGCCCGTCCATGTCCCGGTTCAGGTAGTGGTCGACCGACAGAAGATGAAGCAATTCGCGCACCTGGTCCTCGTCCGTCGCGCCCGACTTCTTGGCCACTTCGATCAATTCCCGCTGGGCGAGCGGAGTTGTGCTCTTGGCGGCGTGGTCGAGCAGGGCCAACACGACCTTCTCTTCCTTGGGGTAATACCCGGCGATGCGCTCCCGGAAATGGCGGAGCTTGCACGGGTCGTGCGAGGCGGTGAGCAGTTTCCTCACCACGAGATCAACGTCGCCGGGCGTCACCGGCTTGCCGCCCACCCTGAGTTCGGACACGATCCAGTGGATGTAGTAGGGAAACCCACCGCTCCGCTCGGCGATAAGCTGAGGCGCGGTCGGGTCGCCCGTCAGACCTTCACCGGCGAGTAGCTGGGCGGCCAGATCAGCCGCGACAGGCAGGTCGAGCGTCGGAACCTCGATCAGCATCATGTCGTTCACCGGCTGGTTCTTGTAGCCGTGTTGTCTGAGAGTTCCGAGGACGTGGTGCAGCCCGACTGACCCGCACAGCACCATTCGGAAACCCTGCCCGGTGGTTCTGGACTGGCGTAAGCTGCGCAGCACGTCGAGCACTTGCATGGCCGTCTGTTCCCCCTCCGAGCCGGCGATGGCGGACACCATCCACGGCATTTCGTCGAACAGGAACACCACCCGTTTCCCGGCGGCCGCCTGCTGCTCGACCAGATCCTCGATGGCACCGGTCAGGAGTTTCTTCCAGTAGCCATCCGGCCGATTCTTCGTCTCGGGGAACTTGATCGGGCCAAGGTGGCTGCCGCCGAGCAATCCCAGGAAACTCAGCAACCGCCGACCCTGCTTCTTCCACCCGGTGAGACGTTCGTGTACCTTCTCGCAAACCTGCTCGGCAAACTCGGCGGCCGAGTGGACCTGCTCGAGATAGACCGACACCGGTTCCCAGCCGATGGGCGGCTCGGCCGCCATCTTATCGAGGATGCTCGTCTTCCCGATCCGGCGCTCGGCCTCCATCCGGATGCTGTTCCCGTCCAAGACGCGCCACACGCCAGCAATGAACTCGTCGCGACCGAAGATGTCCTTGATGGGCAACTGAGCACCGGGGGCCGCTTTCATTGGTGTCTCCAAAGTACAACAGCCATGATGTACGACGTAATCATTGCACATTAATAATTTTGTATTTCAAGCCCGGGATCCCAGGAGCTAATCAAGCGAGTGCCTCGGTTCAGCGGTCGGCACAAGGGGCAGAAGGCGAACGCCTACGACTTCACCGGCCTCATCGAGGCGGTTCCCCCTTACGCCGAGGAGGCTGTTCGCGTGCGGGAGAATCGCCGGAAGGCGGACGGCGAGCGACTCCAAGTGGTGTCAGCCGAGAACAACGAGGCCGACGGCGAACTACCGGGCGCCAGCGCCCAGGGAAACCTCCGGGATTCCGGCCGCGTCGGTGTACATCCGGCCACATCGGCATGCATGCGGACAGAACACTCTCCCTGGCCTCTCCGGCCGCGGGCCAGGAAAATCACGCTTGCGGAGGCATGCCAAATAAGGCATAATGACGAAGACTGACGATACCGAACCGCCCGAATGAACCCAGGAGGGTGAAGGACGAAAGCCATGCGATATGACGAAGACTGACGATACCGAACCGAGCCCCCCGAAGCCGGTCTTCTGGGTGGCGTCGAGCAAGAAAGACCTTCGGAGGTTTCCGAAGAGAGTTCGGCAGAGGGTCGGCAAGCGTTGTTCGACGCCCAGACCGGCGGGAAGCACCCGGACGCCAAGCCGCTCAAGGGCTTCAAGGGAGCCGGAGTGCTGGAGGTGGTCGCGGACGACGACGGGAACACGTACCGGGCCGTTTACACGGTCAAGTTCGCCGGCGTCGTCTACGTGCTGCACGCCTTCCAAAAGAAGTCGAAGAGCGGCATCAGGATCCCGCCCGAGGAAATCGAGAAGGTCAAGACCCGCCCGAAGGAAGCGGATAAAGACTATGAATAATGGGTTGAAAAACAGAAGCGGGGGAGAGAAGGCCATCACTGACGAACCCGTTTGCATCGACCGAGGGAGTGGGAACGTGTTCGCCGACCTTGGGCTTCCTAACCCCGACCTGGCGCTCGCCAAGGCGGAACTCGTCCAACGCATCCGAGACCTCATCGCCGAGCGAAAGCTCACCCAGGCGAAGGCCGCCAAGCTCCTCGGGCTCGACCAGCCGAAGGTGTCCGCCCTTGTCCGTGGCCGCGTCGAAGGCTACACCCTCGACCGCCTCTTCCGATTCCTGAACGCCCTCGGTCAGCGGGTCGAAATCACCGTCCACCCGAACGAGAAGAATGCCGAAGCTCGTGCGGTAGTGGTGACGTAGCCCGTCTTGTCGTCGCAAACGCTATTGGTTCGCAGCATCAGCAACCCCAGACCGGCTCAGACGGGGTACGTCCTGAGCGTCGCTCCGCTCGAACTCGCAGGTCATCCATCGACCGCGGCAGCTACCGTCGCCCACAGCCCGCCGGGCGGGGGTCATCATTCCTGTTCCCCACGGCCGGCCGGCCGTGCTATACTCACCCTTCAGAGACTAGCGCACCGAAAGGAACGCCCATGCACACGACCACGACCAACGGCGCCAGCCAAAGCGAGATCACCATCCTTGCGCGCGTCCTCGGCAACGACCAGGGCCAGCTGCCCCCGGACATCGCGCGCTACGTCCTCAACCTCGGTTTCAGCAACGACGACAAGGCCCGCATGCACGACTTGGCCGTGCGCAACCAGGAAGATGCTCTGTCCCCCGCCGAGAAGGAGGAACTCTTCGCTTACGCCAAGGCCGGCAGCCTGCTCGGCATCCTCAAGTCCAAGGCCCGCCGCGTCCTCGGCGTCAAACCCAAGACGCGCACCACCGCCTGAGGCACTCATGGATGCAGCCCTCATCCAGCAGGTGTGGCAGCGGGCCCAGCACTGCTGCGAATACTGCCGGATGCCCCAGGACCACGACGACACCACCTTCGAGATCGACCATATCATCGCCAGGAAGCACGGCGGGCCCACCGTTGCCCGCAATCTCGCCCTGAGTTGCTTCTGGTGCAATTCTTTCAAGGGCTCGGACCTCGGCGGGCTGGACCCGCACACCCGCAAGCTCACCCCGCTCTTCAACCCCCGCCGTCACAAGTGGAGCCGGCACTTTCGCTGGGACGGGCCCTTTCTCCGCGGCCGCACCCCCATCGGCCGCGTCACCATCGCCGTCCTGCACATCAACGACCCCTTCCGCGTCGAACTCCGCGAGGGGCTGATCGAGGAAGGTCTCTTCCCGCCCTCGCCCTGACCGCGGCGGCGGTCAGTTATCTCCCCACGCGGCACCTTGACGGCATTACCCTGGCAAGGACTTGCAGGCCGCCTTCCCCGACGTCATCGGCGGGGGACCGTCGCGACCCCAACGCCGGGCGATGGGACTCGTCAACCGGCTTGCGGACCCCCGCCAAAAGGTCTAAAGTAAAAGCCTGATTGCTCCGGAACGAGGTAATGTCATGACGACCGTCGGCCCCTTCGAGGCCCAGAACCTCCTGCCACAGCTCCTGGCGCGCGTCGCCCAGGGCGAGGAAATCCTCATCACCGAGGGCGGCAAGCCCGTGGCCAAGTTGATCCCCTCGCCCGCCCCGGAACAGCCCGACGTCAGGAAAGTGATCGAGGAATTCAAGGCTTACAGTTCGCGTCAGGCCCGTACCCTGGGCGACCTCACCTTCCGCGAGATGATCGACGAAGGCCGCCGGCGTCAGCCGCGGCGGGGCTCAGGGCTTGACTGCCGCCTTCGACAGCCGGTCGAGCGACGCCTTGGCCTCGCGCGTGAGCCGGTGGTTAGCGGCCCCCTCGGCCAGTGCCCGCAGGACCTGCCGCGCTGCCGGGGTGCCGGCGTGTTCCAGGGCTGCCACGGCGCGCAGCAGTCGCAGCCGCTCCGGACTGCGGTTGGGGACGGCTAACTGGCCGAGCAATCCCTCCGCGCGCACCCGCATCTCGGCGCTGGCCGGGTCGGCCAGCGCCCGCCGCAGAGCCGCCTCCGCGACCTCGCCGAGCGTGGCCAGCTCCGCCGTCGCCCGGTCGCGTACGGCGGAGTCGTCGCGATCCAGGTCGGCGATCAGTCGCTTCAGCCGCTCCGGCCCGGCCGTCGGCGCAGGCCGCACCCGCTCGCCCAACAACGCCGCGCCGCGATCACCCGCCTCGGCCAGCGCCCGGACGGCCCGGTGCGCCCGCGCCGCGTCGGCCTCTCCCAGGTCGTCCCACGCCTGTCCCAAGTCCTTGGGCCGCGGGTCGTCCCACAGACGACCGGTCAGGTCCCAGGCCAGGGCCGTGCCGTCCTCGTTCAGCGACACCAGGCGGCGGCCGTCGGGCGCGAAGACCAGCTTCTTCATGTCGCCCTCGTGCGCGTGCCACGAGCGGATCGGCTTGCCGCTGAGCGTCTCCCAGAGGATGAGCCAATGGTGAAAGTGGGCGGAGGCGACGAAGCGGTTGTCGGGCGACACCGCCCGGCAATCGACGTCGGGGGTCTGGTGTGACTTCTCGCCGCTCTGGTCGCGAATCAGCGAACAGACGCGCCGGCCCGTTGCCGTCTCCACGACATCAACCTCATCGCCATCGACGTCCAGCAGGAGCAAGCTGCCGTCCGGGGAGAAGAGGGGCTGCGGCCTGACGTAGCGCTGTCGCCGGCCCTCCACCCGGGTGATTTCCTTGCCTGTTGCCGTATCAGCGATCCTAAATACATTTTTTGGACCGGCCGCGACCAGCAGTTTGCCGTCGGCCGAGAAGGCGACGAAGGGCGCGAGCCGGTCGTCCGGATCCCCGGCTTTTCCGATGCCCGGGAGTGAATGAATCTCTTTGCCCGTGGCGGCGTCGAATAGGCGCACGACCCCGTCAGCCGCCTGTACCGCCGCCCTGCGGCCGTCCGGCGAGCAGGCGCCACTGGCGCCGGCGAATTCGCGCAGCTTCTTCCCCGTGGCCGCGTCCCAGGCGCGGATCGGCTCCCCGTCCCAGGGGCCGCCCCCCGCCGTCACCAGCAGCTTGCCGTCCGCGGACAAGCCGGCGGCAGCGGCCTCCAGCCGCCCGCCCGCGGACCAGGAGCGCTGCTGCGGCCGATTCGCTCCATCGATCTGGAAACGGGCCAGCTCCTTGCCGGTCGCCGCCTCGTGCAGCGCGAACGCCTCTTCCCCGGTCTCCCGATCCCAGTGAGTGGTCACGAGGCTCCGTCCGTCGGCCGAGAACAAGCAAGGCCGGTACGCCGAGAAGCGGCGCAGCTCGCGGCCGCTGTCGGGGTCAAGGAGGTGCATGCGGTCCTCGCTTGACCCGACGGCGAGGCGGCCGCCGTCCGGCGAAAAGACGGCGTCGGTGACCCGACCGGGATGCTCGCCGAGCGGGCTCAAGTCGCGCCCGGTCGCCGCGTCCCAGAGGCGGACGGAGTCGTCGTCGCCCCCCGCGGCGATCACCTTGCCGTCCGCGGAGAAGGCGACCGGGCCGGACACCTTGCGGAAGTGGCGCAGTTCCTTGCCGGTCGCCCAGTCCCACAGCCGCAGCGTCGCGTCACCGCCGACCGTGGCCAGCATTTTCCCGTCAGGTGAGAAGAACAGACCTTGTCCCGTCGGGGCGACGCCATCACGCAGTGAGGAGTGGCCCGAGCCCGCCGCTGCCGCCTCCCATTTGCGGACCTCCTTTCCGGTGGCGGAGTCGAACACGCGAATGAGGCCGTCGTCGCCGAATGTCACCAGCGCCTGGTCCCTCGGGGCGAAGGCAACGCCGAAGAGGAAGTCTTTGCAGGGCACCTTCAACTCGCGCACCATCTTGCCGGCCGCGACGTCCCGCAGGCGCAGGGTGTCAGCGCGGTCTTTGCGGGAATCCGGACTGACGCCCGTGACCAGCAGGCTCCGATCTGGCGCGACCGCCCGCGGCCATTCCTTCTCGTCGATGCTCCACTCTCCGAGTTTCTTGCCGGTCAGGACGTCCGACTGCGTCATCTTGTCGGACAGCCCAAGGAAAACGACGAAGCCCTTGTTGTCGCTGCTGGCCAGGGACCAGGACAGGTCGTTCGGCAGCTTGACGAGCGGCTTCCCGGTCGCCGTCTCATAGAGGGCGAGGCCCTCCTCTTTCTCCTGGGCGAAGATGGTTTTTCCGTCGGCAGAAAGGACAAAGGCGTCGCCGCGCCAGACGGCGGGGAGGGTCCGCAGGAGACGGCCCGTGGCCCGGTCCCAGAGGCGCACCTCGAATCGGCTCGCGGAAACGACGGTCTTACTGTCCGGCGTGAGAGCGATGCCGGAAAGGCGGTCGGCGTGCCGTAGACGCACGGTGCCGACGCGGAAGGCCGCCCCCGTCGGCAGTGGGTCGCCGTAAGCGTCAGGGCGTGCCGCCTTTCCCGGCGCCG
>Ga0116225_1001814_pt1 | contig 14957 bp, 17 predicted proteins | sample Sb_taG_8_FD_88968 | JGI IMG/M metagenome (GOLD analysis project Ga0116225, IMG submission 88968) | Peat soil microbial communities from Weissenstadt, Germany - Sb_50d_c_BC metaG | ecosystem: Environmental > Terrestrial > Soil > Wetlands > Peat | place: Germany: Weissenstadt | collected 2010-09-21 | reverse complement strand
TATCGCATCTCCCCTGTGCAGACCGGCGCAGTGGGCGAGCAGCAAGTCCTGAACCACAGCAGGATGGCTGAGATCATGGGTCATGCCGACCGCCAGCCAGCTCGCGTTCCCGCAAATCTGCCGCAAATAAATCCCGCGGTTTAAATTGGCATTAAGCGAATGCGAGACGACGTCGGCTTGCAGATTGCGCGCGACGATATCCTGCCAGGTCAGCGCCTCGACGGGGCAGTTCGTCTCATGTCGAGCAGCGAGCTGGGTCAAAGCGCGCTTCGTGCCGCTGGTCGCCAGCAATATGATCCGCTCAAGTGGCGCGTATCGCAATACGCTATGGAAAAAGCTCGCGCGCACGGCCCGCGCTCCGCTGTAAGCAGTGGTGCCCTGCCGGCTGTTGTCCAAAACGTCGTCCAGATCCGTGAAGATGATGGTCGGCGGGCGCTGCACTCGCTCAAGGCTCATTCCGATCCTCCCCCGCGCATTATTCGGCGAGAGCTTGCCCGGATTCGATGCGGGGCGAATAGGGGCACTCGACAAGAACAGCGGCGCGCTCTCCATCGCAGACTGCGCGCGACCCCCCATGAGGCACGATTCGGCACGCCGGCAAGTGCGCTTGATTCGATCACCCCGCCATATACGATGACCTCGATGGGCCGCGAAGCCAGCGCATGCTCGCCTTCCCTGTTTTGCAGAGGCGCATGGGATCACCGCAGGCGAAAGATCGATGACGATCTTCATCAAACAGTACGGCGAGAAGCGGACGGGCACAAATCTGCTCAGACTCCTGATCACCACTCGCTTTTCCGGCGTCATGGTCTTGATGCACATCCTCGGGGACAAGCACTCGCCCCCTCTTCCATTGCGCAAGATATTCGAGCGTGCCACGCAGGCACATGCAGCGCCGAGCGAGTTTGCCATGATCGCGACCAGAGAGAGGCCAGCCGAGACCACGTCGGAAGAGGATCGAGAGCAGCACCTTTTTCTGCGCGCGGTCGCCACCGAGGTCGGCAACGCCTACGCGACCGACGCGCTGCGCTTCGTCGTCTCACTCCGGCATCCTTACGCTTGGCTTGCGAGCCTGCGTCGGTTCGAACGATGGGCAAGCCCGGTTTCGGCCGCGACCGTCGTCGGGGCATGCGAGCGGTTCAATCGTCACTACGCGGCGTGGCTAGCGTTGCGGGGCGAGTACGGATCGCAGGTTGCCGTCGTGGCCTACGAGGATTTGCTGATTTGTGCCACCGGCACGTTGTCTCGCCTCGCTCGGCAATTGGACTTGCGGGAGATCGGCTGCGAACCCGTCGCTCTGCCCGAAGACCATGTGATCCCGACCTTTTGGGACGATCTTCCGACGCGAACGGCGTCGGGCGTCCGGTTTGATAGCTGCTCCGATGGGGATGGAAGAGATTGGAAGGAATTGAGCAGCCAGATACGCAAGACCGTCGCCGAGACCATCGACTGGCGCCAGCTCGCGGAATTTGGGTATGTACCGGAGCCCTTGTAAGAAGGCAAGCAACACCGGCTTCACGCCAGCCGTTTGACGATGCCGATCGAGAAATAAACCTGCTCCGTATCGTCGAAATATTGTCCAAGCCGGATCAAGTCTCGCCGCCAGATGACGCCCTCGTTTGGCGCAAGATGCAGACGAAAAATCAGCGGCTCGGCGAAAGCGGTGGTATCGCCAGCCTTGGGCGGATCGGCATATGTCTTCGTCGCCACGAGATGCTGATCCTGGTCGTCCACATTGATCCACGCGCACAGCTCGCCTGTGGGTTCGTCGTAGCCCGATGCGCCGAGCGAGAGCTGATGCGTGAGATCCACGACACGCACGCCGCCTTCCGGCTGGGTCGCGACCATACCAGCGAGATCGGTGGAATGAATTTGCGGATCGACGAATTCGACGAACTGACAGATGTCGTGGAGCGCAGCCGCGAAGGCCTTCTCGTCCACGACATGCATGTTGCTCAGCCGCGGCGAGGCGGCGGCGGCATCGAGCCATGATTCAAGATCATGGGACCAGAACGACTCCGCCAGATGATGAGGGAGCGTGAACAATCGCAGGGACACATCCTCGCCGCCACTCGCGGGTATTGGCGCTAAGATGCCATCGATTTCCGCAGAGGTCGGGCGACGCCACCCCGAGCCGTTGGCGCCGATCGCGTCCGCGATCGAACGCGCATCGCTGATCAGCAGCATGTCCGCCGGATTCCAGTTGCTGATATACTGAGGGGTCGGCATCACGAAGCCACATGACATTGCTCTGCTCCTTCTCATACGGCGGGCCGCCGCCGACCAGCTTGCTCTCGATAGACGTCGGCAGCCGCGTCGAACAGAATTTTCCGGGTCAGGCGGCAATACATGGTTTCGGAACTCGCAAAGGTCCCGTTCTCGTACAGCTTATTCGACGGTGCACCGCCGCCGCAGACCGAAAAATACTCGCAGCTGCGACGGCACAGCTCGACGCCCTCGTTGATGTCGCCGGCGATGCGTTTGAACTTGTCGGTCGCGGCCACGGACTCGAAATCGTCGTGGAGAAAATTCCCCAGCACGAAATCGCCGTATCGCTCATCCTTCATGCCGAGAATCTCCGGCGCGAATGTGCCGAAGTTTCCGGTGTGGTCCACTGAAACGATGCTGAACGGGATCACCTGCGTGTTCCTGATCGGGCCGGCATTGAACGATCCGGCGCGGCGCAGGACATTATCGAATTCGCGGACCCACTCGATCTTGTCGCTTTGCTGATAGAGCCGAAAAAGACGCTCCGCGAAACGGCGAAACAGCCCGTCGATCTCCGCTCCGCCCAGCGAAGTGGTGGCGTGCGCTCCTTCGATCTCTTCGATATTGAAGGCGACCTTGCGGATGCCATTGCTGACATAAAAATCGAACAGCTCATCCGGGAAATGGAGCGTCGTGCGGGTGACCACCGAAATGACATTGAAATCGATGTCGTGGTCCTGAAGGAGCCGGATCGCCTGCATCACCTTGTCGAAGGTCCCGGTGTGGGAGCGGGTGACGCGATTGGCATCGTGCAGCGCGCGCGGGCCGTCAACGCTCACGCCGATCGAGATGTTTGCCCGCTTGATGAAGCGGCACCATTCGTCCGTGATGAGGGTGCCGTTGGTTTGAAACCCGTGCTTGAGCACGGTGCCCGGCGGCCGCATCCGCTCCGCCAGCGCGAAAGCTTGCTCATAAAAGCTGATCGGCGCCGCCAAGGGCTCGCCGACGTGCCAGACCACGCTGAGTTCCTGTGAGAGGCGACCGGATGTGAACACCTTTTCAAAGATGGCGGTAAGGACCTCCTCCTTCATCAAGTGATGACGGTCGCGGGAGGGAAGATAGCAATATTTGCAGTCGATATTACAGAACGGGGTGGGCTGAAGAATGAGGAGGCTAATGGGTTCCATGAACGCCCGGCCCTTATCGCGAGCCTTTCGCAAAGGCGATTGCTTGCCGGAATTTCACGAGCGTCTCACGGCGGTCAATGGGTGCCGCGTACAGGGCCGTATGAGCGACACCTCTAGAACCTCCGAGATCCCGTCCCCCATTTGACGTAGCACCCTCCTAGTGGTCCGCGGACCCTCTGATAACCGCGCCTCGCACACAGGACCACCATGTACAGCGAGCCAACGCGCCGCTTTAGCGGCGCGCTCGAGGAAGCCTCCTCTATTTGTGGTAATTGTTCCAATCGGCCCAGGAGTCCCATCTGGACCAGTCGCTCCAGGTCATCTTCTCGCCTTGTGCCTTGTCTTGGGGGCCCACATTGGCGGACGGTCCGCCGAGCAGCGCTTCGATCTCAGATAGGCGGGTCTGGAGGGTCGTTGCTTGGCTGGGGTTGGCGCGCGCGTCAGGCACCAAGGCGAGCGACGGCACAGCCACGAAGGCAATCGCCATGGCTCCCCTGGCGAGCTTGACGCGAATGATCTGCTTCACCGCGGATCGACGTTCCGACTCCGCGCAGCGGCCCTTTTCAGATCCTTCCACGGAAACTCTCCCAGCGATAGCGAAGGCGCGAAATCACGAGATCATACGGAACCGACTTGCCTTCCACGAGTGCGTGCAGCATACGATTTTTTGAACGAGCGGGCAACCGTTGCGCCGTGCGTCCCCGGCCTCATCGTAGTGTCTGCCGCCCAAAGCCAAGTGCCATGGACCCTTCGCCTGACATCCGATTTCGCGCGCTCAAGCTAAAAGCGGGCACGCAGATGCAGTCGTTGCTGACGATCGGCCGAGTGGTGCCGTTCTCCGGCGCCGATCCGACCTTTGTGCAGCGCGGACCATGGTATGCCCTCGCGCCCACAGAATTTGCGACGCTGACCGAAGGCGCGAGCAACCCCGATGAGGATCCCACGCTCGCCCGGACCGTCGTCGCAATCTCGATTCCGGACTCGCTGCGGCAGGCCTGCCGGGAGCTGGCTTTCCGCGAAGCGCACACCTTCCCCGATTATCCATGGTCGCGAGGAATATCGATGCGCTCCCTAGAGGACGCGCCCCCATGCGTACGTGACGTCTTCGCCTATTTGCGTGGATTCATCGACATTCGATCCTGTTCCCGCGCCGTCCTTCTGGTCGACCCCTGTAACCAGGAAGGCACCACTCTGGAAAAGCGAACCGGCCTTCGCGTCGGTCTGCACGTCGATAATTTCGATCCGGTCCCGCCAAGCCGGCGGCACGAGGTCTCGGCGCGCGTCTCGATCAATATCGGCGATGGCATCAGACATTTCCTGGTCGTGCCGCTGACATTGAACCGAATGCTCGATTACGTGAGCTTTCCTTACTCGGAATCCGCAAGCTTCTTCGCGTCCCGACTCGGAACCTGCTTCCTGACGAAGCATCCGGATTATCCGGTGTTCCGGCTGGCGCTGCCTCCCGGGTTTGGTTACCTCGCTCCGACACAGAATTGCGTTCATGACGGCTCGACTTCCGGCAATATGGAGCCCGATGTGGTCCTTACGTTTAACGCGCATCTGAGAGTTCTGGCGCAAAGTGAACGCTTGGGCGTAGAGGTGTAATCCTGCTCGATGGAGGACGGCGTGGGTGCGCCTCGACGACTACATTCCCCACGGCACCGCTACAGAAATTCAGTCGAACGAGATGACTTCGAGCCTTTGGCAGCAAACCATCGAGAAAGCGGCAAGCGGCTGCGTGCGGCTCATTGCGGCGCCGCCATCGCTGCGCGCCGATTCCGGCCGCCTTCTCGTGAGCGAGGGCACGATCGCGGCCGAAGCCGCTCCGCCCAATGCCGCGGCCGACCATCCACCCTATTTGCCTGGCGCCCGCATTCCCAATCCGATCTGGCGCGAGCCGAGCCCGTGCGAGAGCGACGCCATATGGACCGAGGCGCCACTGGAACCTGGACGCGCCGTGGCGATCTGCCGGGTCCTCGACGGCGCGGCGCTCGACGTAATGCGGCGTGCAACGGATCTCCTGCACGGGCTGAGGGGCGACCAGCCACATGTCTGGGACCATCCGGTGCACAAATTCCTGCTTGAGGCAGCGAGCCGCGTCTGCCGGGTCGAGGGGCCGCTTTTCTCTCATGGCATCGCCGAGCATCCTCCGGGACTGACCACGTTGACCTTCGACCGGGACCGAGGCGGGCTCATCGGCTTGCACCTTGATAATTGGGAACATCTGCGGATCGAGCAATTGCCCACCGCGCGCAACCGCATATGCATCAATATCGGCAGCGCGGATCGCTGGCTTTTCTTCTTCAATCTCACCGTTGCCGATATGGCAGCGTTGCTGGGAAGGTCTCCATGCGCCCCGGACGCGAACGCTCAGGAGATCGCAGAGGCGTTCCCGCTCGCCCATTCGGATTATCCGGTGTTGCGGCTGCTCATTCGGCCTGGTGAGGCCTATCTCGCGCCGACCGAGAATTTGGTGCATGACGGCAGCAGTGTGGGCGCGGTGGGACAAAGCTGCCATATCACGTTTCGGGGACATTTCGCCGTGGCCGACGTCGCGCGTGTCGCTGTCGGATAGCGGTGCGGCTGCTCACCGTGAAAGAGCGGATGCGCGAATGCCAAGGGCCGCTCGGATCAGACCGATGAACGCAGGCGGATACTCGGAGGCTCACTGATGACAGTCGAAGACTATGTGGTTGTATCGCAGAGTCCGTCGACGGCGATGGATTCTGACGCATCCTTGGCCGACCGGAGCCGATCAATCGTCGAAAGGCACGGCTGGTGCATCATCCGTGACCTGGTGGATCGCCAGCTCTTTGAGGAGGCCCGCCAGGAGTTCATCAGGCTCGCAGCTGACATCGCTCCCTCGAGACGCGCGAGGATAAGCCTTGGCGATGCGAACAGATGCATCGTGGAAAGTGGCTTCCAGGGCGGAGTCATCCGGGTCTCGAAAGAATTTCAACTCTATTATTGGAATGGCATGCCGGCCGCCTTGCATCGGATCTTCCGCACCCTGACGCGCATTCGCAACGAGCTGATGAACCTGCCGGAGGCCTTTGGCGAGGGCCAGCTTCTCCATGAGGGCTTCGTCGATGTCTGCAGGGTCATTTTGTTCCCCGTTGGCGGCGGAGGCATTTCCAAGCATCAAGACGCGCTGAAGGACGACGCGCTCGGCCGCAACTATACGGTGCTGTCGTCCTTGTCGAAGATCGAAGAGCATTTTCACAGCGGCGGTGGCTGGCTCATCGATAAACGAGGCCAACGGGTCGATTTCGACGGGCTGCTGATGCCCAATGACATCTATGTGTTTGGCCCAGGCACCACGCACGGCGTCGACCCGGTCGACCCGAACGAGCAGATTTCCTGGAACCTCGATCAAGGGCGGATTACTTTGAATCCCTACCCCTTGCCCGGAGGCAGCAATAGCGCTCAGGCCTGAACCACATCCGTCAGGATGTAACTGTGGGCGCCTGCTGCCGCGCCTTCACGCGTGCCTCTCGCCGCGCGAGCTCGGCCCCGGCGGCCGAGCAAACGGCCGGAGCGGTCAAGGCCAACTGACCGAGCAGATCCTTTGCAGCAGCGATATGATCGGCGTTGCTCGCGAGCTCCAAGGTCTGTGCCAGCTCCACGAGGAGAGCGCCCTGCTGGATCGCGGAAGCCACGGGGATCTGTCGTGACGAGGATAGCAGCGGCAATGTCTCGATGACGGCGAGAGCCCACTCGCCGACGAGGTCCCTCATCTCGTCCCGCGAAATGCCCACCTGCGCGTGCGCGGGATTCCCGCGAAACGCACTATGCATCAGCCCAGCAAGACACACCTCCATCCGCGCATTCCAAGTAACGAGCAGCCGAAACGTGTTGTAGAGGTGGTAGGCGAGCGTCGTGCCGTCATAATCGATCTCCTCCAGTCCAGCTTCGATCACACGGCGGATGCAGCGGGCTGCGCGATCACGCTCGGCGGGTTGACTGAAGAAGGGCACGGGGTAGCCCCAATAGGACACGATCATGCAATAGCGTTCGCCCTGGCGGACTGGCGATACCGCATGAAACGACCGATCTGACAGTTCAATCAGAATGGCGGAGTTGAAGTCCGGCGGAACGGTGGCGATGACATCGGCTTCATTGTCGCTGCCGAACAGAAGAAGTCTGCCACCTTTCTCGTCGTGGAACGCGGGATCGAAATAATAGACCAGCCGGAAATTCTCGATCCGTCCGCGGTCGCGCACGGGAGAGTCGTTATGGATCCCGACCCATTGTCCTTCCACCATCTTGTGGCCGGTGATCGTATGATGCCGCCCGATCACTGCATTCATCCGCGATTCAATCGAGCGGATACCGATATCGCGCAGAAGAGTCATTTCGCGTGTCGGCTCGCCCGTGGTTCGGTCGAACGTGCGGCAAACCCACGCCAAATCATACTGGGAAAAGAACGGCGCCTCGTGCAATTTCCAGCGCTGTTCGCGAGCCGCCAGCTCTGCGAGCGCGTTGGCGGCGGCATGAGGAAGCAGGTCGTTGAGGACAACGTAGTGAGGCGTAATCGTCATATCCGGGACCAAGACACCCCTTCTTCGAGCCCGCTTAGGAGCCTTCAAACCAATCCAGAACCGTGATGCTGGCATGCTCTTCGACGTTATCTTCGGTCGAGGAAGACGCGTCTACACACAGGCGGCTACCTGGGGAACAGAGAGGTGATATGGTTGCTGGCCAAGATTGACAAGACACTTCACATCGTGGGCGACGACATCGTTGAGCCCTACGCCCTGATGGCAAACAGCCACGACGGCTCATTGGCATTTAACATTCGCCTTTCAGGTCTTTGTCTCGAATACGGGACAGATGATGCTGAACCACTACGACCCCGCACATGAAGAAGAGGCAAACTGTCTTTCGGGTGCTCTGCTGGTTCCCCGCGAAGCCCTTCTTCATCTTCTTGGGCGGGGCTATGACCAGGCACGAGCCGCCAACCACTTCGTCGTCACAATAGATCTTCTCAAGATGCGTGTGAACTTGACTGGTATAGGACGCCAGCTCGCAAACCGCCGCCGCTACCGGTCCGCTTAATCGAAGCTCACTTCTGACGAAGATCGGGCGTTCTCGCGATCTTTAGAGCGTCATCCATGACCGCGAACCGATCTAGCATCACCGGACGGATCCCTCCATCCGACGACGCAACCGGACCGCGGAGTCGGCGAACGGAGAATTTGGGCCCGAAACGGCTCCCACGTCGACTGGAAACGCTCTCTACCCGCCGATTTCGAAGGCCGCTTGACCGGTAAGTGGCCAATACCCTGGGAAATTTTGACCTAGGTCGCCCATAATGAAAATTCGCGGGCCAAAATATCGACTGGTTGGCGGACCAGTTGAGATTCGAACTCGCGGTCCGGTCGACGAATCTGTGGCTTTGAAAACTCGACAGAATTTCGCGCTCCGATCGCGAAATCGGGCTCCGGAGGAAATTTCGCGCCTGAGGTGCTCATTGCGAGATTTCGCCTCAGTCTCCGTGGTTCGGTCGTTGCGGACCGCTGGGCAGAAGACGGGTGTGGCCGGCCGGTCAGGTAGAGGATCTGAAGCGACCAGTTGCCTAGGTGCCACTTTGCCATCGCGTGGGACCCCGGCGGCCCCTCCCCACTGCCTGAACAAAGCGCGAATGGATGCTGTGAGCTCCGCTCATGCGAAGACGATAATCCAGCATCGGCTGGCTCACGCCATAGATGCCTTGGGCCACCGCCACGATCCCTTGCCGAACGATATGTGAATCGCCGTCTCATTGGGGATCAGCAACATTCCGGCGAGAAAGTTTGCTTCAGCCTCAATTCCGCCGTCGCGAGCGCGCTCACCGCTCTCAGTGAGCGGCGGCGTGCACTGATGGCCAAGAAAGCAGTGCCCCAGCTCGTGGCAGATATTGCTGCGCTGGCGGTAGGCGTGATGCGAGTCATTGTGGACGATTGCCGTCCGCCAACCGCAGGGCACCGTCACCGCCGAGAAGGAGGAGCGACTGGCCCCGAGAAAGGACGAGGAGTCGCAGTCGAGCTCACTAAGCATGAGAAGCACAATGTCGAAGTGGGCGCACACCTCGGCGGGGTCGATCGGGTCGAGCGGCCCAGACCCATCTGCTCCCGGACGCGGAGAGAGATGCGATTAGCCTCTGCTTTGAAGCCGCGCCGGAAAGCCAATTCAGCTGCCCCGAAGCTTTTTGTAGGTGCTGACCACAATGTCCTCCATCAGCTTGGCATTCTGCGGGGTGAGGTGAGGGTCCGCGCGCAGGAGCGCGGTGAGCTTGGCGATCGGCGGCGCCTCTTTCTTGCTAGCGCCCCGAATGAACATCTCGGCTTTTAGGCCCGACCATTTTAGAAGCGCTGCCAGGCCATTTACGTCGGGCTTCGCGCCTTGCCCCATCCGCGACAAGGTCGATGCGGCGACCCCCGTCTCCTGGGCGACGTCCTTCCAGGTCTTCTGCCGGCTCAAGCGTGTGGCGTTCAGTGCCGCGTAAAAGGCTTCCGTGTCGAAGTTTTCGGCCATGCCATCTCCGTTGCGACAATCGTATCGATTGCGATCTTGCAATCGGCTTCGAATCGACAATATATATCAAATCGATTGCGATTTCGCAACCGCCGGAGGGTGAAACGCGCGGATTCCTGCGCTTTTTCGAGCTAAACGGAAAGGAGATATGCCTATGAGCACTGCCGACGTCGAAGAGCACGGCAAGGCCGAAGAGGCCAAGACCGTCACCATCATCGTCAATGGCCGGGCCAAGACGGTGCCGAAGAACGAGGAGATTACCTTCGATCAGATCGTCGCCCTCGCTTTTCCCAACCCGCCCAACGGTGACGGTGTCCAGTTCACCGTCCAGTACACCCGCGGCCAGGGCAACAAGCCGGTCGGTACCCTAGTCGAAGGGCAGTCGATCAAGGTGAAGGACGGAATGGAATTCGATGTCACGCCGACCAATCGCTCTTAGCCCCGACCTTCTGAGGCTGCAGAACGAAGGCTACGATCTCGACATCCGGGACGGCTTCCTTCTGGTCAGGGACGTCCCGTTTGTCGACTCGCAGCGCGTGGTGCGCCGGGGTATGCTCATCTCGAAGCTTAAGTTGTCCGGCGACATCGCTGAAAAGCCTGACGACCATGTCTGCTATTGGACCGGTCAGCATCCTTGTCACGCGGATAGCTCGAAGATTACCTCCATCCAAAATCCTTCGGCACCCCAGGACCTCGCTCCAGGTGTGCACGCGGATTTCACCTTCTCGGCGAAGGCGGACTACCGCGATTACCATCACAAGGTGACGACTTACATCGGCCGCATCTCAGGCGAGGCCGCCAAGCTCGATCCCAACGCCAGCGCTTGCACCTTCCCAGTCATCCCGGCCGACGAGGAGGACAGCGTCTTCAAATACATCGACACGGCAACGAGCCGCGCCAGGATCGGCATGGTCAACGCCAGGTTGGCCAGGCTGCAAATCGGCATTGCCGGGCTCGGCGGCACCGTCTCCTACATCCTCGATTTCGCGGCCAAAACATCCGTCGCCGAGATACACGTCTTCGATCGCGACGTGTTCTCCCAGCACAACGCCTTCCGCTCGCCGGGAGCGCCCTCGATCGAGGAATTGCGGGCCAAGCCGCAAAAGGTGGCTTGGTTCGCCGAGATCTACTCCAACATGCGCCGGGGAATCATCGTGCACGATGTCTTCCTCGAACCCAGCAATGTGGGTCTTCTGAATGACCTCGATTTCGTGTTCGTCTGCATGGATGTGGGCTCGGCCAAGCGGGCGGTTGTTGAGCGCCTAGTCGGCAACGGCACACCTTTCATCGATGTCGGGATGGGCGTCGTGCTCGATGATGGGCAGTTATCCGGCATCATTCGAACGACGACGAGCACGGCCGACACGCGCGACAGCGCGGCGCTGCACGTCTCCTTTGCCGAGGGCGATGTTGGAGCGGACGAGTATTCCAGCAACATCCAGATTGCCGAGTTGAACGCCCTGAACGCCGCCATCGCGGTGATCCGCTGGAAGAAGCTTTTCGGGGTATATCGGGACGCGCGCAAAGAGGTGTATGCAGGCTACTCGATCGCTAGCGGTGAGATGGTCGTTGAAGGCGCCACATGAGCGTTTCACAGGTTCAGCCGAAGTTCGTCGAATTCATTCCAGAGCACCTCGAGGTAGGTGCTCTCTATATTTCGCGGCGGTATTCGACGGCGTCACACCTGTGCTGCTGCGGCTGCGGCCTCGAAGTGGTCACGCCTCTCAATTCCGCGAAGTGGCGTCTTACCGAGGCCGCAGGCACCGTGTCGCTAGCACCTTCGATCGGCAACTGGAGCTTCCCCTGCAAGTCACACTATTGGATCACGGGCAACCACGTTCGCTGGGCGCGCGCGATATCGCCTCAAATGATCGCGGCTGTGAAGGCCCGAGACCGATTCGATGCCTTCGAGCTTGGGAGGCTTCGCGCCGGCCGAGTTCGCGCAATCGCTCAGCACACGCTGGGGGTGTGGAACAAGGCCAAGGGCTTGATCAAAAGCTGGTTGCGTCGGTGAATATGTGCCTGCGGAAGATATTGCCTTCGTCAGCGGCAGGCAGAGTTCGCTCACGGCACATCGTGCTCGATTGCGTGGACCCCATTCAAGCCAATCATCCACTACACGTGGGCAGGATCCGCAACAGAAGCTCGGCGTCAGGTTCTGGCACGAAAGTGAAGACCTGAGCTGTCAGGCCTAGAGTCTGGTTTTGACCCAGAGCGGAGCAGATGGAAGAAAGCGGATGAACGAAGGTAATATCCTGAATTGAGGATGGTAGTCGTATGACGAGGAAAAAGAGGATGTCGCGCTATGATGATCTGCTGGGCCGCTATCACCAGATAGCAACAACCAAGCAGGGCATACGCTACGAAATCCTCGCTGCCATCGTCTGCAAGACGCTCGAGGAGAAAGGCGTCGTTATCCATGATGTGGCGGTGAGGGGCGAATCAGGCGTCAAGCACCAGATCGATGTAACTATCGAAACCGCAGGGAAGAAGCGACGCTGCCTAATTGAATGCAAGGACTTCGACACCCGCTCCGCGAAAGTCGGCCTCGGGACTGTCAGGAACTTCGAGTCGGCCGTCCGCGATACGGCGCCCGATGAAGCCTGGATCGTGACCTGCATCGGCTTCACTCGCGATGCGCTCAAATTTGCGAAGGCAAAAGGCATAACACCGGTCGTCATGCGCCTTTTCGAAGATAGCGATCTTGCGGGGCGGATCGTTCGCAGTGTCGTCAACATGCATGTCCCCTCACCTGGCGACCCGGTTTTAAGCCTCTTCGTCGGGAGACAACGAGCTTGAGGTCCTCGAGCGAGCGCGTAGGCAGGCTGGCATCACCAACGGTGTGACGTGGGAGCATGATGTGTATTTTGAGCTGCCGGACGGCACGTGCCGACATTTCCTTGAAGTGATGCAAGAGTCGATGAATGAGGCTATGGGCGATCGCAAAGACGGCGTGGCGCGCTGCATATTCGAGCCCGAAGGCCGCAAGCTCCTTATGGGCGGAATGAAGGTTCCCTATCTTGGCATCGTCGCCGACTTACAGATCATTTCCGAGACAGAGACCTGGGAATTTGTATCGAACCGCATTGCGGAGTTGATCGTGCACGGCCTAAAGGACGCCGACACAGTGATTTTCGATGACCAGATTCGGCGTCGGAACATCGATCACGAGACAGGCGAAATTACCTGAGATAGCTGCATGGGGCGCACCAGCCGCGGCCCTGCTGGGTCAGGCCTGGCTCCCGGCGCACCGAGACTTCAGACGGCACATGGAACTTCCCGAGATCCTGCCGGTGAATTGACAACTTCACTTTGGACCGAGTCTGCTTGTGGCACGAAGCGGACATCCGGCTAACGAGCTTCACGTAGCCTTGGACCTGAAGCATTGCTCGGGCTAATCAGCCAAGCCATCGGTGGCTCATCGTCAACAAGCTTCAGCGTCACGTGCAGAACGCGAGTGTCCGTCGCAGTGCTGCTGCTCAGTAGCTCGCCGGATTGGCACTTGCTGTCAGGAGACGGGACCCGAACTGACCCCCATGAGCAGGCATACGCGCCGACCTAACCGGACCGTCGAATTCGGGAACGGAGAATTCGCCACCTAATGGCGTCGGCCATGGCCGAACTTCGCTCTCCGCGGCCGCGCGTACCGAGTTAGGCGAGGCTAACCTGCGGACATTCCGAGATATTTGCGTGGAGCGAAATTTCTACGCAAAAACAGCTGACTAGCTGGCGGAGAGGGTGGGATTCGAACCCACGGTCCGCTTACACGTACAACGGTTTTCGAGTTTGAAGATTCTGATGCTGCCGCGTGTCGTCTGGTAGCTAAGCGTGCGCTCCAGTTTGCCAATTTTGCCCCGACGATGTCGGCCTGTGATCCCCGATACCGTCCTGTGCCGCGTGGTTGGTTTGCAATTTGGTTTGCAAACTCTCCTCACGAGTTGATGTCTGCTTACACTGTCAAAGCGGACCAATTCGACGCGAGACACTGCGTCAGCTTCCGACCCGAAGCAGACATTGACTCGAGATGGAAGCGGCACGCGTCACCAAGACAGAGCGGTTTAGGTTTCGGAGCTCTGCCATTCCCTATGCTGGACGTTTGCTCGAGCGAACAAAGGACCTCTATTCGAGCAGGACCGCGGGAGCGGGCTGAATGACGGTCCTCAATCAGGGCTATTACCGGTCCCGCGGCTATTATCCCCCAGGCGGGAGCGCCGAACGGTGCTGCAGCCAGAGCCACTGCCCTTGCGCCTCCCTGACGACCGCGATTGAATCACGCTGGAAGGCAAGGAGTATGTCGTCAAGGATGGCGACGTGCTGCGTTTCCGCTTCGCGAATTGAGGGGCAGAACACCCCAAGCCGCTATCGGGCCTTCGGCGTTTTGGGCGATTTCGGGCCTTCGCGTTTCACCTGCGGCTTTGCTGAAACCTCAACAACACTCGGCATCCCAACCGGCGGCGTGACGCCCATCGACACATAAACATTCATCAGCCGCTCGACGCCGCCTTCTGCAGGCTTGACCCATTCCGCCGGCACATAGATCAGCGCGCCGCCGAACGGAACCGGAGCGGATGGCACTAGCAGCCCGACATAATTGTGCTCACCGATCACCACTGGCTCAGGCGAGGGCATCAGCCCGAGCACAGCCGCTCCCCCCTGCCCGCCGAAGAAGCACCACACGGGACGCATGCTCTTGAGATTGTCGTCGCCGCCGCGATCGACGATCGCCACGAATCGCTTCGACAGATCGTAGATATTGGAGATGATCGGCACGCGCATCATCAGCCAATCGAGGCTGCCCTGCACCAGAGGGCGCAGCCGCGATTCGACCACGAGGCCGAGCGCGAAGATGCACCCCAAGATGATGAGGAAGCCGAGGAAATAGGCAGCGGTGCTCGATGAGACGAGGTTCAAGCCGAGCAACACGATCAACCCCCCGACCATCGAGCCGGGGCCGGCATAGGATTGAACGATCTGCGCCACCCAGGCCGTGACGATCACGGTGACGAGGATCGGCAGCAGCGCGAGCAGTCCCGCGACGAAGATGCC
>Ga0116225_1001807_pt1 | contig 14981 bp, 10 predicted proteins | sample Sb_taG_8_FD_88968 | JGI IMG/M metagenome (GOLD analysis project Ga0116225, IMG submission 88968) | Peat soil microbial communities from Weissenstadt, Germany - Sb_50d_c_BC metaG | ecosystem: Environmental > Terrestrial > Soil > Wetlands > Peat | place: Germany: Weissenstadt | collected 2010-09-21 | reverse complement strand
TTCTGGAATTCTTCATGCACCTTAGCAGACGTGGCTCTGGAAGCGTATCAAGCGATCGGCGCACCCAAATACGTCGTGTTCTTAAGACGAGCGCTGGACCTCGCGGGGAGCGGTTCGTGGAGGGAAAGACGGGGCCGCTTCGGTTCAGATTGGACAACGTACAAAAAAGCGTGCCCTCGCGAAATGGATGCCCTCGACGACGAGTTCTATGCAGCAAACTGCGGCGATCCGGACTCAGGGGGTGGAGACCTGGATCTGTACGATAAGAAAATCGATTACATCCGTAAGAATGCGAGGGCGGCCTCTCGCATATAGACCCGCCTGGAACAGAAGGCACCCGCCGAGCTGGCGCTCGGCCGGACAGCCGAGGGTGGCTGTCCCTACATGAACCGTGGTCTAGTTCAACCCCGCGCTTTTCTCCGCGATGAGCTTCCTGATCTTCTCCACGAACTCCGCCGCCGGCATGTCCTCGGTCTTCTCTTTCCCCCGCGTGCGGACGTTCACCTTCCCCGCCTCGGCTTCTTTGTCTCCGACCACGAGCAGGAACGGCACCTTCTGCATGGCGTGCTCGCGAATTTTGGCGTTCATCTTTTCGTTGCGCGCATCGACCTCGACGCGCACGCCAATCGCCTTCAGTTGCGATGCGACTTTATTCGCATATTCCGCGTGCCGCTCACTGATCGGAATCATCACCGCCTGCACCGGCGACAGCCACACTGGGAACGCGCCCGCATAGTGCTCGATCAGCACGCCGAAGAATCGCTCCACCGATCCAAACAACGCCCGATGCACCATCACAGGCTGCTTGCGGGAACCATCCTCGGCCACATACTCCAGCCCAAAGCGCTGCGGCAGGTTGAAGTCCACCTGCACCGTTGAAAGCTGCCACAACCGTCCGATAGCATCCACCAGCTTGATGTCAATCTTCGGCCCATAGAACGCGGCCTCACCCGGCATGGTCTTGTATTCGATCTTCTGTTCCTTCAGCACCTTTTCCAGCGACTGCGTAGCATGGTTCCACTGCTCCTCGCTGCCCACAAAATTCTTCCGGTCGTCGGGATTCCAGGTGGAAAGCTCCGTCTGGAACTTGTCGAATCCAAAATCTTTCAGCACATCCAGGGCAAAGAGGAGACAACCGGTAATCTCGCCTTCGACCTGCTCCGGCGTGCAGAAGATGTGGGAGTCATCCTGCGTAAAGCCGCGCACGCGCAGCAGCCCGTGCATCACCCCAGAGCGCTCGTAGCGATACACCGTGCCCAGCTCGCCCAGCCGCACCGGCAGATCGCGATACGACTTCAGCGAGTCCTTGTAAATCAGAATGTGTCCCGGGCAGTTCATCGGCTTCAGCCGGTACTCGGCGTCGTCGAGCTCCATCGCATCGAACATGTTTTGCGAGTAGTAGCCCTCATGCCCCGAGGTGTAAAACAGCTGCCGCCGCGCCACATGCGGCGTGTACACCAGCGAATATCCGCGCTTGATGTACTGCTCGCGCATCCAGTCTTCCATCTCCTTGCGAATGATCCCGCCCTTGGGATGCCAGAAAATCAGCCCCGGCCCGGCCAGTTCCTGAATCGAAAACAGATCGAGCTGCTGGCCCAGCACGCGATGATCGCGCTTCTTGGTCTCCTCGATGTGCTTCAGGTAGTCGTCCAGGTCCTTCTTCGAATAAAACGACGTCCCGTAAATCCGCTGCAGCTGCGGATTCTTCTCATCCCCCAGCCAGTACGCGCCCGCAATGTTCAGCAGCTTGAACGCCTTGATTTTTCCGGTCGAGGGAATGTGCGGCCCGCGGCAGAAGTCGGTGAACTTGCCGGTGCGGTAGATGGAAATCTCTTCATCGGGCTTGGTGAACTGCTCGATGAAATGGCACTTCATGAAGTCGCCGTCTTTCTTGAAGTCGGCCAGCCCCTGATCGTGCGGCAGAAACTCGCGCGCATAGGGAAGGTTCTGCTGCACCAGTTCCTGCATCTTCTTTTCGAGCTTCTCCAAATCCTCCGGCGTAAACGCAGTCGGACGGTAGAAGTCGTAGAAGAACCCGGTTTCGGTCGGCGGTCCGTGCCCCAGCTTGGTCTCAGGAAAAAGCTCCAGCACCGCTGCCGCCAGCAAATGCGCCGACGAATGTCGGAAAACCTCCAGCGCCTCGGGATCCTTCTCGGTCAAAATGCGGAGGTCGGTATCTTTCTCGAGGGGGCGAGCCAGGTCGATGAGATCACCATTGGTCTTCGCGACCAGCGCCGCGTCCGCCAGCCGTGGGCTGATGGATTTCGCGATCTCCAGCGCAGTCGTCCCCTTGGCAACATCCTTCACGCTGCCATCCGGAAGCTTCACATGAATGCTGTCGGCCATGAGCGATCCTAACCTGGTTCTGAACCTCTCAGTCTAAAGAAGGCGACAGGGAGGGTCAATCAGGCCTCGGGTAGGTGTATACAGACGGCAAAATGCTCCCTCCCCCTGTTCCGGACCCATTTTGGCAGGGGCCCGCCGGGGGATGTGCGAGTGCAACTTTTTCATTTTGAGGCTTTACTGATGTTTGGCGATTTGCTCTTCGGTTCGCGGCACGCGGCGACAAACCGCGCCCCTAAAAGTGTGAATTGAAAACTTGAGTCTATCTCTGGCTCCCAATTAACTTGCCCGGACCGTCGCTCGGGTATGTCATAGACTTCTTCCATAATGCGATGCCGCATGAAAATATCGAGCGCAACTCCAATCTCTTGGCGATCAGCCTCCACGTCGTCTCGTTGCGATTCTGCCATCGTCACGTGGCGACCAGACGGATGGCGTGCAAGAGAAGCATCTGAGAATTTCAAACTCAAATCAGTGTAATCGAAACTCACGTACTCGATCCGCATGTTCTTTGTCCGTTGCGAATGCTCAATTGCTTCGTCGTATAAGGTGTCGAGGAACTTAACTTGTCTTGCCGACAACTCGCGTAGGATTGTCGGAAACGAAATACTGACTATAGAACTTTCGTCCGGATCTGCAGCGTGCGCCAGTAAATTCGCCCAACGGTCCTGGAGTTCGTCGGTCTCCTCGACCGAAGCGTTTTCGATAATCGGGAATAGGAGCTTGAGCGGCACCTGCTGCGGCTTCGCACCAGTCTTTGCAAAGATCTCAGCGGTGCGTTGATAAAGCCGTAGTTGCCGCATGGCCCGAAAGACTCTTACGTGATCTTTGAGCATCAGACCGGCTTCTTCTGCGGCTGGGCCGAAAATCGAGCTAATGAGATCAGTGACGGGCTTGAGCGCCGACGAGGCTACCGCTTCAATTCCTGTCTTCATCAGTTCCAAGTCATCGGCAGCCATATTTCCTTTGCAATCACGTTCCTTGACGAGATGCGCCAGAATTGTACGATTTAATCAAATCCCCTGGCATGAAAATCCCCAAATCCCATGACTGACCGGTTGGCATATCACTCAGGAGCGGCGGGTTTTACCGACTCCGCTTTGATCCATCGCACTGCCCGTCTATTCATCTCGCCGTCCCCTTCAACTCGACCGAAAAACGCGTTGCGCCTCCCCCGTTCAAGTCGGCGTAGGGAACAAATGACTTCAACACGCTCCGATGGGTCTGTCGTCACATCGTACAAGTCAGCGAGGCGCTCAAGATCAGCAGCCGTCCCGAACTTCCCTAGAAAAGCGCGGCACACGGTTCGCACGTATCGAGGTCTATCTAAGCTAAAAGCCGTAAGGCGGATAAACTCCATAAACTCAGGGGTTGGATTCTGACAATTCTCAAGAAACCATGCGACGATTTGATAAATTTGATAATCGTAAACAAGGCTTCCTCCTTTTAGTTCCTCAACGATTAGTGACTGAAGGCTGTCTACCTCATATATGGCTTTTAGGTACTGCAGGATCGTGTGAGTCTCTTCGGGATGAGGTTCTAGCATACTCAGGGCGTGCAATCCTGCAAACGTATCGATCTGCTTTGCAAGTCGCTTTAGCAAGAATCTAAACAATGTTTTGTTGAAGGGCTGCAGACCTTCTACAAAATAACTCTGGTATGCCTGCTGAATGATATCAATCGGGGTATCGTCCGCGCTTTCTTCCAGAATCTCGTCTGCTTCACTGACATCAATGTAAGGGTCACCGCGTCCGCTCTGTTGCACGACTTGTGCAATAAACTGTCTCCGAACCGACCGCAACACTTCTGTGACCTCTTCTATTTCGTTCCGTGCATTATCTGCGGCAAGAACCTTCGATTTCGCAGATTGTAAATTCAGTCCCCGCCTCCGCAATAAACGGCTCAAGTCGACCAGTAGCTTCTTAGCAGCAACTTCTGTGTCGCAAAAAACACGGATATCATCGACGTAGCGCAGATGATCGTACCCCATGTTTCGGAGATTCTCGTCAACGGTATTTAAGTAGAGCTTCGCCAGAATATCGGAGGGAGTCTGGCCTTGGGGTATTCCCCGTCCGGACACCTGTGCCCACTTATTCAAGCATGTTGAAAGCAAGTCCACAGCTGGCTTCGGAGCGTTTGTGGCTCTGACATCGGAAATGAGCAGACCAATGTCTATGTTTTCGTAGAAAGCCGATATGTCGGCAACCACGACAAATGTCGCCCCATCATTGATTTTGGCGATGCTCTTCTTGTCAAAGTTTTTCCAGCCAGTGAATCGATCACGAATCCACTCGGGATTCGTGGGATCAAGAGACAGCTGGTACGAAAAGTCAACTGTACCTTGTGACCATCTCAAAGACTGTTGTATGGCACGCAGGCACGCGCCGACACAGGCCGCGTATACTAACCGATCTGCATAGGAGAGATGTCCACCCGGTCGAATGAGTCCGTTTCCTTTTGGTACGTCACAGATGAAAAGCGGGCTCGGAGCATACGCATCATTTCTTATCAGCTGGAGACGACTTGCCAACCATCCCGGTAAATCAAATTCGATGAGCTCTACTGAGTAGGGATGCCCTATGAATACGCGGTGCGCTATGTCACTCTTGACCCTCTTCCAGGCAAGATCAAGGTTCAATAAGGCTGCCAATTGCTCCGACAAAGAGAGGGCCTCCACCCGTAATCACGAAGAGTGATTCTATTACTCAAGCGGACCAAAGCCAACTAATCGTGACAGCGTAGCCGAATGCCTCGGATGCGATCTGCGTCGGCCCGAGCCGAATCGCCCAAAGGGGCGGGCACACTCTGCTATGATCCTCAGCCGAGGGGAAACCAATGGGAAACCTGTCTGGAGTGGTTAAGGAGTTGAAAAAGGAACGAGACCGAGTTGAGCGCCAGTTGTCAGGATTGAATGCAGCACTTTCCGCTTTTGTAGGGGTCTACGGAGGAGCAGGCAAGCCGACGCGCAAGCGCCGTAAGTTGTCAGCGAAAGCGCGGGCGAAGATCGCAGCCGCACAGAGAGCACGGTGGAAGGCTTGGAAGGCAAAACGGACCGCTAAGGTCACTTAACGATTACGATAGTGTTGTGACCCTCTAGTGCGGTGCTATACGTATTTCAAGCCTTCGAGGCGGGAAACACGAATCCTGTTCTGAATATTGACAGCTCAAATGATCCAGAGCTTAACCAACGACTTACCGAATTGTTCGAATTGGTGAAGATTGGCATTTCGCAGAAAACTCTGGACTTCTTAAAGAGCCTTTTACCACAATAAAAGCACAACCAAGTAAGTATTCGTTGCCCTTAGCGCTTTTCGCCCATAACCTCCACCAATTCCGCCAGCGCCTGCCAATGCCTCGGATGCGGGCGGCGTCGACCCCTGCGGATGTCCGACGCATAAGGAATCGAGACTCCGATTGCCGCCGCAATCTGGGAAAGGCTCGCTGTTCTGAGTTGAGGCCGAATCTGCTTCTGATAAATCTCTTCGGTCAGGCAGCCAGGTCGGCTGTTTGTTGTCCACTGGCTTCGCGCTTGATCGTGACGGCGCTTAGTCTCCATGCGGCGGGCCTGGGCTTGCGGGCCACGGGCAATCTCGCGTCCCAATCTCGCTCCGTCGATGAGGGCTGCAGTTGAGTTCTTCTGCGCACACTCGGCACACCATCTGTGGGAACGATCAATCGGCTTTCCGCAGACGAGACACATATTCTGCTGAGTCGGCAAGCGTTTGAAGGGTAATTGCGCTGGACTTCCCTTCGCTGCTCGTTTGTTGTTCTGAGTCAGCCTCGTCGCAAAAGCAATATCGGGTCTGCGTATTGTTGACCAGAGTGCACGAGCGACCCACTCCGCAACAGGTGCAACGTGCCGACGCCAGATGTGTGCTGTCTCCGAAAGGCAAGCTGCGAGGTCAGCCAGAAGCCGACAATTGCCATCTCTCTGCTCTGAAAACCATTCTCGATTAAGCAGTTGCTTGGTGATCCATTCAAGCAGGTAAGCGTCCACTGCGGCGCGGCAGGGTTCCATCAGGTCACATGCCAAGCTGTCACGATTTGCGGTATCAACGTGCAACACGCCGAGACCGGGGTCCAAGCCGAGGCTAGCGGCGCTGAGGCGTGCCTCCGCCTCTAGGAGCGAGTACAAGAAATTCAAAATGGCATTGGGCGGATTGCAAGCTAGCCGGGGTGATCCGGTGAGTGGTGACACACGCGCTCCAAAGCTCAACCAGTGAGCGGGCACACGCGGCAACTGATTCTTTGGAAAATTGATCGGAAGTGTGGACCATGAAGACCAGTAGGCGCGTGCAGCTTGCGACTCAATCAGCCGGATCGTGCTGATGCTGTCGGCACTCGGCAGATCAGCGCGGAATCGGGCGATAGTGTCCGCCGTTAATGTGTCCAAGAGTTTGTCTCGCGCAACTTCTTCTTGTGCCACAAGCTTCTTGCTGATCAGCTCTCGGGAAATGTGCAGTGCCACACCGGAGGAATAGGCTAGGGCCTGGGCGCGGCGAAGCTTGGCATCCGATGGCCGAACAGGACCCGTTGTTGCCAGAACCTTCCCATCTCTTTCGAGCATGACGAAGCTAGCATCTTGGTCCGCCAGCCACTGAAGAGCGGCGAGTGAGATGAATCCGTCAGAGCCGATGATGACCAGGCGTTTCAGACCATGTCCGACACGAGCGAGTCTGATTCTGCGCCGCTCCGGGCCTATACCATCGTCGATTTCAAGATGCCCGCACTGCATTCGGACCTTGATTCCATAGCCGGACAGGGTGAGAACACCACTTCTACCGATTGGGGATTTGCGGGAAAAGGCGGGTTGCGATAGCGTGCGTGAAGCTGCCATCGGAGCTCATACCTCCTGTGGTGGTCAGGGCTTGTCGGGTGCTGAAACACTCGGCACGCCCGTTTATCTGCTTACTATTCTATCGCTTACGCGCATCGTGTGCTACCTGCAATAGCGGGCAGAGCGGACATTCGTTAGACTCCTCTTGCCGGAAAATGACCCCAACAAAGGCTAAGACTAATCCTGCCCTCACATCAGCGCTAGAGGCCGTTGCCAACTTATGCGGGGATGCATTCGACAATCTCGATCACTCAAGCGGGCTAGAGGCATTCAGAGCACACTCTGAGATAAAGCAAAGGAATATCCAAGAGAAGAGCGCGGGCTTTTATCGATCCTTTCTTCCACTGCGCACGCAGATGATTGCCCTGCTCGCGGATAGCTATCGCCGGTACTTCAAACTGGCTCTGGCGCATCCGAGCCAAACCGGAGGTGATCCCGAAAACTGGGCATGGATTCAGCTTCAGCCCGCCATTCACGCGGCGCTGGAGTGGATGCGTGACTGGTACATTTTGGCTTGTGATGGAGAAAATCGAAGGATGCTCCATATAGCATCGATCGATTTTGTTCCTGGACAGACAGTTACAACTCCCATTCCAGCCCCTGATTCTGCTTTTCTACCGCCGACTGGTTGGCGCGCGCCCGCTTGGTTGTTTGGGGTGTCGCTGGCGTTCTTTGGCATCGGAATGATGAAACCGCAACACGTCCCAAGAACCGATTCCGGTGAGAGACTTGGACTGGCGCACAGTCGTTTGCTACTTAAGGGAGCCAAGCGAGTGTTCTTGTGGGACTTAGCAGCGACCCTCGAAAGGGTGCGCAATGAGGAAATCGCTGCCGCTGGCGCAGTCCGAGTGGAGCCGGTGAATGTCCAAAGAACGCGCACGCCCAACAAACGAAAAGGTTGGCAGCGAAGACTGAAGCTTTACAGTGTCATTCAGAAAATCTTGGTCGACGACCCCAGCCTGCAGGGAATGGACTTCTGCGCTGATTTAGACAGGCGACACGCTCTCCCGCTCTTGGACTGGATGGAAAGCGGAGAATGGCGGGAGGGGCTTACTTGGAAAGAAGCATGGAGCAATCCCCAACTGCGCCGCAAAATCCGCCGAGTACGCCAAGAAGCTCAAAAGAAGAGCTGAAGGGGCCATCGTTTTGCCTGCTCGTGATTCTCGAATTGGGAGCACGGTTTAACAACATCCAGCCCAGGCTGCAGCCCACTCGCAAATAGTTGCGAGTAGGGCTCCACAAGTGTTCCTCTAATATAACAATTACGGCTGTAGCCTACTCGCAAGATAAATGCAGGCAGGAAAGCTTACAAACTCACTCACGCGCAGCCTAACCTACTCGCAAACAAATCCGAGAACTACACAACTGCCAAATCGACCCTTATCCTCGCGCGCATGGCGAAAGGTAAAACGTCTGGACGCCAGACAGGTCGGAGCCCTCAGCCGATTCCCGCATTGCGGTTTTCAGAGCGCAGCCAGCGCGCACGCGAGCGGGCTGTCCAGGCCCTCGCGGCGATGCGACGGGGTGACACTCTTTCACGAGCTGCCCGTGACAACGGCGTCACCATTCGCACGCTGAAACGCTACATAGGATCAGCCCTCGTGCAAGACCGTCCTGGCGGACGCATCCGCGCAACCAAGACCGACCGACTCGTCCGTTACCTGCAGATTCCCGGCCCCGACGGTCCGAGGGACGTAACGGTTCGCGGATCGAAAACGGCGAGTCAGTTCGCACACTACAAAGCTGCAATCAATCGTTTGCTTCGCGGTGATCGCAATGCCATGGCTGCTTGGCACGGGAGGAAGATTGCAGGGATCGAGCTCATAACGGACACCAAGACTCTAGTCGAGCAAGCTCGCAAGGATTTACTTCCCTATTCGATCTACCGCTCACTTGCAGGCGGTGCGGCATGAAATCAAAGCGAACGCGCAAGCGTTGCCCCGATTGTCCGGAGCAGTGTTTCTGCGGCAGTTCGCAGCACCTCGAAGACAACCACCTCGGAGGGCGAAAGCACGTTCCTTGGCTTTGGCTCCCACACTGCAAGCCCAATCATGCGCAGTTTCACGCGAATTGTCGGCGGGCAGGCGTCGACTTTCGGAAGCAGAGCAACAAGCTCATGGGACAGATACAGGCTTTCAAAGCACAACTGGTCGGCATGTGGATGGTAGTCGAAGAGATGGAGAAAGAAGTCAGAACGAAAACTCGGAGGACGAAATGACCAACATACACGACGTGTTCGTTCGAGCGTATGCGGTTCCAGCGCAGTCCAAAGATGATCAAGAGAAGAAACGGAAGTCACGGAGCAAGGATTCCCTTAAATGGCCTTCGCACGCATTGATATTCGACACAGAAACTCGGATCACTGCCGATCAATCTTTGACGTTCGGCGTTTTCCGTTTTTGCGAACTCGACAACGACCGATACAAGCTGACCCGCGAAGGAATCTTCTACGCCGACAATCTCCCCGCGAAGGATAGGAAGGCAGTGGAGAAGTACGCCAAGACAGCTGTCTCCGACGCGAAGTCGTTTCCGCCCGAGTTCCCGCTATATTCGCGTTGGGACTTCATGAAGAGAGTCTTCTGGCCTGCGATCAAGCGGAGTGGAGCTTTGATTTGCGGTCTGAACCTGCCGTTCGACATTGCGCGTCTCGCATTGGCATGGAACAGAGGCGAGCACGACGAATGGTCGCTTACCATGTCGCGGTACTCAAACGGTGTTGAAAACAGCAATGTTCCGCGCATCCTGATAACACCGATAGATAGCAAGAAGGCATTCATCCGTTTGGCGAAACCGTGGAAACCGGAAGAATGGAAGGAGAACGGGAAGTCACATTTCTTGGACCTCAGAACCCTCGGGTGGGCTCTGTTCAATCGTTCTTATTCACTGAAGCGTTTGTGTGCAGAACTACAAACCGAGCATCAGAAGATCGATCACGAACCTACAGGGGAGGTCGCAGTCGAGGAAATCGAATATGCACGTGAAGATGGGCGGTGCACGGTCGATGCGCTCAATGCGCTGAAGCAGGAATTTGACACACATCCGAATGGCTTGAATCCGTGCCACGCGTATTCCCCGGCGAGCTTGGCAAAGAGCTACCTCGACGCCATGGGCATCATCAGGCCCGCAGAGAAATTCAGGATTGCACCCAAACACCTAGGCATCGCCATGCAAACCTACTACGGCGGACGCTCCGAAACGCGCATCCGTTGCACCGAGGTCCCCGTTGTTCCCGTCGACTTCACCAGCGAGTATCCGACATGCTGTGTGCTGCTGGGGCTGTTCGACATTCTCACAGCAGCGAGCGTGTCGTTTGAAAACGATACTGCTAACGTTCGGCGGCTCATCAAACGCATTTCACTGGATCGCTGCTTTGATCCACAATTGTGGAAACAATTCAATTTCTTCGCACTCGTGCAGCCCGATGACGACATTTTGCCAGTGCGTACCGCATACGACGGCGTAACCCAGAACATCGGCAACAACTACCTAACGTCCGATACCCCGCTGTGGTTTGCAGGTTGTGACGTGATCGCGTCAGCCATCAGAACAGGGAAACCACCGCGCATCCTCCGTGCAATACGCATCGTGCCACATGGCAAACAAGCTGGCATGAAGAGCGTGAATCTGCGGGGCAGCATGGTCGAAATCAATCCTTACAAGGACGATCTGTTCCGCAAGGTCATCGAACAACGAAAACTCAACAAAGCGGACAAAAAGCTCTACTACTGGCTCAAAATCTTTGCGAATTCGATCTACGGGTTCTTTGTTGAATTGATTCCCGAGTTACAGAACAAGAATGTGCAGCTCGAAGTGGTTTCAGGCGACAAGAAATTCTCTGATTCGTCAGACGTGATTGAGAAAGCCGGACCATGGTTTTTCCAACCGTTGGCGTCGATGATCACGTCCGCAGGCCGTTTGCTGCTTGCAATGGCAGAAGAAAGCGTCAACCGGAAGAAGGGCACATACCTATTCTGCGATACCGACTCCCTTGCAATCGTTAGTGCCAAGCATAGTGGATCACTCACGATTGCAGGCGGTGAAGATCGCCGCATTCTATCGTGGGCTGAAACGCAGAAAATCGTTAACAGATTCACATCGTTGAATCCATGCGACCGGAAAGCGGTAGAGGGATCGATACTGAATCTCGTGGACGCAAACTACGTTGATGGCGATCCCACGAAACGTCAGCGCCAACTGTATGGCTACAGCATCGCGGCCAAACGTTACGCGCTGTACGAGAAAGCAGGCAAATCAGACATCACCATCGTTGATCCCAAAGCGCACGGAATTGGTTTTCTCTACCCACCCCAAGACTCTCCCAAGAATTGGGACAAGGAAGCTCCGCGCTGGGTTTACCAGCTGTGGGATTACATCGTGCGGTGCGCGTTGAAGCTAACAACAAAACCACCATCATGGCTCGACATTCCGCAGATGATGCGGCTGACGATCACGACGTACAACGTCTTAGAGATGCTCGGAGAGTGGGAGATCGCACGTCCCTACAACTTCCTCCTGCTGCCGATGGTTGATCCTGTATATGGAGTGGCGTTCCATCGGCAAGCAAGCGACCAAGTGCTGCTCGTTTGTTCATTTTCATCGAAGCAGGAGCAGTGGTTTGAGTTGGAATGCGTCAACGTGCACAACGGCAAGAAGTACAAGATGCTCGACTGCAAGAACGCACGTAGGGACATGCCGTACAACGTCGTATTCCCGTCGCAATTCGCACATCTCTTGATCCAGTATCAGCAACATCCGGAAGCGAAGAGCCTAGCGCCGGATGGCACACCATGCCACGCTGAAACCCAAGGTTTACTCAAACGCGCGCACGTAGTCGCGGGAGAAATTCGCTACGTCGGCAAGGAGACAGACCGCAAATGGGAAGAGGGCGAAATTAGCCTCTTGGAATTTGCTGCGACCGAATATGGACGAAAAGGTCGGGTGATCGCATCGGAGGACGTAAAGGCGGCTATTGCCAGTATCGGGATCAACAAGTGCGCACGCGAAAGCGGATTTGATCGGAAGAACTTCATCAGGAAACTAATTCGTGATATCCCTGTAAAACGCAACTCGTACACCGAATTTGTGCGCTGGCTTCAGGGCAGACAATTGCAAAATCCACGAGCATTCTCGTTGAAGAGCGGGCGGCTATTCTAGCAGGTCCAGAGTCTCACAGGCTTTTCGAATTAGGTCATTCTCAGCAGCGGTCACGCCGACGAATTCGAATCCGCAGCGGTTGCCCGAGCGGCTGCGAACAGTTGCACTTAGATTTAGCGAAACATTGTCCGCTTGGATAGGGACTTCCAATCTTACCAATGTGCATGCCGTCCAAGGACCACTTATAAGTAATCCTCCAAGGCCCGCTACACTGATATCAAGAACGCGGCCAAGCACAACGGTCGAATCTTCGGTGGTAAGAACAAATGGTCCACCGAAAAGAAATCGCGGATGTCGCCGGACATCCGTGCGCTCGCCCTGTTTAGTGCGACCACGCATAGCATTACGTCTACATCGCGGGCGTGAAGATTGCAAACAAAATGTGATTCCTGTTACAAAGACCGAACAAAGCTCGATTTCTTTGCATCGTCGCTCGGGAAGAATCGGTTTTTTGGCGTTCTTCTCCTACTGTTGCAATTTGCAACAAACGGCCAAGACTGATAACACTCTAGATTTCGTGAATCCAGCTTGGCACTAGTCAGCTAATCGTGCAGAGGTAGACTGCGTCCAAGTGGGTCGTCGGCGGAGATGTGGGGAGTCCGGCATGCAGTCGCAGTTAGCTGAGGACGAAGTGGCGCGTTTGAAGGCGTTATTTGATTGCCACATTCTCGACACACCGAGGGAAGAAGTATACGACCAAGTCACTAATCTTGCCGCCTACCTCTGCGGTACTCCCATTAGCTTAATCGGATTCGTTGACGCAACCCGCCAGTGGTTCAAATCAGCGGTGGGCTGGGACGCGCCGGAGATTCCTCGCGAGCAGTCGCTCTGTTCTCAGACTCTACGGGAGAGGAGCCTCCTGCTGATCCAGGACACGACAAAGGATGGACGGTTTGCTGCTAATCCGCTGGTGGCCCATGGAGGCATTCGCTTTTATGCAGGAGCCCCTCTGCTCACGGCGGAGGGGTATGCGCTGGGCACACTCTGCGTGATGGATACTGTGCCCAGGTCATTGCCAGACGGGCACAAGAATGCACTACTGACACTCGCAAGCTTTGTGGTGACCCTATTGGCGGCGCGCCGTGCGGCCCCGAGAGCCTTGGCCAGTCCGCAGCCCAATCGGAGTGCGCTGCTGTTTGACCAGAACGTGGCTGGCTTCTACCGTTCCGAACCCGACGGACACCTGCTGGATTGCAACACTACCTTCGCACAAATGTTGGGGTATGGCTCGCGGGAGGAGGTATTGCAATGCCACCCCTCGGACTTTTACTTCTCCCCAAATGATCGTGCAAGTTTCCTGGACAAACTGAAAGCGCAGGAGAGACTGTTCAATTTCGAGCATCGTTTGCGCAAGAAAGATGGGGACCCCGTCTGGGTGCTGGAGAACGTGTTCGCTGCCCTCAATACGAAAGGTGAAGTGACAATGCTTGAGGGCACTATGGTGGACGTTTCGGAGCATAAGCGCACCGATCAAGCGCTTCAAGATAGCCAGGAGCGCTTACAGAGCATAATTAGTTCTGCCATGGATGCCATCATAACGGTTAATGACAACCAGCGGGTTGTGGTGTTCAACCATGCCGCAGAAGAGATATTCCGTTGCCTTGCGTCAGACGCCGTCGGCCAGCCGCTCGATAAGTTCATCCCAGCAAGATTCCGAGAAGCACACCGGCAGCACGTCCAAGAGTTCGGACGCACGGGAGCTTCCGGCCGCTCGATGTACTCGCCGGGCACACTATGGGGAGTTCGATCCGGTGGGGAGGAATTCCCGATTGAAGCCACCATTTCGAAGACGACCACTGCGAACGAGAAGCTCTACACCGTGATACTCCGCGACATCAGTGTGCGCAAGCGCGCTGAGGATGAGCTGCGCCAGTCACAGAAGATGGAGGCCCTGGGGCAACTGGCGGGCGGAATCGCACACGAGTTCAACAATTTCTTGAGCATCATTCTCGGATACAGCGATCTCCTTGAGACAGAAGCCGGAGAAAACGAGACGTTGCGTCGCGAGTGCGCTGAAATCAAGAACGCGACACAGAAGGCGGCGTCATTGACCCGGCAATTGCTGGCCTTCAGCCGGAAGCAGGTGGTCGAACCCCGAGCGCTGGACCTCAATGCTGCCATTTGGGAGACGCATAAGCTGTTGCGCCGCCTCATCCCGGCCAACGTTGACATAATTCCTGTCTTGCACTCGGATTTGGGCAAAGTGCAAGGCGACCCTGCACAGATTCAACAGATTCTGATTAATCTCGCGATCAATGCCCGTGATGCAATGCCGCAAGGAGGAAAAGTGACGATCGAGACCTCCGAGGTGGAGCTCGATCAGGAGTTTGCCAGCCACCATCCTGAAGTGCAGCCCGGCAAGTACGTCATGCTGTCCGTCAACGATACCGGACAGGGAATGGATGCGGATACTGCCTCGCACATCTTTGAGCCTTTTTTTACTACGAAGGCGCAAGGTAAAGGCACCGGGCTAGGGTTGTCCACGATTTACGGCATCGTCAAGCAGAGTGGCGGATACATTACCGTTGCAAGCGTGTTGGGCAGAGGCACAACCTTTCGCGTTTACCTTCCCTTGCTGGCCGCGTCGGACCAAGCCGCTACCGGGGATAGTCGTTCGGAGTTGATACAGCAGCCTAAAATCGAGACC
>Ga0116225_1001803_pt1 | contig 15022 bp, 11 predicted proteins | sample Sb_taG_8_FD_88968 | JGI IMG/M metagenome (GOLD analysis project Ga0116225, IMG submission 88968) | Peat soil microbial communities from Weissenstadt, Germany - Sb_50d_c_BC metaG | ecosystem: Environmental > Terrestrial > Soil > Wetlands > Peat | place: Germany: Weissenstadt | collected 2010-09-21 | reverse complement strand
GAGCAATTGGGGATTGCCCAACCGGCCCTCAGCCTGCAAATCCAGGCCTTGGAGGCCGGGTTGGGGGTGGCGTTGTTCGAGCGCAGCCGCCGCCATGTGGCGCTGACCGAGGCCGGGCATTTGTTCCTGCCCGAAGCCGTCGCCACCATCGCTCAGGCCGAGCGGGCGCGGCGCGTCGCCAGCCGGGCCGGGCGCGGCGAGTTGGGGCGGCTGGAGATCGGCTTCACCGGCTCTGCCCCGTTCAACAACGCCATGCCGCGCATCATCAGCCGCTTTCGCCGCCGCTGGCCCGAATTGCGGATGAGTCTGCGCGAGATGTCGACCACCGACCAGTTGCGCTGTTTGGCCGAGGGCAGTCTGGACATTGGCTTCATCCGCCCCGGCGAGCCGCGCGCCCTAGAGGGCATCGCCGTGCGGATGGTGCTGAACGAGCCGTTGCTGGCGGTCATGCCCGCCGATCATGCGTTGGCCGGGCGCGCCAGTCTGGCGGTGGCGGATTTGGCCGATCAGCCGTTTATCCTGCATCCGCGCGCCATTGGCACCGGGCTGTATGACAAGGTGGTGGGGCTGTGCCGCGCCGCCGGTTTCGCGCCGCAAGTGGTGCTGGAGGCGCATCAGATGTCCACCATCGTCGGTCTGGCGGCGGCAGGAGTGGGGGTGTCGATCGTGCCCGAGGCGATGCGCAGCATCCAAGTTGAGGGCGCGCATTTCTGCCGCCTGTCGGATGCCGACGCCCATATGGTGCTGTCGGTGGCCTATCGCGCCGATGACCAGCGGGCGGCGGTGCGGCACTTCCTGGAAGAGGTGGGCGGCGGTTAGGGGGGGCAGTTGCCGTATCTGGTTATGGCTTTACGGAACATCAATAAAAGGTCGTCGTCACCGGGCTTGTCCCGGTGACCCACGCCGTGGTGTACATCCAGCCGAGTCAGATGACCCGCCGGCCGTCATCTGTTGAACCGCGTGGATCCCCGCGACAAGCGCGGGGATGACGACTTTTAGGGACATTAGCAACAGCCCAACACTCCGCACCTGACGACACACCCTAAACCGCCATCCCCGCGCACCAGCCGCTGCTCCACGCCCATTGGAAGTTATAGCCGCCCAGCCAGCCGGTGACATCGACGGCCTCGCCGATGGCGTACAAGCCGCCGACGCTGCGGGCTTCCATGGTCTTTGACGACAGCGCCCCGGTGGCGATGCCGCCGGTCATCACCTCGGCGGTGGCATAGCCTTCGCTGCCGGTGGGGTGCAGGCTCCAGCCGTTGAGCAAGGCGGCGACCTGTTCCAGCACCTTGTTTGAGATGCCGCCGATGACCGGGTTGGGCAGGCGGGTCTCGGTCAGCTTTTGCGCCAGACGGTTGGGCAGTACCTCGCCCAGGATGGTCTTCAATTCGGCCTTGGGGCGGGTGTTGCGGCGGTCGCGCAGGTAAGCCGAGGCGTCGGTTTCGGGTAGCAGGTTGACGGTGATCGCTTCACCCTCGCGCCAGAACGACGAGACTTGCAGGATCGCAGGCCCCGACAGGCCGCGATGGGTGAACAGCACCGCTTCGGTGAAGCTTTTGCCGTTGCACGACACCGTGGCGTCGAAGGACAGGCCGGTCAGCGCCCGCATGAGTTCCAGATCGTCGGCGGAGAACTTCAGCGGCACCAGTCCGGGGCGGGTTTCGGTAACGTCGAGGCCGAAATGCTTGGCGACGGAGAAGGCAAAGCCGGTGGCGCCCATTTTGGGGATCGACAACCCTCCGGTGGCCAGCACCACAGCGGGCGCGGTGAACAGGCCGTGGTCGGTGGTGACGGTGAAGCCGTCGGCCTTGGTCACTTCGGTAACGCGGTGGTTCAGCCGCAAATCGACCGAGGCGGCGTTGCATTCGTCCAGCAGCATGCGGACGATTTGGCGGGCGCTGTCGTCGCAGAACAACTGGCCGTGCTTGCGTTCGTGATAGGCGATGCGGTGGCGCTTGACCATGTCGATGAAGTCGAACTGGCTAAAACCTGTCAGCGCCGATTTGCAGAAGTGCGGATTGGCCGAGACATAGCGGTCCGCCGCCGCGCCCAGATTGGTGAAGTTGCAGCGCCCGCCGCCGGAGATGACGATCTTGGCCCCCGCGATGTCGCCATGGTCGAGCAGCAGGACGCGGCGGCCGCGTTGGCCGGCGGTGCGGGCGCACATCAGCCCGGCGGCGCCGGCACCGATGATGATGACGTCGAAATTTCGCATGATGGGGCAGGTGTAGCCGGTTGGCGGCGCGGACGCCAGTGCCGTGCGGCTGGCGGCTCAGGCCAGGGTAAAGAGATCTTCGAGATGGGCGTTGCGGATGATCGATTGGGCGGCGCCGCGGGCGTTGCGGATGATGACTTCAACGGCGTGGCGCTGGCCGATGTCGAGGATCATCAGCATCATGCCGATGCCAGCGGAATCGATGAACTCCAACTGTTCCATATCGAAGATGAAGCGCTGGATCCGCGCCGCGACCATGTGGTCGGCAATGGCGAGAAACCCGGCATAGTCGCGATGAGTGAATTTACCCTGCATCTGCAAGACGAATTCGTCCTCGGTCTCCCGCAGCTTATGTTGCACGCGCGCCCCTCCCCGCCGATATGTTCGGATCAAACCCCCAGTTGAGTATAGGGATAATCTGTCATTCCGTCATGCAGAACTATCGAGGCGGGAAAACTCGTGGGCGGGTGGCGGAAAACACAAAAGGGGCGGCCCTTGCGGACCGCCCCCCTTGAAGATCGTAAACCGGTCGTGCGGTCAGATGATCGCGACGGACTCGGCCTGCGGACCCTTCTGACCCATGGTGATGGTCAGACGCACGCGCTGGTCGGGCTCCAGAGCACGCAGGCCGGACTTTTCCAGGGCGCGGATGTGAACGAACACGTCCTTGCCGCCATCGTCCACGGCGATGAAGCCGAAGCCCTTGTCGGCGCTGAAGAACTTGACGCGGCCTTCAACGGTCGGACCGGGCTCGCCACGCGGGGCGAAGCTGGCGCCGCCATCACGCGGAGCGGCGGCGGCCGGACGGCGGGGGGCGGCGGTGGTCAGATCGACCGAATGCACCGTCACCACCTGCGGGCCGCGCTGGCCCGGACCCAGGTCGCACATGACCGTGGCACCTTCGGCGACTTCGCCAAGGCCGGCACGCTCAAGCGCCGAGATGTGCAGGAAGGCGTCGGGCGAACCATCGACCGGCGACACGAAGCCAAAACCCTTGGTGGCGTTGAACCACTTCACCGTGGCCGAGACATTGCTCTGGTCGACGGTGGGGCGGTTGAAGTCCGGACGTGCCGCAGGGCGCGACGCGGAGGAAGAAGAAGAAGGCGCGGGCTCGAACCCGCCGCCGAAATCGCCGAAATCATCCCGGCGCTTTTCGCCGCCACGTCGACGGTGTTCAGACCTATCACGCTGCCATGACATTTGTAGTGCTCTTTCCGTTCAGTTGTCGTCGATAATTCCGGAGGTTCAACGCCGATACTCTCGCCGTCCCGTGGCGTCCTCCGCTTCCCCAGTGCCACCGCTGGGTCGTCTCGTCCCGCTGTTACAAGCCCGTCTCGCGTCCTCCAACCCTCACCCTGCCGCCTGAAACCAAACCGCATAAAAGGTACGCGTGGCAGCGAAACGACAAATCATATCATCAAAAAACCGGGTTCGCACCCGCTTCTTCTTTATAGCAGAGGTGAATCTTGCGAATCCTGTTAAGGGCGCGCGTCGATGCTGGCGGGTGACCTCCATTAGACCCCCTCATAGCATTTTCGGCCGGTCGGCGCCTTCGGCCATTGGTCGAGGTGTCGAATGCCCATTGTATGACAGGGGGAGGGGCTTCGCTTCACCTTTCGGCGAGGGGGATTGGCGGGCGAATCCGATGCTCTGGACAGAGAAAAGCCGGACCGTGGGGGAGACGGTCCGGCCAATCTGGTCGAGGCGCTTAAGGCGGCATCCTTGGCGCCGGGAGTGGACCGGCGGGTCGGAACCAGGGGAGGGGGGCTCCCTAAACTCCGACCGCCGTGTCCTTGGTCGTCCTCTTTGGCCTGCTCCCTGGGGGGATGCGCTTGGGGAAGCGTCGAGCAAAGCCATCAAGGGCGGTTCCGGCGAAAACGGCTTCGTGTCGAAGCCATTCTCGTCAAGATTGCGGGGGGTTGGAAGGTAATCGCCTAACGTCGTCCGGAGAGGGGGGCTCCGGCCGGCTGCGACACACCCTCGTGTCCTCCGCCTCTGAGAAAGGAGGCTAGAGGCGCAGTGTGGCGAGAATAGGGCAGGGGCGTGGAAAGGTTAAGGCAGAGACGTCGGTCGGCCCTTAGGCCAGACCGACCTTGCCCATCTCCAGGAACTTCTCGCGGCGGCGGGCGCGCAGCACCCCACCCTCCAGCGCATTGAGGCCGCGCAAATTGGTCTCGATGTGGTTGGCCAGGGTGTCCATGGCCAATTCGGGATTGCGATGCGCGCCGCCCAGCGGCTCGGGCACGATCTCGTCGATGACGCCCAGCTTATGCAGATCCTGCGCGGTCAGGCGCAGAGCCTCGGCGGCGTCCTTGGTGGCGTCGCCGCTGCGCCACAGGATCGAAGCGCAGCCTTCGGGGCTGATCACCGAATAGATGGCGTGTTCCATCATCAGCACGACATTGCCGGTGGCCAGGGCGATGGCCCCGCCCGAGCCGCCTTCGCCGATGATCACCGAGATCAAGGGGACGCGGATGTCCAGGCAGGCTTCGATGGACCGGGCGATGGCTTCAGCTTGGCCGCGCGCTTCCGCCTCGACGCCCGGATAGGCACCGGCGGTGTCGATCAAGGTGATGACCGGCACGTGGAAATGGTCGGCCATCATCATCAGGCGGCGGGCCTTGCGATAGCCTTCGGGTTTGGCCATGCCGAAATTGTGGCGGACGCGGGATTCGGTGTCGCGCCCCTTTTCATTGCCGATGATCATCACCGACTGGCCGCGGAAGCGCCCCAGTCCGCCGATGATCGCTTTGTCTTCGGCAAAATTGCGGTCGCCCGCCAGCGGGGTGAACTCGGTCACCAACCGCTCAATGTAATCCGACAGGTGCGGCCTGTCGGGATGACGGGCCACCTGGGCTTTTTGCCAAGGAGTCAGCTTGGCATAACTGCCACGCAGGAGCTTGTCGACCTTCACCTGGAGACGATTAATCTCTTCGGCGATGTTGATCTCGTCAGAGTCGCTTAAATGCCGCAACTCTTCGATCTTGCCCTCAAGCTCGGCGATGGGCTTTTCAAAATCGAGAAAATTCATGGTCCGGCTTTTAGCACAGCCGGATGAACGGGGGAAGCGGGGAACGCACAAAACCCCGTCCGCGATTGCGAACGGGGCGAAATGATGCGGAATTAGGTGCGCTTACAGGCCGTAGGCGACGGCCAGATCGGGTTCGCGGGCGGCGACCCGCTTGGCCAGATCGACGATGACCTTGGCCTGTTTCCAGGTGGCGTCGTCTTGCATCTTGCCGTCGATCATCACCGCGCCCGAGCCGTCGGGCATGGCGTCGAGGATCTTGCGGGCGAACAGCACCTCGGCGACATCGGGGCTGAACACCCGCTTGGCGATGTCGATTTGCTTGGGGTGCAGCGACCATGCGCCGACGCAGCCGAGCAGGAAGGCGTTGCGGAACTGCGCCTCGCAGGCGGCATCGTCGGAGAAATCGCCGAACGGGCCGTAAAACGCCTTGATGCCCTGGGCCTGACAGGCATCGACCATCTTGGCCACGGTGTAGTGCCACAGATCCTGCTGATAAAAGGCGCGGGCGGCGCCGTCGGCGCGCGGGTCTTCCAGCACGCCGTAGGACGGATGACCGCCGCCGACGCGGGTGGTCTTCATCCCGCGCGAGGCGGCAAGGTCGGCCGGACCCAGGCTCATGCCGTGCATACGCGGGCTGGCGGCGGCGATGGCTTCGACGTTCGACACGCCCAGCGCGGTTTCCAGGATGGCGTGGATCTGGATCGGTTTCTTGACCCCGTTGCGGGCCTCCAACTGGCCCAGCAACTGGTCAAGGTAATGAATGTCCCACGGGCCTTCGACCTTGGGCAGCATGACCACGTCCAGCTTGTCGCCGACAGCGCCGACGATTTCCAGCATGTCGTCGAGGAACCACGGGCTGTTCAGGCAGTTGACGCGGGTCCACAGCCCGGTGGTGCCGAAATCATTGGCGCGGGCGACTTCGATGAAGCCGGCGCGGGCGGCTTCTTTCTGGTCGGCGGGGATGGCATCTTCCAGATTGCCCAGAAGCACATCGACCTGTTTGATCATATCGGGCACGCGGGCGCGCATCTTCTCGATATGCGGCGGCAGGAAATGGATCATGCGCTCCAGCGCCACCGGCACTTCGCGGTAGGGCTGCGGCGCACCGATCGCCAGCGGCTCGAAGAACTTCTTGGGCGGCTTGATGGTCATGGTGCGGAGATCCCTTCCGTCATATTCGTGCGTCAGCATGACGCTGCGAGAAAGAATGTTGTTTGCCGCAGTGCGGTGCGAATGTCAACCGGAGTGACGTCTTTCCCGTCATCCGCCGATGATTTTGTTCATTTTGCTGCAAAATCGACTTTGCCGGCCCAATCCGGACGGGAAAGTCACAGCCGAGGATTGTCGAGCCTCGCCGAGCGGCATATTCTCCCTCGATGGGGTAGGGTCTTGAGCTGCCAGACGAGGCGCTTCCGGGGACGCGGACAGGGGGGATTGACGTGATTGCCAGTATGACGAAGGCTTGGGTGCACAAGGTCACGATGAGCTTGAACGCCAAGGTGACGATGTTTTTCATCGCCATCGCGGTGATGTTGATCGCCCTGTTGATGGCAGTCAGCCTGTTTGCTTTCCGCACCTTCTCGATCGCCTCATCGACCGAGCATATCCGCACCGCCGCTGAAATCGTCCGCGTGCATTTGACCGAATCGATGGTCAACGGCGTCATCGACAAGCGCGAAAGCTTCCTCAAGCGGCTGATGGAGGTGCAGGGGCTGGTCTCGGCCCGCGTCGTCCGCTCGCCGATGGTCGAACACCAGTTCGGCAAGGGCTTCGCCGAGGAAAGCCCCAAGGACGATATCGAGCAGCAGGTTCTGCATGAAGGCTTGCCGCAATACCGGGTGGTCGAGGTCGAGGGCGACACCATCTTTCGCGGCACCATTCCCTTCATCGCCACCGATCGCGGCTCGCCCAATTGTTTGCAGTGTCATCAAGTGGCCGAGGGCTCGGTGCTGGGCGCGGTGACCATGCAGGTGTCAATCGGCAATCTGAAGCGGACGGCGGTGCTGACCGTCGCCGGGCTGGTCGGCATGGTGACGCTGTTCGCGGGGATCTCGCTGCTGCTGATAAGGCGCTTGATCGGCCCGATCTCGGTGACCGCCAGCAATGTCGAGCATTCGGTGCGGCGGGCCTTGCGCGGCGACTTCAAGGCGCAGGTCGAACAGTGCACCAATGACGAGATCGGCCAGATCGCCTCGGACATGAACCGCTTGCTGGCTTTCCTCGATGACGGTCTCAACCGTATCGGCGACAATGTCGCGCGGCTGACCAACCGCACCCCGGCTCCGGGCGAGAACCTGCTGAACGCCACCATCGACATGGTGGACGGGCTGACCCGCGCCGCCCATTTCAAGCAGGCCATCGAGGAAGACGAGACCAAGAACGAAATCCACCAGCGTCTGGCCCGCACCTTGGCCGAAGAGTTCACCATCAGCGACTTCTCGCTGTACGAAATACTGCCCAACAAGAACCATCTGACGCCGCTGTTCATCGATGGCCACATGGATGCCGACTGCCGCTGGTGCGACCCGCAAATCCTGGTGCGTAGCGAGGCCTGCCGGGTGCGCCGCACCGGTCATATCGTCGATGGCATCGTCAATCCGGGCATCTGCTACGCCTTTCAGCCGCCCGAAGGGGAGGAAGACTGCCGCCATGTCTGCCTGCCGATCATCCAGTCGGGCGCGGTCGGCAATGTGCTGCAATTGATCAGCCGTCCTGGCGAGGAACAGCGTCTGTCGGCGCAGGTTCCTTATATCAACGTCTATCTGCGCGAAGCCGCCCCGGTGCTGGAAACCAAGCGGCTGATGGAGACCTTGCGCGAATCCAGCCTGAGCGACCCGATGACCGGGCTGAACAACCGCCGCTTCCTGGAAGAATATGTCGAAACCCTGATTGCCAACGTCCAGCGCCGCAAGACCGGCCTGGCCATCATGATGCTTGATCTCGATTACTTCAAAATGGTCAACGACACCCTGGGCCACGATGCCGGCGACGCCGTGCTGAAGGCGCTGTCCAAGGTGCTGCGCCAGTCGGTGCGGGCGTCGGATTTGGTGATCCGTTATGGCGGCGAGGAGTTCCTGATCATCCTGCTCGACACCACCCCTGACGGCGCCGACGTGGTCGCCGAGACCATCCGCGCCGCCGTTGAGCGGCTGGAGGTTCAGTCGGGCGGGACCAAGATCAAGAAGACCATCTCGATCGGCCTGTCCGACTTCCCCACCGACAGCGACACCTTCTGGCAAGCGGTCAAATTCGCCGACGTCGCCCTGTATCAGGCCAAGGACAGCGGCCGCAACCGGGTGGTCCGCTTCACGCCGGAAATGTGGGCGAATGAAATGAAGTACTGAGGAAGGGGACTTAGGGGATGAGGGAACTTTTGAAGGGCGCGCTGGCATTGACGGTTTCCGCGCTACGCGCGCCCCTCACCCCGACCCTCTCCCGATTTCGGGAGAGGGAGTCCCGTGCAAGCCCTAAAAAATCGTCCGCAGCCCCGTCACCAACTTCATGTAGTCGGGTTCGGTGTCGGGCGTCAGCCGTCCGTGGCGGATCAGGAAGTCGATGATCACCAGATTGACGTTGAACTTGAAGTCGCGGGTGGCGCGTACCCTTTCGGCGACCTCATCGATGCTCATCAGGCTGAAGCTGGCGATTTCGCCGTCGGTGTTGCGCGGCACGAAATCGGCGGGCAGCTCCAAATCATAGACGAACAAAGTGTCGGGCTTCAGTCCCAACTCGCCTTCCATGCGATAGGTGATGGCGCCGACAGGCCGCGCCGTTTGCACCAGCGCCTTGGGAATGTCGGCTTCCTCGGCGGATTCCTTGATCAGGTTTTCGGCTAGGGTCAGCCCGGCCGGCTGGCCTCCGGCGACGATGTTGTCCAGCTTGTTGGGCTCGACCGATTTGTCGGCGGCGCGGCGGCCGATCCACAATTTGATGTCGGCGCCCTGGCGGACGATGCCGTTCATGTGCACGCCGAACGCCCGCACGCCAAAGGCCGAGACGAAGCGGCGGTCGAGCCGCATCAACGAAGGCGCGCCCCAACGGGGCACCACGGCGTAATCCTCGCCGCGCGGTTTGGGCAGCACGCCAGCGTCGCCCAAGCGCTGGACCACGCGGGCGACCGCTTCGGTGCGGGCGGCGGGAGTGTTGAATTGCTCCAGCAGCGTGACGCGGTCGTCGCGCACCGAAAATACGTCGGGAAACGCCGCCAGCCGCATGGCGAACGAGGTTCGGACCGAGCCGACCGGCACGCCTGCCACCTCGAACGGGCGGAAGTGCGAAATATCGGCGGCGTTGCAGGCCTTGATGTGATCTATGAAGCTCATGCCGGTCAGCCTGCGACCGTTGCCGCTCGACGTCAAGGGACTACGCCCTCGGCAGGCGAATGGGGCATGCCCGCATGCGCGTAGCCCGCATGGACATTGTGGTCTTGGATTTGTACACTCCGGCCAACCGGGAGAGGAGAACGTAAAGTCATGGCTGATTTCCCCAAAAAGACTGCCGCGGATTGGCAAGCGCTGGCGTCCAAGGATTTGAAGGGCGGTTCGCCCGATACGTTGAACTGGGAAACCCCGGAAGGGATTCTGGTCAAGCCGCTCTATACCGCCGCCGACCTGGAAGGTTTGCAGGACGTCGATACCCTGCCGGGCTTCGCGCCGTTCCTGCGCGGGCCGCGCGCCACCATGTATTCGCATCGGCCGTGGACCATCCGCCAATATGCCGGTTTCTCGACCGCGCAGGCATCGAACGCCTTTTACCGCGCCAATCTGGCCGCCGGTCAGATGGGCTTGTCGGTGGCCTTCGATCTGGCCACCCATCGCGGCTATGACAGCGATCATCCGCGCGTCGTCGGCGATGTCGGCAAGGCCGGCGTGGCCATCGATTCGGTCGAGGACATGAAGATCCTGTTCGACGGCATCCCGCTCGACAAGATGAGCGTGTCGATGACCATGAACGGGGCCGTGCTGCCGATTTTGGCCGGCTACATCGTCGCCGCCGAGGAGCAGGGGGTCAGCCAGGACAAGCTGTCCGGCACCATCCAGAACGACATTCTCAAAGAATTCATGGTGCGCAACACCTATATCTACCCGCCGACGCCGTCGATGCGTATCGTCGCCGACATCATCGAGTACACCGCGCACAACATGCCGAAGTTCAACTCGATCTCGATTTCCGGCTATCACATGCAGGAAGCCGGGGCGACGGCGGTGCAGGAACTGGCCTTTACCCTGGCCGACGGTCTGGAATACGTCCGCTCGGCGCTGGCCAAGGGTCTGGCGGTCGATGAGTTCGCGCCGCGCCTGTCGTTCTTCTTCGCCATCGGCATGAACTTCTTCATGGAAGTGTCCAAGCTGCGCGCCGCCCGCGTGCTGTGGGCGCGGATGATGCAGCAGTTTGAGCCCAAGAACCCGATGAGCCTGGCCCTGCGCACGCATTGCCAGACCTCGGGCGTGTCGCTGACCGAAAAAGACCCCTACAACAACGTCGTCCGCACCACCATCGAAGCGATGGCGGCGGTGCTTGGCGGCACCCAGTCGCTGCACACCAACGCGCTGGACGAGGCGATTGCCCTGCCGACCCCGTTCTCGGCCCGCATCGCCCGCAACACCCAGTTGATCATCGCCGAGGAAACCGGCATTCCGCATGTCGTCGATCCGCTGGGCGGCAGCTATTATGTGGAAAGCCTGACCAACTCGCTGATCGAGGAAGCCTGGAAGCTGATCCAGGAAGTCGAAGAGTTGGGCGGCATGACCAAGGCCGTCGAGTCCGGCATGCCCAAGATGAAGATCGAGGAAGCCGCCGCCCGCCGTCAGGCCGGTATCGACCGCGCCACCGAAGTGGTGGTCGGCGTCAACAAGTACCAGCTCAAGGAAGAGGACGCGATCGACATCCTGGATGTCGATAACGCCATGGTCCGCGACGGCCAGATTGCGCTGTTGAAGAAGATCCGCGCCACCCGCGACGAAGCCCAGACCAAGGCGGCCTTGGCCGCTTTGACCGACGCTGCCGCCAAGGGCACCGGCAACCTGCTCGATCTGGCCGTCAAGGCCACCCGCGCGCGGGCTACCGTCGGTGAAATCTCCGACGCCCTGGAAGAGGTGTTCACCCGCCACCGCGCTCAGATCCGTTCGATCTCGGGCGTCTATGGCGGCGTCTTCGCCGGGGATGACGGCTTCGCCAAGATCCAGGCGGCGGTCGCGCATTTTGCCGGCGAGCAGGGCCGTCGTCCGCGCATGCTGGTGGTCAAGATGGGCCAGGACGGTCATGACCGTGGCGCCAAGGTCATCGCCACCGCCTTTGCCGATATCGGCTTCGACGTCGATGTCGGGCCGCTGTTCCAGACTCCGGCGGAAGCGGCGCGTCAGGCTATCGAGAACGACGTCCATGTGATCGGCGTCTCCTCGCTGGCCGCTGGCCACAAGACCTTGGTTCCGCAATTGGTGGCGGAGCTGAAGGCGCAGGGCGGCGAGGACATCATCGTCGTCTGCGGCGGCGTTATTCCCGCCCAGGATTACGACTTCCTGCTGAACGCCGGTGCCGCCGCCATTTATGGTCCGGGCACCAATATCCCGCAGGCAGCAGCGCAGATCCTCGACATCGTCTCCAGCCGGGGCAAGAAAGCCGCCGAATAGGCTTTCTGACTCGATTCCACCCCCTTGCCTGTTCGCGGGCAGGGGGGGCAGGACGCCTAGCCCCTGTGCGGGCTGCACGCTTGGTGCTATCATCGCGCCATGCGTACTCGTCTGACGGCCTTTCTTCTCGCCCTTGTCGTCGCCGGCCCTGCTGTGGCCGGAGGCTATGTCACGCTTGGTTGCGGTGACTGGAAACAGGACTATCTGGTCGGCACCGGCCAGCAGTTCCGTGGCCAGGGGCTGGAGCTGTGGCCGATGGTCTGCCTGACCAACGGCAAGTTATCCTCCTATAGCCGGGTGCTGGACGCCGCCAAGTTCGAGCGGCTGAAAACGCTGGCCGGGCAAAAGGCCAAGGACACCGACACCGTTGCCGCCTGGATGGTCGCGAATCCCGACCAGACCCTGGTGCAGCCCGGCATGTTCGGTCAGGTCGAGGAACTGACCTTCGGCGATATCCGCGCCACCGTGGACAACGCCGCCCGCCCGACCGAGGAAACCGTTCTGGCCAGCCGCTTCGTCTTCTGGACTCACCCGGCCTGCGCCAGCCGTCTGGTGCCCTTCGATTACTACCTGGAAACCGGGGCACCGTGCCCGACCTGCAACGGCGGCAAGCTGCTGGTGGTCCCCGGCGGCAATTCCTCCGAATGGGATTGAGCGGCGCGATTTAGCGTGGGTTCAGTTGCGCCGGCGCAATTTCGCCAGCGGCGGCAAGGCCGTGTCCCCATCTAAACTGGTATGCCCAGTCCACGCGATCCCCAGCTTCATGCCGCCAGCCCGCTCCGCGAGGTATGGCGGCCGCGCAGTTTCGCCGAATTCTGGCCGATTTACTTGCGCGAACACAGTCAGCCGCTGACGCGGCGGCTGCATATCATCGGCACGCTGATCGGCCTTGGCCTGCTGTTGGCGGCGTTCATCGGCGGGCCAATGTTGGCATTGATTGGGGTGATGGTGGGCTATTCGCTGGCCTGGATCGCCCATTTCCAAGTCGAGGGCAACCGTCCGGCAACCTTTGGCCATCCGCTGTGGTCGCTGCGGGGAGATCTGCGTATGACCGGCCTATTCCTGGCCGGAAGATTGGAAGCCGAGTTGCGTCGTCACCAAATCGGGCTATCTTGACCTTATCATGAGACGCCCCCCCGCTGATTCGACTCCCCCTCCCGGCCATAAGCGCAACGATCTACAGACGATGCGCACCTTGCTGCCCTATCTGTGGCCCAAAGGTCTCGACCTGCGGGCGCGGGTGGTCGGGGCCATGCTGTTCCTGATCGCCTCGAAGCTGGTCAACGTCTATGTGCCGGTGCTGTACAAGCACGCGGTCGATGCGCTGTCGCCCAGTCAGGCGCTGGTGGCCGTGCCGTTGGGGTTGCTGCTGGCCTATGGCGGCGCCCGCATCGTGGCGCAGACCTTCGGCGAATTGCGCGACGCCCTGTTCGCCAAGGTCGCCCAACGCGCCATCCGCACGGTGGGGCTGGAGGTGTTTCGCCACCTGCACGGGCTGGCGATGCGCTTCCACATGGACCGTCAGACCGGCGGGTTGACGCGGGCCATCGAGCGCGGCACCAAGGGCATCGAGTTCCTGCTCAGCTTCATGCTGTTCAACATCCTGCCGACCCTGCTGGAAATCGGGCTGGTCTGCGGCATGTTGTGGAAGCTCTACGACATCCGCTTCGCCGCGGTGACGTTTGCCACCATCGCCCTCTATATCGCCTTCACCCTGGGTGTCACCGAGTGGCGCATCAAGTTCCGCCGCACGATGAACGAGACCGACCAGGAGGCCAACACCAAGGCCGTCGACTCGCTGCTGAACTATGAGACGGTCAAGTATTTCGGCAACGAGGATCACGAGGCCACCCGCTTCGACCACGCCTTGCAGCGCTTCGAATCCGCCGCCGTGGTCAGCAAAACCACGCTGTCGTTGCTCAATATCGGTCAGGGGCTGATTATCTCGGCGGGGCTGACGGTGGTGATGCTGATGGCGGCGCAGGGCGTTGTCACCAAGGAACTGACGGTCGGCGATTTCGTGCTGGTTAACACCTACCTGATCCAGCTCTATCTGCCGCTGAATTTCCTCGGCTTCGTCTACCGCGAGATCAAGCAGTCGCTGATCGACATGGAGTCGATGTTTCTCCTGCTCAGCCAGAATGAGGAAATCGCCGACGCCCCCAATGCTCCGGCGCTGGCGGTCAATGGCGGTGTGGTCGCTTTCGAAGATGTGCATTTCGGTTATGCCGCCAACCGCGACATTCTGAAAGGCATCAGCTTCAGCGTGCCGGCGGGGCGCACGGTGGCTATCGTCGGCGCCTCGGGGGCCGGCAAGAGCACGCTGTCGCGGCTGCTGTTCCGCTTCTACGACGTTTCCAGCGGGGCCGTGCGCATCGACGGTCAGGACATCCGCAGCGTCACGCAAAAGTCGTTGCGCGCCGCCATCGGCATTGTTCCGCAAGACACCGTGCTGTTCAACGACACCGTCTATTACAACATCGCCTATGGCCGCCCCGGCGCCAGCCGCGAGGAAGTCGAGCACGCGGCCAAGCTGGCGCGCATCCATGACTTCGTCACCGGTCTGCCGCAGGGCTACGAGACCCGTGTCGGCGAGCGCGGGTTGAAACTGTCGGGCGGCGAGAAGCAGCGGGTGGCCATCGCCCGCACCATCCTCAAAGCGCCGCAGATCCTGCTGTTCGACGAAGCCACCTCGGCGCTGGATACCCATACCGAGCGGGAAATTCAGGTGTCGCTGCGCGAGGTCTCGGCCAATCGCACCACGCTGGTCATCGCCCACCGCCTGTCCACCGTGGTCGATGCTGACGAGATCCTGGTGCTCGATCAGGGCCGCATCATCGAACGCGGCCGTCATGACGATTTGCTGGCTGCCGCCGGGCGCTATGCCGAGATGTGGACGAAGCAGCAGGAGTCGGCGCATCTGAAGGAGGAACTGGAAGAATTGGTCGAGCAGGGGCTGGATTAGGCGGCCAAATCCGGTTTGATGCATTTTCCTGTCCTACCCCCCTTGGTCCCGGCGGCGAAACCCGCTAGGATTCCCTGACGAGGCGGGAGAGTCGCATGTTCAAATTCATCGGTAAGGCACTAGCCGGGCTGGTGCTGACCGAAGACGCGCAGAAAGCGGTCGGTCGGCATGGCGCGGCG
>Ga0116225_1001788_pt1 | contig 15122 bp, 10 predicted proteins | sample Sb_taG_8_FD_88968 | JGI IMG/M metagenome (GOLD analysis project Ga0116225, IMG submission 88968) | Peat soil microbial communities from Weissenstadt, Germany - Sb_50d_c_BC metaG | ecosystem: Environmental > Terrestrial > Soil > Wetlands > Peat | place: Germany: Weissenstadt | collected 2010-09-21 | reverse complement strand
GCAGGCCTCGGTCCTGGCATGGCGGCATCCTTTCCTAGCCGGGATTTTTTGGGAGTCCACCTCCCTCTACCAAAAGTCCGTCGAATCCGCGACGTTATTTGTGAAACGGACCACTTAGCCCCGTGTCGTCTCATTGAATCTTTACGCCGTTAGACGAACGAAGACGCAGGGGAGGCCGGCGAAGGTCGATTCTCCCTGAATGCTCCGGTAGACCTCATGCACGAGGAGTTGACCAGTTGCTTTCCTCTTGAGCGGATCCAGTCGGCTTGCCTGAACGACCGGCAGCGTCATAACCACTTCTCCCTTCTTTGGGCTCCCTGCCTGACAATCCAACCCGACCGAAGGCCGGTCCGGGGACCTTCGACGCCATTCAATTGCCGGCTTTTCCCCTGTCAGTCGCCCTGTTCCAGACCCGGGATTTATATTGAACGAGGAGGTAGTTCGCGAGCATCTGGATGTCCCGCGGCGTGTTCTGAATCTCGTTCCACTTACGCTGGATGCCGGGACCAAAGTCCCAATAGCCGTCGGTCCAACGGCAGACGTCGCGGAGGGGCTCAAGATCCTCTTGGAAGCGTTCGACGTCGGGGATGCCTGCCCTCCTGTAGCGGTCCGCGATCGCGTCCATGACGAAGCCGATGCTCACGATCCCAGCGCCGTGCATGAGCCGAGAGCGACGTGGGGAAATTGCCCAAGCGTCTTTGAAGACGCGTGACGTGGCCCGCCAGAAGGCGTGGAGCACATGTAGCATGGAGACTGGATCCCCCTGCATACTCCCGTCGTCTCCGCGGAAGCGATACAGCACACCGTCGGTCAGACTGTTCTCGATCATCTTGAGGACGGAGTTGTCCTTGATGAGTCCGGTGCCCACGGTCGGAGTGCGGATGAGCCCGCAAAGGGGCGACTCGGGGTCGTGGTTCAGGCGGTCGAGGAGGAGTGCGGGGAACCGCCTTCCATCTAGCAACGAAGGAAGCTTTGCTTTGGTCGACGGGAGGAGTTCGTAAATGAGTCCCTTGGGCAACGGTTTCGTCGAGTTCACGAGGATGAACTGCTCGCGCTGTTCCTGCTCGTCGTCCGTGATGAACGCTACGACGCAGATGGGGAAGCTCTCAATCCGTGCGGCGCGGATCGCGGCGATCCGTTGCTGACCGTCAACGACCCACCCCGGCCGGTCCGCCTCGTCGAGACCATCCTGCACGGGGATGATGAGGGAGCCGACACGGGAGTAGTTGGGTTTACCTCGTCCTGCGGACGATGCGGGCTCGAAACGGACGCGGCGGTCGAAGGCGACAACGACCGCATTCGGGATCATCGGGTCGTTCGCCTCGAGATAGTCCCTGATCTCGGCGATGTGCGAGAGCACTTCAGGCCTCTGGTAGCCTTCGATGGCGGACGTGTCCCGTCGCCGTACGCGCGAGACGGTCGTGAACTCCGAGAGCGTCTTTCCGTCGATAGCGAAGCTGTAGAGCGTCCGCTTCGGCCCCTGCCTGACCTCGATGGCAGGGAGGCGGAGTTCGCGGGGTCTCGGTTCCCGAGCGGTAGCGCTCCGCTGCAACTCCCCGCCGTTCTTCCCTCGGGGGATGCCTCTTCCCTGTCGAGCGGTGCCATTTGAGCTACGCCCCGCGCCGCTCTCCTTCGACAGCGAGCCATTCCGACTCCTACTCTTCATCGCCTGCCTACCCTTTCGTCTTCCTGAGCGGCACCCCTCACCTCCCGGTGTAATCTCCGGTTGAACACATGAAGGTTATGAAAGCCGCGCCTCCGGTTCCGCTCGGCCCCCCGGAAAAGAATGATGTGGATGCCGAGCCTCCGGCAGATCTCACACGGACATTTCTCCCAAGGTCGGTCCGCGAGGACCTCGCGGTAGGAACTCCCCCGCGGAGAGGTGCCCTCGTGGAGCCTTTCGTAGTCCTGGATCGCCTCGAGCGTCTCCTCGAGCCCGCTTTTGTGTTCTCCGTAGGCGAGGAGTCGGTCGAGGCAGCCCGACTCAAGCCGCGTCGCCTGCCGCTGGTCGACTTTGCCGGAGAGAATTAGCTGTCGAAGTTTCGGGTTGCCATCGACCTGGGGTACACGTATGGCTCGATAGGTCCGGGTGAGGGTGTAGTAGTTGTCCTTCTCGTCCTTAAACGCCTGCCTGAGCGGCGACGTGCTGTCAAAACTTACAACGCCGAGCTTGCTAAACCCGGGAATGTGCTCGACCCGTGTCACCCCGAGGAGGTGAATCTTCGTCGTGGCACGTTTCACCTCGCTGACTGCCTTGAGGCAGGCGAGGATCTCGTTGGTCTTGAGCGGAACCATGCCACCGAGCGCTATGTAGCCGTAACCCATCTTCTCGAGGGAAGCAAACGCTGAGGCATAGGACTCCGGGCTCCACCCCTGCGCGATCCCTACCGGCGTGAAGCGGCACCGCCCCCGCCCATGGAGCGTGAGGAACTCTTTCGCGAGCTCAAGGGTTATGTCTTGCCGCTCGCGCCACTCCTCGGGAACGACGTCGATCCCAGAGAGCGACCGGTCGAGAACCTCCCGGTAGGCGAGGATGATGTGGTCGACCGCGAAGCCGTAGTCGAAGCCGCAATTCACGTAGAAGCCGATCACGTCTTGGACCGAGTACGGGGGGCGACGCTCACGGACGTACGAGAACGCGCCGCAGTCGCCCATCGTCTCGATAGGACGGTCCTCAATGCGGAAGAAGGCTCTCACACCCTCCCGGAGGAGTCTTTGCCGCTGTGCGATTGTATAGCGTCCGCCGTCTGCGCCAGTGCCGTCGACGATCGCCTTCGACACAAGCAGCCCGTCGTAGGGCGTGGTAGAGAACACCTCGTGGGGGTATTGGTCATGTTGGTGGCGGACACGCGTTGTCGAACGACGTTCCGTCAAGAAATCGAAACTCGGGTCGACAAGGTCCTGGCTGTCCGGGAAGAAGAACTTCATCAGTACCTCCCCGCCCGCGGAGGTAGGTCCGGATGAGAAAATCTGAGAGGAGGCCCAAGTGCCGAGGAACGTTCTGCACGTCATCCCACTCGAGCCCCAACTCCTCCCAGCGCCCCGCGGTCCACTTGCAAACAGGTGCGATCGCCCGGAGTTCGTCCCGAAGGTGCGATCTGAGGTTCGCCTCCCGGGGGTGGAAGCTTGCCATCATCCGATCCATTAAGCGCCCCATCGCCCGGATTCCCGTTCCGTGCATCAGCCTGCTCCGCGAGGCCGGAGCGCCCCAGGCGACGGGAAAGGTGTCCCGCACCGCTGACCAGTAAGCGATGAGGACCCGCCATACCTCATCGCCCTCTAGATCCCCGGTCGTCACATTGTGGAAACGGAAAAGACAACCTGAGGGTTTCGTGAGGCTCTCTTCGAGCATCTTTACGACCGAGAGGTCCGCGACGGTGGCACGCCTGCGAGCCTCGGCTGGGGTACTCACGCGGCGGATCAGGCCGGCAAAAGGCGATGCCGCGTCCCTGTTGAGCGGTTCGCAGAGGAGGGAGGGAAGCTTTTTTCGTAGCGAGCCTTCGCGGGAGCGGGGTGACGACCTCGGTCAGCAACTCGGTGATGAGCCCCTTGGGAAGGGGCTTGTTGTTTACGCGGAGGAATTGGTCCCGCTGGATCTCGGGCTCGCCATCGATGAAGGCATTGACCGGCACCGGCCAGTCAATCCCTTTGGACACCATGAGCGCAGTTGCTCGTTGTTGTCCATCTACGGTCCAGCCCGGTTTCCCGTCGCCGTCGCCTGGGATCGGGGCCTTCAAGACACCGGCCGCGCTGATCCGATCCCGCCCCCACCAATATCCTCCGGTTGGATTATTGCCGGCGAGGAGCGGGACACGACGAGCGAGTTCGGGAAAAGGATGTCCCCTCCATTCGGGTAGGTCAAGATAAGTTCGCGATGTCCCGTCACCTCGTTCCGTTCATAGGCTCTGTGTGCCGCGGCGTTTTCGCGAGGCAGAGCGTGTTATCGAGGACCGCCAGCTCTCCGCCGGCAACTACGAGGATCAAGGGGTTTTCGGGCGGAAGCGGCCTCGGATTGCCAGGTCTCAGTCCATGGATTCCGCTGTCTCAACGAAGGCGGCTGCCCTAATAGTGCGGGTCGTCAGACTCGGCGATGCGTCTCAATTTGCGCAGATCCTTACACAGCCTTGCGTCCCTGGTAGTCGGCGTCATTCATTGACTCCAGGCAATTCCCGCCACATTGAATGAGAAGAATGCGCCAGACCTTGCATTTCGGGGCAGAGCAACACCGGATCTTTTAGGCGAGGGTACCGAGCATAATGCACAGATATCAGGATAAGCACGGATCATGCGTACCAAGAAGGCGGCAGTACAAACTGGGGGCCACGTGGATGAATGTTTACGCAATCGTTAACCCGGGCGAACCATTCTTCAAATTGGGTTGCCACATCTGGCACCTCCTCTGGTCGTCTTAAGAGCATTCCAAGTTGTCCCGTGAGGTGACTGACTGCTCTATGCCCGTCGAGAAGGTGAGTGCCGTCGTTAAGGCGGCTGTACTTTTCAGCAGTCATAACGCCCAGGGCAGGCGACGCCTGTACCGTCATCGAGGGGCCACAGCGGAGAGGCACAGCCGAGTACGCACAAAACTTGGACGGTGCGAACAAGCCGGTTTGCGCCTCGTACGCGAAGAACGTAACAGTCCTACGACCCCACAGTCTCTTGCCATTCTCCGTCGATACGTCGTCGTTCCAGCGTCGCAGGTTCAGGAAGACGATTAGCAGGTCACCAGCCAGGTGAATTTCACAATCGTTCATTGTCATGACCGGTTCCGAAATGACGATGGCTCGTTCAATTTCCCTGTCGACATGCAAACTCTGGTTTTCGAGCTGGACCAAGTCTAGGTGATTCAGCCGTTTGATTTCGTTTGGGGGCAGTTGGGGAAGCAGTAGAGTCTGGTAGGCCTCCATGCCGACCTGTCTCATGACAGATATCGTATTGGCTGCAAGATTTCTGCGGCCTTTGTTGACGTGAGGGCTAACCATGGATATGAAACAGTCTCTGTCCAATTGATGTTGGAAGAGATGTGAGGTCAAGAACTTTGCATGATTGGCCACGGGGTCTGCACGACTCACTTCAAATTCAATCCATAACCTCCTCTTGGGTTTTTCCCTCTCAAAGAGCACATCAACTCGAGGCGAGTACCCGAGCAACTGCTCCAAATCGACAGGGAGAAGCCTCACTTCGGAGCGGCATGCCCACCCGTTGGGGGGTCTGCGCGAGAATTCCCTTTGAAGGAAACTGGTCAGCGCTCCCATGAGTCAGCCCATACCGAGGTTACCTTCGGCGATAAATCCGCGAGCTCGGTACAAAGTCTTCACGACCCCTTTATGATGCTCTCTCCGAGGATGCCCGTCCAGGGAACAGTCCGATCATCAGCGAGTTCGATCAAGACCAGGTTTCACTATTGCGTCTTGCGGGGCCTCGCAGGCGCGGGCGCGCCAAGGGCCGAGATGCTTGTCTGGCGTGACCTCTATGAGCTGACGGACCTCGGTACGGCTAATCGCCGCAGGACCGGGAACCGGGAAGACCGAGGTTCTTGTCGCCTTGAATCAACTCCAGACCCGCTTGCTCTTCACGTCGCCTGAGGCGTGCGTGTCCGGTCGATTACGCAGCCTCCTGAACCGCGAAGCAGGGGCTGGACGACTCGACAACCTGGTCGTAGATGAGGTCCACATCGTCGAGACGTGGGGCGCTTACTTCCGTGTCGATTTTCAAATGCTTGCCGGTGTGCGACGTTCGTGGATGGAGGGCCCGGGAAGCCGGTTGCGCACGCTACTCCAGACGGCTACGCTGACGGAAGTCGGCCGAGCCGATCTGCGGCAGTTATTCCCGCCCGCCGCGACTTCGCCGTTAATTGAGTTGGTCGGCCAAAGGCTGCGACCGGAGATGGTCTATTTCGATCGCCTCTTTCAGACCGAGAACGACAGAGACCAGGCCGTGCTCGAGGCGCTTCGCTATTTGCCGCGGCCCGCCATTCTCTACGTGACCGAGGTCGAGGATGCCAGGGAGTGGCATCGCAGGCTCTCGGAAGAGTCTGGCTACTGCCGGTTGGGATGTTTCCACGGAGAGACGCGGACACGCGATCGACGTCGGTTGCTGGACGCCTGGCGGGCTGACCAAGTCGACCTCATGATCGCGACGTCAGCCTTCGGGCTAGGGGTTGACAAGCGGGACGTGCGGACCGTCCTCCACGCCTGCTTTCCCGAGGACATGAACCGGTACTACCAGGAAGTGGGCCGGGGAGGGCGTGATGGGTGGTCTACTGTCTGCTTGCTTTTGCCTACCGTCAGGGACTTCGAGGTGGCCCTGGGCCTGGGGCCACGCTACATGACGCCCGAACTGCTCCAGTTGCGCTGGGGCGCAATGTGGCAGCGGGAGTTTGCTCGGCCGACTTCGATTACGGACAATGTCTGGAAGCTCAACCCGGCGGCAGTACGGGCGGGCATGCTCGGAAGGAGGACCGGCAATGAGAACGTCCGCTGGAACAAACGGCTGCTACTCCAACTACACCGTGCGGGCCTTCTCCGGCTGCGCGACGTGACGTACGAGTATCCCGAAGACGCAGACCAAGAGAGGCGGGAGTGGATCGAGGTTGAACTTTGTTTCAATCCGGACTCCCCGAACGTCGGTGAAATGGTGGAACGCCCGCGCATCGTGGAGGTCGCGGAAGCCCGGCGTGGTCTCGAGATGGTGAAGGACTATCTCTCGGGTCGCGAGTGTATCACGCGCGTGCTGAGGCGGCTCTATGGACCTGGGACACAGCGCGTCTGCGGCGGCTGCCGCGCCTGCAGACGGGGCGGTCATGAGCCGAGAGAGTGTCCGCCCCTGCTTTGGGAGCGGTCGCAGAGTGTTCCACCCACGCCGCGTTCGATACTGGTCGGAGGTTGCCCACAACCTTGGCGTGATGGGGAAGGTGCCTTTCTGACGTTCATCAGGGACTGCATGGAACGGAAGAATGTCCGGCGGTTTGCCGCGGCTCCGGATCGGCTTGTACGTTTGATGCCACTGTTCGACCGGCTGTACGCCACGCTGCCAGCCTATCTGCGTGTGCCGTACCGAATCGATCCACCGCCGGTCGAGCCGCTTGCCGGTGAATCGCTCGTGCTGCTTCACTTCGACCGCCTCTTGGAGGACGCACTGCCCACCCGCGGCGGCCGCGAGTCGATTCACTGCTTCTCTCCCCCCCTGACTGCCCAGGACCTTCGCTACGCCTTGCAGCGGCACGAGGTCGCCGAATTGGAGTACCGCGACAGACCAGAGAGGTGGCTCCGGTGCTGAGTATGGACGGGACGGCAGGGCTCCCGATGAGACGCTGCCTACCGCCTATGTAGGCCAAGAGGTTTCCCCAACTCTCATAGCGAAGCGATCTACCAGCATGTTCACCGATGACTTAGCAACTCCGACCCGCGTCGAGACGCTCATCGAGCTCATCCGCTCCGATGAGTCCCGTCGCTGGAGCAGCGAGACCCTCGGTCAACTCCTTCAACCCGACACCCTGCCGGACGTGAAGCCAAGCCGCCCGCAGTCCACCAGAATGTTGCGAGCCGCTGCGGAGTTGGGCTTGATCAAGGTCACTGATGCGGGAAACGTCGTTCTGACCGTTCGTGGAGATTCCCGTAGCACGGGAGAACTCGTCCGCGAAGCCATTGACGAGCAGGTCCTGGGAAAGACCGATGTCGAGCCGTTCTTCGCTCCGTTCTACAGCTTCATACTTGGGCTGGGGAAACTCGCCAGCGTCGAACGTACCTACGCCGAGTGGGTCAAGGACTTTGCGGCCGTCTACCCGCCTGCCGCGGGGGCAAATCAATTCAACAAGGACAAGTTGACCGGCCTCCATCGATGGTTCAGATACGCAGGTCTCGGGTGGTACGATCCCCGTAGCGTCTTCCACTGCAACCCCTACGAGCGACTGCGGCGCCGCCTGCCGTGCATCTTCCGCAGCGAGCGGGAACTGCCTGCGGCGGTCTTCATGAGCCGGCTTGCCGAGCGCTGCCCCGAATTGGACGGTGGTACAATCTTTCTTGAAGCCAATCCTGCGTACGACCCGGCCAGTCACCGCTGCACACTCGGCCTTGGCCATGCGCTGGTCGAGTTGCACTTGGACCGGGTGCTGCGGCTGCACTGCCCGCCCGACAGCGACGGCTGGGACATCCGCGACGCGGCGGCGCGTCGTGACGCGACGTATCTCCGTTCCGAGCGGATCTATCGAGTGGAATGGCTCCCCGGCGAGGAGGCAGCATGACACGCATCCCTCTGCCCGTGTGCTGGGAACCCGAACGCATCTCCCATGCAGTTACGCTCCTGGCCAAGCTCGGCGAAGAGAGTGTCCATTACTTCTTGGCCACCCACAGCCCGGTCAAGAACATCATCCCCGAGAAAGGCTTCCTTGATTTTCCTCAGGACCGTCGGCCCAACGAGGAAGACCTTTATGCGAGCCTGATGAGGTCCTGGGAGCATCAGAATCCAGATCGCGACATCTCGGTCCTGATTTACGGCGAAGCCGGAACCGGTAAGTCCCATCTCATCAACTGGCTCAAACTTCGTTGCGATTTCGACCGCCAAATCGGTCACATGAGCGACCTCGTTCCCGTGCTGATACGACGTGGCTCCGGGAGCCTCAAGGATGCCTTGACCCAACTCATCCAACAACTTGGCGAGGCGTTCAGCGGTTATCTCAAGCCGGTGCGGGATGCCCTGGAACGAATCTCAATCGAGACGGCGCGGGAAAAGCTGCTTCTCGAGCTTGCCCTCGAGTTGGGAACGCGACGCAAGGACCGAGGCCGCCAGTCGCTCGCCGAGATCGACCGCGACTTGAAGCACTTCGGCGAAGCATGCAAGCAACGCGGTTTCGGCGGATGGCTCGCCCGTCCCGATGGGGTCATCGATCGTACCATCCGCCTGCTCAACGAACAGAGCGACGCACGAGACCGGGACTCTCGGCCACGCGTCACCCCGGAGGAGCTATGCATCGGCTCGGAGAAGCACAAGAAGCGCAGCGAGAACATTCCTGACGTCTTGGCACTCATCGACGAGCTTGACGATCGGGTTGACCTTCGAATCAAAGCGGCCGCAGTTCTCAACGAAGCCCTTGACGATGCTGTGGGAGAGATGACCGGGTTGTCTGGCGGCAACCTCGACCGCATGCTCGGTGACATCCGCAGGGATTTACAGGCCCAGGGCAAGCGATTGGCTCTGTTCATCGAGGATATCTCCGCGGTATCTGTGCTCGACATCGAGGTGGTCAAGGCAGTGGAACCACGAAACGATCCGAGCATGTGCCCGGTGCTCGCTGTCATGGGCGTGACCGACGCCGGGATGCAGCGTTTGCGCGACAACGACCGCCAGCGGGTCACCCATGTCGCCAGTATCGGCAAGGCGGCCATGAGCGAGTGGGCCGACGACCTGCAGGGTTTGGCGGCGTTTACCGCACGCTATCTGAATGCCATCCGCCTCGCGGAGGACCAGGTCAAAAGGGTAGCTAGAGCCCGTCGCCAGAGCGGCGGCGATGTTTCACTCAGCGCATGCACTCACTGCGATCGACGCCTGGAGTGTCACAACGCCTTTGGGAGCGTCACGCTGGACGGGGTCTCCGTCGGTTTGTACCCCTTCAGTACGTATGCGCCATGGAGAATGTTGGAGCGATTGGAGCCTGATGAAGTATTGGGGATCGCCAAAACCCCCCGCGGCTTCCTAATGGAACTTTTCCGCCCCCTCCTCCGTGACACAGAGGCGATTGAACTCCGGGAATTCCCCCGGGCAAGTGACCTTCAGCATATCCGTCAAGGCGACCCACCTTTTTGGTCGGAATTCATCAATCAATTCTGCGGCGATTGGGACGATGCCGAGACGCAACGGGCGCGCTTGCTGTCACTATTCTGGACAGACCCGGAGATCGCTACGGCACCTGACCAGGCCCACGCGCTGGAGCCGATCGGATCCCTCCTGGGGCTCCCCGAGTTCACCAAGAAGGTCAAGACGAAGCGGCGAGAGCCTCGCGACGAACCACGACCGCCCGAGCCGGAACGGCGGGAGCAGAAGCCGGCCGAGGTGCGTAGGCTCACGAAACTGTTGGATGGGCTACGGGAGTGGCTGGAGAACGAGAAGGACCTGCCCGACGATGCAAAGGTCCGCCAATTCTTGGCGGAGATGGTTCGCAACTGTGTGCCGTGGGATGATTGCCGGGCGGTTCCCATCGCCGAGTGGGACAGGCTTATCCGCGGCAACACAGGTGAGAAGTATGAGTATATCAAGGTCGAGGGACAGCGGTCCCGCCCCGCGACGACTTTGTTTTTTTTGGAGGTGTTTCCTCGTCACGAGGAAACGCGGGAGCTGATCAAGGCCCTAGCAAGGTTCAATTATCAGGGGAGCCGTTCCTGGGATTTCGACGCGGGAGAGTTGCACAAACGGGTAGTCGCACGTTGGCTCCGCCGCAATAGCGAGCGGATCATCCGCGCGCTCCAGACGCCCGATGACCTCTCGGTTGATCGCGCCGTGTGCGTCGCGGTGGAGTTACTAGCCCTCGCCTCCCTCATCCGTAGGCGGCGGGCGCTGCCGGAGAATGACGCAGAGTTTCTCGCCGAGATCCTCCGCCGATCTGACCCGGAGAAGGAGCGAGTGATTCGCTGCGATGACAAGAACGCGACCTGGAAGAATCTCGTCTTGGATCAGAAGGATCTGCGGACGCGGCCAGCTTGCTTCATCGCGCTCGCACCGCCGTGGCAGGAACTCGCCGAAGACCTCCTCGCTCGCCACGACCAACTGCGCGAGTACCTGATCAATGAGTTGGAGGTTCCCCAAGGCCGGACTCGCCAGGGCGCGAACTTCATCGACCCGCTCCCCGTGCTGCGTCTTGTCTCCGCGGTCCGAACGCGGCTGGCCATCAGCCCCCTAGATGAGGGCTACCAGAGCAATTTCTGGCAATCTCGTTTCACCGCGCTCGCCACTGCAAAGGAGTACGCCGGGGTGGAGAAGGCCCTGGAGGCGGAAAAGACGGCCATCCAAAGCCGGTACCAGTCCGCTTGTCGTGTCCTTGCGGCATTTGGCTACGACACCTCGCAGCCCCGCCAGGCCCTCGAGACCTTCCTCACCGACCTACTTGCTCTGATCGAGACGCGCCGGGAAATCAAGTACGTACTCCCAGACGAGGCATTCGATGGCCTGCTCCGAAGCCGCGCGTTACGCGACCGAAGCGGTGCATGGTGCCGAAGCCTAGAGGAGGCCCATGCCTTGGCGGACAGCGACGATCCGACGATGGTCATCCAATTCGATCCGAGGAACCTCCTCGACCTCGAGGACACTCTGCTCATTGTCGAGGCCCACCTGAGGAAACTCGGTGATGAACTGGACGCGGAGGACCAGGGGCTCTCTGTTGAAGGTGACCCGGAACAGACGCGCAAGAACCTGCTGCAAACCATGGCTGTCGTTGGAGGCCAGGAACGGGAGGAGGACGATGACGCTGCTGACGACCCTGACGGATCGGCTGAAGAGGTTGCCGGAGCGGCGACGGCTCAAGACGCTGGTCGGTAAGATGGTGGGATTCAATGAGAAGTTGACCTCGGCCCTCCACCAATTTGCGGAGGCGGAAGCGCTGGAAGAGTTGGTACGGGTCGTCTTTCCGGACGAGAGCTCGACCGGGGTGGCCCCGAAGCGAAAGAAGGCCGCTACGACCGCTCGGCGGTTGTTGAAGAAGCTAAATGTGAGCATCGACCGGATCCAGGAACCCCGGAGCAACGAGGATGTGACCACCATCGTCGAGCAGGCAGACTCTTCCCGTCGCGGCGTCCGAGACCGCTGGCAGACCCTGATGAAGAAGAAGCGTGCGCCGTACGAGAAGCTCGTTGAAGTAGCGCGCGACCTAAAGCTCTCCGGGGCGGAAGAACTGTCAGACGTGATGGAGCGGCTCGGGGGAAGCCTGGCTCAGCCGCCGTCCAGCGATCGCAAGGCCGAAACGATCCGGGACGATCTTGAGGAACTCAGGCTGGCGGTGCAACGCCTCGGATTAGACGATGAGCCGGTGCGAAAGTTCTTGGTCGACGCTGCAGCCGGCAATGCTGGGCTGAAAGTGCCGCTTGAGGAAAAGGCCGTGCGTCAATTCCTCGAGAAGCACAACTTGTGGACCCTGTTTCGCGTCAGCACCCGGTAGCCAATCGAGAAGGACGCCCCGATGCCCGTCGATGTGTTCTACGACGAACTGTTGGCCTTCCTAGAACGCCGCGAGGCTCGGTTGCTCTCGTGGGGCTTCTACGACGTCTCGTTCCGGGCGGCCGAGGTTGAAGCCGGCATCGCATTGCAGGCGCCGGCCTCACTCCGCTCTCTATGGGAGTCGCGGCATCGGCTCGGAGAGACCCTGCCTCAGCATTTCGGACTCATGGCTGACGCCGGCCTGTTATACCGGATCGAGGACGGCGGGGATCGTTTTCGCACGCGTTTTGCCGAGGGGGTCCGGCTCACCGCCCGGCTGCGGCAGATGTTCAACGCCAACCAGTGGGCCACAGCCCCGACGCTCGTAGCTGACGTTAAGCTCCACCTAAAGCCGCGACGCTACCCGCGCCAGGACCAACCCGCCACCGAATGCTGGGGTGACCTCGAGGCCGACGCGCCACGGCTTGCCCTCCAGCGGGACTTGTTCCTCGCGCTGGCGCGCACCCGGGACGGCTCGCCGATAGCGTTTGCCGGTTTCCAGCGTCGCACAATCTCCCATATCTTTCGCGCCTACGGCCACGATCAACTGAGCGGTTCGATCGTCTCGGCAGGCACCAGCGCCGGGAAAACCAAGGCGTTCTACGTCCCTGCGCTACTGCAGGTGGCAGCCGAACTTGGTCGGCCTCCCTTCACGAAAGTCCTCGCCATTTACCCGCGAAATGTCTTGCTCGCGGACCAATTGCGCGAGGCCCTTTCCGAGACGGACAAGCTCAAACCCGTGCTCCGGGCACAGGGCCTGCGCCCCATTAGGATCGGCGCCCTGCTCGGTCAGACCCCGTGGTTGTCGAGTTTCGACCAGAAGTACGGAAGGCAGAGCGGTGCCACCCGTTGGCACGGCTGGGATCCCGCCGCCGGCGGCTACCGAATTCCCTTCCTGCGGTCGCCCGAACGGCCGGGGATGGATCTGGTGTGGCGTGACGAGGACCGACGTGCCGGGCGCAGCGCCCTCTACCCAGCCGAAGGCGGAGCGGCGCCCCACGTCGAGCAGGGATCGCTCGCCTTCACCCGCGACGAACTACTTCGTGAACCGCCTGACATCCTCTTCTTGTCCGCCGAAATGCTCAACCGCGAAATGGGTAACCCGGCTTGGGAGAGGGTGTTGGGACTGAGGCAACCCCCGGAACTCACTCCACGCCTGCTGCTCCTTGACGAGGTGCACGCCTACGAGGGTGCAGCCGGAGCGCAGATCGCGTGGATCGTGCGCCGCTGGCGTTACTGGGCCAGTCCGCGCACCCTCCATATCGTCGGTCTCTCAGCGACGCTGCGGCAGGCTCCCAAGCATCTGTCCCAGGTCGCCGGCCTTTCGGTGGAGCGCGTTGAGCAATTTGAGCCCGCAGAAGATGAACTCGACAGCGAGGCTCAGGAGTACAACATTGCCGTCAAAGGCGATGCTGGTTCAGGCGCGAACCTGCTTTCGACCACTATCCAATGCGGGATGCTTCTGGCCCGGCTCCTGACACCGTTACGGCAGCCTCCGTCGCCGGCCGGCCAGACTCCGAGGCCCGAGGACTTCTATGGGAGCAAGGTCTTCGGGTTCACTGATAACATCGACGTCATCAATCGCTGGTTGAGCGACATGATCGACGCCGAGCGCAACCGACAACTGGCCGTGCTTCGGCTCCACCGCCAGCACCGCAATCCCCCAGTCCTCCTGCCGCGCTCCCAACTGAGACAGATGGACGCTGCCGGCCAGATCTGGGAACTTCCACGACGACTAGGCCACGACCTCACCCGACCAATGGGGATTGGCCGGTGCTCGTCTCAGGACCCTGGCCTTGACGCGGACATGGAACTGACCGTGGCCACAAGCGCCCTTGAGGTTGGCTTCGACGATCCCGACGTCGGCGCGGTGCTTCAGCACAAGAGCCCGATGTCGCTCGCCTCTTTTGTGCAGCGGAAGGGGCGTGCCGGTCGGCGGCGCGGGACCCGGCCCTGGACGGTAGTGGTCCTTTCCGATTACGGCCGGGACCGGTGGGACTTCCAGCAGGTCGAACGACTCTTCGAGCCGCAGATCGAGGAACTCCGGTTGCCAACCGCAAACCCCTATGTGCTCCGCATCCAGGCCGCCTACTTCCTGCTCGACTGGCTCGGCCGGCGACTTGGAAGCGTTGGTCGGAACGGCCCCTTTGCCTATTTCCGCGGGCCGACGACCGCCGCTTTTCACCAGCGGGCGGCCCGCGTGCTGGGCGAGTTGCTGGCCCGCGGGCCGGCCTGGCAGGATTTTCGGAGGCAACTGGAAAGGTGCCTTCGGGCTCCCCTCGACGCGTCGGGCCGGAGGTTGAGCAACGCAGAAATCGACTCCATTTTGTGGGATGCGCCGCGGCCATTGCTTCGCGAGGTGGTGCCGACGCTGCTGCGCAAACTGGAGGCCGGCTGGCGCTTTGCCGAGCCTGGACTGGACGACCAGGTGGAGAACTCTGCCTTCCGCCACCCACTGCCGGAGTTTCTCCCCCGCGCCACCTTCGCCGACCTCGACGTGTCCGAGGTGGCCATCCGCCTGCCGGGAACCGAGGTGCGTGACGAATTCCTGACCGTCGGCCACGCCCTGTTCGAGACGTGCCCCGGCCGCGTGTCGAAGCGCTTCGCCGTGAGGCCCGGTGAACGCGGCTACTGGCATCCGTTCTCTCCCAACCTCACTGGGGGCGAGGTGCGGGCAAGCGTCGAGGACCTCTTCCCTGACAGACTGGCGCTTGGCGAGATCTCTGGCCTCCAGATCTACCAGCCCCAGAGGGCAGCGGTACTGCCCCGCGACCCCAACACGCGGGACAGCAGCTACGCGTCTTGGGATTGGGAGAGCTACTTCCCATACGCTCAACTTAAAGGAAGTTGGTCTAGCATGAAAAACGGGAAACCCTTATTCCATTACGTGTTACAGTGCGTCTCGTGCTGGAAGAAGGAGCTTCCCGATGGAGATCGTAGGCAAG